>Ga0105046_10006520_pt1 | contig 18438 bp, 19 predicted proteins | sample MAT03_FD_78385 | JGI IMG/M metagenome (GOLD analysis project Ga0105046, IMG submission 78385) | Freshwater microbial communities from Lake Fryxell liftoff mats and glacier meltwater in Antarctica - MAT-03 (megahit assembly) | ecosystem: Environmental > Aquatic > Freshwater > Ice > Liftoff...
CACCGTTGCGGCTCAAGTCCCCTCCAGACCTGCCGAAGTCAATCGTCTAGGGGGAGTGGGATGCCAAGCCAGAACACAGCGCTGACGCTGGAGCCGTCACACGGCGGCACAGCAAAGGAGAAGCTGCCGCCGTACTTGCACGTCCGCATCGGAATCTACTATTTCGTCAGAAAGATTCCAGTCAAAGCCGCCGCATTCTTCAAGCCTGTGGTCCGGCAGGTCTGGAAGTCGTTGGACACCACCGACCTGCACGTCGCACTGCAAAGACTGGCCGTCGAGGTCAAGGCTTTCGAAGCCCTGGTGGCACAGGCCAGGGAGCGGGCCTCCAGAGCGCGCAAGCCCCCGATGCGCAAGAGCGGCGAAAGCACAAAGTACCTGCTCGAGGCGCACATACCCTTCATCCTCAGCGGCTACAAGCACGCGCACTTGAGCAGCGATGACGATGAGCGAAAGGCAATGTCGCGCGAGCAGCGTGCAGAACGCCTCGGGATGCTGGAAGAGGGGCTGGCAAGGCTCTACGACGATGTGGCGGCCGAAGACTTTTCAATGATGGAGGAGGTCGCAGACATGGTTCTGGAGAACGACCGCCTCATCGGCTTGCCAGGCTCCGCGGCCCGGCAAGCCCTCGTGAAGGAACTGATGAGGGTCGACATCGAACTCATGGAGATTCAGCGCGACAGGCTGAAGGGCAAGATTCATCTGACCCCGGCCACGCAGCCGGTCGTTCCTCGGGAACTGCCAACCTTGCTGAACCTGTTCGAGTCCTGGCGGGCGACGCAGACGGAGATTCGAACCATCGAGACCTATGGCTCATACGTGGCGCAGTTCGAAGCGTTGTGCGGACCACTCCCGGTCATGGCCATCACTTCGGCGCACGCTGACAAGTTCCGAGACTTCCTGAGCGGAGAGGAACTTGCCCGCGAGACCATCAAGAATCGAATTGGCGGACTGCGGACCTTGGTGACCTTTGGCGTGCACGAGAAGCTGCTGGGCGCGCAGACTCCGAACCCATTCGACAACGTGAGCCTGACGCATATTCCAGCGAAGGCTGCGGCGGAGGACCGAAGGGCCTACGAGATTTCAGAGCTGGTCAAGCTCTTCAAATCACAGCTGTACACAGGGGGCTACCGACCCGAAGGGCAGGCTTATGAGTCCTCATACTGGGCGCCGCTGCTCGGGCCCTATGTCGGAGCTCGCCGAGAAGAGATAGCTCAGCTGCGGATGGAGGATGTTCAGCGGGTCAACGGCGTATGGACACTGCGCATAGCCAACCTCAACGAATACCAACACCTCAAGACGGAAACCAGCTACCGCATGGTGCCGCTGCATGAAGAAGTGATTCGAATTGGGTTTCTGGCTTACGTGGCCAAGATGAAGCTCGCGGGGCACGAAAGAGTCTTCCCTTCGGCACTGAATGAGAACAAGTACGGTCGATGGGGAAACGCTCTTGGGACTTGGTTCTCGCGATACCTCGTTGAAATCGGATTGGGTGACAACCGCCTTTGCTACCAATCATTCCGATACAACTTCAAGCAGCAGGCGACTGTCTGCGGCGTTCAGACGGAAATTCGAGACGCACTCGCGGGGCACTGGGCTGGGTCCAGGGAAGCCGGCAAGGTTTACCTCAGAGGCGCAGACCGCCAGTACCCTTTCCCGCCACTCGTCGATGCAATTCGGTCAATTCACTACAACGAACTTGACTTGTCTCATCTGTATGCGGAGAAGCCTTACGCGTTCACCGAGGCACTTGTCTAGTTGAAGTCGGGCTATGCGCGCACAGCCAGCGCCAAGCAGTCGGACAAGCTGCGGGACACTCAACCGAACATCGTGTGAGACCTCAATTGGGGAGCAGTCGAAGGCATGAAGACGCCGCCCCTCGGTGAAGAGGGGCGGGCGTGAAATCAGCTACGGTGACCTACTTGCCTGGAACCGGCGCCCCAAACGACATCGCCCATGGTGACGCCACCGTACTTGGTAGCGCGAATGCAGCGAGAGTCTGCATCGGCGCCATCTGCAACTTCGCCGGAGCTGGAGTCGCTTCCCGACTCGGCGGTACGGCTTGCGCCGAAGTCGAGACAGGAGTCTGCGCCGCAGGTGCTCGCAACGGCGAAATCGCCGCGGGCGGAGCAGGAACGGCGACGCTTGCAACCTCACTGGTCGGGCTCTCTTGGTCTTTTCCAGGTGCCTCAGTCGCAACGCCCGATGGCTTGGCAATCTTGGTGGCCTCGAACGCAATGATGAGCAGCGCTCCTGTGGGCTTCCCCTCTCTCGAAAGATAAAAGTCCGCCTTCAGCTTTCCGGTAACCTTGACGAAGTCTCCCTTGCTGAGCTTCGGGTCCAGGTCACGCATAACTCTCACCGAATACCACGTGGCCTCAAGCCCCTTGTCATTCTTCTGGGCCTCGGCAATCCGAAATTCCCAGTAGCCCTTGCCGCTGGATTTGGACTCCTTGCGAATCGGTGTCGAACCTATGTTCGCGAAAACTTGCATGCCTGATGTCCTATTGGTCGACGGCATGAGTGCCGTCAATGTCGTATAGCAACCTCACTCAATCTCCTCGCTCGGGCGCGCTATTGGCGTCAGAAGAGGTGAGCGCACTGCAGGCCACGGAGTGCAGGTAGCAGGGCGCTTGTAAGGCAGATAGTTCTCGCTGAACCAACCTGCCGTCGAATGCTTGTTCGTCGAGTCGATGCGTACCTTTGGCAACCAACTTGGCAGCAGTTGCACAATTGCATGCCCGACGAGTTCGTCATCAAGCTTGGTCCGGCCATCTGAGAGGTCCACTTGACGCGCGGCCCAGACTTCGAAGATGCCGGGCTCTACCTCGCGAACGTGGCGCCGAGTTCCGGTCAGGGGCTCGGCGTTGTTCGCTGCCCCAATTGCGCGCAGGACCCCCAGAGCTCGTAGTTCGATTCGTGGCGTCTTGCAGAACACAACGACCCGGCGCAATCGATGACCACCATTCGTGATACGACCGATGCCTTGTATCAGCGCTGACAGCCCAGCTTCCCGGTCCGGGCCACGCTTGCTGCGGTCTGCTTCGAACCATGTGATTCCGTCCGCTTCGATTACGGCAGCATCCGGGCGCAGCGACTGTTTCACTGTCCGCTTGGGCCGAATGACCTCGACCGAGAGCATGCCCTGGACCAATGGGTCTGAAGGCTTTCGGCCCCGGTTGACGTACTGCATCACCTCCTGCTCAGTCATCGCTTGCAGCCAACGCGCTTCGCAGGCAAGAACCAGGAACTGCAGCCATAGCCTGTGCTCTGGATTCGTCATGTCGCTTGTTCTGCGGATTGACGAAGCCGCGTCGATTCCGGCTTCGCCGAGCCATTCGGCACCCTGTTGGGTCAGCCCGTAGATGGTCTGAAACCGCTCGGTCTTGTATCGCCTGATGAGTCCTGCTTTTACCAAGCCACGAACGGCGCGCTGCGCTGCTGTCAAAGCCGCCTTGAACGGCCTTTCGGGGAAGCAGAGCGCAGCAACGTCCAGGGTTCGCATTACTCGAAAGCGATTCAGCATCACCAGTGCGCGCAGTCGGATGCTTCTCTGTAGCGCGGAACTTGAGACCTGCGTAGTGATGCCGCGGGTGGGCCCAGTAGTGCCTTTCGCCTTGCCACCATGCGAGCTGCCGGCCGGCACCGAGCGGTCATCCACGCTCGTGCCGACCGGTGTGGTCGTGCTGCCTTCGGGGTCCGTCGCTTCAACGCTGTGCAGTGCTGTCTTGGGCTTCGATGGGACTCGTCTCTTGCCCCTCCGAGGGCTGTCAGTCGGTTCGTCGGTTTGTTGATTTGTCATTCGCGTCTCGTCGTGGCTGGAGTCTTCGAGGTCGCTCCGTCACCAAATTGCGTCGGCGCGCGGGCGGGGTTCTCTCGTATAGCCACCGTGCCACCAGCAGGTGAGAGCCTGCACACCACGCCCGCTTGTTGCAACTGTTTGGCCTCGTCGAGGACGGCCGCACGCCTGTCCCTGGGCAAGGGGCAACTGTGTTTTCCCCAGGTACAGGCTCGCGCGCTGGGGCGCGCGTCGTCAACGTCTTCACCGCGACGTCTCTCGAAGCCACTGTTCTGTCGGCCGGCTTCGCCGGGGCGAACCGCCGCCGTTCCGATAGATGTTTTTCCAATGCCACTGTGCTTTCGGGAACGGCGTGCCCAACTGTTCTTCCGGCATGCCCTGTGGGCACGGCTACCCCATGTGTCGCTTCAACTGTCCATCGGCGACCCTTGGGGACCCCAAGCCGTAGTTGGACAACCCGCTGCGCGGTCCGTCCGTCTCGTCATGGCATGCGCTGGACCGGCGGCGGTTCGCACCGCCTCCGCCGGCCCTGTCGCGGTCAACTGTCCCTCCATGAACCTGCCGTCGAGGGCACCCTGACCCGTGCACACGGCAACCGTCTGGCCGAGGCCGGCGGCTGGACGCCGCGCCGTCCGCCCGTTGGCGCCATCAGGCGCATCCCTTGGTGCCATCGGGCCGGGCGTTCGTTGAAGCCGTTCTGGGTGATGGCGAGGGTCCTTCCAACCGTCGACGGTCCCGTCGGTACCGGCAGCCTGCTCCCCGTACTTGCGATGACTCTGTGCTCAGTGGCTACACAGGGCTCACCACCACTGGAGCCATCATGCAAGTCAAACGCCGAGGCCAGCGAGCCATCCTGACCGAATCGACCTACGTCAGGAAGGGCGCTGAGGCGAACAGCCACGGCTTCACGCGCCAAAGGCAGGTGTGCAGCGTCGACGTCAACGCCACCACGATTCCGGCAGAGACTGACGTGCTATTGACCAAGGAGCAGAGGGAACTGCTGATGAGTCGTGTCGTCGTTCCGGCCCAGCGGCGGGCAGCTCAAAAGCGTGCCGACGACGAAGCGCGCGTCAGCGACCCCGGCTGGCGTCTGACCGAGGCACTGACTCTCGTCAACGATGCCGGGCGCCTCAGCCTGGCTAATGCGGTGCAACCCAAGCGCGTTATGGAGCTTACCGAGGCCCTGCGTGGCGTCGTGGTCATTGGCGGCAGCAGGACCCTCTCACGAGAACCGTCTGAAGACCCGATTGACGCGGCGCTGAAGGCCATCCGTGCTGCCGCCAAGGCCGTTGAGGGTGGGCACTATGGCAGGGCACCGTCCACCGGGGTGCGTGAGACTAAGACCTACCAGCGGTGGCAAGACGTTCAGCGCGCGCTCACTGGCGAGGATGGTGAGAGCCTGATGCGGGCGCTTCAACGGATGGGGTTTGTTAAGACCAAGGGCTAGTCGTGGATTCCTAGCCACAAGAACGGGCCGAGTTTCGCAGTGGCCTGGACGACCAGCTTGCTGGAATCAAGGCAGGCTCCGCAAACCTGGTCTCTGGCGACGACATTTTTGACGCTGATGACAGGCCTGGGTTCGAGATGATGTTCGAGAGCCTCGGCGGGGTGGAGCAGCGCGATGTCAGCTCTGCAATGCGAGAGATTGACGACGATGCGAACGCTGCGGTGTGGCTCGACAGGGAGTTCGACGGGAAGGTGGTCGTCAAGGTGCGGTTCCGGGACAAAACCGGACGCGAGTTCCGCAAGACGTTCAGGGCGGCAGCGCGGTGAAGGTGCGTTTATGACAAAGAAGGTGACACTCACTGAGCAAGACCGCATCGACCTGTACGAGGCAACGGCGACGGAGTTCTTCCGGTCGGTGCTCGACATGGACTACAGCGAGTGCTTGGTCACCGATGAGAGCCGACTGAGCGACTTCTCGAGTTGCGGCATGCCGGATGAGTTGGCCGACGTCACCACCGGGCTGAAGGAGCTCTACGCAGCTTGGCGCGTGTGGGTAGTTCCTGCCATCAGGGACCGGTACGGGCTTGATGACGTGGTGCCAAGTATCCTGCTGTTCGACCTGTTCGAGAGAATCGAGCGACAGCGGCGCGCCCCTGGCTTGCAGTAGGTGGAAGAGTCCGACGCCAAGCCCAAGGCGGACCGGCCTCGGTGACGGCGTTACACAAGACCGCGATAAAACTGTGTAACGACGCCCGCTCAGGCCTTCGCCGAAATTTTCTATGCAGCGCTCGCGTGCGCTGAGCCCCCGTAGCCCCCGAGGTCCGGACATGAACGACGCTGGAGAGGGCCTCGACAGGTTTCTAGAAGCCCAAGCCCCTGTCTACGGCCAAGCGCGGTCGGAGCTTGCCGCCGCAGCCAAGAGAACCCATTGGATGTGGTTCATCTTTCCGCAGCTCGCGGGGCTCGGCCGTACCAGCACCGCCCGGTTCTACGGCATCAAGTCGAGGGCGGAGGCTCTAGCCTACTGGCAACATCCTGTGCTCGGCGCGCGGCTCAAGGAATGCGCTGAGCTCGTGCTGGCCGCCCCCAGCGGGATGACTGCCCGCGGCGTCCTGGGGACGCCCGATGACTTGAAGTTGCGGTCGTGCATGACGTTGTTCGCCCAGGTGGCGCCCGACGAGTCGGTGTTCCGTGACGTGTTGGAGCGGTTCTACGAGGGTGAGCCGGACGATGTCACGTTGGAGCTGCTCAAGTGAAGGCAGCGGCGCGGGCCGCAGCGTCGTTCGCCTGAACGAGCAGGTGCGCCCGGCGCCGTGTTGGACAGGCCCAGGCGCGCCGCCAGCGGCAAAGTCGCAGTTTTTTCCAAGCTTTTGCGACTTTCCAGAACGCTGGAAGAAAGTGCGAGTTGTTGGTGAAGGAGCCACTGGCCGAGCCTGCGGGCAAGGCAGCGCGGCGCGTGCCGGCGTGACACCTGCGGCAGGTCCGAACTCTCAAACCGCGGGCAGTTGACAACTGGGCGCACCAGACCTGCGGAGCGGCGGCTCAGACACCCGGTGCCCTTACATCAGCGTGTCCGTCAGCCTTCAAGAAGCGCAGTTGCTCGATACGCTCCGTCTACCCAGTCATAGAGTTGTACTTTGCATATTCCATTTAGACGATGGCCAAGGAGCATCGAGAAAGCCGATGGAGCCTTGATAAACAAGTGAAGGATATCCAGCCGGGTGTCCGCCCGAAACCTGACCAGTTCCGACTTGGCCTCGTTCACTGCCAGGTTCATCTCCTCTGTGGTTGCCACTGCGCGAGCGCTCTCCAGGGCCAGAGAGGGGAGGCCAGCCAGCGCCCCGCCCTCAGCACTTGTCGCATCTGAGCCTATCGCCGTGGGGAAGCCGATGCACACCGTTCCCTGTGTGCCTGTGCTGCCGCCACGCCTTGACGCGACGAAGAACGGCCCCGGCGCCTTTTCGTGAAGGTCGGTTCGGAACACAATGCCGTTGTGCTCCACGCGCAGCGTGAAGCCCCGCGGCGCGTTGAAGGCGTGTCCCAGCAGACAGGCTGTGGACATACGCTGTTTGCCATCAACTAGTACCCCGCGACGGGCTGTGCAGCTCTCAATAAAGTTGGCCACGGCGGCAGCGGCCTCGGAAAGCGCCGCCCAGTCAGCCAGGCTCTTGGCTCCCCTTTGCGCACCGTTGAAACTCTGGACGTCCAAGCTCAGGTCCGCAAACGAGAGCACCTCGCCAAGATGAACGCGCGTCGGGGTGCTGAGCCACTCGCTGCGGGCATCGCCCAGAACCGAACAGATGTCGGCTTCAAGGTCGCGGCGATGAACTGGGCCGCCCGAAGAACGGGCAATGTGCATCTTGAAGTGGTCGCGAAGCCGCGTCCCCTGCCTGCCGTTGAAGTCGACGCTCGCGAGATGCTTTTGAAGTTCGCCGCTGAAGGCCGAGTCGGCACTGTCGGCCGCGTAGGTCACGAAGTCAACATGCTGAAGGGCGAACTCAGCCAGGTCTTCCGGGTGTCCTTGACCCTTCGCCCACTTAAGAACATCCTGTTGGTCCTTCTCGAGGATGACTGAATTCAAGGGGAAAGACGCACCGACGCCCCGCAACCTTGCCAGCTTTGCGATGAACGGGCTCGTTTTGGTGTTGTACCCACGACAGACCAGGCCGAACCGAACAAACTCACGCGGCGCCACGCTATGGACAGCTTTGAAGCGCTGTACTTCGTCCCAAAACGCAGGTGCGGTCAGCGTGCAGTCCTTCGCTTCAAGCATGAGTCGGCGAATGCGCACGTCGGGAGTGAAGTAGCACACCTCAACGTCGCCTACTGCTTCGCTCACCACGTGACTGAAGGCGCTCTGCCCGAGCCATCTTGGCAGGTACTGCAACACGTACGCGTCCTGATAACCAAAGCCCTTCCGGGCAGTGTCGCCACCCGTCGATTCCTTTTCGAGCAGTCCTACGGTCATGCCTATGTCTCCAGGTCGAATTCGGAGAGGTGAACACTGCCGTCTGGCAGGTAAGTGTGCGCGCTGCCTTCAAGCACGCTGTCTTTGAGCCGAAAGATGAGCAGAACCACGAAGTTCGCCCCCACCCGCACGTCAGTGGCAAGGTCACGCATCGTTTGGTGGTCCTGCGAACTCGGCTGTACGCTGAACAGCGGGTGCGTGTGCCACTCACCCAAATAATTGAATCGTCGAAAGTCGTTGCCGTTAGAGAGGCAGAAGGCTTTGATGGCCCGAGCCGCACCAGCGACGCTGCGCATGAAGGCTGCAATCGCGCCTGGCCTCTGAACTTCCAGCGCTCGAACAGCAAAGTGGTTTTGCCCGACGTGCTCGCCCATGAGCACTCCGCCACACTCCCGCCTCCCGGCGTTTCTGAGAGCAAGAACCAGCCTGGCCTGCACCTCAGTCGGCACCGTGATTCGCAGCACTCGTGCCTCCGCTGATTGAACGATAGAGGGCCGCGAGCGACGCTTCGTCGTCAGCCGACATCGGTAAATCAGGCTCGGGCTGCATCGCGCCTGAGCAGTCGACGGGGATGACGTCGAACGGGCAACGGAACTCCCAGAACTTGCGGAACCCGATGAGGTAGGCCGCCACGGGATAGTCCGAGTCTTCTGCACAAAGCGTGTCCAGGCAGAACTGCGTCATCAGGCCAGCAAGCGCCGAAACGTCGGCGTCTGACGCAACGTAGACTGTCCCGGCGCTCTCGACACCGTATGCCTCAGTCTTTGCCTTTGGCGGTGGTGCGAAGCCCTCCATAACGCCGTAGATGTGAGTGCGGACGCTCAGTGCGTCTGCATCCCGGCCAGGGCGACTGCGCGCCATGAGGCAACCACCCCCGCCAGCGAAAATCTCGCCCCAAACCATTGACGCTTTCGCGCGTTTAGTCAGTGCTGCCAGAGGCAGGAACCCTCTCGGGTTCGCCGTAGCGTCGACAACTAGAGTGCACGCGGCGAGCTCTGCGGTAAGACCCGCTTCCACCGAGGGGTTCGTCTGCGCAGCAACTCGAGCAAACCGCGTCTTCACTTCGACATTTGGTGCAACAAGTCTCAGCGCCCGCCGTACAGCTTCCACCTTGGAAAACCCGACGTCCTTCCAGTCAAGCTCGTTCCGTACGAGATTCTGGGGGCCCAAGACGTCATCGTCGACGAGAAGGAACTGCCGCACTCCAGCACGCGCTAGGGATACCGCAACCTTGCTGCCCAAGGAACCCACGCCGACGATAGCGACGCTCACCTCTGAAAGCTGTTTGAAGCTGCCTGGTAGGCGTTGCGCGTCCTCGGTGTTGCAGCGCAGGGGGTGATACCTCTGGAACAACGGCTGGCTTCCGCCTTTCAGCAGGAACGGACAAATCCCACCATCTGCGTCATGTGCGACAAGAAGTTGGCTCTCGTCTTCAATGCCGTCGCTCCACGGCCAGAGCTCCCCCATTCGGTGCGCGAGGTCATTGACGTCAAGAGCGCCTGCGATTTCGCTAACGGAGGGCACCGGGACTGCCACTCCAAGGAAGTACTGAGCGGGCTCTTCAGCGACAACCTGAGGGACGTCGAAGAGGGCCACAAACGGGTCTCCCATGGCGGTAACCATGGCGACTGATTCGTCGGCCACCAAGGCGACGGCGCCTTTGAGAGGGAGCGGACCCGACTGTCCGCGGCCTGCCAGCGTTTCGAGCATCGCGCCGGTGACCACAAGGCGTCGCCTATTCCTGGAAAGCGTGAGCGCAGCGGACTCCACGTGTCGAGACGAAACGGGTCCGAGGTCCGGCATCACGTAGGAAATCAGCTCACTCCACAAAAGCGTGTTTGCGCTCTTGACGAGGTCAACGCCGGTGATGTCGCGATGCCAGTTGTCAGGGCCGTACTGCAGGCAAAGAACCCCGGCACCGAGATACTGGTGAGTACTCCAGTTTTCACCAGGCCTCTGAGGGCGCACGAACGCCGGCACCTCAGGGAAGAACTCTGGGTAGACCAAGACTCCATCGAACGTACCCTTCAGCATTTCGAGCTGAAAGTTGACGCGAAGTTCTTCGGCTTCCGCGCTCCATCCCTGCAGGGTGAAGGTGGAGGTACTTCGCGCGTGCCCTTCCAGCAATTGACGCTCACGCGCCATGCGCTTGGGTTGGTCTTGAAGCAACCGCATCAGGCGAATCCTGCTGGCTTGTTCGGGTACACCGGCGCCGATGGAAACGTTAGTCCAAGCCCCGCGGCCGGACGCAGCAGCGAGTTCACAAGAGCGGATTGGGAGCGGGTGGCGGCTGATGCGGGGAAGCGCTGCCCGAGAACCTGGCGCCACAACTTCAAGGCTTCTTCATCGTCCGTCTCGCTCTTGGCCTGACGTGCGAGCGCGGCATGCTCAGACAACTTGTCATAGAAGGTCTTGAACTCTTCGGCTTTCACCGCCGAGAAGACGTTGTTACCGGGGACGCCGGGGTCCTCGACAAACGGCACGAAGCCGTTGTCGGCATACACGCGGTAGTTGTCCCGCACCACCTCCAGCAGCCCCACGAGAAGCGTTTCGAGATTTGTCTCTGTGTAGCTCATGTGCTTGGCAACCAGGCACTCGAGGATGAAGCCCTTCGGCCGCTTGAGCTCCGCTGGCATGTGCACTCGGCGCCACCACTTGAAGAGCTTCACCAGCTTCTTGAATCGGCCGCCAGCCTTGGCGTTGACGTCGATGGTCCACTGGGTGTGGGCCGGCGGGTTCGCGGGAAGCCAATCTTCAAGGTGCATGTCGGGAATGAGGAACGAGTCCCCGTTCTCAATGACAGGAACTACGTCCATGTCCACGTTCACCAGTCTGACGTTGATGGAGCGGCGATTGATGGTGAGGTTCGCGTAGCCGGCGCCGACCAGGGCCTGGTGAACAGCGTCGAGAACAACCTTGGGCTCGTCATCGGAGGTGTGACCGGTCACCGCGATGATGTCGACGTCCGGGCGCTGGACGACTCCCCCGACGCTGGTCGGTCGAATGGCGGTGTCACGGACGTACGAGCCAGACAGGAACGACCTGACATGGACTGCGCGGAACTCATCGTCCTCCGCCAAGGCGTCGCGGAGGGTTCTGTGGGCACTTGAGCATGCGGCCACCGTCGAGGGCGATGGCTCGATTTCTGAGAGCATGTCCTCGAATTGCTGTTGTGTGGTCATCGTTCGCCCCTTCCAGCGATAGTAGTTTTGGTGCAGCGGGCTAAATCCCGATGCCTCACTAGCTAAGACGCCTGAAAATCCAATCGCGGACGCAGGCCAGAAAATTTCTTTGTCCGCGTCCGCCCGGCCGTTCGACAGCGTCTTAACAGGTGGGAGCCCCCGTACATGCTTGAGGAACCTGACGAACTTGTCCAAGAAGTGGCTGTCTACCAAGCACTGCCGCTGGAAGAGGTAGCTGAACAGCTTCGACTCCTGCTCGCGTCTCCGGCGAACTACGCGCGTTTGCGCCGAATGGCTTCGGCACGGTGCGCCGGTGTGGCCGGCATGACCGGTGATGACCTCTTGCACGAGACATTGACCCGCTTCTATGAAGGCCGACGCAAGTGGCCCCGGAACGTGCATCCCCTGGTCATTTTGAACAGCGCCATGCACAGCATCGCCAGTGACGAACGACAGAGCGCAGCCCGGAGCCCGGTTGATGAGAACGTTGCGCTGGCCTCGGGTAGTGCCGAAGAAGGAAGCACTGATGTGCGCCCTCAGGTACACGGTGTGTCTCGCTTGACGCCAGAAGATGACCTGTCAGGGAGGCAGCAAGTTGCCGCGTTGTATGCAGTGGTTGCCGGAGACGAAGACTTGGAACTGCTGGTGATGGTCTGGGCAGACGGCCAGCGCGGAGAAGATGCGGCAAATGAACTCGGATGGGACATGAAGAAGTACGAGGCGGCTCGGAAGCGGCTCACACGCCGACTGGACGCACTCGACCCTGACCGGAGACACAAATGACTAAGCCCTCGAATACCACGAACTTTTTGGATGCTCTGACTCAAGAGCTCATTGATATGCCTGATGCTCAGGTCTTGGAAGGCCTGGACGCTGATGAACTTCAGCGGAGCGCGCAAGCCCTCCTGAAGTCTGCCCGTGCCGAAGCGGGGAAGCGACGGCTTGCTACTGCCAAAGCTGGTGTCAGCACGCTGCGAGGTGCGCCGGCCGCGACGAGCATTCAAGGATTGACTGTGTCGGCGGCAGAGGCGCGTCGGTTCATCGAGGAAGCCCAAAACGACTCCAGGTACACGCTGGCCGCCAGAAAGCTCGTTGAAATGTCCGACGAAGAGGTGCTTCGGCTTTATTCACAAATGAAGCGCTTGGAGGACCAGGAGAAGGCCGACAAGGACGGCGGGGAATGACTCCCGCTGAGGCGGCAGAAGCTGTCATCGAGGCGCTGGGCATCACGCGGATTGACGAGCTGGACGTGGATGCCATTGCCTTCGATGCCGGTGTCGAGGTGGTCTACGAACCGCTTGTAGGCTGCGAGGCCACGCTCGTGGGTGTTGGCGGTCGCGCAATCGCCACGGTCAACCCATCGCGCTACAGAGGACGAGAGCGTTTCTCGGTGGCCCATGAGGTAGGGCACTGGAAGCTCCACCGTGGTCGTTCCTTCAGATGCCGCGTCGAGCAGGTGGAGGAGAACTTCGCCTCTGCGCGTGAGGTGGAGAAGCAGGCGGACACGTTTGCCTCTCACCTGCTGATGCCCTCGACGATGTTCAATGAGGCGATTCGTGCGGCGGTGAAGCCAAATTTCAAGCAGCTCGGCGAGGTCGCGGCCGCTTTCGATACCAGCCTCACGGCAACGGTTCTTCGTTTAGTTGGTGTTGACACTCTGCCGGTCTTGGTTGCGTGCTACACGCGTGCTGGGCTACGTTGGCATGCCGCGGCTAAGCATGTCCCCAGGCGTTGGTATCTTAAGGACAAAGTCGACGAGGACAGCTTCGCCTACGACCTGCTGTTCAGCGGCAAAGAGTGTCGGGCTCTTGGAAAACAGCCTGCCGAAACATGGTTCACAAACGACGATGCGGGGCGCTATGAGGTCCTCGAGCAGTGCGTTTCGCTGCCAGGGGAATCGGTTCTGGTGCTCTTGTATCTCGCGGACTCCAGCATGCTGCATGCGGGGTTTGACCCAGGTGTCGGGAATCGCAAGTACAACGAGCATGGGTCGTACGTGGCGCCGCGAAGCCGACGCTGACTGACGACTCGAACCGCCCTGCAATCGCGCAGTAGCCGACTGCATGGCCCGCAATCAAAGGCGCGTCCTACTGGGCAACGCAATGCTGCATGCGACCGAGTCAAGCTGCTTGGCTGCAACGGCCAACCTGCACTGGTCGCCCTGTTTGGGGTCCCCTCGCTAGAGGCGCAGCACCGACTCGAAAGCGGCGGGGGCTGGCAGCAACCTCAACTCGAAAACCCACCTCTGGTGCTACGCACCACGCCTCACCCTGCGCCCCACCTCCGCCCGGTATGCGTCGGGCCCTGGCGGGCGCTTGCGCTTATGACGTGTCCAGTTGCAGTGCAGGCACGCGGCGGCAATGTTCCCTGGGGCGTCCTTGCCGCCCTCTGACCGCGGAACGAGGTGCTCGGCGGTGCACTTCAGCTGCGCAACTGCGGCCGAAGGCTTCGCGCGCTCAATGGGCAGCTCCGAGGGCGAAACAAGCCACATGGCTACGCCGCAATAGAAGCAGCGCCCGTGCTGGGCGTGAAAAGCATGATTGCGAAGGCGCTGGATTGTGGTCGGCATGGTCGGCACGATGAGGACTCCTTGAGAGGAAAGTCCCCGTGCCGGGTTAAGGCCGAACGCGGGCACCGGCGCGTAGCGCTTACCGGCGGTGCTGGCCAAAGTGGACACAGCGGGTCTGGCTTCCCGGCCAGACGCGGAGCAGAGTTTGCCAACATGTGCGACAACGCGCAAGCCGAGCGGGCCTGGCCGCTTCGAAGCTGCACGGGTAACCTCGCAGCAGGAGAGAGGTGCCCATGGTCAAGCCAATCAGCCAGTCAGGGCCGACCCGAGCTACCCGGTTGCTTGTAGAGGAGAGGGGCTCGGCATAGAAAAAATGCTATGTTTCCCCTCTGATGGGAACTTCAGCGAAGTTTTCATTCAAGACTTCGCTGGCCGAGGCGCCTCGTGGTCAACCCCTGACCACTGAGTGGCTCGCCAAGCACGGACTTACCGCCAAACACGCGGCGCGGCTCGTACAAGAAGGCTGGCTACGTCGCGTCGGGCATGGCGTCTATGGACTGCCTGGAGATGTGCTCGAACGCGACGCAACTTTGGTGAGCCTGGGAGGGCCAATACCGGGCTTTCATGTCGGCGGGAAGACCGCTTTGAGTTGGCGTGGCGTTCGACACAATCTGAGTTCGCGAGAAACTCTTTCCTTGTGGGGGGAGAAGTCGACTCGCCTGCCCGAGTGGTTTGTCCAACAACTTCCCGCGCACTATCAGTCGACTCACCTGTTCAGCGAGAAGATGCCGAAGGGCCTGGGCATCGCACCATTGCCAGCGGGTCGGCCAGAGTTGCAGGTGTCCACGCCTGAGCGCGCAATTCTTGAGCTTCTGAGTGACGTCGGCAAGCGCCAGACACTCGAAGAGGCCCAGCACCTGACTGAGGCCGCACGCTCCTTGAGAATGCCTGTTCTGGACGAACTCATGGAGCACCTCACGCGAATTAAGGTCGTTCGACTGGCCTACGCAGTGGCAGACGCCCTGGATTTGCCGTGGAAGACGATTGCTCTCCAGCACAGCACTCGGCTTGGGGGCGGCGAACGATGGGTGACGGTTGGTCGAACCGGCGAGCGGCTCTCTTTGCGAAAGAAGAAATGAACCAGGTTTATGTGTCCATCCGACAAACGCAGCCTCAGGTTGGCCTATCGACCGGCGCCTTGCCGTCATTGAACAGCTCAGTCGCAGCGCACGGCGATATGCTCGCTGCCACCAACATGACTTGCTATGAGCGACAACTTCTTTCGCAATTTCTCCGACCGTGAGCTGGAGCGCTTGAGGCGGCTCAGGCAGCTAGCAGTTGCCTGGAGCAGCGACCATCAAGTAGCCATCGGCGTCACCGAGATGGCGCTTGGCGCTGCGCTGGTTGCGGCGGGATGTAGCAACGGCTCCATACAGATGGGCGTCGACTATGTCGTCCATAAGCTGAATCCCAGCTGGTACCCTGAGATAGTCGGAGGAGGTGCCTCCGGAGTACTCGGGTTGGCCACTTATTTCCTCGGGAACGTGGGCGTGGCGGCCATGGGCACTGCTCTTTGCATCCCGGCGCTTGCTCTGGCTGGAGGCGCTGCGGTTGTGTTCGGGCTGGCCGGGTACGGAGCAGCAAAGCTGGTCGACAGCCTGATGCATCAACTGCCAGACATGCAGCAACTCGCCAGCGCCGGCGGCCTGGTCGCTCTGGGCATCTGGCTCATCGTGAACGGTGCACGGCGTGTGCCTCACATCGGGAAGTTCGTAGCCCTCGCGAAGGACGGAGGTCTGGAGCTTGCGCGGGTCGCCGGCACTTTCGTGTATGAAAGTGCTGCGGCGTTCACGTCGTTTGTGCAGAAAGAGTTCGCGCCCGTCCTCACGAAGATGACCAAGGAGCAGGCTTCGGCAAGCCTTGTGGGTGCCGCAGGTTTCGGGGTGGCTGGCGCGGTGATGGCTCCGTCGCTGGTCACAGTGGCGGGCTCAAGTACCTTAGGGTCGGTCGCGCTGTCGCTTGGACTGGTCTCCGCACCGGTCTGGCCCATCGTGGCGGGAGTCGGCGTTGGTCTAGTCGCTGGTTACGGACTCTGGCGCTTTTTCGCGGGCGATGTCGAAAAGCCGCCGGCCAGTAAATAGCTGCTATGGCGGCTGCCTGGGCAGTCAGTTCAAGCGGGGCGCTTGACTTTCAGGCCGCAGCACTTCGCGTGTTCGCGGCCTAGGGAACAGAGGAACGCTGAATACGCTGCAGTTCACACGCATGCCCAAGTAGGACAGGCTACCCAACGAGGGGGAACTTCATCGCTGTGCGCAGTCGGGCCGGCCTTCTGCCAGCGGCAAACTCGCAGTTTTTTCCAAGCTTTTGCGACTTTCCAGAACGCTGAAAAAGGTGCGAGAGGTCGGCCATACGAGCTACTGGCCCGAGCCTGCGGGCAAGGCAGCGCAGTGCGTGCCGGCGTGGCACCTACGGTGGGGGTGGGCTTCTTGACAGCGGAGCAGTAGCCCACGGGCGCAACAGACCTGCGGAGCTATCTTGAGCCCCCGTGCGGCGACCAGCTCCGACCTAGCCTATCCCTTGGCGAAGTACTCCTGCCAGCCCTGACCCATCTCGTAGGTCAGAATAAGCGGCTTCTCGTCAAAGGAGTGCGTGATGTGCACGACCGCCTCCCGGAACGCCAGCCCGTCGCGCCGCCGGACGCAAATTGCCGCCTTGTCGACCACGCCGATGAGCTGAGCCCGGTCCTGCGGATTTCCGAGAGAGTCGATGGTGTCAGCCCAGTCAACATCAATCTCGGCGCCCTTGCCGTCGTAGACCTGGACTTTGCTGATGACGCACTTGCGTTTGGACTTGTTGAACACCGTCGTCAGCAGCACGCAGTTCTCATGGTCCGGGTGTGCGAGGCTGGGGTGCTCGAGCACGCCGGCTACCAGGACCTCGTCTGACTTGAGTTCCTGCCGGATGTTGTGAGCAAGCCGATAGCTCAGCCAAGCGGCGATGCCGGCGAGGATTGCCGCCACCAAAGAAAAGACTGTGGTCAGCGGCTCGGCCAGCTTCAGGGTTGTCGTAACCGCATCGAGTGTTGGCATGCTGGGTGTGGCCCTAGGCAGGTGACATACGTGAAAAGCCTACGCTTGCTGCTTCAGCCTTTCGTATGAAGCTGGTAATTGTGGAAGCGCGAGCATGATGTTCAGGTCGTCCAACGCAGTTTGGACTCGCGCCTCGTTGGTCAAAACGCCATCAAAGAATGACGCTGTGAGTACGTAGTCTTGGTCGACCACGTCGTTAACGACAGTCGCCTCCTTGGCACTATCTAACCCACCTTGACCCAGCCACTGAAGAGCATGGTGCGCCAGCAGGTATGTCCAGCGCAAATTCATGCATCGCTGTCTTTTGAGTCTGCTCGCGACTTGAACAGGGACGCCCAAATTGTGCATGTGCCCCTGGTAAAGCCCATCGCCCACCCCTCGGGCGATGAGAAGCCGCGAAATACGTCCGGTCTTCTCTTGGCGGCAGGCGCTTACCTCTTCTGCCGTCAATTTTGCCTTCAACTCATTAACGCGCCCTTCTAACTCCTCCCGTAGCACCACAGGGTTCAAGTCATTCTCCCGAATCTCGTCCCGGATGTCATCCACCGTGGCTCTGACACGCTCAAGCATTGCGGTGCCAAGCGTGCTCCCCTTCCCTTCAATGACGCGTCGTATGAAGTCTCGAAAGTTGCGGGGCAACAGGTGCCCCTCGCAACTCTTGCCGGTCTCAAGTTCGAGTGTTCGAGCGTCCTGAATAGACCGGGACATGTAGCAGCGCGAGGCAATAGGGCGAAGTATTGCAAAGCTCTTCTGAAAACCGTACTCCCACTGCTCGGACTTTGTCATTTCCACGAGCGCTGCATCAGGCAGCACGAATCTCACGCCTGGCTCCGCTTGAATCAGAGCAGGCAACTCCGGGCGTTGCAGAACGTTCTGGTCCAGTACAAGCATTCGTGCCATCGGCATTGGTCCTGAGTAGCTCCGCAGAAACCGTATGTTCGTGAGCAGTCAAGGGGCCACGACAAGCCTGGCCGCGCACTTGCGCCAGAGGGGCATCCCCGTCATGTCGAGGCCTGCCACCGAGTTCACGTGCAGTTCCGGTAGCGGGAAGTGGAGCAGGACCCGCAACATCGTTATCGCAGGGACTTGAGCCAATCGTAGAAGCTCGGCTAGCCGCTTCTGGTGCTGGCCCACGTGCGCCGCAAGTCGCTCATGGTCAATCGACGGGTTGAAGGAGTGCCGGCCGTCCTCCTCCGGGATGAGCATGTAGCAGACGCTGTCGCTCGCCGGATGTGCCAGTTCGCAAAGCTCTTGGTACCAATCGAAGAAGCCCCCTGGGCCCTGAGCCTCGATGGGGTCGGTGTATTTCTTCGTCCTCTTCGGTTGCATGTATTGCGGCATCGACGTTCTTTCCGCTTCAGATAGCCGCCTAGCGTGAGAAAAATGAAGCAGGCGCTCTTCGAGTTCGCCATAGTTGAAAAGGATGGGCCCCGACGTCCCGGCGAGGC
>Ga0105046_10006526_pt1 | contig 18427 bp, 14 predicted proteins | sample MAT03_FD_78385 | JGI IMG/M metagenome (GOLD analysis project Ga0105046, IMG submission 78385) | Freshwater microbial communities from Lake Fryxell liftoff mats and glacier meltwater in Antarctica - MAT-03 (megahit assembly) | ecosystem: Environmental > Aquatic > Freshwater > Ice > Liftoff...
ATCGAGCACGCCTTGCGCATCGTGGTCAAGATCTCACGTCGCGAGTTCATCTACCCGGCGACTCATTCCGCCTCGCGGGTGAAGCCCGGCGATCCCGAGGCCGCCAACTACCCGGCGATGGGCCAGCGGGTGCGCCTCAAGGCCTCCTTCGCCATTCCGCAGAGCTGGAATAAGGCCTCGCAGGTGGTGGCCCAGGCGTTGAAGACCTACGGTGCTTTGGTTGCCGACAACGGCGGCTTCTTCTCGGTATCGGCCTGCCCCGATGACCGCTTCCCGACCAACTGCTTCCGCGATGCCGAGAGCATTTCGATCGACCAGTTCGAAGTGGTTGCGACCACGGGGCCGAAGCGCAGGTAAACCGTGGCAACCGCCTGTGACATGAACACGGCGCGGCGCTTATAGAGCCCAGACAAGGACTCTGCATGCGCCCACTCCTGCTCCTACTCGCCGCCAGTGCCGTCCTGACCGCCGCAGAACGCATCCTCGGCCCGGTCCCGGTAGTGACCAGCGGAACCTCGCCGGTGGCGCGCTATCCGCTCCCGTCCAACTGGCCAGTCGAGGGCTGGCCGCTGAATGGTCTGACCTCAGTCGATGCCACCTTCACCACTGCGGCGGCCGGCGGCGGTTCATCGCCAACCTCGGGTGGTGGAACGGCCGGCGCCGGGCGCGGCGCCGGCGCTGTGGCGGGTTTGCTGTAGCTACCTAACGGCACGGTGAGGTCGGCAAGTGGCCGTGCAGACTGCTCACACCGCATCTATTTCGATGCTGGCGGCCAGACCTTACAGAGAACGCAGGGTGATTTTGCCTCCGTTAGGGAGGAGCTTACGCTGATTACCGAGCCGGATGTCGGTGCGCATGCCTTTCGGGGCGCGCACCTCCAGAACAATGGCCTCGCCCATACGTTTCCACGACACCGCCAGGTCGCCCTGCGGGGTCGGGATCAGGGTTTCGGCGTGGTCGAGGCCGGTGACCGGCTGCGGCGCGATCAGCACGCGTTTCCACGCCGGGGACTCCTGACGAATACCGCAGAGGATGCGCGGCAGGTGCACCGACGGATGTGCCGTCCAGGCGTGGCTAGCGGTGCCGCCCATGTTCTCATGCCACTCAAACCCCTCCCAGGTCGTTCCGGTGGCCAGCATCGGCGTCCAGCCGCGCTTGATGAAGGCGACGCCGTCCGCGCCGTAGCCGCAGTCGCCGGCCGCCAGCAGGGCGTAGTGCGACCAGAAGGCCGAGGGCTTCGGACCAGGCACCGCTTCGCCGCGCAGGTAGGGCAGGACGAAGGTGTCGAGCTGCCGCTGGTGCGCCTTGGGCTTCAGTCCGAGCAGAATGCCGATGACCTGGTCGTGTACCGACTCCTTGCCCAGAGGGGCATCGAACCCAGCCAGCCAGCAGCCGCGCTTGGCGTCGAATAGCTTGCGCACGACCAGCTTCTCGTGCGCGTCGGCGCGGCGGGTTAATTCTTTGGCTTCCTTCGTCATGCGGGCTGCGGCGCAGGTCCCGGCCAGTTCCCGCAGGGCGTGCAGGTACCACAGATTGAGGAAGGTCGGGACGTCACCCTTCCACAGATCACTCCAGTCCTCGAACAGCCAGAAGCGCGTGTCATGACGGAGCAGACCGCTGGTGTGGCGGGCTTCGGGCGTGTCAAAGTAGTTCAGCACGTCCTGCACGCGCGGCCACATCTCGCGCACCATGGTGGTCTCGCCGGTCTGCCACCAGAGGTCCCGGATAGTCAGCAGCCAGGTCAGCGCGAAGTCGGGCAGGATACAGTTGTAAGCGATGGTCGGGGCGTGGCCGTAGGTCAGCCCGGCGGTGCCACGCTGGCCGGCGATCGAGCGGATGCCGCGCGCCAGCAGGCGGGCATCGCCATCAAGGTGGAAGGTGTTGGCGGCCTGCACCCGCGCGTCGCCCCACCACTGCGCCTGTTCGCGCCACGGCGTGTCGACGTAGGCGTCGCCAGCACAGACCTGTTGGGTGCGGCGACTGGCGGTATGAATGGCGTCGAGAGTCGTGTCGCTGCTGGTGAAACGGCCGCGCATGGCAAAGGGGTAGACTGCGGTGCGGACTTTCAGTCGCACAGTCAGCGGCTGGCGCGCGCCGCGCGCAACCACGGTCAGCACGCCAAAGCCCAAGAGATGGAAAAAGTCGTGAGTGCTGCGGCCGGGCTTCAGCTGCAGGCGCGAGGCCAGGGCGATGATGCAGGCGTCGCCAGGTCGGCGCAGATCGCCGCGCAGGCCCTGCATGCCCTCGTGGTAGTGCAGGTCGACGCATTCGCCGCCAAGCGCTCCGTCAACTTCGATCTGGACGCAGCCAGAGACGAATTCGCCGACGTCGATGGTCGCGGCGGTGAAGCCGTCGTTGCCACTGGCCGGCATTGGCACTTCCAGCCAGCCATCGGCCTGGTGCCCGTCATCGGCCGCGGCCCAGGTCGCCGTCTTGCCCTCGTCGACGAAGGGCCACGAGATATTTTCCCAACCGAGCCAGCCGGCGGCGCAGGCGCCAGCCGCACGCGAGACGACCCGGCGCAGCGGGCGTTCGGCCTCGGCCAACTGCGGGATGCCGCGCGGCTCGACGGTATCCCATGGCGGACGACTGAAGGCGACAGCCTCCATGCCGCTGCCCATGTAGTGCTTCAGGTCGTTGGTCCAGCCGGTCGGCGCGGTCGGGCTGGTGATCCAGCTGCGGTCATCGATGGTCGCGTCGACGTGTTCCTGAAAGTCAATCTGTAGCGAGAGGCGGGCGGTGTCGGCGCGCTGCGCCTTGCTGCGGCGCGCGAGCCAGGTGGTGTCGCTGAGCAAAGTGAACGCGCCCCACGTCGCCGCGACCAGCAGGCCGGCGGCGGTCTGGTGGATGTACTGGAAGGTCGAAATCCCCGGATTGTAGGCTTCAACCGCCAACCAGTTGGCGCCGGGTTGCAGATAGGATGCGACGTCGATCTCATCGAATGGCCACGAGGTCTGGTAGCCGCGCGCTGGGCCGCGCGTGACATAGCGGCCGTTGATCCACAGCCGGTAATGCTGGTCGGCAGTGATGAACAGCGGCGCCGCCTTCGGCACCTTGGTCAGGGTGAAATCTTTGCGGAATTGGGCGAAGCTGTTCACCAGATAAGTGAAGCCGCCCGGCCACAGCCAGCGCGCCTGGCGCAACGGGTGGTCTGTCGGCAGGGCGGGGGTTGCTGGCTTGGGCATAGTGCTATTGGCCACGGTCAGGCCATGGGGTCAATCGCACGATCCGCTGGCAGCAGCAGCATGGAATTGATCCGGCAGGGTGACCAACCTACCCGGCGTACACCATCAACCGAGCCAGCACGGCTGGGGCTTGGCTTGCCAGGATGCGTAGACGGATCGCGTCGCCGTGCATATTGCCGGTCTGCAGGATGCGCTGCGCGCCGATCGTCGTGCCGCGGGCCACTTCATACCAAGCACCGCAGGCTCGTACGTCGACGGCGAACGCTTGGACGCGCTGGCCGAAGCGGATCGCCTCTTCAAGACGAAGTCCGGCGATCTCCTTAGCGCCGCCCAGTTCGATCACCAGGTCAGCCGTGGCGGCAGGTGCCGCCCAGAAGGTGTCGCGATCGCCGTCGGTCAGCGGTGCGTGTTCTCCGGTTGCTCGGCCGCGGACGAGATCCACGGCAGTGAATCCTTCGACCAGACCACGGAATCGGGCCAACTCGACGACGTCGGATTCCGGAATCAGGCCACGTTTGTCGGGGGCAAGGTTGAGATTCAGTCCGGCCCCGCGTCCAACGCTGGCCAGCCACGTACGGAAGAGGTTCTCGCTGCTGCGGGCACGCTCATGCTGGTGCCAGAACCAACCTGGACGGATGCTGACGTCGACTTCGACTGGCCGCCAGATGCTGCCGTCCTCATCGCCCTCGACGAGGCGCTGCTGCGAATCCACCTTGCCGGGGGCGAAGCCCTCTGGTCGCACCTTCGACCAGCAGGTTGAACTGGTGAACCCGCCCTCGTTGCCGCACCAGCGCAGGTCGGGACCAGCGTCGCTAAACATGCAGGCTTCGGGCTGCAGGTGCCGACACATCGCCCAGAGGTCGTCGAGGCGGTAGTAGGTCAGATGGTCAATTGAGCGTTTTTCGCGTGCCCCGCCGTAGAATCCGTCGCCACCGTTGGCGCCGTCGAACCACAGCTCACAGAGCGGTCCATAATTACTGAGCAGTTCACGCCACTGGGCGTGAAACACCTCGACGTAGGCCGGAGTGCCGTAGGCGGGATGGTTGCGGTCCCACGGCGAGCAGTACAGGCCGCAGGCGATGCCACCAGCGCGGCAGGCATCGACGAACTCACGCACCAGGTCGCCCTTGCCGTCGCGGAACGGTGAGCGGGTTATGTTGTGCGTGGTGGTCGCGGTCGGCCACAGGCAGAACCCGTCATGATGCTTGGCGGTTAGAATCAGACCCTTGAGGCCGCCGGCCTTGGCTGCCGCGACCCATTGCGTGCAGTCAAGCTGGTCAGGCGCGAAGGCTGATTCGGGTTCGTCGCCATAGCCCCACTCGCGGTCGGTGAAGGTGTTGACTGTTAAGTGGACGAAGCCGTACATCTCGCGGCGATGCCAGGCGAGCTGGCGGGGACTGGGGACGGGTCCGTGGGGGGTCGGGATCGACATGACGTTTCCTCTCGGTCTGCTCCATGATACATCAACTACCTGTGAACTATCTATGTCAAAGTTGATGCCGGATGTGTCATTTCCGCTCCAAGGTGGCGGATCAACGGTGCCAGTGCGCGACCGTCTCCCGCTTCGCCTGATTGAGCTGTCCGGTTGCACCATTGATCAGCGCTGGTGCGGAGAGGACATGACCGCGCCTACCTGGCGATTGTACCTCAATCTCGATGACGGGGCTGAAGTCTGGGTGCGCGGTAGTTGTACCCGGCTGCGCGCCGGGCACCTCTATTGCATACCCGCTTGGCTGCGTTGGCGGGCGCGCTGCCAGGGCGCGGTGCGGCACGTCAACGCGATGGTCGATCTGCCGTCGCTGCCGCGCGAACGGGTGATGTCGACCTGCCAGGAGGTCGTCGAGCTGACCCGTCCTGGAGATCCGCTCCAGCTGGCCTGGCTGGCGAGCGTTACCAGCCAGGCCGGTGCTGATCTGGCGGACGCGTCGCTGATCGCCCAGGGTCATGCGGTGGTGTGGGCAGCCTTCGCCCGGTTGTTCGAGTTGTTGGGCGAGCGTATGGCCGAGCTAGTGCCAGCAGATAGCGGCCAGCGCTTCGAAGCATTGCGCCATTTCGTTGAACAGCATCTCGACCAGCCGTTGCCGCGCGCTGCCTTGGCCCGTGCTTCAGGCTGCAGCGAAGCAGAGCTGGCGCGGCGGTTCGCCCGTGGTCTGGGCACCTCGCCGGCCCTTTGGCTGCGTGACTTCCGTGTCGCGCGAGCCGCCGAGCTGCTGCGCACGACCGATCTCGCGGTCGAGGCTGTCGGTGATCGTTGCGGCCTGGGCGATCGCAGTCGTTTCAGCAAAGTCTTCGCTCGCGTGGTCGGCAGCGGCCCTGCCGCCTACCGTCGGCGTGCCAAGGGATAGACTGCCGCCATGGCCGTTTCGCTACCTCGGATCCGTACAGTGACCCGGCCGCAACCGGGTGTGGCGGCCTTGGCGACCTTTCTTGCGACCAGCTATGTCGAGGTGCAGCGCACGGTGGTGTGGGAACGACATCGCCATGTGGAACACGAGGTCATCGTCGTCAGTCGCGGATCCTATCGCTGCACGATCAATGGCGAAGTGGTGCGACTGGCCACCGGTCACGCCGTCGTCATCCAGCCGGGCGACTGGCACGAGGATGACCTAGCAGAAGGAACCGGTTATTTTGCGATCTGGTTCCGTTTGTCCGGTGGTTTGTTGGCTCCTGATGTGGCGCCAGCGCAGCGGGCAGTGCGGTTCGCGGACGAAGCCCTGATCCAGGCGGCTTCCCGCTTGCAGCAGTTGGCCGAGGAGGCCGCTCCGGCGGCTCGGCTCGATGTCGGACTGGCATCGTTGATCGGCCTGCTGGTCGATGGCCTGCCTCCCGCCGCCCGTTCGCCGGCATTTTCGCCAGCGGCAGATGGCTTTGTCACCCGGCTACACGCACAGTTCGCCCGCCTTCCCGCCGGTCGCGTCGACACCATTATCCTGGCCAGTGCTTGCCGCCTGACCCGACGCACGTTGGAGCGGCATTGCCGGGACGAGCTTGGCTGCGGTCCGGCCGAGGCGCATATGCGGTGGCGGATCCAGCGCGCCGCCGAACTGCTGCGCAGTACCGACTGGCCGATCCGTGCGGTCAGTGAAACGCTTGGATTCACCAATCCGTTCCACTTCAGCCGGGCTTTCGCCCGGGTCCATGGCGCACCTCCGGCCAGCTGGCGCGGTGGCGCAATCGGATAGGTGGACGCAGCGCCAAGACATGGCGGAACGCGTGCGGGTGCGCCATGCTCGTGGCCATGCTCGACACCATCTCGCTCGACGGCACCTGGGACCTCCGCTGGAGCGACGCCCAGCGCGGACCGCGCACCACCAACAACGACCCCGCCTATGCCATGACCGCGCAGGTGCCGGGCGAGGTCCATCTGGATCTCGAACGCCATGGCATCCTGCCTGATCGCCACGTCGGTCTTGGGCACCTCGCCGGACGCTGGGTTGAACAGTGCCGCTGGCGCTATGACCGGACGTTTGAGGCGCCTGCCTCCGCCGTCGGAGCCAAGGCCTGGCTGATTTTCGAGGGTCTCGACCACCACGCGGTCATCCGCCTCAATGGCCAGGAGATCGGCCGCCACGCCAACAGCTTCCGCCCCTGCCGCATCGAAGTTGGGTCCAAGCTCAAGGCCGGCGACAATTTGATCGCGGTCGACATCGAAAGCGGACTGCAGGGCACTGCCGATCTGCCTAGCACCGGCTACGTCAAAGAGGACCACCGCGACAGCAAGCGTCATTGGCTGCGCAAGCCGCAGAGCGAGGCCGGATGGGACTGGGCTCCGCGCCTGCTGAACGTCGGTTTACAGGGCGGCGTGCGTCTGGAATGGTCCCGCGATCTGGTGCGGCTCGACCAGGTCATGCCATTGGCCACGGTCGATGCTGATCTCGCCACCGGCCACTTGCGCCTGCGCGCTGCGGTCGAGGGGTTGGGCGACACGGCCGCGCCGGTGCGCCTGCGCGTGCGCTGTGATGGTGTCGAGGTAGTGACCGCCTGCGCGGTGAAGTCCGGTCCGCAGATCGTCGAGGCGCAACTCGCCATTGCCAAGCCGCGCTTGTGGTGGCCGATTGGTCATGGTGCCCAGGACCGCTACGAGGTCGTGACCGAGCTGCTTTCAGATGACACGGTGGTGGCCCGCAATGTGCAGCAGGTCGGTTTCCGCCGCGTCGAAGTCGACCAGTCCCCTTGCCCGGCCGGTGGCAGCTGGTTCTACCTGCTGATCAACAACCGCCGCATCTTCTGCAAAGGCGGCAACTACGTGCCCGCTGATACGGTGATTGCCGCGATTACTCCAGGCAAGACGCGCCGGCTGGTCGAACTGGCGGTCGAACAGCACTTCAACCTGCTGCGCGTGTGGGGCGGAGGTCGCTACGAAGACGAGGCCTTCTACGACGCTTGCGATGAACTCGGCATCCTAGTCTGGCAGGAGTTCATCTTCGCCTGCGCGCGCTATCCCGGCATCGACGAGCGCTTCTATCGCGAGATCGAAGCCGAAGCGACCTATCAGCTACGTCGACTGGCTGGACGGCCATCACTGATCGCCTGGTGTGGCAACAACGAGATTGAGTGGGGATACTGGGGCTGGGGCTTCGACAAGGACGTCGTGATGCCCTGCCATCAGATCTTCCATCATCTATTGCCGCGTCTGTTCGCCCGCGAAGATGCTACCCGCCACTGGCAGCCGAGTTCTCCGTGGTCGCCGGATGGCACCGACCCAAACAACGATACAATAGGAGACCAGCATCCATGGTCGTTGGGCTTCGGGGACACCGACTACCGCAAATACCGGAACATGGCCTGTCGCTTCCCCAACGAAGGCGGCGTTCTCGGGCCCAACAGTCTACCAACGGTGCGGGAATGTCTGCTCAAGGGCGAGGACAAGCCGTGGACCTTTGCTTGGCAGCAGCATGACAATTCGGTCGCCCACTGGAATGACGTCTGTTCGACCGACCTCCAGCTGAAGCAGTGGTTGGGTAAGGATCTGCGTGCGATGGACATCGCTTCATTCGTCTACTGGGGCGGATTGGTCCATGCCGAAGGTCTGAGCGAATACATCGCCAACTTCCGCCGACGCCGTTCGACAACTACCGGGGCTGCGATCTTCTGGATGTACAACGACGTGTGGCCGTGCGTACGCAGCTGGACCACGGTCGATCATCGTCTGCGCCGCACGCCGGCCTTTCATCCGGTGCGGCGCGCCTTCCAGCCGGTCAGCGTCGTGGTGCATGAGGAGGGCGACCGCATCGTCATCACCGGCGTCAATGACAGCATGGCCGAGGTGCGGGCCGATCTGCGCTGGGGTCTGTTCGCCATCGCTGGCGGCTACCCGCTGGACCAGCGGACGACGGTCGTGCTGGCAGCCAATGCCGCGACCGAACTGGCCTCGTTTCCACGCTCGGCCTGGAGCGATCCCAAGACCCAACTGGCGTTCGCCGAACTGGGTGCCGCGGGCAGCGTCATCGCCCGACATCGCCTGATGTTGCCGTTGCCGGTCGAGATGTCCTGGAAGCCGGCGCAGATCTCGGTGCGGGTCGAGAATGGTCGTGCCGTCTTCACTAGCGCGACCTTCGCCTGGGGCGTCTGTCTCGACCTCGATGGCGAGCGCGTCTTAGCCGATAATTACTTCGACCTCTACCCCAGCGTCGCCTACAGCATTCCGTGGCAGGGCGCCGAGCCGCCGCGCATCCTCGGAGTCGGCAACCTCGCCTGAACCCGGCCAGAGGATTGCGTTGGTACATCCCTGCGCTGGAATGCGCTGGTCATGCTGCAAGCCGGCCGTCGGCAACTGGCTCCGTGATTGCTGCTACGGAACAAGCCGACGGACTCGGCGGCATAGTGGACTGCGGCCGAGCGACCGGTCGAGCTGCGCGAGACCGTGGGCCGCCGCCTCCCGTAGGGATTCGAACCGGAGCGAGGTGGCGCCGCTTCGGCGCCAGCAGTCCACCTGCGTGGACTGCGGCCGAGCGACCGGTCGAGCTGCGCGAGACCGTGGGCCGCCGCCTCCCGTCCAGGCAACCACACGAAAAAACCCTGGCGGTCGTCCGCCAGGGTTTTTTCGTGTGGTTGCCCGGCCGGGATTCGAACCCAGACAAGGAGATTCAAAGTCTCCTGTGCTACCGTTACACCACCGGGCAGTGGTTGCCGCAGGCTAGCCTGCGGCTCGCAGAGGCTAGTTCGGTTCGGCCCAGGCCGTGTCGCAGCGCTTCCACGCGACCAGGCCTTCGGGAAACCAGATGTTCATTTCACGTTCGGCCGAGGCGTCGCTGTCCGAGCCGTGTACCAGATTGTTCGACTTCGACAGGCCGAAATCGCCACGGATGGTGCCGGGGGGGGCGCTGCGGCCGTCGGTGGGTCCGATCAGGTTGCGGCAGACCGGCACGGCCTGGTCGCCTTCCAGTGCCAGAGCAACCAGCGGGCTGCTGGTGATGAACGACAATAGGCTGGGGAAGAACGGCTTTTCGGCGTGTTCGGCGTAGTGCGCCTTGCCCTGCTCGGAAGTCGGAACGACGAACTTCAGGCCGACGACGCGCAGACCTTTGCGCTCGAAGCGGCCGAGGACCTCGGCGATGAGGCCGCGCTGGACAGCGTCGGGTTTGATGAGGATGAGGGTGCGGGTCGGTGCGGGCATGGCGCGGGACGATGCCGCCAACGTCCGACGGTGCAACTGCGGGACTCAGCCTGCCGGGGCGATGCGGAAGACTGTGCGATATTTGGCGCGTCAGCGGATCGATTTTGGCTGTCCGGTCGCTTCGACCACCGACCTCCACAGGTCACCGTGTTTATCGACCTCGTTGCGCGCCAGGTTCCAGCAATAGACGCTGTCGGATGGCGAGGCCGCGACGCTGCGGATGTGGTAGCTGGGGTCGAGGTGCTTGAGGTTCAGCGGTAGGTTCCGTTCGCGGAAATGGGCGACGATGCCGTCGCGCAAATGTACCCTGATATCCTGGAATGTGGCGTTGCCGCTGGCGTCGGTAGCATCACTTGTGGAGAACAGCACGGGTTGCCCAGACGCGCTGCGCTCTACGCTCCGGCCCGCACCCGTGAGGAACCCATGACCCTGAACCTGACCAAGAACGCATTCCACGGCCGCCGCACTGGACCCGTCGTCGTCATCGTCATGGATGGTGTCGGTCTCGGCCCTGATTATGCCGGCAACGCAGTGCAGGCGGCACGCAAGCCGGTGCTGGACCGTCTGATGGTCTCCTGCCCATGGACCAAGCTGGCGGCACACGGGGTTGCGGTCGGCATGCCCAGCGACGCTGACATGGGCAACTCGGAAGTCGGGCACAATGCGATCGGCGCCGGGCGGGTCTTCGACCAGGGCGCCAAGTTGGTCGCCCAGGCGCTCACCGACGGCACGCTGTTCGCCGGCAAGGGTTGGAACGAGCTGGTCGGCAACTGTCTGGCTAAGAGTTCGACGCTGCATTTCATTGGCCTGTTCAGCGACGGCAACGTCCACAGTCACATCGACCACCTCAAGGCGATGATCGTCGAGGCCAAGAAGCGCGGGGTACAGAAGGTGGCGGTACACGCCCTGATTGATGGCCGCGATGTCGGCGAGACGTCGGCCCTGGACTACACCGAACCGTTCGAGGCGTGGATCGCCGGCATCGATCCGAATTACGGCATCGCCAGCGGCGGTGGCCGTATGTACATCACCATGGACCGCTACGATGCCGACTGGTCGATGGTCGAACGTGGCTGGAAGACGCATGTGCTGGGCGAGGGTCCGCAGTTCCCCAGCGCTTCCGCGGCGGTGAAGGCCCTGCGCACGGCCAAGCCAGGCGTTATCGATCAGGACCTGCCGGCCTTCGTCATCGCCCGCGACGGCAAGCCGTTCGCCACCGTGCGCGATGGCGACAGCGTGGCTTTCTTCAACTTCCGTGGCGATCGCTCGGTGGAGCTGTCCAAGGCATTTGTCGGTGAGGTGCCGTTCCAGCGCACTAAAGTCGACGTCTGCTTCGCCGGCATGATGACCTATGACGGCGACACCAATCTGCCGCCGCGCATCCTGGTCGAGCCGCCGGTGATCAACCGCGTCTTGTCCGAGTATCTGATTGGCGCCGGGGTCCGCCAACTTGCCGTCTCGGAGACGCAGAAGTACGGACACGTCACCTACTTCTGGAACGGCAACCGTTCCGGCTACCTGGACCAGTCCCAGGAAACCTATATCGAAGTTCCATCCGACCGCGTCTCGTTCGACGAGCGCCCCTGGATGAAGGCGGCCGAGGCGACCGACGCGCTGATCGCCGAGTTGACCAAGCGGCCGTACGGCTTCGCCCGCATCAACTACCCGAATGGCGACATGGTTGGCCACACCGGCGTATTCGAGGCCGCCCGCATAAGCGTCGAATGTGTCGACCTGGTGCTTGGCCGCCTGCTGCCGGTGATCGCAAAGCTCGGCGGCGTGGCGTTGATCACCGCCGACCACGGCAATGCCGACGAGATGTACGAGATCGACAAGAAGGGGGGCGTGAAGATGGAAAACGGCAAGCCCAAGGCCAAGACCAGCCACACCCTGAATCCGGTCCCCTTCATCATTTACGATCCGACCCACACCGGCGCCTATGCACTGCGCACCGACATCGCCAAGCCAGGACTGGCCAACATCGCGGCCACCGCCCTCGACCTGATGGGCTACCAGGCCCCAGAGGGGTACGAACCGTCTTTGATCGAATGGCGGTAGACGTGGCAAAACGACTGGCCGTCATCGGCACAGATACCGGCGTCGGCAAGACGGCGGTTACGTTACTATTGGCGCAGGGCCTGCGCGCCCTCGGCCATGCGGTCTGGTTGCATAAGCCGGTTGCGTGCGGCGGCTGGGACGGCGGGTCGTCTGAGGACGGTCGCGCCCTGCGTGCCGCCTGTGCCGATGGCCAAGACCCGGCAACTGTCTGTGCGTTGGAATTCCCCGAGCCGTGCAGTCCGCACCTCGCAGCATTGGCGGCAGGAGCCGAGGTCCGGCTGTCTGGCATGGTCGCCACAGTGCAAGGGCTTGTCGGACAGGCCGATGGTCGGGCGGATGTCATTCTTGAAACCGCTGGTGGCCTGCTCGCACCGCTTACCACGGCACGCGAGACCAATGCCGACCTGTTGGCGGCGCTCGCTTGGCCGGTGCTCCTGGTGACGAGGCCGCACCTCGGCACCCTCAATCACACTCAGCTGACCATCAACGAATGCCGGCGGCGTGGACTGCAGGTGGTTGGCCTGATTGTCAACTCCCACACCGCCGTCGAACCAACTCTGGCGGTACGCAGTGCGGCCGGCGAGTTGGCTATCCTCACCGGACTGCCGGTGCTGGCAGATCTGCCCTTCCAACCGTCCCAGGACCACGCCCTGCGCCTTGCGCAGGCGGTCCGCTTGTGCATTTAGACAACATGTATTCCGAGCGGCGTCGTGGTTTTGGCGGGTGGTTTCGCGGCAACTGGCGCAGTTTTAGCCTGTCGGTGCGCAAGGTCGTCATGTTGGAGGAGCAGCCCGAGCGCATCGCCAGGGGTTGCGGCGCAGGCATGTTCTGCGCTTATCTGCCCATGCTGGGGCAGACCTTTGCCGGCATGCTGCTGGCCTGGTGCATCCGCGGCAGTCCGTTGGCTGCGATGCCGTGGAGCTGGATCACTAATCCGCTGACCACCCTGCCGGTCTGGTATGGGTGCTATCGACTGGGTGCTGTGCTGACACCCGGGCACGTGACTATGAACTGGCACGTACTGCAGGCCAAGACCGAGGAACTGCAGGCGATGGGACTGCTACACGGTCTGATGCACGGTTTTGAGGTCCTCGGTTCAGTCTTCCTGCCCATGCTCCTTGGTTCGGTGCTCATTGGTCTGATGACCGGCATACCGACGTGGTGGCTGGTCCGGCGGGCGGTGATCGCCCTGCAGGCCCGGCGCGCAGCCCGAGCCGCCCACTGGAAGACCCGGCTGGTGCCGAAGTCCGGCGACGGTACCGTCTGAACGGACCGGCTTCACGGCCGTTCAACCTCTGATGCCCCTGATGCCCCTGATGCTCGCCCTGGTGTTCGTCTGTCTGCTGCCCGCCGCCGAGGTGGTCAACGCCAACGTGTCCAGCCCTGCCGTGGCGCCGGAGTTCCGGGAGGCCGGTCTGTTCACTGCCCGCATCACGGTGCAGAACCCCTATCAGCGGGCCGTGCGCATCGACAAGCTCGATACGACGTGTGCCTGTTCGAAGTTGGAGTTGGCCAGCCGATTCCTCGCCCCCGGGGAGACGACTACGCTCGAAGTCGCGAGCGACAATCTCCGGCGCAGCGGTGCGCAACAGGTCCGAGTCAGCCTGTTTTTGACCGATCCGGATTTGGAGCCGATCGAGGTGATGTGCTGGTGGAATGTCCGCGAGGCGGTTTCCGTCGATGTGGTGCCGCCGGGCGATACTGGGCAGGAACGTCCGGCTGATACGGCTTGGCGTGACGTGTACCGCTTGGTGGCGCATGAACGACCGGACGAACCGCAGCGTTTGCGCAAGCGCATCCGCCTTGCGACGCCGGATCCCCCCGCCGGTGGTCTGCGCGTCGAGGGCATCGATTACACCGGTACTTTGTGGGCCTTCACCACCCGGACCCTCGAGAATGGAGCCATCGTGGTCACCGCCTCCTCGCGTGACGAGACGGCGATGAAGCCCGGTGAATATCAAGAAACGGCCATCATCCGGACCAACCATCCAGATAAACCCCGCATTGAACTGCATCTCGATGCCCAGATCGATACCAAGGCCGGACGTGAATCCCTCGATCTGATGCAGCGGCAGTAACCGCGGGTCGACGTTCTGCCCCGCCCCGGCGTCCGGACGCTGGTCCACGGCTGGGGCAATGGATGCATTGACGCCCATGCCGCCGGCCCTTTAATCCGCCGATCCGATGAAACCTAAGGTCTGTGTACTCCGTGCCGCGGGGACGAACTGCGATGCCGAAACCGCCCACGCCTTCCGGCTGGTCGGTGCAGAAGCCGAGACGCTGCATGTCAACCGCCTCCGCGAAGCTCCGCAGCTGCTGCGCGACTTCCAGATGCTCGCCGTACCGGGCGGCTTCAGCTATGGAGATGACGTGGCCAGCGGCCGCATCTTCGCCAACGAGCTGATGACCAGCCTGCGTGACGAGCTGCTGGATTTCGTCGATCGCGGCGGCTTCGCCATCGGCATCTGCAACGGCTTCCAGGTGCTGGTGAAGGCGGGACTGCTGCCGCGACTCGACGGTACGGCTGCCCAGCAGGCTACCTTGACCGACAACATCAGCGGCGTGTACCAGGACCGCTGGGTCAAGTGCACCGGCTCCACCGGCCACTGCGCGTGGATTGCTGACGGTTCGGAAGTCGAACTGCCGGTCGCCCATGCGGAAGGGCGCTTCGCTGCCAGTGACGCGACGCTCGATCGGCTTGAAGCCGCCGGCCAGCTCTGCCTGCGTTATTCGTCGGACACCTGCCACAACGGCAGCGCGCGCAATGTCGCCGGCATCTGCGATGCCTCCGGCCGAGTGTTCGGTCTCATGCCCCATCCCGAGCGCTTCCTGCGTTGGGAAAATCATCCGCGGTGGACCCGCGAACTCCGTCGCGCCGAAGGCGATGGCGTCCGCTTCTTCCGCACTGCCGTTTCCAAGTTCAACTAACCCGCACCCGCGAGGTCCCATGCGTCGATTCCTGGCCACGACCGTCCTGACTGCTGCCGCCCTCTGCGCTGGCGAATCCGTCATTGCGCCTGAGGCGTTCCGTGACGGCACCAAGGACATCCCGGTGACGTCCGCCAAGGACATGCCCTTCCCATTCAAGCCCCCTGAAGGCCTTGCCAGCACCGAGCTGTGGTTCCAGGGTCACGATGGCACCAAGTGGGGCGCCTGGCAGAAGCACGCTCAGGCCTTCGCCAAGGACACCCCGGTAGTGTGGGCGCCGCCGGAAGGCCGTTGGCAGATCTACCTACGTCCGATCCGCACCTCCGGCATCGCCGGCGCTGATCCGGGCAAAGAGCCCGAGAAGATCAAGGCCCAGAAGGAATTCATCATCGACCGCACCGCTCCGTTGGTCGCCGTGACCTTCCCTGGAGCGAAGGCCAAGCTGCGCGGCGGCGACAAGTATACGGTCACCTGGACCGCCGCCGATCCCTACCTGCGCAATGCCCCGATCGGCATCAGTTGGTCGCGTGATGGCAGCGGCACCTTCGAGACGGTCGCCAGCGATCTGCCCAACAGCGGTTCATTCGAGTGGACGGTGCCACGCGACATGACCCAGACCGGCGTCCTGCGCGTTACGGCTGGCGACAAGGCTGGAAACACGGGTTCAGCCGAGAGCACCGGGCTCCTGGTCGACTCGATCAAGCCCAAGGGTCGGGTCAGCGGACCGTCGATCAGTGCCAAGGCCGAGACCGCTCTTGATCTTGAGGTCACCGACACCGGCCCGGCCGGCCTGACCGCCGCCCGCCTGTGGATCAGTCAGGACGATGGGGTCAGCTGGACCGAGGGGCCGGCGATCGAGGCGCCGTTCAAGACCGTCTCGTGGAAGGCGCCGCAGGACGGCCGCTTCCGCCTTTACGTGGTCGCCACCGATGGTGCCCTCAACGTCTCGGTCGCTCCCCAGGGCAAGGTCGGCGACATGCTCGCCGTCGATAGCGCTGCCCCGACCGTGCTGCTCGCTGCCGCCATCGGCATCTCCGATGCCGCCGTCGCTGGAGCCGGCCAGCGCCGCGACTTCAAGCCAGGCGACCGCGTCCAGGTCGTCTTCACCGCCAAGGATGCGAACCTGGTGGCGAACTCGGTCAGCGTACTGTGGCAGACCGATGCGACCAAGCCGTGGGTCGAGCTGGGCAAGGGTCTGCCGGTCGACCAGGCGTTCCGCTTCCAGATCCCGACCGACGCACCTGAAACCAAGGGCGCCCGCGTCAAGGTGACGGCGGTCGATGCGGCCGGCAATGTCGGTGAGGTTGTAGCTGCCGAAAGCTTCACCATTCAGACCAGTGCCGGCGAGATCGTCCTGGAGTGATGCTTCGGGACTAGGTCTGCACAACCCGCGGCCGTCTCCGCTTCCGGAGACGGCCGCTGCGTTAGGATAAGCATCAACGATATGTCGGTAACCCCTGCGCCCTTGCTCGATGCCCTGATCAGCCCGGCTGATCTGCGCAAGTTGACCCGTGATGAACTGGCAGCGCTCGCCAGTGAGATGCGCCTGCGCATGAAGGAAGTGGTCAGCGCGCACGGCGGCCACCTGGCCAGTAATCTCGGCACCGTCGAACTGACCATCGCCTTGCACCGGGTGTTCGACTTCAGCAGCGATCGCCTGCTGTGGGACGTTGGCCACCAGGCCTATCCGCATAAGTTGCTGACCGGCCGTGCGGCGCGTTTTCACACCAACCGCCAGCAGGGCGGTATCAGCGGATTTCCCGATCCAAAGGAGAGTCCCTTCGATCTCGCCAAGGTCGGGCACAGTAGCACCGCGATCTCGACTGGTGTCGGTGTTTCCGAGGGTTATCGGCGTAGCGAACATCGTCGCGCCACCGTCGTGGTGATTGGCGATGGCGCCCTGACCGGTGGCATGGCCTACGAAGGCCTGATCAACGCCGGTCAGCTCAAGAGCGACCTCATCGTGGTCCTCAATGACAACGGCCAGTTCATCGATGCGCCGACCGGTTCGCTGCACCACCACCTCGACCGGATCCGTACCGGTTCGATGTACCAGCACCTGCGCCAGCGCTTCCTGGATACGCTCAAGAAACTGCCGTCCGGCCCCTACATCGAGAAGCTTGCCGAGCAGTTGGAACTGGCCGCGCACAAGGCTATCTCGCCCGGCTACATCTTTGAAGACCTCGGTTTCCGCTACTTCGGCCCGGTAGATGGCCATGACCTAGCCCTGACCGAGGAAGCGCTGCTCAACGTTGCCAAGCTGCGTGGTCCGATCCTGCTGCATGTGATGACCAAGAAAGGGGGCGGTTGGGATCCCTCGGCTGCCGATCCGTTGAAATTCCACGGGCCAAAAGGCTTCGACGTGTCGAGCGGAGTGTTCTCGCCAAAGGCGGCGGCGCGCACCTACTCGACGGTCTTCGCCGAGGTGCTGACCGAGCTGGCGGTTGCCGATTCAGCGGTGGTGGCAATCACCGCGGCTATGCCCAGCGGCACCGCGCTGCGTCAGTTCGCCGTTCGCTTCCCGGAACGGATGTACGACGTCGGCATTTGCGAACAGCACAGCTTCGCCTTCGCCCAGGGTTTGGCGATCGCCGGCAACAAGCCGTTCCTGGCCCACTACAGCACGTTCGCCCAGCGTGGTTACGACCAGCTGTTCCAGGAGATCTGTCTCAGTCGAGATCTCGGGGTCATTATCACCCTCGATCGTGCCGGTCTGGTCGGTGAGGATGGTGAGACCCACCATGGCATCTATGACATTGCCTGGGCCCGTTGCCTGCCTGGTCTGGTGCTGATGGCACCGCGTGATGGCCAGGCTCTGGCGGCGATGATGCGCTGGTCGCACCTGCACCGAGCGGGTGCCGATCGCCCGGCTGGCTACTGCATCCGCTATCCCAAGGACGAGGTGCCGCAGACCGACTGGGGTGTCGCGGCTGCTCCGGTGGCGCTGGGCAAGGCCGAGATCCTGCGGCAAGGCGACGGACCCCTGATGATCTGGGCCTATGGCTCGGCGGTAAAGACCTGTCACGACGCCATCGTCGAGATGGGCGAGGATGGCCGTGGCATCACTCTGGTCGATGCGCGCTTCGCCAAGCCATTCGACGTCGAGCTGCTGACCGACCTGTCACTTGATCATGCCGAGGTCTTGACGGTCGAGGATCACACCCTGCCTGGCGGCTTCGGTTCGGTGGTCGCCGAGGCGGTGGCCGATCGTGGACTGCGTCTAAGAGTGCACCGGGCCGGTATCCGGGACGAATTGGTCCCGCATGCCAGCCGAGAGCAGCAACTGGCTGCGCATGGCTTGGACCGTGCAGGCGTGATCAAGCGCGTCCGCACCATCCTCGGACTAGGGACTGCAGTGATCCCGTTCCCAGTGAAACCCAAGATTTCGCACGGGTCCTGACTCGTTTGCCTGATCCCGCCGTGCTGGGTGGGCCTGCTTGGAATGACGAAACGAAACGAAGCACCCCACGACCACGTCGTGGGGTGCTGGCTCAAGCGATGAACTGAGAATTACTTGGCGGCAGGATCCGGGGTGGCGACAGGTGTCGACTCAGCAGTTGGTGCCGGAGCGGCCATTGGTGCCGGAGCGGCCATTGGTGCCGGAGCGGCCATTGGTGCCGGAGCGGCCATTGGTGCCGGA
>Ga0105046_10006528_pt1 | contig 18426 bp, 13 predicted proteins | sample MAT03_FD_78385 | JGI IMG/M metagenome (GOLD analysis project Ga0105046, IMG submission 78385) | Freshwater microbial communities from Lake Fryxell liftoff mats and glacier meltwater in Antarctica - MAT-03 (megahit assembly) | ecosystem: Environmental > Aquatic > Freshwater > Ice > Liftoff...
CATCGCAGCCACTCGGGTAGAGCCAGACGGCATGAGGGGAAAGTTCAGGGTCTTACTCAGGGAGATCTGCGCGGTGAGAACCGGGCAGAAGTCAGCAGAGGCCGTAGTAGCGAGGATAGCCATCGAAAGATGGCAGGAGCGAAGGGCCGAAGGAACCGAAAGCAGAGCTCTATGGAGCATTACGCTGTGGCAACTGGAGAGTACCGGGGGCGGGTCGTTTTCTGCATGTCCCAGTGCCACTCGGGCGGCTTTCATCATCTTGGCGTGCCGCGCGAAGTGCTTCAGGCGCTGATCGCGTTGGAGACGACTCCGCTGCCTCGGCCCATGGCACTTCGGCGCTAAGGGGTGTCGGTCCGAACGCGTGGGCAGGGGATTTTCCCATGCGTGGCTCCGGAGATTCCCTCGCCCCAAGCGATGCTCTACGCTTGCCGTCGTTTCGGTCGCGAAAAGTCTGGAGGGCCTTTCAGCTCGCTCGCGTCCCGCTCATCGCTTCCAACGAAGGATTACCCCCGATTATGTATCCGATTTTAGTGGCAGAGAACGAGGAGACGGACCGCTGCCTGCTGCGGTTTGCCGTGAAACGCGCCCAACTCCCGATGGAGCTTTTTTTTGTCGGTGATGGACGGGAGGCGGTGCGCTATCTCGAGGCGAGCGGAGTTTACGCCGACCCGGTGCGATTTCCCGTTCCGGCGTTGATTCTCGTCGACTTGAATCTCCCGTGGATGAGCGGATTCGAAATCCTTAAATGGATGCATGCGGGGCAGGTGCACGCGCTCACGCCGCGCGTCGTGCTGACGTCCTCGTCTCGCGACTCCGACCGCGCGGAGGCCATGCGCTTGGGAGCCGACAGCTACGAAATCAAGCCGATGACGCCGACGGAGCTTCTGGCCCTCGTCAAAGGCTTGTACGGTCGATGGCTGGCACCCAGGCCCGAACGAGAGAGTGGACCTCGACACCTCGCCAGAAGTCACTACGCCAAGGCGTGTTGAGCGTCCCCATAGATGCCGCGAGCTTCGTTATGAAAAGCGGCGCTTCCAAAATGCGCGCCAGTCGATCGGAGTGCGCTTTGGCTCGCTGCCTGCTTTTCAAGTCTTCCCGCGGGTGAAATCGCGTTCGCTTCCTTCCCTTTCTCGCCGCTCCATTTTGCCTAACCGTGATAGTGCCGGCCTCGACTTCGGGGTGAGGTAAGCCTCAGTTTTCCTCATGATTCCACTACGACGTCTTTTTTTCCTTCTTGCTGCGGTAGTCGGAACGGCGCTGGGAGCCTTCGCCCAGATCTCTTATACGGGAGGCGATTATTTCCAGAATTTTAACGGGCTCCCCAGTAGCGGCACCTTCACGTTTAGTGGCGTTGGCCCCCATGCGTTACCCGGTAGCGCGATCTCCGGCTGGAGTTTCGCGAAAATTAACGGCAGCGGCACCAACGCGCTTTTCGCCGTTGGCACCGGGAGTTCGACTACGGGCTCCGTCTATTCCTTCGGCGCCGCCGCGTCCGCGGAGCGCGCGATCGGAACGTTGCTCAGCGGTACCGTGGGGTCTGCGATCGGCGTAACTCTGACCAATGGCACCGGCAGCACCCTCACGCAGTTTACGGTGAGCTACGCGGGTGAACAATGGCGTTATGGCGGAACGACGGGCACGGATCGTCTCACCTTCGAATATCGCGTCGGTGGAACGGATATTGTCACCGGCACTTTCGTTCCCGTGGCCGCTCTCGACTTCGCTTCGAGGGTAAATGGCACAACCCTCTGCACGGCGGGGCCGCTCGTCGGCAACGATCCGGCCAACAAAGCGGTGCTGACTTCGAGCGTCACGGGAATCGCCTGGCTGCCGGGTCAAACGCTCGTTCTTCGCTGGACGGACTTCAATGTCACGGGCAGCGACGATGGCTTGGCCGTGGACGACTTTACCTTCGGCACCGGTGCCAGTCCGGTCGCCTCGGCACCGACGGTCGCTTCGGTCATTCCCGCCGATGCCGCCACCGGGGTTTCCCCGGGTGCCGCCATCGGCGTGACGTTCGGCGGTCCCACGGCCGTCACGGGCACGTGGTACACGATTGCCGGCAGTGCGAGCGGTGCGCACCCCGCCACGGTCTCCGGGGGGGCCACGACCTATGTCCTCACGCCGACGACCCCGTTCGCCGAAGGCGAAACGGTCACCGTGACCCTCCTGGCGGCGGGGATCAAGGACGGTGCCACTAGCACCTTGCCGTTGGCCGCGGACTACGGCTTTGCCTTCACGACCCAGACGCTCGCGCCGCTTCCCGTCCACGCCGTTCAAGGAAGTGGCACCACGAGTCCCTATGTCGGCCAAATCGTTTCGGTCGAGGGTGTCGTTACGGCAACGTTCCAAGTCAGCCCGGGTTTGAGCGGATTCTACCTCCAGACCCCGGATGCGTCGGTCGACGCCAATCCTGCGACGTCGCAAGGTATGTTCGTCTTCAATACAACCTACGCGGTCAACGTGGGCGACTTTGTGCGGGTCGCCGGGACGGTCGCCGAATTCGGCACGGCTCCGCGCACGCAGACGGAAATGACCAACGTGACGTTCGTCGGCGTATCGAGCGCGGGCAATGCGGTGCCGGCTCCGGTTGCCGTGACGTTGCCGTTCGCCAGCGCGACGGACGCCGAACGCTATGAAGGCATGCTCGTGACGCTGCCCCAGGCGCTCACGGTCACGGACAATTTCGATCTCGGTCAGTTCGGCGAGGTCTTCTTGAGCAATGGCCGCTTGAATACGCCGACCAATGTCGTCTCGCCCGGCGCTCCCGCGATCCAACTCGCCGCCGCGAATGCGCTCAATCTGCTCATGCTCGACGATGCGAACGGCACAACTTTTCCGGATCCGACGCCCTTTCTCGAGGATAGCGCCGGTCGGGGCGAAACGCGTCGCAGCGGGAGTACTGCCACGGGAGTGACTGGAATTCTCGACGAAAAATTCGGGAGCTATGTCGTCGAGCCGACCGTGCCCGTGACCTTCGTCGACGCCAATCCCCGCAGAGACCCGCCGGCGGTTGCGGGCACCCTCAAGGTTGCGATCGGGAACGTGCTCAATTTATTCAATGGCAACGGGAGCGGCGGCGGCTTCCCGACCTCGCGCGGCGCCGACACGCTCTTCGAGTACCAGCGTCAGCGCGCGAAGATCGTTGCCGCCATCGTCAAACTCGCGCCCGACATCATGGGCCTGACCGAAGTGGAAAACGACGGCTACGGCTCGCTCAGCGCGATCGCCGACCTTGTCGGTGGCCTCAATGCCGCCGCTCCCGGCGGCACCAGTTTCGCGTTTGTCGACGCGTCTGCGGTGGACATCGTCTCGGACGCGATTCACTGCGCCTTCATCTACCGCGTGCAAACGGTGGCTCCGGTCGGTGCACCCGCGATGCTCAGCCACTCGTCGTTCAACGGCTATGCGCGCAACCCACTGGCGCAGACTTTCCAACAATTGTCCAACGGCGAAAAGCTTACGATCTCGATCAATCACTTCAAATCGAAGGGCAGCGCGTCTTCGGGCGCGGGTGCGACCAATGGGATCGTGCCGAATCCGAATCTCGACCAGGGCGACGGACAGGCGCAGAGCAATTACATCCGCGTGCTTCAGGCGAAGGCGCTCGCCGCCTGGCTCGCCACCGATCCGACCGGCAGCGGCGACCCCGACTTTCTCATCCTCGGCGATCTCAATGCCTATGCCAAAGAAGACCCGATCGTAGCGCTCGAAAGCGCCGGCTACATCAATCTGACCGAGGCCTCGGAAGGCGTCGGCGGTTATTCCTACGCGTTCAACGCCCAGTTCGGTCATCTGGACCACGCCCTCGCCAACGGTCCCCTGGCGGCCCAAGTCCTCGAGGCGGCGACCTGGCATGCGAACTCGGACGAGCCGGTCTACTACGACTACAATACGGAGAACAAGAACGCCTCCCAACAGGCGATCAACGTCGGGACGCCTTACCGTTACTCGGATCACGATCCCGTGGTCGTCGGATTGGAGCTCATGCCCAGCCCGGCGGCGGATGTCACGTCGTCGCTGGCGATTTCTCGCAGTGGGCTGCGACTCAATCGGGCCACCGGCCGCTACCTCCAGACGATCACGATCAAAAATACCGGCACCGAACTCTACGTGAAACCGGTCTCCGCCGTCTTCGCACAATTGTCCTCCAATGCCACGGTGTACGCACCGACGGGTTACACCTCGTCCGTCGCCCCCGTGGGCAATCCCTTTGTCGACGTTTACCTCGGCGGCGATACCACGTTGGCAATCGGCGAAACCACCACCTTGGTCGTCGAGTTCGTCAACCCAACCAACAAGGCGATCTCCTACACGCTCAAGCTCCTCGCCGGTCCAGGCACACGCTGAACTTCCACCGCTCTTACCACCACCTTCATGAAAAGTCTGCACCGTTTCCGCTTCTTTCTCCGTTCCAGAAATGCGCTTCTTGCCGTTGTCCTTGCGGGCGCGAGCCTGAGCCCCGCACCGCGGATCGAGGCTGCGTCGATCTACAGCTATTCGTTGGACACCACGGCGCTCTCCGGCACGAGCGGCTCGCTCGTCTTCGACCTGATCGACGGTGACGGCGCGATCGACAACACGGTCACCGTGAGCGCTCTCGCCACGAACGGTACCTTTTCCGACCCCAGCGGATTCATCCTGACCGATCTGCTCCTCCTCAATACGGTCTTTCGGGATTTGACGCTCGGTACCTTTCTCGGTTTTACCCTCGAATTTACCGAGAATTTCGACCCGTTGGGGGCTTTCCCCGACAGCCTCGCGGTTTCGTTGTTGAACGCCGCGCGGACGACTTCGCTGGTAACGACCACCGATCCGTTTGGGCTGAACGCGCTCCTCGCCGTCGAACCCGGCGTTACCGCAATCGAAAGCTACGCCGGTACGCTCACGGCGACACAGCCACCCACTATGTCCGTCCCCGACAGTGGCAGCTCGCTGGCGTTGCTCGCGGTGGCTATCGTCGGTCTGATTGCGTTTTTCCGGCGCCGTAACGTTTCGGTCGCGTAGGCGACGCAGAGCCGCAGGTCGCTTTCCGATGGTGCCACCATCACACCGCAAAGCTCGCTCCCCCCTCGCTACAGAAAGTTTGGAGTCCGGCCTTTAGGCCGTCCGGAATCCGATCGCGATCTCTACGGACGGACTAAAGTCCGGACTCCAAACTTTATCGTGAGGGCGAGGGAGGAACTGTCCCGCGACCTGTCTTCGAGTCGGGCACAAGGGGGGGCGTGCCTCAACCCGGAGTCGCGCGATCAAAACTGTCGCACGTGCGTTACACTCGAACCCGCCTGCCGGTCTGCAAAGCACTCATCGGTCTAACTGACGCTTGAGGAATGCGCCCTGTTGCGTGCACTAAAGGCTTTCTCGGGCCACCGCCTGCCATCCGTCGTCGATGCGTCGGTAGCCGACGGTTCGCAGCGTGACGAAGGCCGATTCCTTCCAGGTGCGCACCTCGATTTGGATCGTGTCGGCGTCGAGGACGATCCGATTGTATCCATTGGGCTCGATACCTCGGACCCGGTGCGAAATCGCCGTCCCGGCCTGCGCGCAGACGATCGCACGCTTCGCGGCGGGATAGTGCGTGCGTACATCTCCCGAATAGCCGTGGTGGAGATGACCGGCCAGGAGCACATCGACGCGACCGGCGTCCAGAATCGAGAGGGCCTGCGTGGCCCTTCCGACCAGATCGATGCGGGCGTCGCTCGAGGAGTCCAAGGGGGGCGGAATGAAGGGGTGGTGCGTGACCACCACCTTGAATCGCGCGCGCGTTCGCTCCAATCGGGTTTTCAGGGTTGCGATCTGCCGTTCGGAGATCCGGCCGCTTTTCCAGGTCAGCGAGCGCGCGGTGTTGATGCCGGCGACAAAGAGTTCGTCGTCGACGAAGGTCGGGTCGACGTCCGTTGCGATGTACCGTCGATAACGCGCGAGCGGTGCCGCGAAACGGCGCAGCACGTCGTAGAGCGGAATGTCGTGATTGCCGGGAATCGCGAGTTGGGGGCCGGGCAGAGTCTTTAAGTACGCTTGCGCTGCGAGGAACTGGCTGCCGCGGGCGCGCTGGGTGAGGTCGCCGCTGATCACGACGAGCGACGGAGGGCGGGCGAGAATGTCTTCGCGCAATGCCGCCGCGAGCTGGGTTAGTTCCGCGCCGAAGTGCAGATCTGAAAGATGAACGATCGTTTTCACGCTGCGGATACACCGGGGCGCGGGACGAGGACACGCAAGGCTCCCGGGCGGATGCGGAACCGAAGCGGGCTCTGGAGGTCGATCGCCTCTCCGTCCATCGCGACGGACAGCGGTCCTGCCCGGCTCGCGATCGTCGCCGCAGTCGCCGGCTCCGAGCCCAACGCGTCTGCCGCGTCCAAGCTATGGACAAGCGACTGCCAGACCATGCGCAACGCGGCCAGATGCCGATGCACGAGCGCCGTGTAGATCCAGAGCCGCCCTTCGTCCAGGCTGGGCCGCAGGCTGTTGCCGAGGGCTCGACCCGAGTAACGGTTGTTTGCAACCACGACGAGGGGAGTGCGGACCCGGCGGGGCTCTCCCGAGTCGGTCACGATCTCGAGCCGCATGCGCCGGAACCGCCGAAACGCTTTTAGGGAGGCCCAGAACATCGCGAACCACTTTCCGTGGCCGTGTTTTTTGCGGAGGGCGTCGCGATGCCGGACTGCCTCCGCATAGGTGCCCAGAGAGCAGTTATTGATGAAGGTCTGTCCGTTGACGTCCCCGACGTCGACGTCACGAACCTCGCCACGCGCGAGCGCCCCGATGGCGTTCTTTAGATCGAGGGGCATGCCGAGGTCTTTGGCGAAGTGGTTGAGCGTTCCTAGGGGAAGCACGCCGAGCGTGACCCCCGTGTCCGCCAGCGCGGCAGCGGCGCTTCGCACGGTTCCGTCGCCTCCGCCGATCGCAATGGCGTCCGGTCGTGCGGCGAGGGCGTCGTGCAAACGCGCCTCAATGTCCGCGGGCGGTACGATCTGGACGTCGGCGTCGATACCTTCGGCGGCGAAGATCGCACGCAGGGAGTCGGCGGACTCCGCCTCGGATCCCGTCATCGAGGTTCCAGCCTTTTCGTTGATAATGACGATGAAACGCATGTGCGGTCTCCTCGTCGACCGCTTCCGGCGAGGTTGGTTGCCGCGGAGGCGAAGGTCGGCGGCGCCTTTTGGTACCGGTGCCCTTTCAGGACACGGGATCGGGGAGAATCCGCCGGGAAGAGCGGTAAAAACGCTTTCGCGCGGCAAGGGGGTTCGAAAGCAGGCTTGTCTGTCGGGTGCAGCGGCCGATTTTATCGTTCCGATGAGCCCACGCCCAATCGTCCGTTGGAAGCGCGCCGGCTGGAACGAATTCGTTCTCTTCGGGAGCATCGCGTTGGTCTGCGTGTGCGTAGGGGTGTTTCTCGAGCTGGCGAGTTCGTTCGCTGACGAGAGCCACCGGGCGATGGACGAGCGACTGATGCGGGCCTTTCGCGATCCATCGGACCTATCGCGTGCCGCGGGTGCCGTGTGGTGGGTGGAACTTGCACGTAACGTCAGCGCGCTGGGAAGCGCGTTCGTGGTGACGACACTCGCGTTACTCGTCGCCGGTTACTGCGCCCTGCGTGGGCAGGGGAGCCGCGTGGTCCTGATCGTCGTGGCGGTCGGTGGCGGCTACCTCCTCGGAAATACGCTGAAAGCAGGGTACGGTCGCGAGCGGCCCGACGTCGTCCCCCATCTGTCCCAGGTCACGTCGGCGAGCTTTCCCAGCACGCACGCGATGGCGTCGGCGACGATTTACCTCACCTTGGGAGGCCTCCTGGCGCACGCGTCGCTCCGCCGGCGGGAAAAGATCTATTTCATCCTGACCGCGTTCCTACTGACGTTCCTGGTCGGCCTAAGCCGTGTCTTTCTCGGGGTTCATTACCCCAGCGACGTTGTGGCCGGCTGGAGTGCAGGGACCGCCTGGGCGGTCTGCTGCTGGCTCGTCTGGACGCGCTTTGAAGCGCGATGACGCCGCCGGTGGCGACGACCGGGGCCAAAGCAGAACGAAGCCGTGCGGCGCGGGTCTTTTTCGAGGTGCAAACTTTCGTCGATCGCCCGGGTCAAGTTGTTGAGGAGCGTCGGGCCGCGCGCGCAACCGGTCAGAAGGGGATTACTCGCGGTCGACGGCGCAGCTTTTCCGCGCCAGCCACATACCGCCTGCCATCGCGGGAACGAACACCAGGGCTTCGGTGCGCAGGGCCGCGAGGTTGGCGAGTGCCGGGCCGGGACAAAATCCACCGATCCCCCAGCCGACACCGAAGATCAGAGCTCCCGCCACGAGGCGACCATCGACTGGAGCCGTGTCTCTTTCCGGTAGGCGCGTTCCGAACCAACCCGCGCCGTTAGCGAGTCGCCGGATCAGCAGGAGCCCCAAGCCCAAGGTCGAAACGGCTCCGCCTATCACCAAGGCCAGCGAATAGTCCCAAGCACCAGTGACGTCCAAAAATCCGATGACGCGTGCCGGATCGGTCATGCCCGACACCGCCAAACCGAAACCGAAGAGTAGGCCGGCGAAGAACAGGACGAACGTACGCGGAGTCATTGCACTCAGACCCCCGCGAAGCGGCGGACCAGGAAGACGGTGAACATGCCGGCGCCCATGAAGAGCAGGGTGGCGACGAGCGAGTTCTTGGAGGCGAGGCTGAGACCGCAAACACCGTGACCGCTCGTACACCCACCTCCGAGTCGGGTGCCAAAGCCGACCAAGACTCCGGCGAGCGCGACCCAAACAGCCGGTTGCGCCAACGCGCGGTAAAGCGAGGCCGATCCGACAGCGAAAAACGCGGTTGCCGCTCCTGCGAGCAGACCCACCAAGAAGACGATCCTCCAGCCGCGATCGTCCGGACGCGACCATACGGTCCGGCTGAACATACCGGAGATTCCCAGCGTTTTGCCGGTGGCAAGGATCGCCAGAAGGCTGGAGAGTCCGATCAGGATCCCGCCGGCGAGGGCATGCAAAGGGGTGTAAACCTCGAAGAACACAGAGGCCCATTTTAGGCTGCGCGCGCAAAACACCAAGCCCCAAACTCATCCGTGCTATCGATTGTCGAAACTTCCTGATCCTCACCGCCTCGCGGGCGGCGAAATACTTTTCGGATCGGGATAGTTCATCGGGTCGGCCATCTTGATCGGTGCGGCGACGGCCGGTGCCGCAGGCGCTTCCTTGGGTGGCGGCGGCAGTTCAACCTCGAGCGCCTGAGAGGATTGGAGTTGGGCTGCGAGGCTGATGATTCGTCGGTTCGTTCGCCGCCGAAGCGTTTTTTGAAAGAAAAGATTGTTCGGGATCTGGTACAGCGTGCCTTCGTGGTCGATCAGCGTCGTAAAGAAGAAATTGAAGTCCACCGCGCGACCTCGCACCGGTTCGCCGGGAAACTCAAGGTCGTCGCCCATCTGAAACGGTTGAAGCAAAAGGATGAGCATGCTGGCCGAGGTATGGCTGATGAGACTCCAGACCGCGACGAAACCGATCGCGACCAGACCGAGGATGGTGGAAAGCATTGCCCAAAGCCCGCCAATTTCGAAACCGAACACACTGAGAATCAGAATTCCGCCGAGCAGGCGGATCACCCAGCCTAGCACGCGGCGAAACGGCAGGACATCCACCTCGGTCAAATTGGTCCGCTGCGCCAGAATCAGCAGAGCCCGCCCGACGAGCAGATTAAGCAGGAAAATCCCCACCATAATCGCGAGCGCGATCGGCAGCGCGCCGAGCAGACGGGGAATAAAAGCGGAAATACGATCGATGAGTTCGGATAGTTGCATGGTCGTCAGTGTGTCTCGGCGCGGAGTTTTGGCCCCCTGGGGAACGAATCGAAGCAATCCGCTCCCGATGCCCACCGTGGGCACCCCTCTTCACGGGAAGACACGCAAAAATCTAAAAAGGTTCGGCCGGATTGCGAGGAGGACCGACCGGGCGCCATGGGCTCGAAATTCCCCTCTTCCGGGTCTCCGGAGATTTCTTCCCGCATGGCAATCCGACGGCGGCTTTCGTTCGCGCCAGGCACCGAGTTGAAATGAAGGCGAAGTCGTGAGTGACTGTCCGGGTATGCCTAGCCGACCGTCCGAACGTTTCGTTCTGCTGATTCTCGCGGCGATTCAATTCACCCACATCATGGACTTCATGGTGATGATGCCGCTCGCGCCTCAGCTGATGCGCGAGTTGAACTTGGGGGCCGGGCAATTCAGCGCCTTGGTTGCCGCCTACTCGATTGCCGCGGGAGTCGTGGGGTTGTTTTTCGCGCCTTTCATCGATCGTTTCGATCGTCGCACCCTGATCCTGTATTCCTATGCCGGTTTCACCGTGGCGACGCTGTTCTGCGGGCTCGCGACGGACGCTCGCACGCTGCTGATCGCGCGTGCGATCGGGGGAGCCTTTGGCGGCGTCTCCGGCTCCCTCTGCATGGCGATCGTCAGCGATATCGTGCCGCCGGAGCGCCGCGCGGCCGGGATTGGAATCGTTACCACGGCGTTTGCCATCGCCGCGGCCCTCGGAGTGCCGGTCGGTCTGCAACTGGCGCACGTCTTCGGATGGCGCGCGCCCTTCACGAACCTTGCGGTCTGCGCTGCGGTCGTGTGGTGTGTCGCTTTTCGCTTCGTTCCTCCGGTCCGCGGACACCTGCAAACGGGCACAAAAAAGGGGCAGGCTTTTCGGGAATTGCTGCGCGACCGAAATGCCGGCCGAGCGATTCTTTTCATGTCCGTGATGGTGCTGGGCCATTTCAGCATCGTTCCCCTCCTCTCCCCGCATCTGGTAGGCGATCTCGCTCTGCCCGAGAAGTATCTTTTTCTGGTTTATTTCATTGGCGGCACCCTGAGCGTGTTCACCGCTCCGCGCGTGGGTCGGCTGGCGGATCGACACGGTCGCCAACGCGTTTTCACCTACATGGTGATCTTGGCCTCCATCGTTATACTCGCGATTGCGAACGCCGGACCCATGCCGGTGTGGGCGACGCTGGTGCTGGCCGGATTCTTTTTTGTGTTCGCGAGTGGACGCTTCGTTCCGGGGCAAGCCATCGTGAGCCTGGCCGTGCCTTCTTCCCGGCGCGGGGGGTTCTTGAGTCTGACCAGTTGCGCCCGCGATCTTACCTCGGGGATTAGCTCAATGCTGGGAGGGTGGATCGTCACGAAACAACCCGACGGCCATCTCGTTCATTTCAATTGGCTCGGCTGGATCGCGGTCGCCACGGGCCTGCTCAGCATCGTGCTCGCCCGCACCGTTCGCGTGAACGACACCGGATCGATTTCGCCTTTGGCGAGCGCTCCCGCAGCACCGAAAGCGGCCGGTTAACCGCAGAAAAACTAAGACCCAAAGGATCGCTCCAGGCAAGAGGACAACCCGGATACACTTCCCGGGCACGCGTCCGCATCCGTTGCGATTCTAGCCAATGGTTTTCTCTGCGTCTTTGTGCCTCTGCGATAAAAATCCCGGGCAATGCGCGCGATTTCTTGCCTGCACTTCTCGCAGCGGCGTGCAGGATGAACGCGGAATGATTTCAACCGAACGCCATACCGAGTACGCGAGAGGATTTCTCGCGCTTGGCCTGCTGGCCGAATCGTCCAGGGAGTTGGGGAAAATCGCGCGCAAAGATCGCTCTCTTCCCATCGTGCTGGCGACTCGCATCGATCTCCACACGCAGGAGAAGCGATGGGCCCGCGCGATCGCCGCGGCGGAAGAGCTCACCCGAAAAATCCCGGAGATGGAGGCGGGCTGGATCGGCTGGGCGTATGCGTTGCGCGAGCTTAACCGCATCGAGGAAGCGCTCGCTCTCCTCACCCGCGCCGAGACCCAGCACCGCCATCGTTCGGCCCTCGTGCACTACAATCTCGCGTGCTATCTCTCGCTGCTCGGCGATCGGACGAAGGCCACCGCACGTTTGAAACGAGCCTTTCGCCTGGACCCCGCGTTCAAAAACGAGTCGCTGCACGACAAAGACCTCGAACCGCTTTGGAACGACATCCGTTCCATGCCCTGAGCGCTCGTTCGCCGATCGCGCAAGAGCGCGCGAGACTTCCCGGGGCCGCCCTCTATCTTCGCGACCCTCGTGTCGAAACCTCCATGAATCGAAATCCGAGACCGCCGCGCCTCCTAGTTCGGAGTCCGGCCTTCAGGCCGTTCCGAAAAAAACCGACCTCGCGATCCGATCCCGGCAGAACTGGCTGAAGCCAAGATCCGATCGAACTCAAGCGCTCCGAACTCGATCACTTCCGCATTCTCCCGAAACCCAAACGGGGCAGGCTCCGTCGTGCGCTGCCGCGTTCATAATCGCAGAAACTGCAACGTCGGCGTCGAACTGCTGCCGCCGGTCAAGGTCACGCCGAACGCCGTGCTTCCGAACAAGCCGTATTCGTTATTGATCATCGCCAACAGCAGCCGGCCATCGTTGTCGAACGCCGCCGCCGCCGGGCCGGGGTAATAACTCGTCGACACCGCGATATTGGACGCACGGCTGGTCTGTTTGCTGGCAAACGTCTTCCGGCCTTCGTTGTTGGTCACATTGACGGGTGTGCTCCATTCCTTGCCGGTTCCGATCGAGACGAAGGTATTGCCGTCTCCGCGCTCACCGGTGTCGTTCATCTGAAACACCGCGACCATACGCCCGCCCGGACCTTGAAAGGCCTGAAAACCGTCGACCGTGCCTTTCACCGACGCCGCCTGACGAATCACGTCCGGCTCCTCGTCCGATCCGATCGTGTAGTCGCGGATGTTCGGACGCTCTCCCTTTGGATACAATGCCACCAGGTGCGAACGTCCCTCGGCATCGACCAACAGCCGCGGGAAGCTCGCCCAACCATGATAAGACAGCTCTGGGAAATCGATGAAAGGTCCTGCCTTGCCGCGCTCGATCAGTTGATACCGCGACTTGCCTTGCAGAGAAAAGTCGCGGGTCCGCGTCACCGCGGCGGCAAAGTGCGCGTCGCCCTGGGCGTCGACATACCCGTTGAGCGCATCGAGGCCGTCGCAATGCGTGCCGTATCCGCCTCCTTCACCGAGGCCGCCGACTTCCGTTAGAAAAATCTCGCGCGGTTCGCCGGCCGTTCTTCCGTCCAACGTCGCCTGAAACACCAGTCCATTTCCGACCCCGGCCAAATGCTGCACGTACGTCCCGCTGATCTTGGTGAGTTCCGGATGCCATTTGTTAGGGGACGTATTCCACACCACGTGGACGCGTCCTTGCGGATCGACGGTCGCAAAATAGGCCACCGAGCCTTCGTTTTGTTTATCCTTCGAAGCCGGGGGATGCACCGGAAGAATTTTGCTCCATTTGCCGTTCTCGAGCACACGGTAAACGAGATTGCTGTGCGACGTACTGGTCGGATGCGGACTCGCGGGAAAATACACTGCCAGGCCCGACCGCCAAATGACGTAAATCCGATCCTTGCCATCCGCCAGCACGACGCAGTGCCCCGTTTGAATATCCGGCATGTCCTCCGACAAGTTCTTCGCTTCCGTCCAAGTCGCACCGTTGTCGCTACTCGAACGATGATACACCGCCCACGCAAAGGTCGTTCGGTGCTTTTCCACGAAAGCGACGTGGAAGTGACCGTTGGGGGCCACGCAGATCGACGGGCTGACGATTTCGATATCGTGCTGCGAGAGCTTGAGGCCGTCGATCGGTTTGCCGTTTTTTCCGATCACCGCGTTTTTGATGACCAAAGGCGACTGACTCAGCGGTCGGTCGGGCAGGGGACCGGCCGGCCGGACGATCGCTTGAGCGAAAGCGCCAACGACGAAACTAAGGAACGAAAAAGAATACGCGGTGCGACGAAGGAGGGTGGCCATTGCGGGTTATTCGCAGTCTGCGAAAAACCGCTGTCGGTGTGCAGCGCAATTCCGGCCGATAACGCAAATAATTATAAAACAATGACATGTAGGAGAAGTAATGCCCGATCCCGCGTAGATTATCCGTTTCACACTTCACCTTTCCACCGTCAACTTCCAGTTTTCGTATTCGATGAGTTCTTCGCGTCGTCGCTGGTTGTGGGTGTGTGTTTGCGGGTTCTCCGCGAGTTTCGTCGTCGTCTGCGCACTCCTGCTCGCTCCTCCGGTGCAAGGCTGGCTCCTTCGTCGTTTTGTGGCCTCGCAGCCGGGCTGGAAGGTCGAGTTCGAGCGTATCGGAGTAGGGCCTACGGGAGCGGACGCCCGCGGGTTGAAATTCTCCCTGCCCGGCTTCGAGGCGAGCTCGGCGCCCATCGCCGTCCGTGTGGCGCTTTCGAAAATGTTCAGCCAGCGGGAGCTGCGTATCGAGCGCGTGGATGCGCAAAAGCTGCGCCTCGCGGTCACGCCCGCGCAAATGCCCGCCTCGCCGCCGTTCGACGGTTTGCTCAAGCTCCTGCAGAGTCCGCTGCCCTGGGCCCTCGATGCCGCGAATGTCACCGGCGAGATCGATCTCCGCAGCGAGACGGAGAGCCGGGTCAAGGGAACGTTCGTCCTCTCCGGTGGGGGAGTTTCTTCGCAGGCACCGGGCGAATTCTTTTACGAGCTTTCGCTCGGCTCTGCCCTGTTGTCGTCGGGGGGCGACAACCCTGTGCGAAGCGCGGGCACGGTTCGCATGACGCAGGACGGCGCACAGGGCGTGGCGCGGCTGACGCTCGAGGGCGACTTGCTTTTTCCGGATCTCGTCTCAGGGAAACTGCCCGCAGCGGGCCTTTTCGTTGAGGTCGTCGCGTCACCGAAGGGCGAAACCTATCGCGCGCACATCGCCCTTGGTAGCGACCGGGTCCTGGAGATCGAAGCGTCGCTCGATGCGGCTCGCACAGAGCTGAGCGGCCAGATTGTCTTCCATGTCGCTCGAGCCCACGTCGCCCCGCTCTCGCCGCGCCCGTTGCCCTTGGCTCAGGCCGACGGGAAAATCCGCTTTCTGCTCAATTTTGCCACCGCGGATTTCGACGCCGACCTCGAGAGCGCGTTCGACCTCAGAGACTGGCAGACGCTCTTTCCTCCACTCGTCGCGGTCGATGCCTTGAAGGGTCATCTCAGCACTCAAATTCGGCGGCAGGCCGGTCAGATCGCGGTGCCCCGGTTTACCGCCACGGTTCAAGGAGAGCGCTCGCCGGCCCGGGCTTCACTCGTGCTCACCGGACCAGTCGATCTGGGGGCTCTTCCGGAAGGCCCGATTGCCCGGATCGCGCTGGACAGATGGCCGGCGAAGTGGGCACATCCGGTGTTCGGTTCGGCCGAACTGGGCGGCACGTGGGCGGTCGCACTCGATCGAACGAATGTCGTGCATCTCACCCCCGAGCGACCGCTTAAACTCGGGCCGCTGGCGTTTCCTTCCGACCTTTTGGCGCCGCTTACTCCCGCGACGCTGACGCTCAGCCCGCAGATTCGGCTCTCGCGCGGTCGACAGGAACTCTCCATCCCCGACTTGAGACTCATCGCACCGACCGGCGAATATCTCGATGCCACCGTCACGCTGGTTCGCGAAAACGCCACGGGAGACCTGGCGCTCAAAGGCTCCGTGCGCGCCGGACTGCCCACCTTGCTGGCAGGCAAGACGTCGGCTTTCCCGCTCGTTGTCGAGACAACCTTCGAGTCCCAACTGGATTCGGGAGGCGCCGAGCTGCGCCTTGCTGCCTTCGATTTGACCGCAGTGCCCGACGTGGGCGGCGAGGTTCGGGCCGCGCTTGCGTTGAAACTCAAGCGCCCCGTCACGCTCGACCTCGCCCAGCTCGCGCCGCCCCGTTCGTCCGCCGGCGAGACGGACGACTGGCTGCAGGTGACCGTTCGACAACTGCCGCTCGGATGGGCTTCGCGTTGGCTGCCGGGTCACGAAATCGACGGTACGCTCGAAACCGGCGAATTCGGACTGGGCACCACACCCGAGGGCGAGCTGGCACTCCGCACGCCGATTCCCTGGACGTTGACCGACCTCTCGTTTTCCACCGAAGGTGTGAATCGATTCCGCGGCAACGCGACCGCGCGCATCGCCGCCGCCTGGCTGGGAAATCGCCTTTCGGGTGCGATCGACCACCTCAGTCTCGCCCATCGATCGGGCAACCGGGTGGGCGGCAATCTTGGGTTCTCGGTCGATCTGGCGGCGAAAAGTGGGAGAGCGGTGGTGGCGCTTGACGCCGAAATTCCTTCGGTCCCAGAGGAGTTCAAAGCAGTGGGACCGCTGCAGGCGAGCCTGCGCGCCGATGTCCAGTCGGTGAGCAGGCGCTTTTTGGGCGCGACCGAGTTCGCTCTCGAAGTTCGTCACGCCGCGGGCGAATTGTTTTCCGCTAAGATCGACGAGCCTTTTATTTTTGGGCTGTCCGATAATGGAATGATCATGGTGTCCACGGTCGCTCCCTTGCCGCTTCGACTGGGGGCCATGCCGTTGGAATGGCTGCGGCCTTGGACGGGTGAGTACGCGCTCACCGGCACGATCGCTCCCTCGCAGTTCGAGCTGAGCGCCGAAAAAAGCCAATTTACCCTGCGGGCCGTATCGCCGCTCGCGTTCGGGGATGTCGGGGTGCGTCGGGGCGACCAGGACCTGGTTCGCTCTGCCACGTTCGGGGTCACGCCCTCGGCCCAGCTCACGTTTCTCGGCAAGGTGGAACCGAAACTGGAGCTGGCTTACGCCGGTTCCCTTCACTTAACCAAGGCCCACCTCGACGCCACGGGGGCGCGGGTGTTCGAGCTCGACGCGACCCTCGGCTTCAAAGGCAACGACCGGCTCGTTTTGGCCGACGCACTTACTCTGACGAGCCGTTTGGACTTCGCGTCTACTGCCCGGCTGCCGGTTGCCACGGTCTTCAATCTTCCTGCGCGCGGCACGCTCGTGACGCGCATCGATGGCGAGCTGCTCGGCGCGGAGCCCTTCGTGCTGTCGACGCGCCTCGACGGTCTGCCGGTTCCCCACGGTGACGGCGAGTTGCCGCCGCTCGAGTTGACGTTGCGGGGAAATATGTCGCGCGAGCAGGTTTTCACCGGCGGAGCGAAAGTGCTGCTGTCCGCCACGCCGACACCGAGCGACGCGGCTTTCGACGTCACCTTGAACCTCGTGGATGGAAACCTCGCCATCGCCTCGGGCCTGCGCAGCCGGTTTCTCGACGCACAGGCGCTGCTCGACGTCGCACGCGTGTTCGGAGGAAGAAAATCTCCGCCCAGCGCGAGCGCCGTCGCCGCTCCCATTTCCCCCGTGCGAGCGGAGTCACCGGTCGTCGTGCCCGTGACAGCCGCGGATCGCAGCGGAGCGGGTCCTCTTTGGGCGACCTTGCGCGGTTCCTTCGATCTCGAGATCGGGACGATCCAATGGGGACTTTATCGCATCGATCGGGTCACCGGTCGGCTGGACGCGGGCGATCGCTCGCTTTCGCTTCGCAACCTGGGCGGGGAAATGTTTTCCGGCCGGTGGGGCGGAGACGTCAGGGTGGATCATGACCCGGCGAACGAGGCGGGCTCGCATCGACTCCAGGCCGATTTTCGTATCGAGCAATTCGAATCGGCCCGCGTGATCCAGACGGCGTTTCGAAACCAGATCGCCTCGATCGATGCCCGCCTCGATCTGCGGGCATCGGTATCCGGATTGGGAGATACACTGCCGGGCCTCGTCGACCGGAGCGAGGCGCAGTTCGCGCTGGAAAGCGAAAAAGGCGTGATGCGCCTCGCGGTTCCGAAATCCGACCGCCTCGCCACCGCCGCGGTTTTTGGCGGCTCCGTTCTGCTGTCGCCCGAACTGCGCGCCCTTGGCCGGCTCCTGCGTAAATTTGCGGAGATGCCCGTCGACCGGCTCACCATCGGCGGCCGCCGGACCGCCGCGGGCGAGATCAGCCTCGACCAATTTCGTTTCGATTCCCCGCAGGTCAGCCTGCTGGGCCACGGACGCGTGGCCGCGCTCGCGAACGAACCGCTCATGAATCGCCCGTTGGAACTTTCCCTGCAACTTGCCGCCAAGGACGAACTCGCAGTGATCCTGGGCGGCATGAAACTCCTGGAAAAAACCCCTGCGCCCAACGGATTCCGGGCGATGCGACAACCCGTTATACTCGGCGGGCGCGTGGGCGAACCCGACACGTCCCCCTTTTACGACCTCCTGGCCAAAGCCGTCGGGGGCTCCCGCGGCACTTGGGGCTTTCTCATGCGCAAAGTGCAGTCCGAGGTGAAAAAGAAAACACCCCCGCCGCCCTGACAAATTTCCCTGCAGGGCGATCCTTTCCCCCGCCTCCGAGTTGGAACTCCGAACTCGAACGACCGAGAGCGCCTCCCTCATAAACGCAGCGCCAACCTTTCCGAGTTCGGAGTCCGGCCTTCAGGCCGTTCCGAAACCCCCCGCCAACCGATCTGGCAGAACGGCCTAAAGGCCGGACTCCGAACTTTCGACTCGAACTCCGAACTCGAACGACCGAGCGCCTCCCTCATAAACGCAGCGCCAACCTTTCCGGGTTCGGAGTCCGGCCTTCAGGCCGTTCCGAACCCCCCCCCGCCAAC
>Ga0105046_10006530_pt1 | contig 18425 bp, 25 predicted proteins | sample MAT03_FD_78385 | JGI IMG/M metagenome (GOLD analysis project Ga0105046, IMG submission 78385) | Freshwater microbial communities from Lake Fryxell liftoff mats and glacier meltwater in Antarctica - MAT-03 (megahit assembly) | ecosystem: Environmental > Aquatic > Freshwater > Ice > Liftoff...
AAATACGGAAGAGGAGAAGACGTTCTGGAAAAAGCTTGTAGAATACCATCGAAGGTCTCTTGTAGAAACAGCTTTTTCTCGCTTTAAAGGGATTTTTGGTGATCGATTATTTAGCAAACGCTTTGATAGTCAAGAGATTGGGTTGAATATCAATTCCCAGGTATTAAATCGTATGACACGAATAGGAATGCCAAAAGGCCGAATGGCTTGAAAAAAGTTCTCTTCTCCAAAATCTCCCACCCCATTCTTTTTTTTAGCGACTTATCCTACAAGGCCTTTTGCTACTATTCTTTTTTTAACCCAATTCAGTACACAGCCTTTACTTCATTATTGGCAGCCTTTATTTGAAGAAAAATTTTCTGCTAATTCGAGTGATTTATCTCTCGTATTTATGAGCTATTCACTTTCCATGAGTTCTCTTTCGTGGGGTTATTCCCATTTAACCACATTTTCTTGGCTTCGCTCTTCTTTATTTGTCATATGCCTCGCCATAATCGGTGGTATTTTTTATCATTTAATTCCTTATTCTGAAAAAATTGCGTCTGCGACAATAATATTTGCTCTTTCTTATGGATTATTTAACCTAGTACAAATTGCTACTGGTGTCTTAATCCAAAAAAGACTGAAAACAGAGAACAGGATGATCATCACTAAGTATGTGTCCTTTTATGCACGTCTCGGTATGGTGATCTCTCTCTTAACGCTCCATTGGCTTTTTGCTCGTAATTGGGAAACTCCCGACATTTTCCAATTCTATGCCAGCTTCACTCTTTTCGCTTTTGTTCTTGTATTAGGTTTTGCTTTTTTTAAAAATAAAAAGGAGAAAAAATATGTCAGTAGCCAATCTGAAAACTGAATCTTCATCCCCATTAGGTATTCCTATTTTTAAATCTCCTCAAACAGTGACTTTAAGATTTTTATCTCTGCCGGATATTCAGGATTTCATGGAATGGGCGACTGATAATGAAGTCACAAAATCTCTTATGTGGAATAGCTATAGTACGAGAAGTGAAGCGAAAAACTTTTTCAAACAGGTTGTGGAAAAACATCCATGGTTTAAAGCGATCTGCTTGGGAGAAAAAGTGATTGGATCAATTACCTTGGACAAAGGCAAGGGAGCGCATGAGTGCAAAGCGGAACTTGGATATATAGTGGCACGGAAATATTGGGGACAGGGACATGCTACAGAAGCTGTTCGATTGGCCGTTCAGTCAGGTTTTAAGGATTTAGAAGTTGAGAGAATTGAAGCTTTTGTCGACCCTGAAAATAAAGGTTCTCAGCGGGTATTGGAGAAAAATGGATTTACTCAAGAAGGATTGTTAAGGAATTGTGTGATTCAAAAAGGATAAGTTAAAGATCGCTTTATTTATGCCTTTCTTAATCCGACTCGCTAAGAATTTTTGTGCAATTTTTGAGATGGGTGATAAGATTTTGCATTAAAATCCCCCAACTCTCTCCTCCAACAACACCACTACGATGGAGACCTCAATCGTTGTCTCTTTGTAGTTTATCCACGAAGTCTTTTTAATCTTCGAATCTTATTGATACCCTTAAGATGGCAAGTTCTTGTTCCCTAAAGGTCTTAAATTTTGTCTAGCACTACAATTTTTTCAATTAAGAGGCATAATTTCTCATTAAAGACGCCTTGGCGTCTTGTCAATATAGAGACGTTGCTATATACCCACTTTCATGACGCTTTTCTTCTCGCTTTTACCGGTCTATTTGCTGGGTAATCTCCACTGTTTGGGAATGTGTGGTCCTTTAGTTATGATGTTAGGACACCATCGCTACCGAGCCTATTATTTTGCTGGACGGCTCTTTTCATATGGAGGGATGGGGGGAATCGCGGGAGCCACAGGGGCCCTCCTTCAAGGGATGGTGGCAACGGGAAATATCGCCACAGGGATTGGGGTGGCAATGACGGTCGTTGCACTGGCTTTGCTGGGAGGATGGAAAGGACCCCATCTGCCTTTGGGCGGAGTGGATCAAAAACTGTCCCTGTTATTGTTAAAAGACCAACCTTTTGCCACCTTTTTATTTGGGTTTTTTACCGTAGCCCTTCCCTGCGGGCAGACGGTGGTCGTTTTTGCCGCATGTGCAGTCGCGGGGTCCTTTTGGGTAGGAGTTTTGAACGGTGCGGCACTGGCCATTTTGACCTCTCCTTCTCTTTGGTTGTCGATGCAAGCTCATGGATGGCTCATAAAGGGACGACGGTGGTACCGGCCGGCAATGGGATTGAGTATCTTAATTGTAGGGGTTTTGACGTTGCTAAGAGGCTTGGCTGAAAAGGGATGGATCTCTCATTTCGTTCTCAGTGAAGGATGGCATGTTGTGCTATTTTGAACCTTGTTCTAGACTCCCGATATGTTACGTTTTCTTTTCGGAATAATCGTCGTTTTTTTTCTGGGGATGCTCTATTGGTCTTCGCTTTTGCAAGAAGAAGCTCTTCAAGCAATGCGGGTCGAAATCGAAACACTCCGGACCCAAGAACGTGCTCCTTCTTTAGCCACGACACCTCACGTCACGCCAGCCACGACAGTTCCCTCTGCATTCGCCAATATTTTGACATCTGATCCCTATTACGAAAAAACATTACCGGCTCAACTAGGTCCTTCTTTTATTCCACAAGGAACAATACGCGCTTCCATTTATGGAAAACCTTCCAATATCAACCCATTTGCGGGATGGGTCCACACAACAGAATGGTGGCGTTATATTCTTCCCACCACAGGTAACTCCCATTTTGGTATTTTTGAAACTTACGCTCCTTCGTTGGCCCAACGTATTGAAGAGCGTCCTCGTAAAAATTACCCAGGGGCACCTGAATTTTGGGTCTTTTTACGTGACGATATTTTTTGGCAACCACTTGAACAAAAATGGTTTCCTGATCGGTTGACCCTTGCTCCTTGGTTTCTTCAATCTTATCCCGTGACCTCAGCGGATTTTAAATTTTTTTACGATGTGGCGATGAATGCGGCCATTTCTGATCTTGGGGCGATGGGTCTTCGTACCTATCTCGGCGGCATTGAGGAAATCGAGATTGTCGATGAGAAAACATTCATTATCCGTTGGAAACCCCACCCTTTTCTCCAGCCTGACGGCACGACCGTTTACCGAAATAAATATATCGCCAAAATATGGACAGCGAGTTTCACCCCTCTTCCCAAATGGCTCTATTCCCGTTTTGCTGATGGTCATCCAATTTTGGAAGATGAGGCTATTGACTCGTTTCGGACGAGTACAATCTTCGCACAAAACTGGATGCAACATTGGGCGCGCAATATCATGGTGGGATGTGGTCCCTGGTTATTTAATGGTTATACCGAACGGGAAATCCGTTTTAAACGGAATCCGCGCTATTTTTCTCCCCTTTCGTCTTTGACAGAAGAAAAAACGATTTTTATCCGTGGGGCTCAAGAAGCCACATGGCAAGATTTCAAAGCAGGAAGTGTGGATTTATTTGAAATCCCGCCACGACAAGTGCTCGATTTAGAAGATTTTTTGGCCTCTGCAGATTACAAAAAACAACAAGCAAAGGGAGACACGATCCATCGTCTGGATTATCTCGATGGAGCCTTCAATTATGTGGGATGGAACAATGCCCGTTTCCCATTTGATAATGCAAATGTCCGCAAGGCCATGACTTTAGCCATTGATCGCAATCGCATCATTCACACTATTTTAAATGATCTTGCGGTGCATATCACCGTTCCCTTTGCTCCTTTCTCCCCCGCTTATAATAAAGCCCTCCAGCCTCTTCCTTTTGATCCTGAAAAATCCCGCCAAATCTTAGCTGAAGAAGGGTGGTTTGACCAAGATGGAGATGGTATTTTAGACAAAGAAGTGAATGGTAAACGTGTCCCTTTCCGTTTTCAACTTCTCTACTTCATCAAGAATGAAAATAGTAAAGCGATCTGTGAGTATATCACCACAGCCCTTCGTCAGATGGGCATTGAGTGTCAATTGAACGGGGTGGATCACGCCGATCTCTCTAAAAACATCGAAGATAAATCCTTTGACGCCCTTTTCTTAGCCTGGGGTGCAAGCTCTCCTCCAGAAGACCCACGCCAAATTTGGCATTCCGAAACCATATCTCTCAAAGGCTCCTCTAACCATGTCTCTTTTAGAAATAAGGAAGTGGACAAGTTAATCGAGGAGCTCGATTTTGAAAGTGACACCCGCAAGCGTGCTTTGCTTTATCACCGGATTGGGCAGATTCTCTATGATGAACAACCTTATACGCTTTTGTATGCATCTAAAACCATTTTTCTTTACCGTGACCGTGTTCAAAACGTTTTTATCCCGGCTGATCGGCAAGACCTGATTCCAGGGGCCAATGTGCCTAGTCCCGCGTCTCAAGTCATGTGGCTTCGATGATTTTCTATATCATTCGGCGATTGATCTTACTGCCTGTCACCCTCTTCTTTATTTTTTTGACGAACTTTATCATTTTGTCGTTAGCCCCAGGGGATCCGACCACATTAAGTAACCTCTCGAAAGGTCTGCAAAGTAACCAATCATTGGCATTTGGAGGCGATGACAGGTATCTGGTTTTTCGAGAAGATTATGGATTGACCTTACCGATCCTTTGGAATGCTTGGCCTTCTTTGAGCGTACAAGACGTGCAGGCAAGCTTAGAACAAGCCGAACAGGAAGATTCAGAAGCCAAAGTACGTATAGGAGATCAGGCACGTTTTGTGATGCCCAAGCTCGTGCAATTGATGGAAAATTCTCCTTTGCAAAGAACTGCAGCTCGTTTTTTTGTCCGGGGAGCCACCCGTTTTGGTTATGTGGGGGCGGTACTCACAGACACACAACGGAAAGAGAATCAAGTCATCGGAGCAGAAAATCTTTTTTTAACTCAACACGTCCCTCTTCAGATTGATTCAAACGAAGTGGCCCAGGAAAAGATGCAAGCCTTACTCAAATGGTACCAACAGCATGCAGAACGGTTTGTGGATCATCACCCGTGGAAAACATTCTTTTTCGAAACACGTTTCGTCAAATACTTTTCACGGATCCTTAGACTCGATTTCGGAACACTCCGTAACGATTCGAATAAACTTGTGATCGATGAAGTCATCAAACGCTTTAAATATTCTCTTACACTCTCCATCATTCCCATGATTATCACCTTTTTCCTTTGTCTGTTTTTTGGTTTTATTATGGCCTATACACAAGGAAGCTTCACCGATCAAGGCTTGAACTTTTTCTTTCTGATCTTGTGTGCCATTCCCGTCTTTATCGCCGCACCATTTTTGATTGAAAAAATAGGTTTTAATCACACTTTTCCTTTCACGAACACCCCTATTCCCTTGAGTGGCTTTACGAGTTCAGATGCGATTTACCGCACTCTTAATTCCTGGCAACGTTTACAAGACATTTTAATGCATATTGCTCTCCCACTTGTGGCCATCTTGTACGGAAGTTTAGCCGCACAAGCGCGGCTTTCACGTACAGCGGTTTTAGAAGTGATGCGGCAAGACTTTGTACGCACAGCCAAAGCGAAGGGTGTCCCTCCTTATACGTTGATGACAAAACATGTAGGACGCAATGCCGCGATCACCATTGTGACTTCAATTGCCGCTTCTCTGGGTGTGGTGTTGGGTGGATCTTTGATTGTAGAAATTCTTTTTGATATCGGTGGCTTTGGCAAATTCTTTTACGAAGCCATTCTCAATCGCGATTATAACGTGATTCTTTTTTCGGCCATCGCAGGTGCGTTTTTGACCTTAATCGGTTATTTACTCGCTGACATCACTTACACGGTTTTAGATCCACGCGTGAGGCTCGAATGAACCTCTGGGAATCGATCTGGAAACAATTCAAAAAACATCCTTTAGGCTTATTGGGATTGGTCATCGTTGTCTTGTATTCCATCGTCGGTGTCTACGCTCCTCTCTTTGCGTCGAGCAAACCCCTGTTTGTGATTTATAACGGGGAGTGGTTTTTCCCCTTGTTTCGCTATCTTTTTTTCCCGGGTTTTTTCACGAAAGGTATCGACCTTTTTTTTAATCTTTTGATGTTCACCCTCCCCCTCTTTTTAATCCTTCCTAAACGTGGGTTTTACATTCCTCTTTTGATCCAGATCGGAGGATTTGCCTTCCTCCTACAAGGAGGAGTCAAAGATCCATCCACAGATCCTGAAATGGAAAGAGCCAAAAATCAACTCATCCAAGCGCGGAAAACACCTTTGAGTTTTGAGGAATCGCTCTCTTTTTTGCCTTCGTATGGGCGCTTGAACTTAGCCTTAAATGGCCCACAAGGATACGAGGAAAAACAAGCTTGGGTTAAAAAACAGCACCTGACGTGGCTCATTCACCCCCTCATCCGCCCTTTTCACTGGGAAGAAGATGCAGGGGGAAACGCGCGACAAAATAGACAAGGTCCTTGGTACGAACAAACCCGCATCGTGCGTAAAGACTTAGTAGCGGCGCTGATTTTTGGCATTCGGATCTCTTTAGTGGTAGGGCTCCTATCCGTCACGATTGCCCTTTTGATCGGCGTTCCGATTGGAGCTTGGGCCGGTTATTATGGGGGAAGCACCGACATTTTGATCAGCCGTTTTCTCGAAATCTGGGAATCGATGCCCGTCTTTTTCATGCTGCTTTTGATCGTTGCGTTTTTACAAAGTAAATCTATTTTTTTAATTATCCTGGCTATTGGTCTTTTTAGTTGGACGACTTTCAGTCGCTATATTCGCGGTGAATTCTTTAAGCAACGTGCACTTCCGTATGTTGAAGCTCTTAAATCTATGAGATTTAGTGATAGTCGTATAGTTTTTTCCCATATTCTTCCCAATGCCATTCCCCCTCTTTTAACCCTCCTTCCCTTTGCGATCATGGGAGCGATTACCGCAGAAGCCAGTCTTTCTTTCCTAGGTCTAGGGGAAGAAGGCTCCTCTTCATGGGGAGTTTTGATGGATGAGGGACGCTCCGTCTTTCCTGCGGAGGCTTCTTTGCTCTGGCCTCCGGCCATTTTGTTAACAATTCTTTTGATAGCCATCGCACTTGTAGGGGACGCGCTGCGGGATGCCCTCGATCCTAAATTGCGTAGAAGTTGAGGAGCTGCTAAACTATCTCTCATATTTTAACGGGAGACCTCATGTCATCAGTCAAGAAAAAGCGAAAATACAAGATTGCGAAACACAAACGGAAAAAAAGAAGCCGTCGTGATCGCCATAAAGGTCGCTAGTGTGGAAGTTTCCTAAGCAGTATGCGGTCATCGTCATTGGTGCTGGCCATGCGGGGTGTGAAGCCGCCCATGCGGCAGCTAAAATGGGTGCACCGACCCTGCTGCTTTCGATTTCCCTCGACACAGTCGCCAAACTCAGTTGCAACCCCGCATTTGGAGGTATCGGTAAAGGACACATTGTCCGTGAAATCGATGCCTTAGGGGGAATCATGGGAAAATGCGTGGATGCCACCGGCATCCAATTTCGCATGCTCAATGCCACTAAAGGACCGGCTGTCTGGTCTCCACGTGCTCAGACCGACCGTTTTCTCTATCAGTCGTACGTCAAAAACTTGCTGGAAAAAGTCCCTCATCTTGAAATCAAACAAGGATCCGTAGAATCCCTTGTGATGGAAGAGGGGTTGCTTGTAGGCGTTTCAACGAAAGAAGGAATTGTTTACCAAGGTTCACACATCGTAATCTCTTCGGGTACTTTCATGCGCGGCCTTCTGCATATTGGAGAAACCCAATTTTCAGGCGGACGTGCAGGGGATCAACCCTCTGTCGGCTTGTCAGCCTCTTTAGAACAGCTAGGGTTGGAACTGGGCCGTTTGAAAACGGGCACTCCCCCTCGCATTAACCGTCGCTCCATTGATTATTCCGAAACAGAAGAACAGCCCGGTGAAGAGGGGATTCGTTTCTCCTACGACGACGAAATTCCTCGCATCGCCCAAGTGTCCTGTCATATCACTTACACGTCGCCTGCGACCAAAGACATCATTCTCCAAAATATCCACCGCTCTCCGATGTATTCCGGGCAAATCAAAGGGGTAGGACCTCGCTACTGCCCTTCTATTGAAGATAAGATGGTCCGCTTCGCGGATAAAGAAAGGCATCAACTCTTTCTCGAACCCGAAGGGCTCACCACGGATGAGGTCTATGTCAATGGTGTCTCCTCTTCTTTACCATTTGATGTACAGCTGCAAGTCATCCATAGCATTCCCGCCCTGCGGAATGCCGAAATCATGCGCCCCGCTTACGCCATCGAATATGACTACGTGAAAAGCGGACAAATCTATTCCACATTTGAAACCAAAAAAATCCCCGGCCTTTTTCTCGCAGGCCAAATCAATGGCACCACAGGTTATGAAGAAGCGGGAGGACAAGGACTCATGGCTGGGATCAACGCCGCATGCAAAGCACTGGGGAAACCTCCTTTCACGTTAAATCGTTCCGAAGCCTATCTCGGCGTCTTAGTGGATGACTTGATTCGCAAAGAATTGGAAGAACCTTATCGGATGTTTACCAGTCGTGCCGAACACCGTCTCTTATTGCGACAAGATAACGCCGATCTTCGCTTGCGCGCATATGGCTACCACCTCGGGATGATCAGTGAAACACAATACGCAACCCTCCAAAAGAAAAAAGACATTTTAGCCACAGAACCTCTCCGTCTCGACAAAATTTTTAAACAAGTAGAGGGAAAAGGCTACAGCCTCGCGCAACTGATGTGCCGCCCAGAAAACACCTATATTTCCCTCCTACGTGACTATCCCGATGTTCTACGTGACTTTGGTAGCGACACCAATTTGCAAATTGAACTTAAACTGAAATACGCGGGTTATATTGAACGGCAAGAAGGAGAAATTGCCAAAATGGCCCATTTAGAAAATGCCGCGATTCCCAATGCGCTCGATTACAAACTGATCAAAGGACTTCGCAACGAAGCGCAACAAAAGCTCGCCAAATCCACCCCTCAAACAATTGGACAAGCGAGCCGCCTCTCAGGAGTCTCCCCTGCTGATATTTCTGTTCTTATGATCTATCTGAAAAAGTAGCCTCTAATGTACGCATTGCAGAAAAATTTCCGAACTTTAAAATGTCTGCCAATTCCCAAACAGCCAGAATAGAGAGTTCCGAAACAGCTGTATAATCCGCATTAAAAATCGTCTCTCCAACAACCTGAATGGGCCTATTGAAAGGGGTGGCTAAACATTCATTGATCTCTCGATGCAAGATGAATTCTCCTGGACGTATTCCGTTAATCTTCTGACAGAAAAAACGGAAGGGTGGAATCACAGACATGCGATTGTCAAAAAAGTTCAAGTAGGCCCGTTTAGACAGGTTATCCATTTCACATATGGCAGGATCTAGAATCGCATACTTATAACCCGGAATTCCTCTCTCTTTTCCTATCAAATAAATCACTTTGTTCAACGCATGGTTATCTCCTGCTCCCAATACCTGCGCAATTTCCGTGGCCACTCTGTTTTTTTCGGTTCCCTATAACCAGTATAATTGTTTTTTACACCGTTCGCGCGGATCTATATGGGGGTCCATTTCTCCTTTGACCGCATAAAGTGCTGTATGTAGCATACTCGTATAAGTCCAGGGACATTCCCCTACAATCAGATTGAGTTGAGAAATAACCATTTCTCCTTTTTCTGGATATCCTTTTACTTGATCGAATAGATAGATGATCCCTTTTTTCAGTAAACATTAGGTTAACTCTTTTTCTTCAACACTCGCAAATTGGGATCCCCGCATAGGAGTCGTCTGTGAGGTGATATATTGAATCATCTTATCAAAGGTATTGCGAGATGCTTCGGGCATTTCTTTAAACCATTTTAAGTCTTTCCACGCTTTGAACACATTCTGGAATCGATTTTGATCGCACTTTTCCACCTCTTATGTAAATAGGATCTTCATAATGATTCCAATTCGCTTGATGAAGAGAAGGGAGGGAAAAATTGAAAGAAAGAGGCTTAATACGAAAAAGAACTGTTGCCACGCATACAACCAAATTCACGATCAAGGAGATGACTGGAAGACAATTGAGCAAAACCACAAAACGATGTGTCAAGATATGGGATGGATGGTGTATGCGCATTAAGTCTAAATGACGTTTCCATAGGGCCATGACGTTAACGTTAAAGCCATTGTGGTGACTTCAAAGGCGTTTAAGCGGTACTTTTTGGATGGTTATGTAAATTAATCATAAGAGAAAAAAAATGCAGAATTTTTATTAAGAACGTATAAATCCCACTTGTAGAAACCTATCAAAAATTGTAAGCTTCCCCATTATGAAATGTCTCCGTCTGAATGGTATGTCCATTTTCGAACAACTCCAACTGGAAGAGGCTCTCCTTCGTAACAGCCGCGATAATTGGTGTTTGCTGAACACCGAAGCGCCTGAAGCTGTGGTCATGGGCATCTCAGGCGATCCCACCCTCCTCGTCCACCCAGATCGTCTCCATTACCCCCTTATTCGACGTTACAGTGGAGGGGGCACCGTCCTCATCGATCCTCATACCATTTTAGTCACGTTTATCTGTAACACCGCCGATACCGGTGTCGCGCCCTATCCGGCAGAAGTGCACGCCTGGGCCCTCTCTCAACTCCAACCGCATCTTCCCATTACCCTACGCGAAAATGATTACGTCATCGGTCCCAATAAAGTAGGAGGGAATGCCCAATATCTCGCCAAAGGACGCTGGGTGCATCACACTTCTCTCCTCTGGGACTTCGATCCTCACAAAATGGAGGTTCTCAAACTCCCTCCTAAACAACCCTCCTACCGCGAACAACGTCCACATACCTCTTTCCTCACCACACTCAAGCCTCTCTTTCCTTGCAAAAACTCACTTCTAGACACCCTTGCTTTGGGTACACTTACTCCTCTGTCTCAGGTTAAATACCTATTGACAATTTTCCATCGTCAATCCACCTCTCAAATTCAATAAAGCTTCTTTTGAATCTCTTGAGAGATTATCAAGGCTCTTTATCTTGCTAATTTATACATTCTAGATCGTAATTATCATTATATTAATTTAGTTAGAGATGAAAAAATGGCGTTGCCAAGAGTTGTATTTGGGGTAGTGAGTGCATTTAAATTAGGATATGAGAATCAACTCACACGAAAACGTCCACTAGGACATCTTACACCCCTTTGGCTTGATTGTAATCGCCTTACTCGTATTGCAGCTTGTTCTCTTAATGTGATTACCTCTACAGCATTGGTTTTTGGCCGGTTTAGCCCTTCGCTAATAGTGGGAGAGACTATGCTGCGGCTTTTGTTGATAGCAAATGCGGCTGTGGCTCCTGCTCAAGTCCCTTTAAAAATAAAAATAATGTTGATTGCTATTGAGATTTTTAACTTAATTAGCTTAGGTTTTATTTCTAATCAAAACGTAGAGAGTTTAAGCGCCATCTTCTCTATTCAAGTTCTACACTACCTTCCATCTGTTTTATTAGCCTCTTCTGTTGTAAGTACAACTTTAGAAGTCTTATGTAGGAATTGGCTTCATTCTTATCATGAAAATTATGCTTATCCTTTCAGCCCAACAGCACGACCCCAATTGACCATTTATACAACGGATGCTCTGCACGCTTTAGAAGAACAAGAATCTGCATATGAAGATCCTCAAAAATGGCCTGAGGACTTAATTCAACTTCCTTATATGCCTAGGACATTTATCAGAAATTTTCGAGCAAATTTCATGGTTAAAAGACACATTTCCTATGTGTCCGATTACCCGCAAATTGATTCGCGATCCAGTCCCTGATCCAACCAACCCTAAAATTCTTTGCGAAAAAAGGGCTTTATACGCGTGGTACTGTCAACAAGGACATCGTTCCCCTACTACAAACCAAGAATTTTCTCATGAACAATTCATGATTGCGTCCTTTCAAGGAAGGTAACGAAAAATACGCATTGATATAATGTTATCTGTTACCAAACGTTCCACCCTCATGCGAGCTCTAGAATGTTCCGAGACTCTTCCTCAAGAAATTATCAACTCAATTAACGATGACTTTGATCGTGCACTTCAGAATATAGAAGAGTGCTATAGAAGAAAGGAAATTCCTGCTTGTTTAGCTTCCCTTTCTGTGTTCGATCGTTGCCCTATTACACAAAAGCCTATTCAAACTCCTCTAGCGTACGAAGAAACTTTCTTGATTCCTTATTACGAAGAAGAAGCGCTCTTAGAGTGGATTCAAGAGAATCCTACACGCCTGCCACCTCAATGGCCCCCTACTATCCCTTATCCCTCTCGGTTGAGTTTGCGACCCATCAGAAATTACAAGGTCAATTCCCTGATTTTTGAACAGCAAGTTTACCCTATATGTAGAGAGTTATTGGGTAAGTTGCAAGCGTCCTCTTCTATGACCACCACATCGTCAACTAACACTAGTTAGTGGGGTTCTGGAGGAGGTTTAGAATCGCTAGGAGGAAGAATTCCGCATTGTCGACAAAAGGCGTCGTTATTTTCTGCTATTTGTTTTAGCGCACGATTGATCATTGATTGCACAGTTGTTGAAACGATCACATTATCAGCAATAAAATCAACTTCTGGAGGCCAAGCATGAGGTACAGTCCCAGAGGCTAAAAGTTCATTGATTACCCTATGTTCATAATTAATTTCTTCTGGCAATTGTTCTGGGTTTTTAGGTTTTGCGCAGACCGCAAACCTAATCGCTCTGTTCGTTTGGCGACATCTATACATGAGTTCAGTAAAAGGATACCGATTATTTAATAGAGGGGGAATTTCTTGTAAATTTCGCCAACCTCGCAATTGTGTGAGCAAGTCTTTAGCAGCCCTTAAACAATCATCCGCGTTGGCTAATCGCGTTGTCGTATCAATAATCATGGTTTGGATAGGAAAAGGTTCCTGTTCTGCAGTATTAAGACGTCGTGTATCAACAGAAGTTGCGGTGGTGGTAGAAGTCGCACCAAGCGGACCTTCGGATGAAGAACTCGAAGGGGCTTCAAAAGGAGTATTTCCGTTAAGAGGGTTATCTGCGTATCCTAATGCCCTTGCGGTACGCTCTTGAAGCCATCTAAGAAGGTTACATAAACATTCAATCTCTCCATTCTGATTTGCGTTTAACCTGGTATATAACCCAATTATAGAAGTCCCGAATTCAATTATTTCTGAACTTCAATCAATCGTTTTTTTCATTAGGTTACTTTCAAACATGTTGGGATCTAAAGAGGAAACGCCATCCGCTAAACGAAAAAGTACAACACATAATAGAGTCTTTTTTTATCCGCAGGTATTTGATTACGCACATAAGCTTCCAAGACAACTTCATGGGTATGAGCAAGACCTGTAACGCCTTTCAATCCTGCATCGACCCACATCATAGTTGTAGGATTTGCAAAAGAAGTGAAAGCGGTGTTAACAATAAAACTCTGGAGAAAATGTTGCAGCTGGGTCATCTGTCAGCAATTCCCAATGGCGCTCCGAGTGCGGGAGTGCTAAGCGCATCTTGCCCGCTCATAGGAGCATCAGATGTTAAGAGCGAAGGTTTTTTAGATGATTCGGGTATGGAACTTACCAAGGACTCTGCGATAGCGCCACCATCAACCAACTCTGATTTAGCTGGTTGCAGCCCAGCGGGAATTGCTGGTCATCTGTCCATTCGCCAAATTGGTAACGATTACGGCCTTCGTTTCGAGGGAGGATTAAAGGGAGGTAATCTCAATGAAATTCTTCCTGTTGTAATCGCCGTGGTGGCTTCAGCTGTCGTTATCTTAACTTTCAAAATTTTTAGAACTGAGTGGCCTCCTCGTGCACTTGAAATGCTTAAAACCGAAGGGCCCCCAAGATAAATTTTATCGACTACACCCTTTGTAAAATCCCCTGTACACGTCTCTTTTAAAGATTCAGGTAAGTTAAGTCTCTGGGTTGTGAAGGAGGAGGAAGGGCTAGATGATGCGTTGTGAAGGTGCTTAAAGAAGCAGGTTTTGATAACCAGACAGCGGTCCACGCTCCTCCCAATACAGCTCCCACTCCGCCTGTTATCTGAGCCCAGAGTGGCATAGGTTTGATTCTTTCTTGAGCCACTAAAGAAGGATTGGCTTGCATAATGGCACGCGTGGCATTTCGACTCTCTTCGTGGTTATGAGCCGCGTAAGCGATACGTAGCTAAACGGCTTTAGGAGATAAATATTTTTTTGTCCAACGAAAGCCATCAAAATAGCCTCCTAATAAAGCTCCTGCATCACACTTTGTCACTTTTCTAAATTCTCCAAAGGCAGGACCTTTAGGATTTGGATGGCCAATTCCACCGGCTATCAACAAGGAATACACCATGCTCGCGCAACTGGCAGTGCGGCAAACAGGCTTTGTGACAACATGCGATTCAGCCGCATTCCATGTCCATGCCACTTCAGATATTGCCACACTACTTTGTAGGGTGATAAATTCGTTTAAGATGACCGTAATATCTAAGTTACACAAACGAATAATCGTATCGGGAAGGGTATGTTCATGCTCTGCATCCCTATCGGTTGCATAATTAGGAACTAAAGAGCCTTTTTCAGAGGGCCAAAAGCTGACATAAGCAGTCGGATTGGGAGCATCTCCTCTCGCAAAAATCCCCATGGCTACATGGCCGCAACGTCCGCCCGATCGCCCTTGAGAACCCCCATAGAAGGAGTTGCTCGTATACCCATTTCTGTCTTTAGGAAGCCAAATATAGACGTCTACATAAGGTCTGTCAATTGTTATTGCCATTTTTTTTCCTTAAATTGTGTCTCCCCATTTAGATTTGGAGAGGGATTTGTAGAGATTACCTTGTTTACGTGAGAAAGTTTTTGTTTTCAAGCCCTCTTGTGTGCAGAGCGTGAGACGGATGTGGCCTGAGTGGTGTTCGGGATGACGCAGGATGCGGGCGGCGGGGAGGGGTTGGGGATGACGGCTAACAAGGACGTAGGAATACTTTTCATCCTCAAAATTGAGGGTGCCTATTTTGATTTGGCGATGAAGGGCTGTGCGAGGTAGGCGGATGGAGAAATGGCACCAGTCCCCTTCGGGTATAGGGCAGGGCAGGGCGTGCGGGCAGGGAGCTACCATATGAGCGCCAAGAGAGAGGAGATGCGCGCGGACGGTGCGGATAAGGGAGAAACCGGTGGGATTGCCGGGCTCGACGATGAGGAGGCTTTTTTGCGTGGCATTCCAGGCTTTGTCGACAATGGCAAGAGGGTGAGCGGTTTCACCGAGTGTATACGAGAGGACGACCAGATCGTGAGGCGTCAGCGCTGTGAGTTGGTAGTTGGCTTGCACATAGCGCACGGCGGGAGAAGGAGCCAGTCGTTTCCCAATGGCGACAAAATCGGCATCTTGTTCGAGACAGGTGATGGTGCTGAGACGAAAGAGCTCTTGAGCGGCCCAAGCCGATGTGCCAGGGCCGGCACCTAAATCTAGCAGCGTGTCGATCGGATCTTGCACCTGTTGGAAGAGATGATGAAGAACGGTGTAGGTGGCTGGCATGCGTGTCAGTAAATACAGCTTCTTCTCAGCCAGGGTCAGTTTGGGTGAAGAGGCTTGTCGATATTTATGGGTGAGTTTTTCTTGGGTTTGTTGCAAGTTTTCAAGACGTAGACCACGGCACTCCTCCTCGATCCGTTGTTGCAGTGTCATGGGTCATTCGGGTTGGTTTTTGAGACCGTAAAGTCGAGAATCGGAAGATAGGGAGTATTAGAAAATGTTTCTTGTAATTGAGTAGAAGCTTCTTTTTTATCCATAGGATCTTTTTTCTTTTTCACCCCTTTATAAAGACTATTGCGCATAATGACTACCTCTTTCGCTTTTTCTTTTCCAAAAATAACTTCCAATACCTCTGGAGCGGCTAGATAGACACGAATTTTTGTGGCTTTCTTGAATGTTAAAAACTGGGCCAAGGTGGTGAGTTTTTCTTTACACGATTCATTTTTCTTTTCTTTGGTGTAACTTCCTTGTAAAAGACTAAACCAAATCAATTCGTATTCAGAATTTTCAAATTTGATCTTCATCAAATCATCGCGTCTTTGGGGCCTCTTCTTACGTTCTTCCTTTCTATAGGCATCCAAAACATCTTGTAAAAATTGAGGGATGAATTCGCTATTTTTTTCGGTGAACTTTTGAATCAAGGGAGCATCGGCATACAGATTGCGGACGAGCTGTGTAAGCACATTAAATAGCATGGCCTGTTCTTCACTTGTGGTTTCAGCCAATACTGGAAAACTTATCATTCGCGATACATTAATAGGAGCTCCTTCTTCCTCATGTCCTTCATCTTCATCTGGATTTTCCGGTTTTGGCTCGGCTTGGGATTTTCGCACGCGGTTATACACTTTTTTGGCTTGTAACTCTTGAGGACATCGTTCAAGGACTTGAATAAAGGTATTCCAAGAAGCTTGCTCGACGCTCATGGAGACATATTCTTGCAAACGATGATACGTAAGTCCCGCGAGCAAAATCATTAAGGTAGCGGTGAAAACTAAAATATTCATGGATTATACGGAATGGCCTCCAAAGGCAACGGAAAGGATAAAAAGACAAGGCGGCCTTTATGAGTAAAGGACATCTTTAAGGTAGCAGGAAGTTTATTGAGGTTACGGGGCCATTCTTCTTGAGGCTGAATACCTTCTTCTGCGCGGGGGAAAAATCGAAATTTAAGGTTTTTGACATGTTCGAGAAGCACTTCCATATGCACAGGAGGGAGAATATTTTCTTCCCACGCTTTTTTTCCAGGCCAAGTCAAAAGGAGCAATTGATCTTGTTCATTAATCAACAAACGTCCTAATGCTTCATTGGCAAAACGGCTATCTAACATAAATCCGTTATTATATGAAAACACAAGCGTGAAATCTCCTTTTGCTTCAGGAGTGGTAAAAAAGAAGCTCGTTTTATCATCTGGCGGAAAAAGGGTTTGAAAAAGGGGAGAGAGCCGCACCTGTATCAGACGTAACTCAAACCCTTCCCGCGCTTCGCGTCGCATTTCTGCATCTAATCGATTAATATACGTATAGAAAAAAAGCAGGGTCGACAAAATAGAAGTAACTAGTCCAAGCGAAATGAGAATTTCAATTAAAGTAAATTTACGTTTCCGGGGCTGTTTCATCAGTCCTTCTCATAAGAATCACGTAAAAATTCACGATCAAGGGTTTTTGACGGCTAGGATGAACCATTTCATAGACCACTTTTTCTAAATAAGCCCCTGTACTTTCTGTAGAATAAGCTTTTTCAAAATGGTAAGTTCCTTTCCACCGAGCTGGTAAAGGTTCAATCGGGACTTTTTCATGATTTGCAATTTGTTCCCACGGAATTTCCCTTTTGTAAAGACGTTCTAAAAGAGTGGAATAATGGGTATTCAACTCGATATCAATGACTGATTGCTCGAGAAAATTCCGCTGGGCTTGATAAATTTCAGTGTGGGTGGAAATCAAGGGAAAAATACAGGTCACCACAATCAAAAACGCAATCATGACTTCGAGCAAGCTTAAATAGCGTCTTCTTAACCTTTTCATTGCACCTCCTGACGAGTCCGGAGAGTCCATTGATCCATCATAAACATTTGCTCACGCTTATCATTAGCTGTTAGGGGACCTGAAGGACGGACTTCGACAGGGTGTGGATAGCCCTTTAAAACAATCTCTTGTCCTTTCACATCGGATGAAGTGGGAATCAATTTTAACACTCCTTCCCCCATGACAAATCCTTTGGAATAAAAGGGAATTCCGATTGGAAGAGATTTTATTTTATCTATTTCCACCCATTCGACGTTTTGAATTGCGCGCAACAGAATTTTAGCTTGTTTGAAAAAAGGAGCGGCTTCTTGAGGAGCTACTGTAATAGGTTCGAGGGAAAAACGGATCCCTTCAGGCGTTTTGTCGAAGTGGACTTGAATGCTCACTCCCATCATGAGCATGAGCTCTTGCGTGAGGCGAAGTTTACTTTCGATCAAATCAATTTCTGTCTTGTACCGTTGATCACGCAATGCGGTGGAGATTTGCAGGGCGATCAGCCCCCCAATTAAGCTCAAAATGGCCATCGCCAACATGAGCTCAATCAGAGTGAGGGGTCTACTTTTTCCCTTTCGATGCATCGTAGTTTTCTAGGTTTTTCGAAGAGACATAGATTTTTCCATCCTCGACAATCACTTCAAAAGGTCCCCCCCATCCATCAAGTGACAGGGTTTTGGGATCCTTAATAAGGGATGAATCTTCTATATAGACTTTCCACTTAGAGGTGATGTCATCCAATCTTGAAGGTTCTTGTGCGACCGCTAAATTCAGAATGGTCTCAATTTTTTCGATGCTAGCGCGGGTTTTAAAGGCCTTCCCTTCTTCCAAAGCACCTGTGTAATTATAAGCAATGACCCCGGTGATGAGCGCGATTAGGAACATCACAATCATGATTTCAACCAGTGTCAGAAAACGTCTTTTTTTCTTCATAGTTTATCCTTGCGTGAATGAGGAAATA
>Ga0105046_10006532_pt1 | contig 18424 bp, 18 predicted proteins | sample MAT03_FD_78385 | JGI IMG/M metagenome (GOLD analysis project Ga0105046, IMG submission 78385) | Freshwater microbial communities from Lake Fryxell liftoff mats and glacier meltwater in Antarctica - MAT-03 (megahit assembly) | ecosystem: Environmental > Aquatic > Freshwater > Ice > Liftoff...
CTGAGCAACGTTCCCTTGCGGGCGATCTCTTCTTGGACATTCATGCTTCTCATCACGCCTATTGTTGCCTTGGCAGCTGCAAGCGAGAGCGCTTCGCCACCAAATGTGGTGAAAAAGAATACGTCGTGATCAAGCAAACTCATCGCGTCTGCCCTTCCAGCGAGAACCGAAAGCGGCATGCCATTCGCGATTGCCTTCGAGAAGCACACGAGGTCTGCAGCAACGCCGAAATACTCTTGTGCCCCTCCGAGTGCGAAGCGAAAGCCTGTCCACATCTCGTCAAAGATCAAAAGGATACCGCGCTGGTCGCATATCTCGCGAACACTTTGCAAGAATCCTTCACTCGGAGCATCAAACACCATTGGCTCCATGATCACTGCCGCAGTATCAGCAGAGATGGCATCGAGCAACGAGTCGATATCGTTGTAGTTAAACGTGTACGTAAGACCCTTTGTCGCCGCAGGAATTCCGCAATCACGATCGGTAGTTCCGATGTACCAATCATGCCAGCCATGATATCCGCAGCAAACAACTTCCGACTTCCCTGTGAACGCTCTTGCAAGACGCACAGCCGCAGTCGTCACGTCGCAGCCTGTTTTGCTGTAGCGAACTGATTCCACTGTAGGAATCACGCTTTGAATGAGCTCGGCAACCTCTACTTCGAGTGGATGCATGAGTGAGAAGGTGATACCATCTTCAAGCTGTGCTCGAATGGCATCGTCTACGGCTGGATAGCAGTATCCGAGGGAGACAGGACCGATGGCCATCGACAGGTCGATGAATTCATTCCCATCAACATCGAAAAGCCTTCCTCCCTTTCCGCCCTTGGCAAAACTTGGTGCAAATCCGCGGACATATTGTCCCGGGCCTTTTGCGAGGGTTTGTGTGGCGGCAGGGATGAGTCGTTCCGCACGTTCGAGTAATGCTGTCGACCGATCAATGTTGTGTGCTGCCATGAGTTGCAATCGAGAGCTCGTGTTGTGGAAGCATGGGATATTCGTCAAGTGCTGAAATGATGCGTCTCGCTAGGGCCAGACCCGTGAGTTCGTGATGTACGAGCACTTCGCTCAGGCGGGCCGGGCGGAACCATTGATCACCGAATCCTATGGGAAGAACATGCGCTGTGATCGTATGATCGAGAAGCGTCTCTGCCACAATCGAGTACAGACCTCCCGTACGGAAATGATCTTCGATTGTCACAACGAGATCGCTCGACTGTGCGGCATCAACAATACGTTGCACATCTACCGGCTTGAGTGTTCGCATGTTCGTCACTTGAACACAGATTCCTTCCGCTTCAAGCATGGATGCCGCTTCCACCGCATACCGCATCATTGTTCCGTACGTCAGGATCGTCACGTCACGCAAGCCTTGTGCAGGACCGCAAACCACTTCGCTTCGTCCTATGTGGAATTTGCTATTGTGAGCAACGGTTGCGACATCACTTGTAAATCGGATATAGCATGGATGTCCACTTGCGATAATGTGTGGCAACCCAATCTCGAGGTCTGTTGCATCTGCCGGACAGAACACTTGCACGTTCGGAATGCCTCGCATGATCGACACGTCTTCGATCGCCTGATGCGTGGGCCCATTTCCGTCTGAAAGAATTCCAGGAACACCGCCAACCATGATCACGGGCAGATCTGCAATCCCTACATCGGTTCGAATGAATTCGAAGGCGCGCATGGTGAGGAAGGCGGCAAGCGCATGGACGATCACCACCCGACCCCGCAGAGCGAGTCCTGCTGCTGCGCCGATCATTGTTTGTTCTGCTATCCCGACGTCGATGAATCGATCTCCAAGAATGGTTGGAAGATTTCGAATCGCTGCGTGGTTCTCCGCCGTCATCACGATCAGGCGCTCATCACGCATGGCGATCGCTGCGAGTTGCTCTTCGTAGGTCATCGTACCACCATCGTTTCTGAGGTGAGAGTTGTTTGCTCTGCTCCATGCAGCTCATTGATCAGCGACGCTACTTCTTCGTGTGTGAAATTGCAGAACCAGCGGTCTGCCCGCTCTTGAATACTCGGAACGCCACTCCCCCGTAGCGTGGACGCGATGACGACGGTAGGTCTCGTCGCTCCTGTAAGTGCAGTGCTGAATACTGCATGCAGGGCATCCATATCGTGTCCATCGACGTTGAACGCGTTCCAACCGAAGGCTTTGAACTTTGCATCAATGGGGTCAAGTGGAATGAGCTCTTCGGTGCGTGCATTCGCTTGGAAGTGATTTCGGTCGATCATCACGATCAGATTGTCAAGCTTCTTTGCAACAGCCGTCCAGCAGGCCTCCCAAACGCTTCCTTCATTCAGCTCGCCATCACCGAGAACTACAAACACTCGGTTCGTTCCCCCGCGAAGCTTGATATCCAGTGCAATTCCGATTCCAACTGCAAGCAGATGACCCAATGAACCAGAGTGAAACTCGACACCTGGCACTGAGCGGTTTGGATGCCAATAGATTGAATCGGTTGAGCGGAGATGATTACGTAAGCGCTGCGGATCGATCATGCCGATCTCTGCGAAGAGACCATACAACGCTGGAACGTCGTGACCTTTGGAGAGCAACAGGTAGTCGCGGTTGACGTCCGAGACTGTGTCTGGTCGGATATTCAGAACGTGCTCATACAAGAAGACAAGCAAATCCGTACACGACAGAGACGCGCCTGTGAAACAGCCACCATCGGTAGACATGTTGAGAATATGTTCTCGTACTCGAAGTGCCCTAGCACTGAGTAATGGACGATCAAGCGGCTTCAGATCCATTGGAGCTTCCTGGATATATACGTGTATCATCCGTTGTGATCGTGGCTAATTCACCGATGTAGTTCCGATACCAGTTCACACCAGCAAGATGTCTGTTCAGTGCCTCGATCTCTTCGTGCCTGTCTACCAGATCGAGTATTTCCTCTAGACCAAACATTGGATTCGTTGGATAGAGCTGATCGTACACGGCACGCACGAACATGTAGTCTTCGGGATAGTCTACCGTCCAACGGTGCGTCATCGAGAGGTCGCGACCCGCCTCCCACACATGGTTCCCAACGCGGATAGCAGGGTTCGCATCCCAAAGCCAAGGAGTAGTGTGCTCCCGTTCATGTGGCTTCGATGCATTGAGCCACGCTCGTTCTAGCGCTTCCATGGTCATGACTTCAACATCGTTTCCGTCTGGATACGAAGCCGGATGGAGATTGCTCACATAGTCTACGTTGCCATTGTGATCGAGAAACTGCCGTATCACCCGATCGATGATCAAAGGATCGATGAGCGGACAGTCTGACGGGATCTTCACTACCACATCTGCATTGTAGGCGACCCCTGTACGATAGTGTCTGTCGAGCAGATCGGTAGGATGACCCTGAAAAACATGGAGCCCCTGCTCCAAACATCTTGTAACAAGCACGTCGTCCGATGGTTCGGTGGTAGCCGCTACAACACAGGAAGTAGCGTAGTTCGAGCGCATCACGCGCTCCATGAATCGAATCACAAGCGGTCGTCCGGCCAAGGGCAGGAGCGTCTTGCCGGGAAGTCTGGTAGAGCCAACACGCGTTTGGCATACGATCACGATGTTCATGATGTCCCGATCGAGAGCTGGTGGTAGGATCGTTCCTGACGCAGAACACTACGGCAGACATCTGCGATCGCTATGGAAGAAGTGCCGCCATTTTGCATAGGGGCCATTGCCCGAAGAGTAGCTACATCAAATTCACTGAACACGGATTTCCCAAGGGCTATCCCGATGTAGACCACGGTGGAGTATCGTGTGATCAGTTGGTCGCAATGCGCTATCATCGGCTCGATAGGTTGCCCATGGTAGACGATCGCAGACGGGGCCCACATCTCGATCTCCTGCTCGGCACGTTCTACGATCTCGTTCGGGTGCAGTTTGAAGATGAGCGTTGAATCACCCGCAATGCGTAGACATTTCTCGACAAACTTTTTTCGGTTCTCATACTTGAATGTTTCGCGAGCATCGCTTGTAGCAACGAGCGAGTAGTTGCGATGCTCAAACGGCAAGGCACGGAAAGCTTCACAGTTATCGAAGTTTGGAATTCCCGTTACAACGATCTTCTCGGCATTTGCACCCTTGCACACAAAGTGGTCTCTGTACCCTTCAGACGCCACGCAGAAGCGCACATAGGCATCAGAAAGCCCGGTTGTCGAGGTGGATGCAAGGTAGCGAGGGAGACCTAGGTACTTCACCAGGTAGTAGGCAAAATTCTCCGGGTCTGTCATCCCCTCTTGGACGAGCACAATCTTGCTACGTCTCACATTTTTTGGAATGAACAGATCGCTACACGTCACAATGAGGTCATAGAGACGCGCTGTTCCGCGGTGATCGATCGGCAGTTCATGAGACTTGCAGTAGTCTAGCACACGATGCTGCACCTTTTGTCCGGCAACCGTGAAGTCGATCAGACTGTTTCGTTCCAGAACGGCAAGCAGACCATCGGTGTAGTATGGGGTGAACCAACAATCACACTCCGACAATTGATGCGCGATCTTGTGCATCATTGTCGTTTGATTCATCGAGCCGCATATAAAAAGTATTCTCATCGGCTGCGAAGTTCGCTAGCCGTCGTTACGAGGATGTTACGGGGACGTTACGGTTTTGCGAAGCGCGGATTCGTCAGCACACTGCGATCGGTAAGTGCCTTCATGAATTCAACGAGCGATGCTTTTTCGCTGTTGGATAGTTTTAATGCTACTACTCTCGTATCCTTGTTCCCAAATGGCTTTCCGCCTTTATCATAATGCTCTACAACGCTTTCGAGCGTTAACATTTCACCGTCTTCGCTATCTCCGCCGGCCATATACGGTGGCGACAATTCAACGTTCCGCAGTGTTGGCGTTTTAAACATTGCCTCATCGGCGTGGTCGCCCGTAACGCGATACCTACCCGTATCGAAGTAGTGACTAAACAATCCAACATTCTGAAAAAGGTTGTTGGTAAGGTTAGGTCCGTTATGGCACGATGCACACTTTGTTCGCTCACTAAAGAAAAGTCTCATCCCCGATAACTGCACCGACGTCATTGCATCACGTTCACCACGCAAGTACCGGTCGTACGGACTGTTCGCAGAAACAAGGGTTCGCACGAACGTCGCAATAGCCTTCATCGCAAGACGCATTGTTACCGTAGAATCATGAAAAGCCTGCACCCAGCGATCTCGATAGTCTGGTCCGCGAAGTAGTGATCCTACTGCAATCGTATCTGCGGCCATTTCGATGGAGTTCAAGAACGCCCCCATAGCTTGCTCCTCCAACGTTGCCGCTCGTCCATCCCAGAATTGATATGGATTGTAAGCGGCATTCACGATCATTGGAGAATTTCGCTGACCTCGAGCACCGTACACGCCTTTACTTACTTGATTCGGTGCATCGCTAAACGCTGCTTCCTGACGATGACACGAAGCGCACGCTATTGTAGCCTCGCTGCTCAAGCGCACATCGTAAAAGAGATGCCTACCCAACTCAGCCTTTTCTGCGCTATAAGGATTGTCTGCAGGAAACGGCACTGAAGGCATGTGGGCTGGGAGCTCAGGGATCATAGATCCTTGCACGTCCGGAGACGTTTGGTTCGTGCATCCAAGCATCAAGCCTACGATCACGGACACAGATCCGAGTCGCAACAGCATTACGATCGTTGCAGGTGCAGTCGTACTTTCTCCAGGAATTCTCGTGCTTCACGACCCTTCAATCCGAACTTTTCCAAGCTTGCTTCCTCTGGAAGGTCGGCAGGAAGTATCGACGCCAAAACGGCGAGTTCGTTACGGGAAAACTTTGTGGAATGCAGGATGTAGTCTTCGAACGCCTCCCACGCAATTGGCACAACCTGTTTGACGAGCTCTGCCATTGCTTCGCCATAGACGCGAATCTCGTACTGTGCATGCGGGTCTATGCGAAGGCGCAGAAAATGAAAGAGGTTGTGCAGATCGATCTTCCAATACCACTCGGTGTAGTTCGATAGTGGGAGATTGATGCGTGCCAGCTCTCTCGCCAGGTTGTCGCCAAGCAACGATTGGTACTCATCGTAGAGCTCGCGCTGCGTCTCTTCCATCTGCGACACAATTCGCGATGCTACGTCGGGCGGCATGGCCTGTTCTGATCTGCCTTGCTTATTCGTGACACTTTGAGGCCGTATCTGTTCAACTGCAGGCACGTAGAATTCATCCTTCATCTCTGAATACCGACCACTGTACTCATTCACGTTTGCCGTGCGGTGTCGGATCCATTGCCGTGCAACGAAGATCGGAAGCTTGATATGGAACTTGAATTCCACCATTTCGAACGGAGTCGTATGCAAGTGACGCAGAAGGTATCGGATCAGTCCCCTGTCTTCCGTGACCCTTTTCGTGCCTTCACCGTACGAAACACGTGCAGCCTGCACGATTGCATCATCATCTCCCATGACGTCGATGAGTCGAACAAATCCTTTATCGAGACAAGAAATCTCTTTTCCGAGAAGGTCGCGAACGTTGTCTTGCATATTTTCACAGGTAGTTGTGTTTTCAAATATACCATCTCTGCTCGAGGGGCGTTATCCATGAAGTTCTACCTTGCCACCGTGCTTTGCCTTTTCAGCGTTGTCACAAGCTATTCTCAGCAGTTTTCCACCTATGCGGAGATGCGCAGCGCATTTCTGACGAGCAAGCCCGATCCGAAGCAAGTGTATTCCGTAGAAGGATTGATGATCGAGGATGGTGCAATGTTGATATCGCTTGATTCTGGGACGATCGTTCTTGGAACAGAGGTGAATGGCAAGCGCTACACAGCCGCCTTTGTTGGCAAGGGTGCCATTTCGTTCACCCCTACGTTGTTGGTAGAACGCAGGCAACTCAAGAGATTCTATCCGAACGATGTTTACAACGAAGAATGCAAGTCTGCCTTTTTCATGTTCACCGATAGTACGCTGCTCACACAACTGCGCGACATGAAACCGTCGCTCCCCGTACTCCCGAAGGAAGTGGAGAAGTTATTCTCACGCGGACTCCGACTTGGATATCACGGCAAGGATTCGAGTATCGATGCCTCTTACGCACGCACGATCTTAAACAACACATCGGCGCACTGCATTTCGGTTGAAGCTACAAGTGACGGGAACTATGGTTGCGTTATCACTCATGATCCTTACTCCGATGAACCCTGGTACTTCTCACTTTCGAAAATGTCGAATGGTCAGCGCGTATTCACAGACGTCAATCAATGCCCGCCCTCGTCTGGCCGTATCTATGCAGACGAGCTCGGAGTAAAAGCTGGTGAACAAGTCTATCTTGCGCAGCACACGATGAACATTGCGTTCGAGAGCAATCTTTCGATGCGAGTGGTTGACCGAATTGTCGTGCAAGTGCTTGCCGACAACACACAGTGGGTGAACTTCGACCTGATGTCGGAGCTTCCGGTAGACTCCGTGCGGTTCTTTCGTGGCGATAGGCTCCATGTAGAGCAGCCGAAGGGTGCAAGTGACTTCTGGGTGAAGCTGCCTTCACGGTTTAACAAGAACGACAGCATGACCATCGAGATATTCTACCATGGTCGCATTGTGGATCGGGTTGGTGACTACACGTTTCTGCGTGGCTCCATTAGTTGGTATCCGCATCATGGATGGAGCCAGCTGTCGTACTTCGACATGGAGTTCGACTTTGAACAACGCTACAAGCTCATTTCCGTTGGGAATAGAGTTTCGTCTACCGATCACGAAGACCGTGTCACAAGCAGGTGGGTTGTCGAGAAGCCGCAGCGTAACGCTTCATTCAATATTGGTGTTTTCAAAGAGTTCGAGATCAAAGAGCCGGGCATACCTACGATATCTATTCACCATGTGAGCAAGTCACACGAAGAAGACGTTGCACTCGATGTCAAACAGTCTATGCAGTTGTTCACCAGAATCTTCGGTCCGCTTACGATTACGCACATCTACGCCACAGAACTGCCGGGGTATCACGGAGAGGCCTTCCCAGGCATGCTTCACCTTTCTCACGAAGCATTTGAGAATTTTGGCGACGACTTCTTCGCTGAACAATTCATCGCGCACGAAGTGGGTCATCAGTGGTGGGGTATTGGCTTGGATATGAAAACCTATCGAGATCGATGGTTAAGCGAGGCCTTTGCCGAATATGCGGCTCTCATGTATTCACAGTCTGCTTCGGAGGATCGCTCCAAGTTCTTCCGATTATTGGACGAATCAGCAGAAAGTATCTGCGGTCGCGGTAGCAACACGATCGGCAAGCCGCAAGATGCGCCCATGATCTCGCTCGGACATCGAGTAACGGATGGCGGCAAGGGCAGCGATTACAATGATTTTGTCTACTATAAGGGCGCTTGGGTGATTCACATGTTGCGCAACATGATGATCAATCTTCGAACGATGAAGGAAGACGATTTCATCTTGATGGTCTCGTCGTTCTTCAAAGCGTATCAAGGAAAGCATGCAAGCACAGACGATCTTCGCACGCACATCGAAAAGCTTACCGGAAAAGACATGCGCTGGTTCTTTGATCAATGGGTAGACAACAACAAGATCCCAACGTATCGCGTGGCTTGGAAGAAAGAACACTTGGCAGATGGCACCTGGAAGGTAACACTTCGCGTAAAGCAAGAAGACGTGGACGAGTCGTTCTACATGCTCGTCCCCATCAAGGTGGCACTCGACAACAACAGTGTTCAGCGCATGCGTATTTCCATGACGGGCGCGCAGGCTGAGATCGCCCTTCCACCCTTCCAACAAGAACCGGACGAGGTAATCTTTAACGACCTACATTCCGTGCTATGCACGGTGAAAACCGAGAGTTATTAGGAGCCGTGAGGGAGGAAGGGCACAAGGAGTTTCGCAAATGCGCTAACGTTGCGCGTTTGCATGTACACTCTCCCTGGGCCAACGAATTCACACACGAGACCTTCTCCAGAGGCGAGTGTCGAGAAGATGCCGCTTGCGGCCTTCTTGACCGAATAGGCCATCGTGTGTTGAAAAGCGACCACGTGACCTGTATCCACGATGTAGCGCTCTCCCATGCCAAGGTCTCGGAAGTAGATGGCCCCAAAAGAATTCAAGAAGACCTTACCAGTTCCAGACATCGTCGCTAGGAAGAGTCCTTCTCCCGCCACGAATGCCTTCAAACTTCCCTTTGTACCGACGGTGACCGAAACGTCGCCTGCTAGGTAGGACCCGGCTTGCGCAAACAGCGTTTCGTTCTTGAGGTCGAATTCTACGATGTCGCCGGGACTCGATGGAGCAAGGATGAGCTCGCCCGGACCCCCAACGGCGGTAAAGATCGAGGCGAAGAACGACTCTCCACCAACGGCTGCCTTTATAGTTCCAAAGAGTCCCTTCCCTGCCGTCGTTGCTTCGAGCTCGATGGTTGGACTCATCGAAAGCATGGCGCCAGATTCGGCACGGAACTGTTCGCCCTGCTCCATGTCTACCCGCATGCTAGAATAAACATGTCCGTTTTCAATTGTGTATCGCATGATCGATCCCTTTGTTGATGTTCAACCGTTGTACATGATTCCACCTACAGCCTTGTACGACACGAGGACCTCGACGGCCTCTGCTCGTAACACATCTACGACCACATCGATCCCACGCGACGTTAATGCTTCTGACCACGGCTGTGGCTTCATACCTTCGTCAAAACCGATCGCCCGTATGTCTTCATCGCGCGCAGCACAGACCAAGCGCTGCACGCCACTCCATGGTATCGCACCAAGACACATCGCACACGGCTCCGCCGAAGAATACAGCTCAAATCTGCCCCGCTGCGACAATGAGTAAGCACCCACTACACGTTCGGCCTCGACAATTGCGACCACTTCGGCATGCAACATCGAGCACTGAAGTATGTGAACAAGATTCACTCCTCTCCCTACGCATTCCCCACTCTCGATATTGAAGATCGCTGCCGCAAACGGTCCACCGCCATGGCGCACACTGTACTGCGCAAGCTCAATCACAAATCGCATACGTTGTTCGCGTAGCGCACCGCTTGGCGGCGGCACAACATCATCGATCCACGATGGTAGTTCGATGTGCATTGCTATTCGTAGATCCGAACGCCATTCGCTTCAAATACGTATTCCTTGTGTTCACCGACGATGGCGGCTACTTGCTTCTTGCCTTTGCCGGCGTCTTCCGCATAGTGCCGGGCATCTGATTCTGAGATAGAGCGTTCGGAGAGCTCACCTTCGATCACCACATGCTTACCTGCGGTGCTCTTGGGCACGGTAAAGTCGTGATGCTTAAACGTCACGCGGACAACCGTTGCGCCATCCTTGATGATCATCCAGCATCCCATCTTCCGACACACTTCGCTTACCACTCCATGGATCAGAATGGTGTTATCGAATTTGTCGCCAGTAATCGCTTCTGTCAATGTGATAGGTGCTGGCGACGCCGAGGGTGAGGCGCCAAAGACACTTATCTTTTTCCATTTCTGCTGCGAAGGCGTCCACGACAGTTGAGCAGACGCCATGCTTGGCAACACAATAAGTGCCAACAGGACGGGTAGTACGTACTTCATGATTCTTTCTCGAATGTGTTCCAATGCGAATCTACATATTCGCAGCCATGCGTGTAATACTTCAGCGAGTTCGATCTGCATCCGTCAGCATGAGCGGGGCCATTGTCGGCGCCGTTAACCATGGTCTGCTTGCACTGGTGGGCTTCACACATGCAGACACTCCTGCAGAGGTCCAGTGGATTGCCGAGAAGTTGATGCAGATTCGCGTCTTCGCAGACGACGATGGAAAAATGAATCGTTCCGTTGTTGACGTGAGTGGTGGCATCCTCGTCGTCTCCCAGTTCACACTGTATGGTGAGCTCAGAAAGGGCACGCGGCCAACCTATACAGAGGCAGCACGTCCCGATGTAGCCGAGCCATTGTATGATCTCCTCCTTGCCACCCTTCGCTCTGCAACTTCCCTACATGTTGCAAGCGGCGTATTTGGTGCGATGATGGACGTGGCGCTTGTGAACGACGGTCCGGTAACGATTCTCCTAGAACGATCAACGCCCTGATGGGCGAACCATCAGGGCGTTGTTGAGATACGTGCTGAGAACGAATTACAACGTTACGTTTGACTCGTTCATATTCTCGAGTGAGCGACATATTGCAGCCAAACACTGTGTTGCGAGAGCGCCGTCGATCACACGGTGATCGTAGGTGAGCGACAAGTAGACCATGCTTCGTACAACAATAAGATCTTCTCCGTTGATCGTACGAACAACCGGTCGCTTTTGAATGGCACCAATGCCCATGATAGCGCACTGTGGTTGATTGATCACTGGAGTGCCAAACAACGAACCGAATCCGCCAACATTCGTGATGGTGATGGTGCCGCCAGAGATGTCGTCGGGAACAAGTTTTTTCGAACGCGCGCGCTTAGCTAGATCGTTCATGGCACGAGCCATACCTGTCACATTGACGACATCTGCATTCTTGATCACCGTACCAATCAGATTCCCATCATCAAGCGCAGTAGCCATTCCCAAGTTGATACGATTATGCTTGATAACGTTCTTACCATCTACGCTCACATTCACCATCGGGAAGGCCTTCACACCGTCAACACAGGCTATGCCAAAGAATGGCGTGTACGTGAGTTTGAATCCTTCGCGCTGTTCGAAGGCACCCTTCTGCTTTTCGCGTAGCTTCACAATGTTCGTGACGTCCGCTTCAGCAACACTTGTAACGTGTGGAGATGTGGTCTTGGACTTCACCATGTGCTCGGCAATAAGCTGACGCATGCGATCCATTGGGATCACAACATCGTCTGCGCCAATAGGTCCACTCGGCGCAGCAACGGCACTCGACGACACAGCAACTTTCGGCGCAGCTGTTGGTTGAGCCGTTGGCGCGGGAGCGCCCGTGCGGTTCTTCAAGTAGGCGAGCACGTCGTTCTTCGTCACGCGACCATCAAGGCCTGTGCCTGCAAGTGCATCGAGCTCACCAACAGACAAGCCTTCCGTTGTGGCAATGCTTCGAACGAGGGGCGAATAGAAACGCCCACCACTTACCCGGGGCACAGGTTCGCTTGCAACGGCAACAGGTGCAGCGGCATTGGTCGCACCATTCGCTGGCGCGGGGGCTACGTCTTGCGCCGTAGCTGGAGCTGGTGCAGGCGCTGGGGCAGCATCTGGCGTTGGAGCGGGAGCGGCCGTGACGGCACCTGTGGCGATACGCGCGATCACGCTGCCAACTTCTACGACATCATTTTCTTGAGCAAGGATGGCCGTTAGTGTTCCGGCCTGAGGCGATGGTACTTCGGTGTCCACTTTGTCGGTTGAGATCTCGAGCAACACCTCGTCGCGCTCGATCTTGTCTCCCACTTTCTTCACCCAGCGAAGGATCTTGCCTTCTTGGATCGACTCGCCCATTTTCGGCATCACAACTTCGATCTCTCCAGCCGAAGCAGTGGCAGGCGCTGGTGCTGGTGCTGGTGCTGGTGCTGGTGCTGGTGCTGGTGCTGGTGTTGGTGCAGGCGCTGGTGCAGGCGCTGGTGCAGGCGCTGGTGCAGGTGTTGGGGTCGGGGCTGCAACGGATGCCGTGACGTCTGTGCTTAGCACTGCGATCACCTTGCCAACTTCAACCGTATCGTTTTCTTGTGCGAGCAATTGGACAATCACTCCGGCTGTTGGCGACGGAACTTCTGTATCGACCTTATCGGTCGAGATCTCGAGAATCACTTCGTCGCGCTCCACTTTGTCCCCAACTTTTTTCACCCAACGAAGGATCTTCCCTTCTTGGATGGACTCGCCCATTTTCGGCATGACAACTTCTACATTCATGGAATGCGTCTCCGACTTGGATTGTGATGTCTATCAAATTCGATGTAAGAAGCCAAAACTACCTAAAAATCAAGCCTTCGCAAAGATATCGGTCAGTGCTGTGGAAAGGTCGCGGAATTGGAACCGGAAGCCGTCCATTTCTAAACGCCGCTGAATGATGTATTGACCGTGCAAGAGCAGGTCTGCTTGTTCCCCGAGAATCAATCGAAGAACAAAGGAAGGGACTGGAAGGTAGGAAGGTCTGCGAAGGACTTTGGCGAGCACTCGGGCCATGGTGGACATTCGCACAGGATTCGGAGCAGAGAGGTTGTATTCACCGTGAGCACTCTTCGAAAGCGCGGCCCACAGGAATCCTCTAATAACATCTTCCCGGTGCACCCATGGCATCCATTGCTGACCACTACCGAGAGGTCCGCCAATAAACCATATCGTTGGAATCTTGAGTTTTGCAAGTGCCCCTTCATTGCGATCGAGCACAACACCTATTCGAAGAGTGACCAATCTCGTAAAGGCCTCTGCTTTCTTCGCTTCGTTTTCCCAATGCTGACATACAACACTCAAGAAGGTTGCACCAACAGGCATGGCCTCGGTGCTGGGTACGCTTGTGTTGCCATAATATCCGACGGCACTCGCCTGGATGAGCGCAGGCGGGTTCGACAATCGAGCAATTGCACTTACGAGTGCCCTTGTGGCTTCAACTCGAGAATTGAAAATCTCGCGCTTTCTTTTAGCAGACCAACGCTTACTACCAACGTTCGCACCGGAAAGGTTGATCACAGCATCTGTGCCTTCGAGCACTTCCGCCAAATCTGCGTCCCAGGAAACATAACGCAGCGATTCGCCCCCCCTTCTGTTTTGCTTCGAGGGATGTCGCGAGATAATCGTTACCCTACCACCACCCTTGAGCACGCGGTCGGCAATTGCTGTTCCTAAAAATCCGGTGCCGCCGGCGATCACGATTTGCAAATCTTTCATAGTGGTCTCATAACAAGAAAGCACACGATCGAGTTCGACCATGTGCTTTCTAAAATTGTTCCCTAACTACCAGCAGACCGACAGTTTACTCCTGTCCAATCACCCAGATCTTGAGGGTCGCGATAACTTCTGGATGGAGCTTCACTTTCACATCAAAGATTCCCAACGTTTTGATGGGTTCTTCGATAATAATCAATCGGCGATCAACATGATAGCCGCGAAGTTCCAATTCTTGTGCGATCATTGGTGCAGTTACAGAACCGAACAATCGACCTTCTTCCCCAACTTGCATCGGGATCGAGATCTGGAGTTCGGCAAGCTGTCCAGCAACAACGTCTGCATGGGCCTTCGCCTTCGACATCTTCACATCGTATTGCTTCTTCTCTGTTTCCAGTGCACGAATTGCACCGTCCGAGGCGACATAGGCCATTTCGCGTGGAATCAGATAGTTGCGTGCGTATCCGGCCTTCACGTTCACGATCTCTCCGATCGCGCCTAGCGTGTCGACGTTTTGACGTAGAATGATCTTCATAATGGTTCTCGTTTCAGTGCTTGTCGATGATTACATTTTGTTCGAAGCTTCAGCCATCGCTACAGCGCGAAGAGCTTGGGCTTCTGCTCGTACCTTGCGGAATTCACGAAGCTTCGGATCTAGCTGAAGCGTTAGGTGACGCAAGGTGTTCTCGTCGAGCACGTAGAAGCGCTCTAACAACGGAAGCATGCTTGCAGGCGCTTCGAACACCATGTAGACGTAGTAACCGTTGAACTTCTTCTTGATTGGATAGGCCAAGCGGCGCCGGCCCCATTTGTTCACTTCAACGAGCTTCCCACCATTTTCGGTGATGAAATCCGTGATGCGTTTTGTGGCAACTTCTACATCAGCATCTTCGAGAGCTGCGTTAAGAATCGCCGTCGATTCGTACAATCGACTATCTGTCATATGGAACTCCTATGGATGCGATCAACGCAGCAGACGGCGTCCGTACCATCTGCAGGGTGGGGGTTGTCGAAATGTCAATAGCTGACGAAAATAGGGGAAATGCGGATATGAAGCAAATGTGAGTGAAAAACTCGTAACTTCGATGTCCTACTTCGATTGTTACGACCGTCCAACCGCAAGTTGGCATACTCTTTTCCATTTTCCGTTCAGTTCGCGATGTCCGATACGACCTCTGCACCGATCAACGAAGAAACAACGCCTACAAGCGAAGTGCCCGTTGAACAACCAATGCCAACGACCAACGTCGAGGCTTCTGAAGCACCAGTTGCTGATTCACCCGCTCCCGTCGCTGCCGCAGCCGAAGCCCCTGTTGTAGAGGCCCCTGTTGCCGAGACCCCAGTTGCTGAAGCTCCTACCGTCGAAGCCCCATCCCCTGCCGAAGCCCCAGCGCTGGCCGTTGCCGCAGAGACAGCCGTTGTCGCAGAGACAGCAGTTGTCGCAGAGACAGCAGTTGTCGCAGAGACAGCAGTCGCCGCAGAGACAGCCACGCAAGATGCACCAGCTGCACCTGCAGCTCCAACAGAGCCGGTAATGTCTGAAGAGGAAAAGGCAGAGGCATTGCGCAAGAAGCAAGAAGAGCGTGCAAAGAAAGACGAAGAGCGTAGACTTCGCGACGAGGCATATGCAGAACTCGAGAAATTGAAAGAAGAAAAGGGTTCCTTCGATATTAAGATCCAGGAACGTGTGAAGGGTGGACTTCGCGGAGAGTACAAGACATTGCGCGTCTTCCTTCCTGCTTCGCACTATGGCGCTCGCAAGAATGTACCTGAAGAAGAATTGAACACCGCCGTGGGTCAGACCGTTCGCGTGATGGTCCACGAATTACAGTCCGACGACACTGGATATAAGAGTGCCGTTGTTACGCGCCGTGACCTTCTCGTTGATGAGTTTTGGAATGCAATTCAGCCCGGCACTGTCTTTGACGGCGTGGTAACGTCCGTCACTACTTTTGGCGCATTCGTGAATATCGGTGGCGTTGAAGGCCTTGTTCACGTATCGCGCTTGTCAAAATCTCGCGTTGAAAGCCCATCAGATGTTGTGAAGAAGGGCGACAAGCTAAAGGTATCGGTCACGGAAGTCGATCGAGTGAAGCACAAGCTCTCGCTCAGTCACAAAGAACATGAAGAGAGTGCATGGAAGGGCGCAGAAGGCACCTTTACCGTTGGCAAGCGCATCAAGGGTACGGTTCGACGTATCACGGATTTCGGTGTGTACGTGCAAGTTGCCCCACGCATCGAAGGTCTGCTTCGCGTGAATGAACTTTCATGGACTCGCCGCGTGAAACACCCGAGCGATGTTGTTGCAGTTGGTCAAGAGATTGAAGTAGAGATCTTGAACGTATCTGAAGAAAAGCAACAATTGGGACTTGGCTACAAGCAAACGCTGCCAAACCCATGGCTCACAATCACAGAAACACTTCCGATTGGTACAGATACCACAGGCGTCGTTCAGCAGTCGTCAACGCAGGGCGCAGTTGTGCGTATTGCAGACACTTTCGATGGCTTTATGCCTAGGAGCAAGATGGCCAATGCCGGTCGTGGACAAAAGGTTGTCGTCAACACGGGCGACACGCTGAATATCATTGTCGCCGATCTCGATGCAAGTACATTCTCGCTCATCCTTGCGATGAAGAACGAAGATGGCTCAATCGCAGGTCAAGGCGAGCGTTACGAAAGTGAACGGCAAGGTGGCGAGCGTCAAGGCGGTGAGCGTCAGGACGGCGCACGTCAAGGTGGAGGACATCGCAGTGGTGGCGACCGTCAAGGTGGTGGCGACCGTCAAGGTGGTGGGAACCGCAGTGGCGGCGATCGCCAAGGCGGTGGTGGTCGTCGCGATCGCAATGAGAAGTACGACAAGAACGTACACACGCCTCTGCCTCCGCCGGAACCGGTAGAGAGCAACGTCTCTCTCATGGACATGCTGTCGGAAAAGCAAAAGTCGACTCTCCTTGGAAACAAGTAAATCGACATTGAAATGAAATCTCTTAGAAGCCGTCGCGGTCCATCCGCGACGGCTTCTGTATTTTTGACCTACATGCTTCCAAACACGTTACGACTCCTCCTTCTCGTTTCCCTCGTGGGAATACCGGCGCACGCTCAGCAAGACAGAAACGGTAGCGTCTTGATCAAGCCGCGTGTCGTCTCACCAAAAGAGTTCATCCAAGGTGATACGGCGCGTACAGATTCTTCGCAGAACGCCTACGTTCCAGGTGAGGGCTCTGGCGCCTTTACTTCGCAGCAAGACAGTACCTATCGTGCGGCGCTTCAATTGGGAGTATCAGGTTCAGTTCGCTTCATGCACAGCGCACGCTCATTGTTGAGCGCCATGCAAATGCATATAACGGCCAGACCCTTGTCGCCATGGGAAGCTGCGAACTCGAGCCTCAACATCCCAAGCAGCATTTTCGCGCCCAGTGCTCAAGAGATCACTGCCTATCGCGCAAACATCGCTGCCTCGCAGTACGTGCCTGGTGTACTTCTATTCCCAATGGGAACAGGAAATCTTCAGGTGTCGTTCGGAGATATCGGAAAGTTCTTTGGAGTTGTAGAAGATGTGTCTCCAGATATCTCCTATGTAGTAGATATTCCGAGTGAAGTGGAGATTGTTGTGTACTCGCCTAACGCGAAGGTGATCGCAACAATATTTCGAGGGGATCAAGGACCGGGCAAGTACAAGGTAAGGTGGAACGGACGTGATGAATTCGGCAAGCCTGTTCTGCGCGGCGACTATATCGCTGAAGTGCGCCTAGGTCGAGAGCGACTTCAACGCAAACGCATCGTTTGGCCCCCAGAATAATGAGGCAGTAACTTTTCACAGCGCGTGGCTCTCATGACCCCCATGATGTTGACTTGTTGTCTCATGATATGCGCTCTCCTGAATTCGTTCGTACAGGCAAAACCTGCCTTCGAACCGTATACTCTTGTTGTGAAGATTCGTTCGGGTGCAGCTGCATTTCAAGCGTGGAAAGAGCAAGGAAGAACGGGTCCCATCGCCGCCTTCCAGTCCATCATTGGAGACCATGGGTCGCACGGATTTGTACGTGATGCAACGCTAACCTCCATTCTGCGTGCAAGGTCTCTGCGCGACAAATCGGACGTATCCTTGCAATCAACGTCAGAACTCGACCTTGCGCGCATTGCGGTGATCACCGTTTCAGCATCAACAAACCTGACCAAAGCACTCGCAGCACTTTCGAGCCACGCAGATGTCGAGTATGCTGAACGTCGACCCATTCAGTCGCTTGTATCCATTCCGAACGACACACTCGCATCTCGACAATACCATCTTGCGCTTGTGAAGGCCTATGCTGCTTGGGACCTGCTCCCGGCAAATCGCACTGTCGTGCTTGGAATAGTCGATACTGGTATCGACGGATTACATCCAGACCTCGCAAGTTCGATGTTCACGAACCCAGGCGAAACAGGCCTCGATGCCAATGGGAAAGACAAACGCACGAATGCGATCGATGATGATGCAAATGGGTTTGTTGACGATGCTCAGGGTTGGGATTTCGTGAGTAGCTCCGATCCGTCCAAAGGCGACAACGATCCATCTCCGGGGAATCCGCATGGGACGCATGTTGGCGGCACTGCTGGTGCGACGATCAACAATGTGATCGGTGGGGCCGGTGTAGCCGCGAACGTGAAACTCATGGCCGTGAAG
>Ga0105046_10006536_pt1 | contig 18421 bp, 16 predicted proteins | sample MAT03_FD_78385 | JGI IMG/M metagenome (GOLD analysis project Ga0105046, IMG submission 78385) | Freshwater microbial communities from Lake Fryxell liftoff mats and glacier meltwater in Antarctica - MAT-03 (megahit assembly) | ecosystem: Environmental > Aquatic > Freshwater > Ice > Liftoff...
ACATCTACGCCAACCCGGTCGAGAACAAGGAACTGCTCGAATCCGCGACGCAGATCGAAGTTCTTATCGATGGCAAAGTGGTAGCAATGCCCGCGTTCGAATACCCCAAAGGCGAATCTAAGAAAGAGAAAACGGGCGATTACCGAATCTACGAAGGGAAAATCCAGATCGTCGTCAAGTTGCGCGAAGCGGACACGAAGGACGCCAAAGTGATTGCTGCACTTGTGAAAGTAATCGCCTGCGACGATAAAAACTGCTTGAAACCCTCCACCATCAAGGTCGAAGCGAAGTGAGACGCAAGGACACGACCGCCGAGGCCGCACTTTCCCCCGCTGCGATTACGGGATCTGAAACGCTGGACAACACGTTGGCCATCACGCGGGAGCACATACCCGCTGTTCGTGCTATTGAAGCCGATTCCAACGACTGCCTTTGCTACCGCTGTGCTGCCCGCGTTCCTTCCCCGCACGTGGCGCTACCGAAACCGGCCGATCTCTCGCACGGGCGATTGAAAATTGATGATGCGAGCGTGGAAGTCATTGAGGGGGCATTTGGCCGCCGTATCATTTTGAAATCCCCCAACGGCCGCAGGCAGGTTCAACCGTTCCGAATGCGGCTGCGGGCGAAAATGGGCATCGCATTCTCGGCATGGCTCACGGTTACCGCGCTCTCATTTTTCGCATGGCCGGGAATGTGGTTGCTGGGGTGGGTGATCGTCGGCCTCGTATGCAGTGCCTTTCTGTGGAACCGATGGGCCACTGCACTGCGGCCCTCCGCCGATTGCTCGGCCATCGACACCGTATGGCGGGAACTCGTTCCCAAGATTCAACATTCCAAACCGTTGATCGCGCTCTGCCGGGCGAGTATCGGTTGCGGAAGTACGCAACATCGAAGCAAAACGCTGCGGCGATTGATCGAACGCACCTTGGAAGAATGCGAAATCGGCACCGGCGATTCGCAACTGTTGGCAACCGCAAGAATCTTGCGTGCGTTCGACAGTAACAAAGAGAAAACGTGCGGGATCGCCGGGGTGTTCGAGCCGTTTTTCGCGGGGGAACTCCCCGCCGCGTACGCCGAGGCCGCCGCACAAACCGTGATAGAATCGTCGGCGATGCCCCCCGGCGATCTGAAACGGTTGCGGATACTGTTGTTGGCCGCCGCATTTGAATCCGGTTTCGGGCCGCTGGATATTCCCCGGTTGTTGAAGCCGCTCCGCTTCTTGCGCGCTCTGATGGCTCCCGCGGAAGTCGAACCGCTGTGCGAGCTATATTCCCTTTGGCAGGGTGTACCGAAAGATGCGGGCGCGAATACGGGCACGGCTACCGGCTTGTTCGAACTCGCGGCCAACACACCCGCACTCACCAAAAAAGTCTTGGCCCGCTGGCCCGATGCCCTTCTGCGGATTCAACTCCCTGAATCACTGCAGAAAGGGATCGGCGAGGTCGTACTTACTTCCCGCGGGTTGTTCCTCGACAATTTGCTCATCGAGGCGAACGATCCGTCGATTGAAATCGAACGTTCGCCGACCGGTTCCGGATGGTACATCGCGGTCGGGCATCAGAAGGTTTCGGTGGATCGCAAGCCGCCGATGAAAATCGCCAATGTTCTCGCCGCGTGGCTCGAGTACTGCAGCGTGAATCTCCTCGCGGCTTCGCAACGGGATACTTTGTGTAATCCCGAGAAATTGCAACAGTTCACGGTTCAATCTCTCGCCGAGTGCCCGCAATGCGGCACGGCGAACGTGGTGATCGCGGGCGGAGTGGGGGAACGGCTGCCATGAAATCCGAACTTCCCGAAATGGTCTGGCTCCTCCGACACGCCGAGACGACGGCTCCCCACGTGTTCAATGGTTTTGAATCGGATGTTCCGTTGAGTGCATTGGGCGAAGCACAATCCGAAGCGGTGGCCGAGTGGTTCCTGCCGCACCGTCCTACGGCGGTGGTTTCCTCGGCAATGCAGCGTGCGATTCAAACGGCCAAACCGATTGCAGAACGTTGCAAAAGTCTCGCCACCGTCGAACGCGATTTGCACGAACGGAAGATCGGGGCGATGGCCGGGCAAGCTTTCTCGCTCACCCACGGCCCGTGGCCCGATACGGTGAAAGCCTGGTCGAATGGTAACGCCTCGTTCACCACCCCCGGAGCCGAGAGCTTCGACGATTTGACGGCCCGGATCCTGCCCGCGTGGAACCGGGTTCTCGCGGGGCACCCCGGCGAGCGAGTGGTGATCGTGGCTCACGGTATCGTGGTGAAAGTGTTACTCTTGAATCTCCTCGAAGGGGGCGATCCGCGCGCGTGGGGAAAGATCGGCAGCATACGCAATGTGGCCGTGACCGGCTTGGAGCCATCGCGTGGCGGTTGGCACGCCGATCCTATTCTTCACCTACCCGAAACCGTCGAACGCCTCACCGAGGATTTCCCATCTTTGTCAATCCCGCGCTCCGAGGGTTGATCTACCCTGGAAAAGTGAAGTCTTCTTCACAAAAATCGCGTTCCGATGAAGGGCGGCCGCTTGCTTAACCGATACCAATTCTCATCGAACACGCATTTCGGGGATAGAATTCCATGGTAGTACACGACGTGATGCCCCCAGCCTCGGAAACGGATTCGCTTCGGATGCAACTGATGCAAGCCCAACGCTTGAGCAGTGTCGGCGAACTCGCCTCCAGCGTCGCGCACGAGTTCAACAACATCCTCGCTACGATCATCAATTACGCCAAGATCGGCCAACGCGGAGCGGTCGGTTCGCAAGTTCAAGCCTTCGAGAAAATCTTGCGGGGGAGCCAGCGCGCCGCCGGGATCGTCCACGGCATGTTGGGCTTCGCCCGCAACAACGCCGTCGTTCGGCAAGAAACCGACGTGGTTAGGCTCGTGGAGGAAGTGTTGCTCATCACGGAAAAAGACCTTAGCAAACACCGGGTTCACTTGGAGAAGCGTTTCCACGGCCGCCCCACTGCGGTGCTGGTGCCGGGGCAGATCGAACAAATCCTCGTCAACCTCGTGATCAACGCCCGGCAGGCCATGCCCAACGGCGGACGGCTCCGGATCGAAGTCGGCGAGAACGCCGAAGGGGATACCATCGAGGTGAAGATCGCCGATTCGGGCAACGGCATCGCCCCGGAACACCTCCGCCAAATCTTCGAACCGTTCTTCACCACCAAGACGCCGGACGACCAAGGCCGCGGGGGCACCGGCTTGGGTTTGAGCGTCTGCCGGCAGATTATCGAACAGCACCAAGGCCGCATCCGCGTGGAAAGCGTGGTCGGGAAGGGGAGTACCTTCACGGTGAAACTGCCTAAGCGGTTGAGCGATGAATTGGATTGATTAGGGATCGTTTCGCGCCGAGTTTCCAGCGTCTCAATTTCCCCCACACATTGAAATGCGATGGGTGGGTACCAAAAGACGAACTCGGAGGTTATGAGTCGGCGTCGACAAATTGAACTTGCTCAGCCGCGATCGTTTCGTTGAACATTTTCAATAGTAATCTCGGGCGAAATGCCAGTTCCTTTTCAGCTTTCTTTTCCAATTTTGCACTTTTCGGGAACCGAGGCTCCAATGGGGTAAAGAACTCGGATTCATAACCACCTTTTTTTTAAATTCTTAGGGAATTCCGCTACGCAAGAATTGGAACAGCTGTGCGCACAAGCCACGGGTATGAGCCGCGGCACATGGAAATTTGCCAGAAATCCAGCCCAGAAATCGGCAAAAAAATACTGGCTTCGGCATTCGAATTGCAAAACCCCCACCGCCACAACATTCACCAAAACTTCCATTCCGAGGATTTCATCATGGCTCTCGATTCATTGCACAAGTTGTACGTCGACGAACTCAAAGATCTATACAGCGCCGAGAATCAACTCACGAAAGCCCTGCCCAAAATGGCGAAGAAGGCTTCCGCACAAGAGTTGAAGAACGCTTTCACCGAACACCTCGGAGTTACCCGCAACCAGATCTCGCGTCTCGAAACGATCTTCGAGAAACTCGGGGTCAGCCCGAAAGGCAAAAAGTGCAAGGCGATGGAAGGTCTGGTCGAGGAAGGATCGGAAATCATCGGGGAAGATGGTGATCCCTCGGTGATCGATGCCGCGTTGATTGGTGCCGCCCAACGCGTCGAGCATTACGAAATGGCGGGCTATGGCGTCGTGCGAACCTTTGCGAAGCTCCTCGGTTACGAGGAGGCTGCAACCCTTTTGCAAGAGACCCTCGATGAAGAAGGTGAAGCCAATAAAGCGCTGACCGATCTCGCCGAAACTGTGATCAATGTCGCAGCTGCAGAAGCCCCGGAAGACGACGACGATGAAGACGACGACGAAGATGACGAAGCGGAAGTAGACGAAGATGAAGACGAAGACGAGATTGATGTTGAAGAAAACGAGCCTAAGCAAAAGGTTGGTACCCCAGCGAAACGCATCGCCAATGCCAAGAAGCAATCAACGAAGCGTTAGTTATAGTATTGTGGTATTTTCGCCTTGTTCCATAACGGGAGCAAAGAGTACCTTTTGTGAGACAGTCGAGGGGGCGCCTGTTCATAGCGTACCCCTCACTATTTCCAATAAATGTGCGAACAAAATTGAGAGTCTAGGTTCACTTCCCGATGCAAAATCGGCTGAAAATGCGATCGAGCAGATCGTTCGTATAAATCGCCCCGGTCATTTCGCCGATGTTGTCGAGAGCCGTTTTCAAAGCGAATGCAAGCAATTCGGGCGGATCGTTGAACGTGGCGTGGCGGTGAGCAATCCGCAGGTTTTCGATCGCCGCTTCGAGGTGGTGCCGGCAACGGCTTTGGCTCGGGGCGAGGCTCGGACGAATCAAGGCCGCGGCGGTGGCCGCGAGTTCCCGCTTCAATGCTCGAAGCCCATCGCGATGCACCACGGATACCGGAATGCCCCCACCGATCTCGCCGAGGTCGCATTTGGTACGAACCGTGAGCACCTCGGCGACAGATACCGGTTTCCGCCGGGAGTCGAACTCGGCGTCGGTGGGAACGCACCAGAGGATCACATCGGCGCGTTCGGTTTGGGCTTTGCCCAGGCTTTGGGCTTGCGATTCGATGGTACTGCGGGCTTCCTGCCAACCGGCGGTGTCGATCAATTCCAGTTCCATCCCGTCCAAGGTCCAACGCGAACTCAGGAAGTCGCGGGTGGTTCCCGCAGAGTCGCTCACGATGGCCGAGGATCGTCCGAGGAGTGCATTGTACAAGCTGCTCTTCCCGGCATTCGGTTCACCTACGATGGCCACGCGCACAGCGCGACCGCTCACGGCGCGGGTTTCGAGCTGCCTCAAGGCGTTTGTTGTTTGTGCGATTGCTTTTGCGATGCGTATCAGAATATCGGGCCGGGTGACGAATTCGATGTCTTCCTCGGTGAAATCAAGCCCGGCTTCCACATCGGCGAGCAAGTTCAATAAGTCGTCGCGCATCGCTGCCATAGGTTCGCTCACTCCTCCGGCGAGTTGGGCTAAGGCATTCCGCAAGTCGCTATCGCTCCCGGCTTCGATCACCGATAGCACCGCTTCCGCCGCCGGTAGATTCTTCTTCCCCGCGAGAAACGCCCGCAGGGTGAATTCCCCCGGTTGGGCGGAACGTGCCCCGGATTTCATCAAATCGGCGATTAATCGTTCCAGAATGGGTGGCGAGGAAACCGTGTGCAACTCGGCGAGGTCTTGCCCGGTGTAGCTGTTCGGGCCGGGGAAGTGATACCATTCGGCGGGAAGCGGGGAAGAAAAACCCGAGAGGCGGAGATTGACGCTCTGCCAATGTTTGGCCACCGGCAGAATGCCGGGTGAATCCAATAGCGATTCCACAACCGCTCGGGTATTCGGCCCGGAAATGCGAACGATCCCACGAGCCCCCGGCCCGGGGGCCGAGGAAAGGGCTACGATAGTATCTTCGGGGTGCGGAATCATGGCGGCTTATTCGCCTTCCGGCTCTTCCGCCATGGCTTGGCGTTCCAATTCTTCGTCGCTAATTTTGTCGTCCACGAGGTTACTATCGACACTCTTCGCTTCGGCGAGAACTTCGTGAGCGCGTTCCGCATCGCCCGAAGCCACTTGCACCTTTACTCCGCCCACGGCATTGGCGATTAGCCAATCCATGGCTACGAGTTCACTATCGCTCAGGTAGGTTTTAATCCCCGCTTCTTCGAGGATATTCCGGGCGATTTCCGCTTTGGGCAGTTCGTTGAATGCGGCAACGGTGACGAATTTTGGCACGCGAATACTCCGGGTTATTCATCGTCGGGGGCGCCGGTCGCTCGGCCGATGGCCTCGGCGGAGAGCTTCAAGCTCATGGTGATCGTTGTATCTTTCACTTTGGTTTTGACCGTACTATTGAACTCGTTCACCAGGGTTTGCAACTTCGGTTGTTGGAGTGCGGCGAGCGGGAGCAGCGTTTTCAGGAGGTCCACGAGTTTGGTCACAGTGCTGCCGAAGTCGTCGGCGGAATCCTGATCCTTCATGCCGAGGGCCATGTCGATGAAGATTTCTTTGCCGACGCGGAGGGTGACGGCCATGCTGGAAAGATTCTTCAAGCCGTCGTTGATTTTACCGCCTTCAAAGGGCCATTCGCCGAGGGGTAACGGCGGGAGCTTCGCTTCGGGGATCGATTTGAATTTGTCTTCGAGGATGCCGCAGTAGAAGAACGCCGCTTTATCGTCTTGCTTTTGAATGAGCAACGCGAGGGCTTTGCCGATCGCCGGTTTGGCCTTTTTCCCAGCCGCAGTCACGGTTTCGGCCACGAGCGTTTTATCCGAGCCAACCACGAGGGTCTTTTCGTCGGCTACCGCGGCGAAGCCGGGCTTACCATCGCCGCCGACGAACCGCACCAGTTTGCAATCGCCTTCTTCCACGATCGAGAGAACATCCGGTTTCTGCTTGGCGTACTTCTCGGAAGCGGTGAAGAGCTTGTTCGGGTCGAAGTTGCCGCGAATGATACTGAGGGTATCTGGGGGCGTTCCGCGTTCCCCTTTCTTCTCGGGGGGCTTGTCGCCCCAGATTGCCATGGTAATCGTTTCAATATCCTTCAGCGGGTCGAAGCCGATCTCTTCAAGGAAGTCTTTGGCTTCTTTCTTTTCGAGTTGCAGTTGGAGCGGAGGCAGGCCGAACTTTTTCACAATGTCCGAATCGAATGCCTTTTTCACGTTGATGTGAACGACCTGTTCGGTCTGCGCGGGGAGCAACGCTTCCACTTCGGCGGAGCGGGCGAAAGGGACAATGGTGAATGTCGCGGCGAGGGCGATCCAAGTGAGGGTGCGATTCACGGTTTTCATCCTGAAAAATGCGGGGAAGGGCAGACGGGTATTCTACCTCGAAACGCGCATGGTGTTTCAACGGATACGGACGATAAAAAATAACCACCCTGCGAGCCGAGAGCGTTTGCGACCGGAGTTATTGAATCCTCCGGTCGCAAACGCTCTCGGCTCGCAGGGTGGTTATGGGGACAGTGGGAAGGTGTTGGGCTTGGAGACCCCCTAACCCCTAATCCCAAGGAGAGAGGGGAACAAGCGTCACTCGTCCGATTTGCCGGTGGCTTTGCCGATGGAGTCGGCGGTGATCTTCAAGGTCAAGCTGATGTCTTTGTCTTTCACTTTGCTATTCAAGGTATCCGAGATATTCTTGATGAGTTCCCCGGCATTCGGTTGTTGCATACCGATGAGAGGAAGGAAATTTTTCACGGTTTCGGTGAGTTTGGCCATGGTAGCGCCGAAATCGTCGGCGGCGTCAGCGTCTTTCATGCCCATGGTCACATCGAGGGCGATTTCCTTACCGAGGTTGATCGTGACGGCCACGCTGTTCATCTTCTGGAGGCCTTCTTTGAGCTTGTCGCCTTCGATGCCTGGCAACGGCACGTTGATGTCCGGGATGTCTTTGAGTTTGCCTTCGGTGACGCCGCACATGAACATGGAGGCTTTGGCGTCTTGTTTGAGCAAAAGCGCGGCGAGTTCCTTGCTGAGTGTCGGCTTCACTTTCTTGATCGCGGCGGTGAGGCTGGCGGCGACGATCTTCTTCTCGGAGCCGATGAGCACCGTCTTGTTATCGGCCACGGCGGCGTAGCCGGGCTTGCCATCCTTATTCACGAACTTCACGAGCTTGTAATCGCCTTCTTCCACGATCGAAACTTGATCGGCATTTTCCTTCGAGGCCTTTTCGGCGGCGGTGAACAGCTTTTCGGCATCGAAGGTTCCGCGGACCACGGCGAGCGTGTTCATGTTGTCTTTGTCTTGGCCCCACACGCCGATGTTGACGGTATCGATGTCTTTCATGGGATCGAGGCCGATTTCCTTGAGGAACTTTTGGGCGTCGTTCCCTTCCAACGTTTGTTTGATTTGGCCGAGTGCGAACTTCTTGATGATGTCCGAACCGAGGATTTGCTTCACGTTCATGTAAACGATTTGCTCCGTTTCCGAAGGGAGCAAAGCATCGACTTCGGCCGTGCGGCCCGCCGTGGGCAATGCCACGGAGAGGGCGGCGATCATTGCGATGCGGGAAATACGAATCATGGTGGTTCCTTCGACAAAAGGTTCGGCCGAACGCTCGGCCGGGATACTCCTACCCAATATACCTATGGCGGAACGGCGGAGTTTCGCCCCCCCGAAAAAAACTGCCCGCGAGCCATTCCACCCTAGTATTCGGAGCGAAGCCAATGATCGTCGGAATTCCCAAGGAAATCAAGCCCGATGAATACCGCGTCTCACTGATCCCGGTGGGGGCGGAAGAACTCACCCGGGCCGGGCACACGGTGTTGGTGCAAACCGGGGCGGGGCAGGGCAGCGGCATACCGGACGAGTTGTACGCCGCCAACGGGGCCGAGATCGTTCCCTCGGCGGAAGATATCTGGAACCGTGCCGATCTGATCGTCAAAGTGAAGGAACCGCTCGCCGAGGAATGGCCGCTGTTGCGATCCGGGCAAGCCGTATTCACCTTCTTCCACTTCGCGGCGGACGAACACCTCACAAGGGCGGTCATGCAATCGGGGTGTACCGCCATCGCTTACGAAACGATCCGCGATACGAACGGCAATTTACCGTTGCTTACGCCGATGAGTGAAGTCGCGGGGCGGATGAGCATTCAGCAGGGGGCGAAGTACCTCGAACGACCGCAAGATGGTCGCGGCATTCTCCTCGCCGGGGTGCCGGGGGTGGCCCCGGCGAACGTGATGGTCATCGGCGGCGGTATCGTCGGGGCGAACGCGGCGAAGACCGCCGCGGGCCTCGGGGCGAACGTCTACATCCTCGATATCAACTTGGATCGTCTGCGCTATCTCGACGACGTGATGCCGCCGAACGTGACCACGCTCTTCAGCAATCGGCACAACATCCTCGATTGTTTGGCGATGAGCGATCTCGTGATCGGGGCGATTCTCATTCCGGGGGCCAAGGCACCGAATTTGGTTCGCAGGGAAGATTTGAAAAAGATGCCCCCGCGGGCGGTGGTGATCGACGTGGCCATCGATCAGGGCGGTTGCTTTGAAACCAGCCGGCCGACGACTCACGCGAAGCCGACGTACATCGTCGATGACATCGTTCACTACTGCGTGACGAACATGCCCGGTGCCGTGGGCAGAACGAGTACCTACGCCCTGACGAATGTGACGCTGCCCTACGTTTTGCAGTTGGCGAACAAGGGGATACTGAAAGCCTGTTCGGAGAACGCGGCCCTCGCCGCCGGGGTAAACGTTCGCGGGGGAATGGTGATGAACGCGGCGGTTGCCCGTACCTTCGGATTCGAATTGGCCGGGTGATGCCGTATTCTGTGCCACCTTCTGATTTCGGCGAACGAGTTGGCTCCGGTCGCTGACGCTACCGGCTCGCCAGTGCTGTTGGCAATTGTTTGAACAATCCGAATTTCACAACCGCACCGGCGAGCCGGGAGCGTCAGCGACCGGAGCAAGTCAAACTGGAAGCGACCTGTCATTCCGGAGAACTGTCACCCAAAGGCACCCACCCACTTGGCGTTCGGAATGCAATCCCTAATTTATGATATTCTATGATCCGTTGGGCACCGATTCCGAGGCGACCATGGCGAAGGGCAAAGAAGCACGCGGCTTGATCAAACTGCAAAGCAGCGAAAGCAGCCACGTGTATTTCACAGAGAAGAACCGCAACAACACCAAAGAGCGGATTTCGCTGAAGAAGTACGATCCCACCCTCCGCAAGCGGGTGATGTATAAGGAAGCCGGCAAGCTATAATTCGCAACCCGACACCTTGATACTATTCAAGCCGACGGATGGCCATCCGTCGGCTTTGTTTGCGCGCTTCAAAATTTCAATCCGAGTGTGGTGAAGAAAGTCACGTCGTTCCGCAGGGCGGTTCCGGGGTCGCTGTCGTAGCGATCTTGAACGCCGATGCGGTAAATCAGGCCCATAGCCGGGTCGAGGATGTATTCGTAGGCGATTCGGCCGCGGAGCCGGTACTGCGTGAGGTCGCCGATGCGGGGGTAGTAGTCCATGATCGAAATGAGTGTGGAACGGTCGTTGATCTTCAAGCGGAAATCGTAACCGAGTAAGAATTCAGGCACCCACTGGTTGGGTACGTCCGCCGTACCGATTTCCCGCGTGGCCCCGGCCCCCGCACGCAGCTTGAACACAAGTTCCTTTTCGTCGACTACTCGGTAGCCGCTCCCGGCGTACACGCCGACGCGGAATCGGTACGTGCGGAATTCGTCGTATTCCACCTGCGAAGCGCCGAACGGTGCCCAGGGGCTATTGGGCAGTAAAATTTCGTCGCGGATGTTGAAAAGCGCTTGCGAAGTTTGGGTCACGTTATTCTGTTGCGAGAAGACGTACTGCAAGTCGGAGGTGAGTGCGTTCCGTTCCGTCTTTCGCCGAACATTCCAACCCCCGCGAAGGTTCAAAAAGTTCGAGTTCCCGTAAGCCCCGTTCAAGCCGACGTCCGCACTGCCGGACCAATATTTTGCGGGTGGTTGCGGGGTCAAGAGGGAACCGGGATCGGCATCCAAAGGAATGATCGGTGCGGGTTGCGGCGGTGCGGGTTCGGTTTTCTTGGGGAAGAGCAAATCGGGCGTAAAGGTTTCGCTCAACGGTGGCCCGGAATTCGCGCGCCCCACAACCGGCGGCGGAGACGACAGTTGCGCACGGGCCATTCCGGCCACGCCCATCCAAGCGATCAGGAAGATTACGCCCCCCACCCGCATTCGGTATATCCCCAGGATTCGCAAGGTTCTACGGTGAAACACTTCTGCGGAGCAATTACCAGATGGGAAGAACGGATGCAATCGCTTTGTCCGGAATCTGGAACCGGGAGTGCCCGAGTTTGGGCGTGGCTATATTCTGATCGACATTTGTGCCCTCAGTTTCGCCCACCCACCTCCCCCCCGCTCGCGGGCACTAACTACAGTGGGCCTAATCCGATTTAAAGCATTGCCGGATAATATGTTGAAACAGCGACTTCTTCGCTGCTTGCAGCGGAAAATGCCTCCCACACAGCCTCGGGGCAGAGTTGGAGAGCACAAAGAGTCGTTAGAATAACGTCGCCAGAGAAGGGAACCGATGGATTGCCAGTGCAATCCGCTGCCACAATCGACCTAACAGAAATTTCCTCCGTTTTTCATTTTTGTATTGACACACCCCTTGGCGAACGCCAAGCTATTAAATGAAGATGGCTTCTACCCACCCCCCTACTCACTTTTCTTTTCCGAGGTTCTCCTATGTTTTCCTCCCTCCTCGGGTCGACGCAGAAGTTCTGCGATGGCGCCAGCCGACGCAACTTCCTCAAAATCGGTGCCTTTGGTGCCGGGCTTACCCTCGCCGATGGCCTGCGATTGCAAGCCGCCGCGAAATCGAAACAAGGTGGCACGCCCACCTCCAAGATGAAGAGCGCGATCTTCATCTACCTGCCGGGCGGCCCATCGCACATGGACATGTACGACTTGAAACCGGATGCTCCCGCCGAGTACCGCGGCGAGTTCAACCCGATCAAAACAAACGTCGAAGGCGTCGAGATCTGCGAACATTTCCCGATGCAAGCGAAGATGTGGGATAAACTCTCCGTCGTTCGTTCCATCGTTTCGACCGATGAACACAGCGATTCGTCGACGCACACCGGCTTCCCGGAACGGGTCAACCGCCTTCAACAGCACCCCTCGTTCGGGTCGGTCGTTTCCAAACTCCGCGGCAACGATGCCGGGGCCGTACCACCGTTCGTTTCGCTCCGCGGCATGAGCATGGGTACCGAACCGGGTTTCCTCGGCGTCGCCCACCGCCCATTCACCCCGAGCGGCGCCGGAAACTCGAATCTCAAGCTCGCCTCGAACGTGACCGTGGAACGCCTCGACGACCGCAAACAACTCCTCGGCAGTTTCGACGACATCCGCCGCGATATCGATACCACAGGTTCGATGGTCGGCATGGACAGCTACTCGGAACGGGCCATCGAAATGGTCACGGGCGGCGTCGTTCGCAAAGCCCTCGACCTCAAGAACGAAGATCCGAAGACGCTGGAACGATACAAAGGCATCGAGCAATTCCTCACCGCACGGCGATTGGTGGAAGCCGGTGTCGGCTTCGTAACCCTCAGCTACGGCGGTTGGGATACCCACGGCGGCAACTTCACCACTTTGAAGAAGCAACTGCCGAACGTGGATCGCGCCATTGCGAACTTGATCCAAGACCTGCACGATCGCGGCCTGCAAGACGATGTCGTCACCGTGATGTGGGGCGAGTTCGGTCGCACTCCGAAGATCAACAGCGGCGCCGGCCGGGATCACTGGAGCCCGGTGATGGGCGCGATGGTGGCCGGGGGTGGAATGAAGATGGGCCAAGCGGTCGGCGCCAGCACCGCCAAAGGCGAACGCCCCAAGGATCGGCCTTACAGCGTTTCGCAAGTGATGAGTACAATCTACCGTACCATCGGCATCGACCCGAGCCAAACCTTCACGAATGGCAGTGGTCGGCCAATGTACATTCTCGACGACCGCGAACCCGTTCGCGAATTGTTGGGTTGATCGTTTTTCCGCGCCGGAAGCGTGAGCGCCGATCATTGTAGAATCGTCGTTCAAGCTTCCGGCTCGGAATTGAATAACCTTCTCTTTCACGGATGCAAGAGGTTTCCCATGCTCGGATGCTCCCGCCGTTTGTTCGTTTACATCGTCCTCGTCGGCTTGGGCTTCGGCCTGAGTTCCTGCGCTTCCAACAACGAGGGGAAGATCGTCGGCATTTGGGAAACGACGGACGGCGAGATGGTCGAAAAGTTCAAAGCGACTCTACCGAAATCGACCGATCCGAAAACCATCGTCTCCGCCGTGTTCGTCTTCAAAGCCGAGGGGGATTTTACCTTCGGCTACCGCGTGGGCGAAAACTACGCTTCGATCATGACCGGGAAGTATAAACTGGGTTCGGGCGATTCGGTCGAACTGGTCGAAGTGAAAGTGACCAAAGCAAACGCGGAAGCGGGTGGCCAAACTGCCATGACCGTAAATGCGGTTGTCGGCGACACCACAATGGCGTTGACCGATAAAACCGGAACGACAACCTACCAACGCCGTGCCTTGGTGAAAGCCAATGCCACTGTTCCATCCATTGCCAAATAAGCGATCGGGGATCGCCTCTCACGATCTCTTCCGAGGTTCACACCATGCGGTTCCTACTTTCCTTGGCCGCGTTCGCATTCGCTTCGGCGACATTCGCTGCCGAGGCTCCACTCGCGATCACAAAGCTCTCCGCTTACCCGAGTTCACTCAAGATTCGCGGCGCCGAGGATGCCCCGCAACTCGTACTCACCGGCGATACGGCCAACGGCCGGCAAGTCGATGTTACGGATGCGGTGAAATACACCGTGGCCGATGCGAAGATCGCCAAGATCGACCCCGCCACCGGTCGCGTGTTCCCCTTGGCCAACGGTAGCACCACGCTCACCGCCAGTTACAAAAACCTCACGGCCCAAGTCGCGGTCACAATCTCCGGGATGGAAGCTCCGCAACCGATCAACTTCCCGAACCAGATTTCGCCCATCCTCACCAAGCTCAGTTGCAACAGCGGTGGCTGCCATGGCAAAATCTCCGGGCAGAACGGCTTTCGCCTTTCGCTCCTCGGCTTCGAACCCGAATTCGATTACATGACGCTGTTGAAGGAAAGCCGCGGCCGGCGAATCTTCCCCGCATCCCCCGATCAATCGCTCTTCCTGCTCAAAGGGGCCGGGATCGTGCCTCACGGCGGCGGCAAGAAGATGGACGCGAATTCGGAAGAGTACAAACTCCTCCGCCGTTGGATCGCTTCCGGTGCCCCGTACGGTGAAGACTCCGATCCGAAGCTCGTGAAAGTGACCGTGTTCCCCGAACACCGCGTAGTGAATCGCGAAGCGCGCCAGCAACTCGCCGTGCACGCCCACTATTCCGATGGCAACATCGAAGATGTGACCCGTCGGGCGCAGTACGAAAGCAACGAGACCGAAGTGGCCACCGTTTCGGAATCGGGCCTCGTGCATACGCTCTCGATTACCGGCCAAGCCGCGATCATGGTGCGTTTCCAAGGGAACGTGGCCACGTTCCGGGCGGCGGTGCCCAAGCCGGGCGATGCGGTGAAGTTCGAGTTCGCACCGATAACCTTGGTCGATCAATTCACGGCGGCCAAGTGGCGCGAGTTGGGGATTTCCCCCAGCGAAATCTGCACCGATGAACAGTTCATCCGCCGGGCGTCACTCGATATCACCGGCACGTTGCCGACGGTCGAGGCCGTGATGAAGTTTCTCGCCGATACTTCCGCGAACAAACGGGATCGACTGATCGACGATCTGCTGGAAACCCCGGAATACGCATACCTCTTCGCCAACAAGTGGGCCGATGTGCTGCGGGTGAAGCGGAAGAACCAACCCGATCGGGCAGCGGGTACGTTCGCCTTCCACACTTGGATTCGCGAAGCGGTCGCCCAGGATAAACCCTACGACGAATTCGTTCGCGATATACTGTGCGCAATCGGCGAAGAAGCGAAATCGCCACCGACGGTCTGGTACAAGGAAATCACCACGCCCGAACAATTCGTGGACGATGTGAGCCAAGTGTTCCTCGGCCAACGCCTCGCGTGTGCGAACTGCCACCACCACCCCTACGAAAAGTGGACGCAAGACGATTACTGGGGCATCGCCGCTTTCTTCGGCCGCGTCGGTAAGAAAACCTTGGCCACGCCCGGGAAGGTGCAGCAGAACGGCAACCAACGCCAAGCCATCTACACCAAAGCCTCTGGCAACGTGACGAACAAGCGAACGAACAAGACCGCCGATATGAAGCCGTTGGATGGCGAACCGATGACCGCTACGAGCGATGAAGACCCGCGCGTGAAACTCGCCGATTGGCTCGTGGATGCCAAAAACCCGTTCTTCGCCAAGGCCGTGGCCAACCGCTACTGGGCGCACTTCTTCACCCGCGGCATCGTCGATCCCATCGACGATATGCGAGTGACGAACCCGCCGAGCAACCCGGAATTGCTCGACGCCCTCGCCAAGAATTTGATCGATAACAAGTTCAGCTTGAAGACGCTCGTGAAAACGATCTGCAAGAGCCGGACGTACCAGCTTTCGAGCACGCCCAACGAGTTCAACAAAACCGATAAACAATCCTACGCCCGCTACTACCCCAAGCGTTTGCAGGCGGAAGTGGTGTTCGATGCGGTTTGCGCCGTGACGGAATCCCCGAGCGATTTCCCCGGCTTGCCCAAGGATCGCCACGCTCCGAACCGGGCGATTCAACTTCCGGATGAATCCTTCCAATCGTACTTCTTGGATGTGTTCGGTCGCCCGCAGCGAATCAGCGCTTGCGAATGCGAACGGGTGAACGAAGCCAGCCTGGCGATGATCCTGCACCTGCTCAACAGCGAAGAAGTGCAGGGCAAGTTGGCCCGCGTAGGGGCACGTGCCGAGCGCATGGCCAACGACCCGCGCCCGGACGAAGAAAAGATCACCGAGTTGTTCCTGCTCACACAGGCTAAGAAGCCGAGCGAGGAACAGATGAAGCTGGCGCTGGAGAACATCGATAAGAACGGCAAGAAAAAGAAGGAAGCCTACGAGAACATCCTGTGGGCGCTCATCAACAGCAAGGCTTTCCTGTTCAACCAGTAATCGATTCGTTTAGCCGCGACGCGGAGCGGAGCGATCTGCAATGAAAGGCAGATCGCGTCGCTCCGCGTCGCGGCTAAACGGGGCAACCGAATTCAGAGAGTTCAATGATCCGTGCCCTTTTTGCACTCGCTTTTGCCTTTGCAACCACCGCCATCGCACAAGAACCGAAAGCCACGTCGCGCAAGAAGGTCGTGCTCTCCGAAGAAGCCATCGCCATCCACAAGGATGCTCCGGTCGTCGACGGACACAACGACTTCCCATGGGAATTGCGGGAGAAGGGCAAATCCTCGTTCCAATCGTTCGATATTTCCAAGTTGCAACCGAAGATCCACACCGATATCCCCCGGCTGCGCACCGGCGGCGTCGGCGTGCAGTTCTGGGCCGCGTACATCCCCACGGATTACAAGAAGAAGGGAACGGTCGTTAAAGCGACGCTCGAACAAATCGACGTGGTCCACCGCTTGGTGAAGCAATACCCTAACGACTTCGAGATGGCCGGTTCGGTGGCCGATATTGAACGCATTCGCAAGGCCGGGAAGATCGCTTCGCTCATCGGCGTCGAAGGCGGGCACTGCATCGACAACTCGCTGGCGACCTTGCGAATGTACCACAAATTGGGCGTGCGCTACATGACGCTCACGCACTCGGAATCGACCGACTGGGCCGATAGTTGCAGCGACGTGGCGAAAGCGAATGGCCTCACCGAGTTCGGCGAGCAAGTCGTGCTAGAAATGAACGCCCTCGGCATGTTGGTCGATCTTTCGCACGTCTCCGCGGCCACGATGAAGGCCGCGATCAAAGTGAGCAAAGCCCCCATCGTGTTCTCGCATTCCTCGGCCAAGGCAATTGCCGACCATCCGCGCAACGTGCCGGACGACGTTCTGGAGCTGGTGAAAGCGAACCGCGGTGTCGTGATGGTGAACTTTTATTCGGGCTTCATCACACCCGAAGGCACCCGGGCCACTCGCCGGATCTTCGAGATCGGCCGCGAGATTAAGAAAAAATATCCGGACGACGATGCAAAAGCCGAGGAGGCGATCCGCGAATGGATCAAGGCCAACGAATTTCCCCGCGGCAGCGTCCACGACGTGGTCGATCACATCGAACACATCATCAAGGTGGCCGGCATCGACCATGTCGGCATCGGTTCGGATTTCGACGGTATCACGCGCACGCCCGAGCAACTCGAGAACGTGAGCTGCTACCCGTACATCACGCAGGAACTGTTGAACCGCGGTTACAAGAAGCCGGACATCCTGAAAATCCTGGGGGGCAACGCCCTGCGGGCGTTTCGTGATGCGGAGTTGGCGGCCGCAGCGATGAAGCAGAAGTGAATGACCCGGCAAATCCCGTATCATCGAAGGCGTGGAAACTCTCGCTGAATCCCTGAGCGAATGCCGACGCATCACTCGCCGTTCGGGGAGTTCGTTCCGATTTGCCTTCGGTGTGCTGCCGCGATCCCAACGCGATGCCATGCACGCCCTCTACGCTTTTTTCCGCCTCTCGGACGATATCGGCGACGACGAAACTTCCGGAAAAAATAACGAACGCCGGGGGCATCTCGACGCTTGGCAGAGGCAACTCAATGCGGCCTTGAACGGGAACTATTCCCACCCGGTGCATCCCGCGTTGCATTGGGCCGTGGAGCGTTTTGAGATTCCTCCCCGGTTCCTCTTTGAAGTACTCGACGGTGTGCGGAGCGATTTCGACGGTGCAACGATCCGCACGTTCGCCGAGTTGCAAGAGTATTGCTACCGAGTGGCCTCGGCGGTCGGATTGGCTTGCATCCGCGTGTGGGGGTTGAAGCCGGGGTATTCTTGGGCGGAAGCGGAGCCGCTCGCAATCGAATCCGGCTACGCATTCCAACTCACGAACATCCTCCGCGACCTCGGCGAAGATGCCGCACGCGGGAGGGTATACCTCCCGGCCGAGGATCTCGAAAAGTTCGGGGTGAGCGCGGGAACGTGGGCCGAGGATTCCAACCGCGAACGGTTTCAACAACTTTTGAATTTCCAGATCGAACGCGCCCGTGGCTTCTACGCCAGCAGTTCGCGGCTGAACGAAATGCTGCAACCGCAGGGCCGAGCGATTCACACGCTGATGAGCCGGGCGTATTCCGGGTTGTTGGAAAGGATCGCGGCGAGCGGTTGCGGTGTGCTGAAACATCGCACGCGGTTGAACCGCTGGGCGAAGGTGAAACTGCTGGCGGGCGTCGTGCGGGCCAGGTTCGTGCCAATTTAAGTGCGAAGGAGGGGACTTGAACCCCTACACCCTTACGGGCGCCAGAACCTAAATCTGGTGCGTCTGCCAATTCCGCCACCCTCGCAATACCACTCGGACAATTCCATTTTAGTTCCGGT
>Ga0105046_10006537_pt1 | contig 18417 bp, 18 predicted proteins | sample MAT03_FD_78385 | JGI IMG/M metagenome (GOLD analysis project Ga0105046, IMG submission 78385) | Freshwater microbial communities from Lake Fryxell liftoff mats and glacier meltwater in Antarctica - MAT-03 (megahit assembly) | ecosystem: Environmental > Aquatic > Freshwater > Ice > Liftoff...
ATTTCGCGCGCTCTATCGAGCCCGAGCGCTGCACGGAACAAGTTCAGTCGATACCAATAGCCCGGATTGTCGAACATGCCATCGACCAGTACCCGGCGTGCAACTGGGGCTTCGCCAGCGACGTCAGTGAAAACGGCAAACTGCAGCTCGATCTGCTGGCGTAGCTCAAGTAGATCGCGGTTGCGCCAGTTTCGGATAACTGTCTGCCCCCAAGCGACGGCGCGCTTTGCGACCTCGACAGGGTGTTTAAGAACGGTAGAAACGAGTGGCATTGTGCTAGTACTGAAAACGATACAGACCGGCATCCAATTTGGCGAGTACCTGCTGCATTTTGTCAGCTTCGATCACTCGAAAGTAGCGTCCCTCCTTCTGTGGAGTGAAGTCCTTTTCAGACATTTCTCCGCACTCAAGCGACCTTAAAGCTTTACCCATCATAAGGGAGGCATGCGCGTACACTTTCACACGCACATCGACGTATCTTTCGGTCTTGCAAAACGTAAGAGGTTCAGACAAAAGAACGGGACCCTCATCGATGCCTTCGGTCATCCTGTGTACGGTGTTACCAATTTGCTCGTCCAGGTAGATCGCCCATTCAACACATGTACAACCGCGAAACATGGGCAAAAGGCCTGGATGACAATTGAGCACACCGAATCGTGGCGTATTAAGGATTAACCCTTTGAGGATTCTCGGCGTGCCGCCATTGATCAACACGTCCAATCCAAGTTGCTGGACCAGGTCGGTTGTTTCGCTACTATCGTGGCGGGCGACGAAATAACACGGGATAGCATGTTTCTCGAAGCGCCATAGTGGTACGGACGGCAAGTGCCCGCCCGTGCGCTCTTCATGTATTTTGTGGTCACGCTCTGGCACTGTCTGGGAATCGAAAATGATTGCTTCTATCCGCTGCCCTGCATCAATGATGTCCTGGAGTTGCCGCCCCAAAAGTGGTGCGTCAACTGTCGTCAATACGCCAATTTTCATGTCTTTAACTTGTTAATGCCTAAGATAACAGAACTAGTTCTTTGCGAAGCCGTTCCACCAAAATTGATACAGCGTTGCGAGGTAACACCGAATTCTCGTCTGGATGAGGCGTGATTTCGGTAGACTGAGAAAGAGTCTGTACCAAGTAGTGCAATTCGTCGCGTGTCGAGGCGACAGGGGTAAGACCGGTTGCCGTGGTTACCAACCAATTACGCTCGACGGCCCTTGGTAAAACGGCGAGATGCGGCCGCCGTAACAGATAGGTTTCCAACAACAGCATGGTTGTCATTCCGATGACCAGATCGGCTGCCCAGACCAGCGGCAACGGGTCGCCGGTCTCGCTGGTTTCTCCCAGTTCATTGGCGTATGCGGTGAAATCCTCAGGGAGGTTCTTCGGGTGCAGGCGCAACACCACATACGGCTTCGGATAAAACACGGCTGCTGCATCGAGAACTTCTTCCAGCACGATGGCAGTGCGAAAATCGGATCCTCCACGGCCACTCAGCGTGTAGTCAGGCGACCGGTACGAGATTGCCGGATTAAGCTGGTCTATCGCCTCCGCCAGAAACAACCATATGGGCCGATCTGTCGGTGCTTGAGGGAAAACTGCTTGGCGGATTACGCGGCGGTCTTGTGTCAGCAATTCCTCTCGGCGTGCTCGAACCAGGTCATAGTGGGGGTGGCCACAGACCATCATGCGGCTTTCTGGAAAGCCCAGTTTGGCATAAGCATCTCGGCACGAGGAGTCAGGAACGGCCAGGAAATCAGGCGCGTGGAGCAGCGGATCCTCCGATTCGCCGCGAAAGCGGCCGGCCGCATTTACCTCCATGTCTATGACCGCCAGTGAGGGAATACCCATGCGGCGGGCAGTAGCTATGAGGCTATGCCCAAAACAACGCGGGTCTTCTGATGTGCCGATTACAAGTCCGTCCGATCTTGCAAGCAGTGCTTCGGGCGGCGAGGTTTCGTTGCGTACCTTGCAGGCGATATGGCGGTCCGCGGCATAACGGGCTAGCGCCGGAGCTACCAGGAACTCGACCAAAAAACCGGCGGCACTCAGCGCCGCGGGCAAGGGGGCCAAGTAGTTGGCGGCACCGGGATCGTCTGCATAGAGCAGTAGCGAGCGTCTGGCTGGCATTTCACGCACGCCCGGCGATTTGGATTGGGCGGCCCTCTGCAGCATACGAGCGCAAAATGGCGTCGATTACCCGCATGGTTCCCAGCCCGGTCTCACCCGAACAGTTTAACTTCGCCTCGCCACGAAGAGTAGCCGCAAGGTTTTCATAGACCTCGTATAGGGCGTGACCAATTGTAGTGACACTGGTCTCGGCGGCTTCGTGCAAGATCTCGTTGGCACCGGTGAGGGCTCGGCACGGCGCCACAGGGGATTGAATCAGGGTCAGGCTCTCGTGCAGGAGTGAAAGCCTGCCGCGCTCACCCCAAATGTCCAGCCCAACTTCGCGATAGTGGCTGAAGCGTATCGGATGAACCATCACCGCGTGTTCATTATCCAGGCGCAAGCTGAACGCAGGGTTGGTGTCACCTGGGATGGGGCCCTCGGGAACAGGAGTCAGGTGCGCAACGGCTTGCACCTCAACAACTTCGCCAAGCAACATCCTGACCAAGTCTACGAGGTGGCTTCCGTTGTTCTGCAAGCCATTTCCGTATGTCCCGAAGATCGCCATTGGACGGCCGATCCGCTGTTCCAGCCCGCCTTTGGCGAGCGAGCGCAGAGATTTGTCGGAACGACGAGGAAGGTTGACGGCAACCAGGATGCCCCGCTTCTTGCATGCATTGAGAAAAGATTCCGCTTCTTCGAGGGTTAAGGCGAGCGGCTTTTCCACAAGCACCACGCGCAAACTGGGAAATGCCGAAAGAATCTCAGTGCGATTTTCTGGAGGTGTAGCAATAACGGCCAGCTCGATTTCGCCGGCACAAGAGAGATCTCTGGCGCATGCTGCGGTTTCCGGCACCTGCCAGCGCTCCTGTGCTGCCTTCCTGGCCTCCGGAGCAACGTCGACGACCGCCTGCCAGTCGAATTGAGGGTGGTCTCGCAGCACCTGAGCGTGGGTGGCATACGGGTAACAACGGGTCTGCGCCGGGTCGTCTGCGTACCCGGCAGCAATCTTTCCGAGTCCGATCACTGCTGCCTTGATACCCTGCATACCCTGCGTCACCGCACGGACTTTTCGACACAATGAGCGTTGATGTCAACGAGACCCGGCTCACGCCGCAGCAGGGTCATAACCTCCTCGATTCCAAAACCTTCACCGTGAATGGGCTCCAGCCGCTTGTAGATCTCGTTATGGAAATGAAGGTCTTCCGGGTAGTCCAGCTGCATTCGCCGCTCGGGAGCCTGCCAGCGCCAAGGGGCGATCAATTCGATCAGGCGATAGCGTTCCGGATGTTCGTAAAAGTAAAGGGAGACATGCTCGTGAACTGCAGGATCGTCGTTGCTGCGGTTCACCTCGTCCAGCAGCGCCAAAGGAAACACCTGCACGTATTGGCCCATCGGCCAACTCAAAGCGCGACCACAGTTGGTGACCACCTCGACGTTGTGAGCCAGAAATGTTTCGACCCCCATATCTACGATTTCCGGATCGGTCAGAGGGCAATCTCCCGTGATTTCCACAACAATGTCTGACTCCGCATATTTCTGCGCCCCTACGACACGATCCAAGACATCATTCTCGCTGCCACGATAGCAAAGCACGTTGTTGGTCCTGCACCATTCCGCGAGCACATCATCGCCTTGGTTGGTGGTTGTGGCGACCACTACTTCATCCACTTTCCGGCACATGCGCAGTCGGTCTATGAGACGACGCAAGGCTGGCTTGCCGTTGATATCCTTTAACACTTTGCCAGGCAGGCGAGATGAACCCATGCGGGCCTCGATGCTGGCGACGACGCGTGGTTTTGTCACGGCACTATCTCATTAGCCCTGGATGCAAGTTCATCAATTTGGCCGAATACCTTCTGAAACGCTTCGATCACACCGTCGGTTTCAGTCGGGGACAAATCGAAGGAACAAATGCAGAATTCAAGGAGTTCCGATTCGTGCATGCGCTCTGCCACGGGGCACAGCCCCTTCGAGTAGGTGCGCTCCGTAAGATTGAAGGGGAAGCCGTCTCGGCCGATTGCGATGCGTCGCTGAAAGGCGGGCAATAGGTAAAGCGGTTTGACATAACCTTCCCAGACCGGCACACCCTCAGCATTTAGCGCCTTGGCAATCAATTCGCGCGATACCCCGGTTTTCGCTGCGTCATAACGTGCAACCCAAACGTAATACACATGGCGGCAGTCTTTCCGTACCGCTGGTGGTGTCAGACCTGGCAATCCAGTTACGCCCGCAGTCAAACGATTGGCTATTTCTTCGCGCTCCCTCACCAGGCGGTCGGCTTTCTTGAGTTGTTCCGTCCCAATGGCGGCGCTGATTTCCATCATGCGAAAATTAAACCCGATCAGATTGGTGGCATCAGCAATTCCCAGCGGCTCGACCACGTTTTCGCCATGGTTGCGAATGGCACGCAAACGTAAGGCCAGATCGTCGTCGTTGGTGACGCAAACACCGCCCTCGCCGGTGTGGATATGCTTGTGATAATTGAGGCTGAAGACGCCAATATGGCCGATCGTTCCGGCGAACTGTCCGCCCTCGGTGGCCAGTGGTGCCTGAGCCGCGTCCTCGATCAGGTATATCCCGTGTTCATCGGCGAGCTTACGTAGCTCCCGCAACGCAGCGGGATGGCCAAAAAGGTCGACCGCGATAATCGCTCGCGTTTTTGATGTGATTGCGGCTCTGACAAGATTTGGGTCGAGACAAAACGTATCCGGTTCGATATCCACGAACACGGGGATGCCACCGTAAAATAAAGGAGCAACCACGGTGGCCGACATGGTGAGGGGTGGAACGATGACCTCGTCGCCGGGGCTGACACCGACCGCACCAAGTGCAGCGATCAACCCAGAGGTATTTGAATTCACCGTGATCGCATGACGTACTTGAAAGCGTTCCGCCCAGGCGCGCTCGAATGCTTTTATTTCCGGGCCACCGTCAAAATCGTCGCACCAGGCACCGATGAAGCAAGAAAGTTTCCCCGAACGCGCAACCCGGGTTATCGCGCTGACCTCTTCTTCGCCCATGGCGTTGTACGGCACGAGTGGGCCTTTAAGTACGGGATTGCCGCCGAATATTGCTAGCTTTGCCAAATCAGTCTCCAGAATTAGTGAGGTGCGTTATGCATTGCACTTTTGCCGCTAATAAGAACAACCTTCGCATTGGGATTATGCGAATAGGCGAAATTGACTGTCTCAAAATGGTCAATATCCATTCCCGCCTCGGTCAAATATCCAAAGTAGTTGTGCCACCACATATACAGATCCATGTGTCTTGATTTCGCCTTTGGATCTTTCTCATGCTTATTTCCAAAGGTCACAGGATCGGAAATGATGATTCGCCTGGCGTCATGCAATGCGCTCAAGTATTCCTTGAATTCAAGCGGTGCAAAGACGCAGAATGTGGACGTCCCAAAAATAATGTCGCCACTGATCTTCCCTTCCCTCAATAGCTCCAAAGCATAGCCCTCAACGAACGTCAGATTGGGCTTCTGGTGCTTCGCTATCGCATTGACTATCGAGAGATCCACCCCGATAAAGGATACCTCTGGATATTTGTCGGCCAAGTAGGCAATGACATCTCCATTGCCGGTTCCGATTTCGAGTACTACCTCCCCCCCCAGATTGTCCTGAATGGCATTCTCAACGAGGGGAATAATCAGCCCGCGTTGCTGTTCAAGAAGGGGTTTGTTGCCGCTGCGTGAGAATTCATAATCTCCAAAGCCATGAAGACTATCATCGCTGTAGTACTTCAGACTGATTGTGGTAATTCCTTTTGCGTTTTTGTTCTCCGCATAGATTGAGTAGTTTGCACCGACTCGCCCAGCGTGTCCCTGGCAGAATGCCGAAGCGAATCGCCCGCAAATCCCATGTCGATCCTGAGCCATCTGGTAGAAACGATCACGCCCCACAACTGCAAGCAAGACGGCTCCTGCTAACACCGCGAATCGGTTAATTAATTCATTCACCACCTGCTCCGTCTGGGTTATTGAGAACAATGTGCTCAAGCTTGATAGGTGTGCCACGCTTAAGCGGTATTGCGGCGCACTTGCCGAGTACTTTCGGCAGCAGTTTGGGCAGCAGCCCGAAGCCGGGCCGGATGGAGCGCACATTTTGCGACGTAAAAGTTTCGCCAGCCTGAACGTCTTTCACCACGTATAGCGAGCGTCGAAAGACCAGGCTGGCCTTTTCGCACGGCGGCTGCTCATAGCTCACTTGACCGAGCGCCGCGTATGCCGTTCTGCAGTCCTCGACCAGCCGCCGCAGTTCATCAGGCTCCAGGGAAAATGCGGCATCTGGGCCGCCGTCACCTCGGCACAAGGTGATATGTTTCTCGATAATGGATGCCCCCAGCGCCACTGCTGCAGTCGCAACGGCCGTCGTCAGCGTGTGATCGGACAATCCCGTTACCACGCCGAATCGATTAGCCATGTCGACCATGGTGCGAAGGTTGCTCGCATCAGGGGGGGTCGGGTAGCTGCTGATGCAATGCAGAAGCGCCAGTTCGCGGCATCCGCCCCGATATGCTGCCTGAACTGCGTCAGAAATGTCTGCTTCGTTGGCCATTCCGGTGGAGATAATCATGGGCTTGCCGGTTGACGCAACATATTCAATCAATGGCAAGTCGATGTTCTCGAAAGATGCGACCTTGTAAGCCGGGGCGCCAAGAGATTCGAGGAAGTCCACCGCCGATGAGTCGAACGGCGTCGAGAGGACGGTGATTCCCAGCTCCCGCCCCTTGGCGAAGAGCGCCTCGTGCCACTCCCAAGGCGTGTGGGCTTCTTGATAAAGAGCGTAGAGTCGGCGGCCGTCCCACAGCCCGCCCTGGATCAGAAAGTCGGGGCTGTCATGATCGATGGTCATTGTGTCGGCGGTGTACGTTTGCAGCTTGACCGCATCCGCGCCCGCCGCCTTGGCAGCTTCGATCAGGGCGAAAGCGCGGGCGATGTCGCCGTTATGATTGCCGGATATTTCGGCGATGATGAATGGTGGCTCGTCTAGTCCGATTTTTCGATGAGCTATTTGCATATCGATTTTTTAATTTCTGAATGTCTTGTTGAGTAATTAGATGTCAATCTTTTCGACCTTGAGTGCAAACCGTTTGTTCTCGAACTCAGACCAGGCGGGGTAATGTTCCGAATCAACCGTCCGCACAGGACTGCATTGCTCTCGCAACGGTCGACCAATAGCAGACTGACTATCTTTAGGGCGACGTCGGCCATAAAAGGTCGGCTCGCCCCTCTGTGGAACCCCTGTGTTGACAACGCTTGGATGCTCTGTCACAAAATATCGGCATGGCTCCTGGGTTGCGCGGGCTACGGCACCCCGCAGTTCACCACTTAATTTTACACCAGAGAGTTCCACCTCTATTTGCTTATAGATGAGGCCGCTATCCACGACCCCGGCGGCTTCAAACAACGTGACCGGTATACAACGTGTGCCTTCCAGAATTTGCCAGGTCAATGGGGACCAACCCCGGCCTTTTGGCAAGTGACTGGCGTGCATTACCAAATTGTTCTTGTGTCTAGCCAGAAGGTTGGCGTCGACAATCGGCCATAGCTCGGATAAAAGCAGATGTCGGCAGGTGGCAAAGCAGCAGCATCATGGGTCCATGTCACCCGATGGCCGTCTGCCAACCAGCCAAGCAGCCAAGCAGCAGTTGCAGGATGGTTGCATTGATCCAACTGTCAGCATCAGAGCACGCACTGATACACCACCGCCCCCCCCGCATTGGGTTGGATTTGGAAACCAAGTATCTCGAATACCTTTCGAGAGGGATGGTTGTCGCCCTTTACCTGACCGAATATCAACGCACCGCGCATATCGGCACGAAGTTTCTGCAAGGCCGCTCCCAGCAAGGCGCGACCAAGGCCACGACCGCGAAAAACCGGCGCAAGGGCGTAATGAACTTCCCAAGCCTGATCTCGACGCTCAAATCGCACCTGTCCAAGCGCTACGCCATCAGTTGTTTCGACGATATAGAGGCGGCATCCGTCCAGCGCACGCAGGCGGTTGCGAAACCAGATTCGGTGGGTTGCTGCGGAGATCGGCTCCGGAGAGAAGGCGTTACGTCGGGTCGTGGGGTCGTTGGCCCACCCCAGTAGCAGGGCTTCGTCCACAAGCTTGGCGTGGCGCACCCGCAGGGGTGTGGTCGCCATTACGGTCAAGGCCGCGCAAACTCGATCAATCCCCTCGCCATCAACCGCCTCAATGCAGCGTAACGACCAATCTTCATCCAGACCCTGCTGAAGAAGCTTGCCCAGCGCTTGCGCAATAGTCGTGTGGTCCACCGCATCCTGGTGTCCCAGCCAGCGAATCAGGCCGCGCTGGCTCAGTCCATCAGCGATGGGGCGTTGGTTCTCCGCCAGGGTCACAACAAGAGTTGGCAGCCCCAGACTTAGGCGCTCCCAACTCGTCGCCCCGCCGGCGCCAATAGCCAGATCGGCCTTGACCATCAGAAGCGCCAATGTCGGCAGGCCGCAGTGCAGATGAATGTTGCCATGCCCTGCCACTTGCTGGCGGATGGCTTCAGCATGCGGGCAGCTAGCGGTGATGACGACATCGACCTCGATGTCCGGTCGGTTCAGACACAAAAAAGCGGCCAGGGTGCGGCCTGTCAGATTGTCGCTGTCCGCCCCACCAAAAAAGATGAAGATGCGTTGGATCTGACCTTCTCGCGGGGGAATACGATCGTGCAGTTCCGCATATATGGGCTGCAGCAGGGCATATTCAGGCCCCAACAACATGCCGCACGCCGCAGGTACTTTGTCAGCATAGCGGGTTTGCATCTGTGCCACCAGATTCTGGTCGAGCAATAGATCGCAGTCATGCATTCTGTCAGCCAGGTCGTCGATCACCATGATGCGCCCAACCGATGTGCGCAGGGCGGTTTCCCATCGATGATCGAGGGCGTAGTGATCGACTAACAGCCAGTCGGGTTTTGCTTCTACGGCTTCAATAGCAGCGCGGGTATGCTCTGCATCTTCCTGCCACGTAGCTCCAAGCCAGGTCGAATGGACGGGGCTATCTTCATCCATCGATGTTGCCGGGGGTGCTGGCAATCGGCTGATAGAAAAGCTCCGCTCTTCAATCAGGTCGCAAAGATGGCCATCGTGTTCGCGGCAGACAAAAAACACCGCAGCACCGCGCTCACGCAGTGCGCTGGCCAGCGTCAGGCAGCGCATGACGTGGCCGTGACCGATGGTCAGGGAGGCGTCGACGCGGAAGGCGACACGTATCGTCATCTGGCAGCATCCGAATTAAGGAATGGCTTGCGTACCGGCACGCCCGCAGCCCAAAGCGCTGCCTTGGCGCCGGCGGGCGTCTGCTCCGTGAAATGAAACATACTGGCTGCCGCAACTGCCGAGGCCCCGGCCTGTTTGACCGCATCCACCATGTGCTGATAGGTACCCGCCCCGCCGGACGCAATCACGGGGATTTTCACTGCACTCACCACCGCCTCAATCAGCTGCAGATCGTAACCCTGTAGTGTCCCATCGCGCTCGACGGATGTGATCAGGATTTCGCCCGCGCCCAGGTCTTCCAGTTCGCGTGCCCACTCACACACCTTGTGCCCGGTGGGTTGCAGCCCTGCATGGCTGAAACACTGCCAGTCGCGGCCACCGAAATCCGCACGCACGTCAATGCTGGCCACCACGCACTGCGCACCGTGGCGCTTGGCAATCTCGCTTATCAGCTCAGGACGGACATACACCGACGTGTTTACACAGACCTTGTCGGCTCCCGCACGCAGCAGCCTTTGCACTTGGTCGATGCGCGCTATACCGCCGCCCACGGTCAGCGGCACGAAACAGTCTTGTCCGAATTCGTCAATGGACTCGAAATCAGGATCATCCTCCGACTGGTGGGCCACAATGTCCACCAGGATGAGCTCATCCACCTCGCGCTGGTTATAGACCTTGATGGCAGGCAAAACGGGGCCTACCCGCCGCCAGCTGTCAAAGCCCACGCCCTTGACCAGTCCGAACTGCTTCCACAACAAGGTAGGAATTACACGCACCTTCAGCATCTGGGCGCCTCGATGAAATTGCGCAGCAGCCTGAACCCAGCACGGGAACTCTTTTCAGGGTGGAACTGGGTACCCCAGACGTGACCGCGCCTGACAGCAGCGGTCACCGGCATACCGTAGTCGGTTGTGGCCAATACATCCGCCGGGTCTTCGGGCACAAAGGCATAGCTATGTACAAAATAGAAATCTGTGCCATCAGGTATGCCATTAAACAGCCCGCATTTCTTGGTAGAAATTGTGACATCGTTCCAGCCAACATGCGGCACACGCAGGCTACAGCCCAGCCTGCGCAGGTGCTCCACACGACCGGGAATAAATCCGAGGCCCGGGGTGCCATCAGGCGCATCGACATCTGCACCCTCCATACTGCAGGAGGCCAGTAGCTGCATTCCCACGCACACGGCAAGCAACGGCTTTCCCTCACCCTGAACCTCGTCCCGCAACGCCTGCGTCCACCCCCCCTCGACTAGCAGACGCGCGCAGTCGGAAAAATTACCCACGCCAGGCAAAATCAGGCTGTCCATGGCGTGCACGTCTATGGCACGTGTCACCAGGATCGGAGCAACGCGTAATTCTTCCAGCGCCCGCAGCACCGAGCCCAGATTCCCCACGCCGTAGTCAATGACACCGACTCTCATTCGTTGTCGTAGTTGATCTTGGTGAGATTACCGTCGCGATCCTTGACTAGCGCACCACTGCCATCGCGCCTGAATATTTTCTTGTTGGTGAATTTGTCACAGACGCGGATGAACTCGTCCACCGATATGTCCAGTGGGCGCAGAATGTCCTTCAGAGACTTACCCAGATACTCCCACGGGAAAAGGCCATCCAGCCGCTTGACTACCTCCAGACCATCCTGCCGGGTCAGCCGGTCGCGTCGGATATGCACGCAGGCCAAGTCGGTTGCACGGGCAAAACCGAATTTCAGGAACTTGAAGTAGTCATGGATGCCGGTCTGGTGGTTGTCCAGGTTCTCGTAATTGACCATGGAGCCCTCTACGGCCTTGTCGTAAGTTCGGAACCCATTGGCCTGGGCAATCAATGTGTTCGCCAAACCATCCCAGGGCAGATAGTGCCCGAGAAATAGGCCAGTAACCCCTACACGGGCGAGCTCTGCGTCGCTGGGGTAGGTGTAGCAGAGCAAGTGTTTGGCCTCAATACCTTCGACACCAATCAAATCAGAGACGCGCATACCCAAGAGGCCGCCAAACTCTTCGAGCCAACGTCGGTTAAGTACGTTATTTACGGCTGCGGTAGCGGGGCCGCCGTATTCGTTCTGGGAGTTTTCACCCCAGACGAGGAGCGGCACGTTGAATTGCACCGCCGCACGCACAGGGATGGTGAAGATGCCCACATGTTCGGGCCAAGAAATGTCACCCACCTGGGTGAGGCCGATCCGGTTCAGTTTGGCGCGGATTTGCGGGTTGGGGGACATCTCAACATAGTCCACGCCCAAGTGTTTGAGGTTCTCGATGTTCTTGCGGCCAAGCTCGGAAAGGTCGCAGGTGGTGGAGGTCACGCACAGGGGATTCAGGCCGAGTTGCAGCATGCGCACCACCTGATAGGTACTGTCCTTGCCGCCACTGACGGGCACGATGCAGTCCCAGTTGCTGCCGTCGGGTCGGCGGTACTTTTGCAGAACCTGCAGCAACTCCTGGTATCGGGCATCCCAATCCACCTCCTTGCGTTTTTCATAACTCCGGCAGGCGTTACATACACCCTCTTCGTCGAGATGCAGGTCCGGCTTGGTATCCGACATGACGCAGCGTTTACAGTAAGTCAGCATGTCAGTCATTCTTTTCCATGAGGAACCAAGTGATGTCGTCTTGCGGGAAATTCGGATCGCGCCGATATGCGAAGCCGTAATCCACAAGTTGCATCTGCGGATGACGGTCCATGATCTCGCCCGCAAAATCGCGTTTGAAGAGGCGGTCAGTGTGCCCGCGATAGGGTATGGCCACCGGTGCAGGGTTGTAGTACTCGGCTACCAGCAGGTAGCGACTGGAGGCAGCTACTAGTTTGTCATATACCTGCGGCAGTGCGTCGGGATTAATGTGAATGAGCACGCCCTTGATCAGCACCAGGTCCCACGTACGGCGCGGAGTGAATTCGAGGATGGAAGCGCTATTTACATTGCCAGGCGGAATGACCTGCGCCAACTCGCATGCAGCATCGGCGTTGATCTCTATGCCGTGAAGCTCCAGTGAGGGGCGCAGCAGTTTGAGGGCTTTGAGATTCATGCCAATATTGGCGCCAAATTCGATGCATGACTTGATGCCGCGCCCGGCACGCAGGGCCTTGGCGAAGAAATCCAGATTGGATGCCAACAGAGCGTCGCCCTGGTTACGCTGTATGTAGTCGGTGCCGAAGGTACCGGCCCAGAAAGCCTCTTGCTCAGTCTTGAATTTGGTTTCAGCGTTCATCTGGATTTTCTTTTTCCAATAGTTCATAAAAAATCACCGCTCGTTCCCAATCGTCGGTGGTGTCAATATCAACAACACGCCAGCTGGGTATGGGCAGCCCAACACCACTGCGATGTATTTTGTCATTGATAAGCCATGCATCCGTTTTGCCCCAATAAAACTGGCCGGCGTCGTGATACGCAGGCTCCATATCTTGCGTCCGCGCGAGTTCAAATTCAGGATAAAACGGTTGCATTTGGCCATCGGGAAGGCGGCGCAAAGCTTTCTGGATAGGTGATGGGAACTCAGTTACCGGAAAGCTGTAGGCCGCCTGGGTGGTTTGAAGAAGATCAAGCGCGTGCATGAGGTCGGTTGTCTGGATAAAAGGCGCGCACGGGTATATGCAACAGGCATAGTCAATGTCCCACCCTAGAGCTTGGCAAGCTGTGATGGCGTGAGCAATAACCGGCACCGTTGCAGTGTAGTCATCCGCCAACTCCGCCGGACGCGTGAAAGGAGTGTCTGCGCCCCACTCTCGGGCGATGCAGGCAATATCCCTGTCGTCAGTGGAGACAACGATGCGTTCGAACAACCCCGACTGCTTGGCTGCACTGATTGCATGGGCGATCATGGGCTTGCCCGCAAATTCCCGAATGTTTTTGCGGGGAATGCGCTTGCTGCCCCCGCGCGCAGGAATAACGGCCACTTTCATAAGATTCCCCTTAAGGCAATCACTACTTGCTCTTGCTCCCTATCTGTTAATCCTGAGTACAGCGGCAAAGTGATGGCTTCATCGCCGTGTGCTTCTGCTTGCGGGTACTGCCCCTGCGTAAAACCGAGTTCGCGATAGTAGGGCTGCAGATGCACCGGCATGTAATGGAGGTTGACACCGATATCACGCTGCCGCAGCGCTTCGAATATCTGCTGGTGGGTTTTGGAAGTTGCGTTACGTTTCACCCGAACCACGTACAAGTGATATGCAGACTGATTCACAGACTGTACGGTCGGCAATTGCAGCGGCAGGCCATTCAGCGAATGATCGTAACGACGAGCCAAGACATTGCGGCGCTCAATGTAGCCATCCAGCCGTTCAAGTTGGCTCATACCCAGCGCGGCTTGAATGTCGGTCATGCGATAGTTAAAGCCAAGCATCTGTTGTTCGTAGTACCAGGGGCCGCAAGGGGCATACATAAAGCGGTTGTGCTCGCGTGTGATGCCATGGCTGCGCAACATGGCCATGCTCTCGGCCAACGCATCATTGTTCGTGAGTGCCATGCCGCCCTCACCAGTGGTGATAATTTTCACCGGATGGAAGCTGAACACAGTGATATCGGACCAGCGGCAGCTCCCGACAGGCTCGCCATTTCGTGATGCTCCGATAGCGTGAGAGGCATCTTCCAGCACCTTGAAGCCGAACTCCTGCGCCAGTTCCCAGATCGCCTCCTGCTCAGTAGGCTGGCCGGCAAAGTGCACGGGCACCAACACCTTGGGCAGGCACCCATCCTTCTTCGCCTGTGCAAGTTTCTCTCTCAACTTCGGAACGCTCAAATTCCAGGTGTGCGGGTCAATGTCGACAAAATCCACTTCCGCACCGCAGTAGCGCCCACAGTTTGCCGAGGCGACGAAGGTGTTGGGCACAGTCCAAAGCCGATCGCCAGGCCCCAGCTCCAGCGCAAGGCAGGCGATGTGTAGGGCCGAGGTGGCGCTGTTGACCGCCACGGCATGTCTGGCACCAACCCGTGCAGAAACGGCGCGCTCGAAAGCGGGAACCGCCGGACCCTGAGTGAGGAGGTCCGAGCGCAGAACGTCCACGACCGCGTCAATATCGGTCTGGTTAATGTCTTGGCGGCCGTAGGGAATCATCAAACACCTGCGCGATGGTTTAAAGCGATGATTTCCTCGATGGCAAGGAAATGCGGGTTCTTGCCGGAGTGGTATTCAAAGCCCTGCTCGACCGGCTGACCTGTCTCACCTAGCTTATTGACTGCGAAATCAACATGGCCTGAGAACTGGATAGTCGGTTTAATCACGAAGTGGTCGGCAAATTCCAGGGTCAGGTGGGAGTCGTCGGCCGGGCACATGATCTCATGCAACTTTTCACCGGGACGGATGCCGATGATAGTGTGCGGCAGGTTGGGCGCCATTGCCCTAGCCAAGTCAACTACCTTTACTGATGGTATCTTGGGTACAAAGATCTCGCCACCGTGCATACGCTCGAAATTCTTCAGTACAAAATCAACACCCTGCTGCAGGGTTATCCAGAAGCGGGTCATACGCGCATCGGTGATGGGCAGATGGTCGCAACCATCGGTGATGCGCTTCTTGAAAAAAGGTACCACCGAGCCGCGCGAGCCAACGACGTTACCGTAGCGTACGGTGGCAAATCGAGTCTTGTGCCCGCCGGCAATGTTGTTGGCGGCAACAAATAGCTTGTCGGAGACGAGCTTGGTCGCACCATACAGGTTGATGGGGCTGGCGGCTTTGTCTGTAGAGAGGGCAATCACCTTTTCAACGTGATTCGCCAGCGCCGCATGGATGACGTTCTCCGCTCCGTGGATGTTGGTTTTGATACATTCCATGGGGTTATATTCTGCTGCCGGTACCTGCTTGAGTGCAGCCGCGTGGATGACGTAATCCACCCCGTTCATGGCCTGGATGAGGCGATCACGGTCGCGCACATCGCCGATGAAGTAGCGCATGCAGTCCTCATTAAAATCCTGCTCCATCTCGAACTGCTTGAGCTCATCGCGGGAGTAGATGATCAGTTTCTTGGGCTGGTAACGCTCAAGCAACGTCTTGACGTATTGCTTGCCGAAAGAACCGGTGCCACCGGTGATTAGGATGGATTTGTCGTTGAACATGATTAATCCATATCGCTATAAAACATTTTTGATGAGACTGGAAGAGCGCGCATGCGGGGTGGGCGCCGAATATGTAGCCGTGCGCCCCACGGAAAAGTACGTCCACCCTTCCGCCTGAAGCTTATGTGGCTGATACAAGTTTCTCCCGTCCACAATGACTTTGCTGTGCATGCGCACCGCCATTTCAGCAAAGTCAGGCACGCGGAACTGCTGCCACTCGGTGCAAATAACCAGTGCGTCTGCACTCTGCAACGCGGCATATTTGTCGCCACACAGGGTCAGGCCAGCGTGCTCGCCATAAATACGCTCAGCCTCTTCCATGGCTACGGGGTCATACGCCTGAACGATCGCCCCTGATTGCCACAGTGCCTCCATCAGGGTGCGGCTCGGTGCCTCGCGCATGTCGTCGGTATTGGGTTTGAAGGCCAGTCCCCAGACAGCAATAGTTTTGCCGCCCAGTTGTGCCTCGCCGCCAAAGTGCGCCGCTAGCTTGGAAAAAAGTGTGGTCTTCTGGGTGTCGTTGATTGCCTCCACTGCCTGCAGCAACTGGGCGTTGTAGCCAACCTGCTGTGCTGTATATGCTAGCGCCTTGACGTCCTTTGGGAAGCAACTGCCGCCGTAGCCACAGCCGGGGTAGATGAAGTGATAACCAATGCGTGGGTCTGCGCCGATGCCTTTGCGCACCTCCTCGATATCTGCCCCCAGTCGCTCGGCCAGGTTGGCCATTTCGTTCATGAAGCTTATTTTGGTGGCCAGCATGGCGTTGGCGGCGTATTTGGTCAGTTCTGCGCTACGCACGTCCATGAAGATAGTGCGCTCATGGTTGCGATTGAAGGGCTCGTAAAGTTCGCGCATCAGGGTCTTGGCGCGCTCACTTTCGGTGCCGACGATGATGCGGTCAGGTTTCAGGAAATCGTTGACGGCGGCGCCTTCTTTCAGGAATTCGGGGTTGGAGACAACATCGAACGAAATCTTCACGCCGCGCGCAGCCAGCACCTGCGCCACCCGGACCTGCGCTTTGTCGGCGGTGCCAACAGGCACTGTGGACTTGTTGACAATGACCTTGTAATCCTGCATGTAGCGCGCGATGCTCTCGGCAACCGCCAGCACATATTGCAGGTCGGCCGAGCCATCTTCATCCGACGGGGTACCCACGGCAATGAACTGCACTTGTCCATGCTGCACGGCATGAGCAGCATCAGTGGTGAAGTGCAGACGCCCTTCCATCACGTTTCGCTCTACCAGAGATTCAAGGCCCGGCTCCCAGATGGGGAGAATACCGGTCTTGAGCTTTTCAATTTTGACGGGATCCACATCCATACACACCACGTGGTGCCCCACCTCGGCCAGGCAAGCACCGCTGACCAAACCTACATAGCCAGTACCAAAAATAGAAAGATTCATAACGGTCGATTCAAACCTTATGGTAGTTGCGATACCAGCCCACAAACCGGGCCACACCTTCTGGAACCGGCATGTTCGGCTTGAACCCCACCCAGGCATTCAACTCATCGGTATTGGCCGCCGTAGCCGGCACATCGCCCGGCTGCATGGGCAGATAATTTTTCTCGGCGGTTTGGCCCAATGCCGTCTCCAGCGCACTGATGTAGTCCATCAGAGGCGTTGGCTGGTTGTTGCCGATGTTGAACACCCGGTAAGGCGCGTTGCTGCTGGCAGGGTCCGGCTTGGCCGGGTCAAACAGCGGGTTGGGTTCAGCCGGCTTGTCGATGACGCGGATGACGCCCTCCACAATGTCGTCAATGTAGGTGAAGTCGCGCACCATCTTGCCGTGGTTGAACACGTCAATCGGCTTGCCTTCCAGGATAGCCTTGGTGAAAAGAAATAACGCCATGTCCGGGCGCCCCCAGGGACCATAAACCGTGAAGAAACGCAAGCCTGTGGTGGACAAGCGAAACAGGTGGCTGTAGGTGTGCGCCATGAGCTCGTTGGCCTTCTTGGTGGCGGCATACAGGCTGACCGGGTGGTCGATATTGTCGTGTTCGCTGAAGGGCAGCTTGGTGTTGCCACCATAGACACTGGAGCTGCTGGCATACACCAGATGCTCCACGCCATTGGATCGACAGGCTTCCAGGATGTTGGTGAAGCCCTGCACGTTGGCATCAATGTAGGCGTGCGGGTTGGTAAGCGAATAGCGCACGCCGGCCTGGGCCGCCAGGTGAATGACGCGCTGGGGCTTTACGCGGGCAAACAGGTCTGCCATACCTTGGCGGGCGGCCACATCCAATTTATGGAAGGTGAAGTTGGGGTGGCTGGTGAGGCGCGCCAGCCGCGCTTCTTTCAGAGTGACGTCGTAATAGTCATTCAGGTTGTCAACGCCCACCACCTGGTCGCCCCGCGCCAACAGGCGCAGGCCGGTATGCATGCCGATGAAGCCGGCCGCGCCGGTGACAAGGTAGGTGCGGGGCGCGGTGGGCAGGCGACTTTTGGGTTGGTCGTAGGTGGTCATGGGTAAACTCACAGACGCCACAGGCATGCACCTGTGGGTGTAATGGCTTCGGGCAAATAGGCGGATTTGATGTCGATAAACACGCCGCCGGGCTTCAGCAGGGCCAGCAGCTTGGTGACGGGCTGGCTGGTGTATTCAGTGTGTGACACGGCGGCGACGATGGCGTCGGCGTTCTGGGGCAACTGGCCCCACTCGTTGAGCGTGATGCCGTATTCGTGCAGCGCCTGCTCGGGCTCGGCCAGGGGGTCGTGCACGTGCACTTCACAGCCAAAGTCCTGCAACTCCTTCACCACGTCGGCCACCTTGCTGTTGCGCAGGTCAGAGCAGTTTTCCTTGAATGTGAGGCCCAGCACGATGACTTGGGCACCCTTGATGTTGGTGCCGTTACCAATCATTTGCTTGATAGTTTGCTGCGCTACGTAGGCGGCCATGCCATCGTTGATGCGGCGGCCGGCCAAAATGACTTGCGGGTGGTAGCCCAGCATCTCGGCCTTGTGGGTCAGGTAATACGGGTCCACGCCGATGCAGTGCCCGCCCACCAGACCAGGGCGGAAGGGCAAA
>Ga0105046_10006541_pt1 | contig 18411 bp, 17 predicted proteins | sample MAT03_FD_78385 | JGI IMG/M metagenome (GOLD analysis project Ga0105046, IMG submission 78385) | Freshwater microbial communities from Lake Fryxell liftoff mats and glacier meltwater in Antarctica - MAT-03 (megahit assembly) | ecosystem: Environmental > Aquatic > Freshwater > Ice > Liftoff...
CCCGGAGCCTTCGACTATCCCGCCGGTTGCGCTTCCACCGCTATTTGTTGCGCCTCCCGTAGAGGCTCCACCTGAGCTGGTGCCACCGGTGTCGACCCCTCCAGCACCATCCGTTTCATCGCCGGTGCCACTGCTGCATCCAAGTAGCAGAGTCAGAGTCAAACCAAGGGCACCGTACCGAGTTAGGGTAGTCATGAGGGCCCGATGCTAGCTTGATAGTTCGCGCGTTTCTACTCGGAATTCTTGGGCTCCGTCTGAGCTTCTCGCCGCACGGCAGCGTTCTTTCCCGGCGACTTCGACGGCGATGGCGCGACGGATATCTTCTGGTACGCGCCCGGCGGTGTGGCAACTGAAGTCGACAAGGTCGCCTGGTACAGAAAAGACAAAACCTTCTTTTCGAAAAATAGGGCGACGAGCGGTACGTACGGGCATCCCATAACTGGAGACTTCGACGGCGCCAGCGCTGACGATATCCTGTGGTACAGCCGGGGAACGGGAAGCGATCCCCTATGGTACGGTCGCCTCAAATGAGCTTGCACAATTTTGCTTTGGTCGTCGCGCTCGGCGGGCTCGTATGGGGCTGCCATTCAGAACCTGCGAACTCAGCGCAGTCGAACGCCGCCGCGCCTCAGCCCCGCTCGTGCGAGAGCTATTTGCAGCGCGATTGGGGCGCAATCCCCAGGCGACCCGAGCGGCGGGCCTGCTCCGTCACCGAGCCGAGCACTTGTGGCGAGGGGTTTTCGTGTGTCGCACTGGCTGAGGGGGCCTCATGCGCCAAAGTCGTGGTTCGTCCATCGGAACTCGCAGCCCTTCCTGATGGTATCGGCTTGGTGGTTATCGAGCCGACGCCCTTAGACATCGGTTTCGGGGCTCGTCCCGGTCCTTGCCGCTGCACGACGCCCGAAACATTCCTATCCGTATCTGTTTATAAAGAACGGGTCCTCCCGTTAACCCAGGCCGCGGGCGAGACGCTTCGCGGCCTCTCTTGCCAAGGCGAGAAGTGCGGCGACATGAAGTGCGAGATCGACGCTACGAAATGGCACCGCCTGATCGGTTACTACCATCGCACGAAGACGCAGTGGGCGGCGACCTTCGAGGTGGTGCGCACGGAGGCTGTTGAACGCTAAGAGCCCGACGCCCAGGAGCAGGAGCGTCAGGCCACTCCAGGCAGAGGCGATCACACGCGGTGAAACGCAACCGTCATCGAATCGAGACAGGGCCGTTGGGACTTCAACCTCACTCACCGCTCAAAAGTGGTGCCGCTGTTGACACCACTTTGCTTCTCCTGAAAAGGCGCGCGCGCCCTCGCGCGCCCTCGCGCGCCCTCGCGCGCCCGCGCCTCGTCAGAGCCTCGTCAGAGCGCATCATCCCCATCCAACGGCGCGAACAGGTTCTCCACGTCGTCGGGTGAAAGTACGCCCAGTTCGCCACCGCCACCCAGGATGGTGTCGGCCAGGTGTCGCTTCTTGCGTTGCAGGCCCAGCATGCGTTCTTCGACGCTGGAGGCGGCGATCAGGTTGTAGACGAAGACGGGGTTTTTCTGGCCGATGCGGTAGGCGCGATCGGTGGCCTGCATTTGGGCGGCCGCGTTCCACCATGGATCGTAGTGGATGACGGTGTCGGCGGAGACGAGGTTGAGGCCGGTGCCGCCGGCTTTGAGGCTGATGAAGAAGACGTGGGCCTCTCCGGCTTCGAAGCTGTCGACGAGTTTTTGGCGGTCTTGGCTTTGGCCGGTGAGCAGCAGCGACTCGTGGCCGCGCTCGCGTAAACCTTGTTGGAGGAGCGCGAGCATGCGGGTGAATTGGGAGAAGACGAGCACTCGGCGACCGGCGGCGAGTTGGGGCTCGAGTAGCTCGAAAAATAGCTCGTATTTGGCTGAAAGTTTGACTTGGCGCGCCGCATCGACAGAGACAAGGCGCGGATCGCAGCAGACTTGGCGGAGCTTCATCAACGCGTCCAGGATGGTGATGGCGGAGCCTCCGATGCCGCGGCTTTGGATGGCTTGGCGAACGTCGGAGTCGGCGGCCAGGCGAATGCTCTCGTACAGATCGCGTTGATCGCCGGTGAGCTCGACGGAGCGCACGAGTTCGGTCTTGGCCGGCAGGTCGCGGGCGACGGTTTCTTTGAGGCGGCGGAGGATGAAGGGCGCGACGCGCGTTCGCAGTTGAGCGAGACGGTCTTCGTCGGCGCGCTGTTCGATCGGTTCGCGGAAGTTCTTGCGGAACTCCGTTGCGCGGCCCAGTAGGCCGGGTAGGACGAACTCGAACAACGACCAGAGTTCGTCGAGGTTGTTTTCGACCGGGGTGCCGGTCAGGGCCAGGCGATGGCGGCAGTTCAACTGTCGCACGGCGGAACTGGCCAAACTGCGCGAGTTTTTGATGGCTTGGGCTTCGTCGAGGATGACGTAGTGCAAGTGCTGCTCGACCAGCTTTTCTTGGTCGCGGATCAGGATCGGGTAGCTGGTGATGACGACGTCGTGTTGGGCGAGTTTCTCGAACGACTTGTGGCGGCGCGGACCAACGTAGTCGGTGACGCGTAGCTGGGGCGCAAATTTTTCGAACTCGCGTTGCCAGTTGCCGACCAGGCTGGTCGGCGTGACGATCAGCGTCGGCAAATCGCCGCGGCGCCCTTCTTTCTCGCGCGCGAGGAGCGCGATGGTTTGTAGCGTCTTGCCGAGCCCCATGTCGTCGGCGAGCACGCCGCCGACTCCGATTTTGCGGAGGTGCTCGAGCCACATCAGGCCGTCGTGTTGGTAGGGGCGGAGTTCGGCGCGCAGCGCAGCGGGCGGGGGAGACCAGCTGGGACCTTTCGCCAGGGCACGACCGCGTTCGAGGTAGGCCTCGCCGCCAGGCCAGTTCAAATGGCCGCCGACCGAGCACACGGCGTCGTCGAGGGCAGCTAGCTCGGCGAGCCGGCCATTGGACAAAAGGAGGCTCTTTTCGCCATCGGGATAGAGCTCGGCCAAGACCTCGAGTACGCGCTTGAGCCGCTCCCAAGGCAGGACGACGAAGCGGCCGTCGCCGAGCGGCACTGCCCGAAAGCGAGCTGGGCAATTGCTGAGCGCGCCGATGCTCGTGCCTTCGGGTGTGCGTTCGAACAACTCGAGCAAGGCGGGCACGAGGTTGTAGGGCTTGCCATCGATCTCGATGCCGAGCTGCACGCCGAACCAGTCCGGCCGCTCGCTTGGCTCGACCCAGGCGGTCCAGGGCAACTCGGGCGAGACGATGCGAAAGGGGAAGCTCGGCTCGATGATGACGCGAAAGCCGCGTTTCTGCATCTCGGGCACGGCGTGGGCCGCGAACGAAGCGCCCACGTGGGTCTCGCTGGCGAGCGCCACCCAGTAGTTGGCACGACTGTCGTAGTCGATCAGAAAATCGCTGATGCCCGAGAGCTCCAGCGCGCCGAAGCTCTCCAACAAGCGCTGCGCCTCGGCTTCGGCGCCGAAGTCACGCTCGATGTCGCCGCTGTTCTCGCCGTCGGCATCGTCATCGTCGCTGCTGCTGCAGACGGCCACGCCGTCGTACAGAAACTCGAGGCGGCCCACGCCGGCGACGACCTCGTGTTGCTGTTCGTTTTCTTCGATGGCGCCCGATTCTGCGAACAGGCGGAGCAGGGGTACGAATGGGAAGGGACCGCTCATGAGCGCCGCGGTCTTGGCGCAAAAAAACCAGCGATGGCAGCTTTTCAAACGCGCGCGGATCTGCTGGGAGTTTCTTTGCGGGCGAGGTTCGTCGTAGACAACGAGCCGAGATGACGTTTCGCGCAATACTCGGCGGCTCTGCTGCGCTTCTGCTGGTTTTCGCAGCCCGAGAGGGCCGGGCGGCCGGCTTCGAAAATGGGCTACCCCCGACGGCGCGCCATCAGGCGCTGGGCGGCGCCATGGTGGCCGGTGGCGCGGGCGCTTCCAGCTTGTTCAAAAACCCCGCCGGGCTCGCGCTGACGGAGGGCCTCGAAGCGCTCGGTGGACTATCGCTTTCGTTCACGCAGCTCCAGGGCGTACCCCCAGGCGCGACCCAGACGACAGCAGATTGGTCTCCGCAGGTCCTGCCCGTCCTCGCCGCGTCAGCGCGTCTGGCCGAGTGGCTCTCGGTCGGCGTGGGCGTTGCGCCGGTGGGCGCTCTGGGAGGGAGCTACGCGGCCGTGCGTCGCAACAGTTGGGCGTATGAACTCACGCCAGGCGCGGCGGTGCTCGTGCCCGAAGACGTCATTCGAGGGCGCTTGGCGCTTGGCGCAGCCTACCAAATGACACTGGCCCAGCAGAGCTCGGACAGTCCAGGAAATCGGCTCGATCTGTGGGGTTTCGATGGCTCGGGGGTGCGGCTTGGCGCGCAGTACGATCCCATTGCCGAACTGCGCTTGGGCGCGAGCGTGCGCACGCCGCGCACTCTGCCCACCAACGCTGGCTCAGCCCAGTTTGGTGGGCAGAGCGTCACCGACGCGAGTCTCCCGCTCACACTGCCCGTGGTCGTGAGCGCCGGCGCGCGCTTCGATCTCGATCGCTACGGGCTCGCGGTCGACTACGACTTTCTCGGTACGGGCAACGTCGATCGCACGACGTTGCTCGCCACGAGCGCGTCGGGCCCGGTGAGCCTGCTGCAAAGGCAAGGTTACAAGCACGGTCATGTCGTGCGCGTAGGGCTCGAGTACCGCGTGCCGGTCGGTGCAGCTGATGTTCCGCTGCGCGCAGGCTACGTCTGGGAAAGCGACGTCACGACCGCGCGCTTCCCCGATCCGTTCGCGCCGCCGCCGGCGTCAGCGCACACCCTGACGGCTGGCTTTGGCTACCAAGAGCGCGATTTTCAGATGAATTTCGCAATCTGGTCGCGCGTTTCTTCGGCTGCGGTCACCGCGGCCGAGCTGGGTTCGGGTTGCGCTGTGTGTGGCGGCGCGGGCGACTACGCACTCCTGCAGCTCGGCGCATCGGTCGATGCCTCGCTGCACTGGGAACTGTAAAAGGCCGCTCAGCCTTCTTCGATTGGAGGAGCCGGAGCGATCGAGCTGGCGCGCAGGGCGGCTGCGAGTCCACCGGCGATGTTGCCGTAGACGTCCATGTAGTCCTGATGGGCGAGCCCGATCATGTACTGCGCTTCTTCGACGCCGTACTCCTCGGCGATCTCGCAGGGGCTCATCTTGCCGGGCTGCTGCTTGTAAGTGAGAAAGTAGTGCTTGAGGCGCTCGATGAAGGCGCGCGGGCAATCGCTCAGATCGCGCCAGCTGCCGAAGCTTGGATCGTTCTTCATGACTGCGATCAGCTTGTCGTCGGCTTCGCCACGATCGATCATGCGCAGACCGCCGATCAAACGCGCGTTCATGAACAAGTTACCGTGCGGGATCGAACGCTCGGAGATGACGCAGATGTCCATCGGATCATTGTCGCCGATGATGTCTTCACGACCGGTCACGTCGTTGCAGCGCGCCGCCACGCGCGCGGCGCACAGCGTCTGCGGTACCAGGCCATATGGCATGGGGCAGGTGTTCGAGTAGAGCTGCGGTCGATCGACCTTGAGGTGGCCGGAAGCCTTGTCGAGCTCGTACTTCACCGTGTCGCTGGGCACGACCTCGATGTAGCAATTGACGCGGACGGGGGCTTCGTCGCCCATGGTCACTCCGTGCCACGGGTGCGCCTGAAAGAGCACGCCCAGAATGTCGCGGACGTGGTCGTTCGTGTCGGTGGGAAGGGTCATGAGTCAGAGAAGCGTGTAGACGAAGCTGAGCGAAGACTGGACGTCGAGCTTCTCGACGCCCGGTACGCCTGGATCGTTGTTGTAGAGTGAGATGGCTCCCACGGCGAACGAGAAACGCTCGAACAATTGCGTCGTCAGCTGGGCACCCAAGTTGAAACGGTAGGCCGTGGAACTCAGCACCGATTTGAAGCCTTCGACACCCAAGTCGAGGGAGAGGCGGTCGTCCAGGCGGTGCTGGTAGCCGATGAACGCACGAATGTTGTGATCCGTGCGGCTGTCGAGAGGCTCGGGCGCCGGCACGAGCGTGGCGCGTGCCGCCTGCGCCTGGGCGTTGAACAGGTCGAGCTGGAGGTTGTAGCCGAGTTCGCCCCAGACCTTCATCTCGGCATCGCGAATTGCGTAGACCGAAACGCCGGGGTCGAAGCCCATCCGTAAGTCGAGACCCTGGAACCGGTCGCGGCGCGCCGAGACGGCCATGAAGCCCGAAACGCGCGTGTCGAAGAAGTAGTCGTAGCGCAGGCGGCCCTGGTAGTTTTCGACGGTCGTTCCGGAATCCGCGCGTGGCGCCTCGGGCGACGCAGTGGGGTCGCGAGGCGGCACCGATTCAGCGTAGTTCAGCGCCGCATTGGCGTTGAATTCGTGTTTGCCGCGCCGCAACAGAAACTTGGTGCTGGCGGTGAGCGCAAACGAGCGCGCGTTGCCGCCGGCGAGCAGGCCGCCACCCTGGAGCGCCAGCTCGGTGGCGTCGGCGATCTCGCCTTCCGGGACCACTGCCTTCTCTTTGCCTTCGCTGGCGACCTCGGTCGCGCCAGAGCTGACTGCAGCTGGAACTTGGGCGAGGGCGTTCGAGCCAAAGAACGAGACAGATAGAAATAGTCCGGCAGAATATGTCTTCATGGTGAAGATCAGGGCGTCAGCACGCAGGAGTAGTCGCCGATCAGCACCAGCGCACGCTGGCAGGTGACGCGAGCGATTTGCGCGCTGTGATCAATCTGAAACTCGAATTTTTGGGCGAGGGGGCTGCGGCCCTCTCGGATCTGATTCAGATCGCAACCCTGGCAGGCGACGCCGCGGGCCTGGGTCACGACGTCGGCGTTGTCGCCGTAGACGTTGAGCAGACCCAGCACGCTGAGCACGAGTAACGTCACGCTGACGATCGGCCGGATCATTCTTTTCATTCGTCCACTCCTCGTCCCATCGTTTGCCTGGCGCGGTCTTACTTGCTCACCGCGACCATTTCCAGCTCATAGAAAGGCGGCGGCAGCTCTTTCGTCCACCAGAAGCCAGCTCCGACCTGCAGAAAGTGCTTTTGCAGGATGCCCTTGTAGTAGGAGCCGTTGCGGACGTAGATGTTCTGATCCGTGCGCTCGTTGTCGCAGCGCTCGCGAATATCGACTCGCGTGGTGATCTCGGCGTACATCAGGCCGCGCGACATGGCCGCCAGGTTGGCGATGGCTGGGGCGACGTCGGGATCGGGCAGGTACTGCAAAACGCCCTGACATATGATCAGATCGTGCTGGTTTCGGTCCCGCCAGCGAGCGATGTCCTGGTGGAGAAACCCGTGCTGCTCGCACATGGCTTTGCTGACCTCGGTGCCCGTGTACTCGACCTTCTTCGCGTTCTTTTCGATCCAGCGCTTCCACAGACCGATGCCGGCGCCCACGTCCAGCACGCTCTGCACGTCTAGCCCGTTCCACTTGCAGAACTCGAAGACGAAACGAGCCAAATGCGCATGCTCGTCGGCGGTGATCACCCGGGTCTTGGGGGAGTTGTAGAACCGATCGTAGTAAGCCTCGTCGAAGTGCCCGTGCCGCTCCATGGCTCGGTACCATACACGAGAGCGCGGACGGCCGGCCGTTTGCATACACTTTGTCGTGCGCGGCCGGTGCGGCCTCGGCTTCGCTGTCGAAAAAGTCCAACCCTATGCGGCCTTTTGACCCTCCGGCCTTGCTTCCGTGACCAAGGCGCAGCATTAAAGGCGCAGCCCGCACCACAAGGGTGCCCAGACCAAGGAACACAGGCCGATGAACCAGTCCATTGCACCCATCAAGACCCAAATGCCGACCGTCGCAGGCGGAACCTATCGCGTCGCCGACATGAGCCTTGCCGCGTGGGGTCGCAAGGAGATCCAAATCGCGGAAACCGAAATGCCTGGTCTGATGGCACTTCGTGAAGAGTTCGGCGCAGCGCAGCCCCTCGAGGGCGCTCGCGTGGCAGGCTGTCTCCACATGACGATCCAGACCGCCGTGTTGATCGAGACGCTGACTGCTCTCGGCGCCGAAGTGACCTGGACTTCCTGCAATATCTTCTCGACCCAGGACCAAGCAGCGGCCGCCATCGCTGCCACGGGCGTGCCGGTGTTCGCTTGGAAGGGCGAGACCGAACCCGAGTACGAGTGGTGCCTCGAGCAGCAGATCTACGCGTTTGCCGGCGGCAAGGGCCCCAACATGATTCTGGACGACGGTGGTGACCTGACCATCTGGCTGCACCAGAAGCATCCGCAGCTTTTCGAGGGCCCTGACGCCATTCGTGGCCTCAGCGAAGAGACGACCACGGGCGTGCATCGCCTCCACGAGATGTTCCGCGACGGCGCGCTCAAGTGCCCCGCGATCAACGTCAACGACTCGGTCACCAAGAGCAAGTTCGACAACCTCTACGGTTGCCGCGAGTCGCTCACCGACGGCATCAAGCGTGCGACCGACGTGATGTTCGCCGGCAAGGTGTGCGTCGTGGCCGGTTACGGAGACGTGGGTAAGGGCTGTGCGCAGGCCATGCGTGGTCTGGGCGCTCGCGTGCTCGTTACCGAGATCGATCCCATCTGCGCGCTGCAAGCCGCGATGGAAGGTTACCAGGTCGTGACGATGGACGACGCTGCCAGCATGGGTGACATCTTCGTGACGGCCACGGGCTGCTGCGACGTCATTCGCGGAGATCACCTGGAAGCGATGAAGAACGAAGCCATCGTTTGCAACATCGGTCACTTCGACAGCGAGATCGAAATCGCTTGGCTCGAGAAGAACCCGGGCATCAAGGAAGAGAACATCAAGCCCCAGGTCGACCACTTCGTTTTCCCGAATGGCAAGAAGCTGATCGTCCTGGCGCGTGGCCGGCTCGTGAACCTGGGCTGCGCCACCGGCCACCCCAGCTTCGTGATGTCCTGCAGCTTCACCAACCAAGTCATGGCTCAGTTGGCCCTCTGGGGTGAGAAGTTCGCGCCGGGCGTGCACCTGCTCCCCAAGAAGCTCGACGAGAAGGTCGCCGCTCTCCACCTGCCCAAGTTGGGCGTGAAGGTCGAGAAACTCACGGCCAAGCAGTCCGAGTACCTCGGTATTCCGATCGAGGGCCCCTACAAGCCCGCTGCTTACCGTTACTGAGTCGGTTCGAACGGCTCGTTTTCGAGCCGAAAAAACGGCGTGTTCCTTCGGGGGCGCGCCGTTTCTTTTTACCTGGCCCTCGCGCTTTCGGGTGTTATTGAGTCGCGGGCCGTGGACCTGTAAGGTCCGCGCCCCAAGCGCCCCCGGGTAGCCAGAGAACGAAACGATGACCGACCTCAGCAAGTATCGCAATATTGGCATTTTCGCCCACGTCGACGCCGGCAAGACCACGACGACCGAACGCATCCTCAAGCTCACGGGCAAGATCCACAAGATCGGCGAAGTGCACGACGGCGCGGCCACCACCGACTTCATGGTGCAAGAGCAGGAGCGCGGCATCACGATTCAATCGGCTGCCACCACCTGTTTTTGGAAAGAACATCGTTTCAACGTGATCGACACCCCCGGCCACGTGGACTTCACGATCGAAGTCTATCGTTCGCTCAAGGTGCTCGACGGCGGCATCGGCGTGTTCTGTGGTTCGGGTGGCGTCGAGCCGCAGTCGGAAACCAACTGGCGCTACGCCAACGACGCTGGCGTGGCGCGCATCATCTACGTGAACAAGCTCGACCGCCTCGGCGCCGACTTCTATCGCGTGGTGAAGCAGGTCCGTACTGTTCTTGGCGCCAAGCCCCTCGTCATGGTGCTGCCCATCGGCATCGAAGGCGATTTCTCGGGCACTGTCGATCTGCTCGAGCGGAAATCCTACATCTGGGACGACACGGGCAAGCCCGAGAACTTCAAGGTCGGCGAGGTCCCGGAGGACATGAAAGCCGACGTCGAGAAGTACCGCGCCGAGCTGATCGAGCTGGCCGTCGAGCAAGACGACGCCGCGATGGAGATGTACCTGGAAGGCACCGAGCCCGACATGGCCGTCATCAAGGCTTGCATCCGCAAGGGCACGATCGCCCGCGCCTTCTTTCCGACCTATTGCGGGTCGTCCTTCAAGAACAAGGGCGTGCAGCAGATCCTCGACGCAGTCGTCGACTACCTGCCCAACCCCACCGAGGTGTCTCCGCAGCCCGAGGTCGATCTCGAGGGTAACCCCACCGGTAAGTTCGCGATCGTCGATCCCAAGGGCCCGTTCCGCGCGCTGGCGTTCAAGATCATGGACGACCGCTTCGGTTCGCTGACCTTCACCCGCGTCTACTCGGGCACCTTGAACAAGGGTGACACCGTCATCAACACCGCCACGGGCAAGACCGAGCGTGTGGGCCGCATGGTGGAAATGCACGCCAACGACCGTACGATGGTCGACAGCTGCCAGGCTGGCGACATCGTCGCTCTGGTGGGCCTCAAGAACGTCCGCACGGGTCACACCCTGGCTGACGAGAAGAACCCCGCCACGCTCGAGCCGATGGTGTTCCCGGCGCCGGTGATCTCGGTTGCCATCGCGCCCAAGGACAAGGCCAACAGCGAAAAGCTGTCAGCAGCTCTTGGCAAGATGGTCGCAGAGGATCCTTCCTTCCACGTCGAAGTGGATCAGGAGTCGGGTCAGACCATCCTCAAGGGCATGGGCGAGCTCCACCTGGACATCAAGGTGGACATCCTGCGTCGTACCCACGGCGTAGACGCGACGGTGGGCGAGCCGCAAGTGGCCTACCGCGAGACCATCACGCGCGCGGTCGAGGACACCTACACCCACAAGAAGCAGACGGGTGGTTCGGGTCAGTACGCCAAGATCGAGTACAAGATCGAGCCGGGTGAACTCGGCACGGGTTTTGTTTTCGAGGCGGCCATCGTCGGCGGCACCATCCCCAAGGAATTCATTCCTGCCGTCGAAAAGGGCTTCAAGGTCATGATCCTCAAGGGTCCGCTCGTCGGCTTTCCCGTCGTGGACGTGAAGGTCTCGCTCCTGGACGGCGGCTTTCACGCCGTCGACTCCTCGCAGATTGCCTTCGAGGTCGCGGCCAAGGCGGCTTACCGCCAGACCATGCCCAAGTGCGGTCCCGAGCTGCTCGAGCCGATCATGAAGGTGGACGTGTTCGTCCCCGACGACAACGTCGGCGACGTCATTGGCGACCTCAACCGTCGTCGTGGCATGATCAGCGGCCAGGAGCCGGGCGCGACCAACGTGCGCATCCGCGCCGAAGTCCCGCTCTCCGAGATGTTCGGTTACATCGGCGACTTGCGTTCCAACACCTCCGGCCGTGGTCAGTTCTCGATGGAGTTCAGCCACTACGCCACCTGCCCGCGCCAAATCCTCGAGCAGGTCAAAGAGCAGGTCAAGGCCAAGGAAGAAGCCAACAAGAAGTGAACCGTCGCCCTGCACGGGGCGTCGCCGCACTACGTTTCTTCGGGCTCGGTTCGCACAATCAGGCCCGTCGTCCGATCGCGGTAGCGCGTTCGACGGATCAATCGCTGGCCGTTCACGAGCAGGAGGCGTTGCTCTTCGATGGTCGCTTGCGCACCCAGGGCGGTGCTCTGCGCCTCAGGATTCACGACGCGCCATGTCGCCAAATCGTCGGGCAAAGGCTCCAGCTTGCCGCGCAGATAGTCCAAGAAGCTCTCGCCGCCTTCGCGGAAGAAAACGGCGAACACGCTGAGCCAAAAGACGAGCGCGACGCCGACGAGGCCGAGGGTGAGCCACGACACGTGCTGGGCGCTAGCTCAGGCCAAACGAAAATGCCGAACCGCGAGCCCGTGAGGCTGAGCCGCGCGGAGTTTGCTAGCCTCGCGCCCATGAACCGACGACAAATGATTCAGGTGGCCGCCAGCACGGCCGTGGCCCATGGCGTAGTGACGGTGCTGGGCTGTCAGGCAGCGCCCAAGACCGCTTCGGCCGCAGGGGAGCAGCGTCACGAACCAAAAACGACGCCGCCGTCGCCCGTGACACCCGAAGGCGCGCGACTGGCTGCGGCTGCCTCCGACTGTGTACGCGTCGGCGAGACCTGCCTCGAGCACTGCTTGCGCAGCTTGTCTGCGGGCAGCGACATGATGGCCCTCTGCGCGCGGTTGGTCGAAGAGATGCTGCCCATCTGTCGCGCTACGGCAACGCTCGGCGCCATCGGCTCCAAGCGACTCGAGGCCATGGCTCAGCTGTGCGCAGACGCGTGCGGTGAGTGCGCGGCCGAATGCGAGAAGCACGCCGGCCATCACGCCGAATGCAAGGCATGCTTCGAAGCCTGCAAGGCGACCGAAGTTCTGGCGCGCGCTTTGGTCTGAGAAGACAGTGAGTCCGCGGGGTCAGAACCCGAGCACGCTAGAAACGCGGGCGTTTGCGTATATACGTTTTTATGATGACGTATATAGGTTGTGTTGGCTGAAGTCGTAGCTCAGCTCGACCGCTGCCTTCGGAGAGGTTCTTCGAGCTGGCCGCGCTACACTTTCTCGATTTGGAGGCCTTACTGTGAAGGTCTTGGACGCAAAAGCTCGGGCTCGATTGGTCCTGCGGGCTCGGGGGTTGGCCGGCGGACTCGAGGAGGCGCGCAACGGGAAAGCTTACCTTCGGGTCATGGGCGCGCTCTCACACTTTGGACTGCTGTTCGTGCCCGATGTGCCGGCAAAACAAACGTGCGCGACTGGCTCTACGTGACGGATTCGGTCAACCTTCGTTTCGCGGGATCCCTTGGGCATTGTTGGTGCGCCATCGGGCGCGGTTGCCGAAGAAGTCGGCACCCGCCAAGTTGCACGCCTTTCGACTTCGCGACGACGATCAATTGCTGCTGGAACGCTTGGCGCGGGAGCTGAATCTGAGCCGCACCGACGTCATTCGCGCAGGACTGCGCAAGCTGGCTCTGGGCTGAAGGCTCGCACCTCAGTCCGGCACGCTCTTTTGCCGGTGCCGGTCCCGAAAGCCCGAGGCGCCGCCACTGACCATGAAGGTGAGGAGCTCGGTGGGGGAGGCTTCGAGCTGCTGGACCAGGGCGCGGGGGACGGCCAGCACTTGGCCGCCGATGTTGTAGGCCTGCGGTACGTAGACGGCGACGTGGTCGGTGAGGGCGAACATGCCCAAATCGTCACGGGTGAGAAAACCGAAGAGCCGCGTTTCGCTGTCGGCCGAGAGGCGAAACGAGACCGCGCGCCCGAACCTGCGCTCTTCGCCCAAGAACGCATTCAGCAGATCGCGGATCGAGGTGTAGAGCAGTTTGACCAGTGGCAACCGCGCGAACAGCCGGTCGATCAGGCTGGACACCTTGCGGCCCACGACGTTGGAGAAGAGCAGACCGACGGCCGTAGTCAGCGCCAGGGTGAGCACGACGCCCAGGCCCGGGATCGACACGCCCAGCAGCTCGTCCAGCTTGGTGACGAGCGCGTAGAGGATGTAGAGCGTAAGCAGCGTGGGCACGAGCACCAGGCAGCCGCGCGCGAAGTATCCGAGGATCCGACTCATGACTCGGGATGTTCGTCGCCCGGCGCCCACGAGTCGAGCAAGAGTAGCTGGCCGAGTGCCGCGACTATGGCCGTTTCCGTGCGCAAAATGGGAGCGCCGAGCCGAATGCCCGAAAAGCCCGCTCGTTCGAAGCAGCCGAGCTCAGCCGTCGTCCAGCCGCCCTCCGGACCCACGGCCAAGCGCACGGGGCCGTGGTGCGGGGCGTCGGCTGCGGCCAAGGTACGCGCAGCTCCCGGGTCGAGGAGCAGCTCGCGGCACGGCTCGCTCTCTTGCAGGCGCGGCAAGCGTTCTTCGATGAACGTGCGAAAGCTCGGTTCGACCTCGATCGCGGGCAGCCAGCTTTGCGCGCCTTGCTCGCAGCCGAGCCACAGATCTTCGCGCAAGCGTTCGGGCGCGAGCCTAGGTGAATCGAAGTAGCTCTTGTCGACACGGTAGCCCGCGACCAAGTCGAGCCTGCGCACGCCAAAGGAAGCAACGGTCTGCAAGAGCCGCGAAAGCGCCTTGGGGCGCGGGAGGGCGACGACGAGCGAAACCAGCGGCTGGGGCTCGGGCGTGAGCGGGCCGAGCTCGACGACGAGCTCTTTCTTCTCTTCTGAAACCAGGCGCGCGGGCGCGCGGCCTTGGCCTAGGACGGCGGCTTTCAGCGCGTCGCCGGGTTTTTTTCGCAGCACCTGACGGATGTGGTCCGCGCGGCGTCCGCTGATGCGGGCCTGGCTGTTCACGACCTCGCTGGGATCGAGCAACAGCAGGTTCACGACGGGGACACAGCGGAAAGAGAGCCGCGGTCGCGGGGGTAGCTGCCGAGCACCTTGACCAGGCGCTGGCTGCGCTCGAGTTCGCCGAGCGCCCGCTCGACAGCAGCATCGGTGCGGTGGCCTTCGACTTCGACCACGAAAGCGTATTCCCAGCGCCGCTCGGGCAAGGGTCGCGACTCGATGCGGGTCATGTTGACGCCTGCGTCGTCGAGCACGCCCAGGGCGGCGCGCAACGCGCCTCTCTCGTGGGCAGCGCGAAAGACCAGGCTGGTCTTGTCTTGGCCGCTGGGCGCTGCGTCTTGGAGCGCGATACCGACGAAGCGCGTGGCGTTGTGGGCGTTGTCCGCCAGGTTGCCTTCGAGCACGACCAAACCGTACGTCTCGGCCGCCAGCTGGGAGGCGATGGCGAGCAGTTCACCGTCGCGCGAGGCGTCGCGAGCCGCGGCCGCCGTAGACGTAGCGCTGATGCGCGGCACGTCAGGGTAGTGTCGATCGAGCCACAGTCGGCACTGCGCCAAAGCCTGCGGGTGCGACAAAATGGCCGTGGCGCGCGCGGGATCGAGACCGGGGCGGGCCATGAGGCAGTGGCGGATTTCGATTTCGTGCTCACGCTCGATCAGCGGCCGCTCGGTGATCAGGCAATCGAGAGTCTCGCGTACGATGCCCTCGGTCGAGTTCTCGAGTGGCACGACGCCGTGCGTCACTGCGCCCGAACCGACTGCCTCGAACACCTGGGCGATGGTGACGAACGCCTGGTAGCTCGTAGCGGGACCAAACATGGCGAGCGCCGCGGCGTGCGTGTTGGTCGTGGCCGGCCCGAAGTAGCCGACGGTGAGCGGAGCAAGGGCGTCGTTGGCCATGTTCTCAGTGGAGCAGGGAAGCCAGGGCGCCAAGCTTCATGGCCAAGCCGAGATCACCTTCGATCTTCAGCTTGCTGCCAAAGAAGAGGGCAGGCGCTGCCGCGCGACCCTCCATCAGATCGACGTAGTCTTTCGCGGCTAGGCGCACCGTGCACTGGGCCTCTCCTTCGCCTTCGACCAAGCTGGGTCGCTCGGTCAGGTTCAAGATCCACGTGCCTCCGCCTTCGCCTTCGAGCACGAACTTGTACACGGCGCCGATGTGACTGACGGCTTCGGGATGCCGCGCGATCTTGTCGGCGGCCTCGGTCATTTTTTCTCGAGCGGTAGCCATGTCGAGCCCGATCTGTAGCGGCACCAGCAGGGGGAAGGAAGTGGTGGCGCGGCGACTCCCTTCCGCAAACTTTACCGTACGGAGTCTCCGGCCTTGCGCGCGCGATCCTGGGGGTCGAAAACCCATTCGTGGCGCGACTATTCGTTTACGGCTCGCTGCAGCGCGGTTGCTCGAACGCCGGCCTGCTCGAAGGGGCTGCGTACCTTGGACCGGGCAGCACGGCCGAGGGCCATGCGCGGGTCGTCTACCACGATGGCTTTCCCGCGCTCTACCGCGACCAGGCGGGCCGGGGTCGAGTGCGCGGCGAGCTCTATGTCGTGGGCAGCGCGCTGCTCATCGAGCTGGATGCTTTCGAGGACGTGCCGGACCTCTACCAGCGTGAGGAGATCGAACTCGACGACGGCTCGATGGCCCATGCGTATGTCGTCACGGCGGAGGTGGCCTCGCAGTTTGCCGCTGTCGACGACGGCTCGTGAAAAAGAAAAAGCCGAAGCTTTCGCTCCGGCCTCGCGCGGACTGCTGGGCAATCCGAGCAGCTCGAAAATCAGCGACCTGCCATCGGCTTGAAGGGGCGCTCGTCGTAGCCCGTGAAAATCTGACGCGGGCGCGCGATCTTTTGTTCCTTGTCGAGCAGCATTTCTTCCCACTGCGCCAGCCAACCGACGGTGCGCGGGATGGCGAACATCACCGTGTACATCTCGACCGGGATCTCGAGCGCCTCGTAGATGAGGCCCGAGTAGAAGTCGACGTTGGGGTAGAGCTTGCGGCTGACGAAGTACTCGTCTTCCAGGGCAATGCGCTCGAGCTCGTGCGCCACGTCGAGTAGCGGGTTGCGCTTACCGATGATGTTGAACACACGGTCCGCCAAATGCTTGATGACGCGCGAGCGCGGATCGTGGTTCTTGTAGACGCGGTGACCGAAGCCCATGAGGCGCTGGCCGGCCGAGCCGTCCTTCACGGCCTTCACGAAATCGGCGACCTTGTCCTTGCTGCCGATCTGCTTGAGCATGCGCAGCACGGCTTCGTTGGCGCCGCCGTGAAGCGGACCGTAGAGAGCAGCCGCGGCGCCGGCGACGGCGACGTACGGATCGGCCATCGAGCTGCCGATCGAGCGCATGACGTTGGTGGAGCAGTTCTGCTCGTGATCGGCGTGCAAGATGAAGAGCACGTCGAGCGCGCGGACGATGTCGGGGTGCGCCTTGTAGCGGGGCTCGGCCACGCGCTTCACCATCGATAGGAAGTTCTCGGAATAACTCATGCCGTTGTCCGGGTAGACGAACGGACGCCCCTGACTGTGACGGTAGCTCCACGCTGCCAAGGTCGGCATCTTGGCGATCAGCCGGATCATCTGCAGGCGGCGGTTTTCCGTCTCGTGGACCTCCTTGGCGTTCGGGTAGAACGTGGACAGGGCGCCGACGGTGGCGACCAGCATGCCCATGGGATGCGCGTCGTAGCGGAAGCCGTTCACGAAGCTGCGGATGTTCTCGTGGACGAAGGTGTGGTGGGTGATGTCGTCTTCCCACTTGGCGAGCTGGCCGGGGTCCGGCAGCTCACCGTTGATCAGCAGGTAGGCGACTTCGAGAAACGACGCGGACTCGGCCAGTTGGTCCACGGGGTAGCCGCGGTAGCGCAGGATGCCCTTGTCGCCGTCGATGTACGTGACCGCGGAGCGACAGCTGGCCGTGTTCATGAAGGCCGGGTCGTAACCCATGAGGCCGAAGTCTTCGGCGTCCGTTTTGATCTGACGGAGGTCCATCGAGCGGACGGTGCCGTCCTCGATCGGGAGTTCGTAGATCTTGCCAGTGCGATTGTCTGTGACAGTCAGGGATTCCTTCGACATCGCGAGGGTTGTCCCCCGTCGCGACGGGGCTGGCAACCCCAGGGACGCTCGAAAACTCTCAGATAAGTGGGCCAGTTCGCTCCCGCCGTGCGACCCCTCGGGTATGGGCCTCGAACACCCCGCTCCCCCGAAGTCGCAGCGCGATTCGGGCGTTCTTTTCCAGATCGTTTTGGGTGCGTTCGGCTTGCTCGGCGTTTCGGCATGCTCAGCGTCGGGCGATACCCCGACCTTGGCCCCGGCCCTCCTGCACGCGCGCTCGGCCAGTGCAGCCTTCGGTGTGGCCCAGTCGCGTTGGATGCACGTGCCCGTACCGCCCGAAGACGCCCCGAAGTTGGCTCCGGTCGCGCTCATCGCGCCAGTCGTCGACAAGCCCGGCGGAGGCGCGCAGCCCATCGGCTACTTGCGGCTCGGCTCACCCGTCTCGCGGTCGAACGAACCCGTCTCCAAAGAGGGCTGCGCTGGTGGCTGGTACGCCGTGCGTCCGTTGGGTTTCGTGTGCCAGGACGACAAAACCACACTCGAGCTCGATCACCCGCTCGTACGTGCCTTCCCCGATGGTCCCGATCGCGAGCGCCCGCTGCCTTACCGCTATGCGTTCGTGCGCTCCGTCGTGCCCAACTACCTCAAGGTGCCGACCAAGAGTGAGCAGGAGAAGTACGAGATGCACCTCGACCGCCACCTGCGCAGCTACCACAAGCTCAGCAAGAGCTGGGATACGCTGGCGCCAGGCGCCAATCAGCTACCGCTGCGACCGAGTGGCGCGGCGCTGGGCCCATTGCCCAAGGACGCCAATGCACCTGGCATGAACGAGCGCTACGGCGGACGCGGCGACGACGCCGTGCCTTGGTGGCTCCAAGGCGAGCGCCGCATTCCCAACATCTCCAGCTTCCAGGCGCCGCCATACGCCGTCATCGCGGGACGCGTGAAGCGCCACGCGGGCATCGCGCTGGTCGATAGCTTCGTTTCGGGTGACGAGTCGTTTGGGCGTCGCTTCGCCGTGGCCGTCGACGGTCGTTTGGTGCCCGCCGACAAGTTGAAGGCCGAGTCGGGTTCGACCTTTCACGGCGTCGAGTTCGAGGGACGAAACCTGCCGCTCGCATTTTCCTTTGGCGAAGGCACGCGCGCTTGGAAATTCCAAGGTGGCTCGCCCCGCAAAGGTGACGCGCTGGCGCACCGCACGCTGCTCGAACTCACCGGCAAAGTGAAGAATTACCGTGAGGAACGCTACGTCGAA
>Ga0105046_10006542_pt1 | contig 18409 bp, 17 predicted proteins | sample MAT03_FD_78385 | JGI IMG/M metagenome (GOLD analysis project Ga0105046, IMG submission 78385) | Freshwater microbial communities from Lake Fryxell liftoff mats and glacier meltwater in Antarctica - MAT-03 (megahit assembly) | ecosystem: Environmental > Aquatic > Freshwater > Ice > Liftoff...
ACCAGCCGTGCACCCGGGTCGCTGACCAGCGGCGTCCCCGCATCACTGATCAGCGCCACATCGCTCCCGCCCAGCAGCCGCTCGACCAGTCGTGGCGCCTGCTCCGCCTCGTTGTGCGCGTGATAGCTCCGAACCGGCGTGCTGATCCCCGCCCAGGCCAGCAGTGGCGCACTGTGGCGCGTGTCCTCTGCCACGATCAGCGTTACGCGCTGCAACGTCTCGACCGCACGCGGCGTGAGATCGCCCCGATTGCCAATTGGGGTCGCGACGATGTAGAGCGTTCCAGTCATCCTACGAAGATGCGCCAACCGGTGAGCCAGCGACACCGCAGCGGGCGAGGTCGTCGAACGACGGAGGGGTGCACCGAACCGGCGCACCCCTCGTCTGTACATCTCGTACGGCGCGCCACCGCGGCGCCGCGCCGCGCACACTCAGACGTGCTTGTCGAAGTACGGCTGCAGCTGCGCCTTGGGCATCGCCCCAACCACCTGATCCACGACCTTGCCGTCCTTGACGAACAGCAGGGTGGGAATCGAACGGACGTTGAACGTCGCGGCCGTCTTCTGGTTGGCATCCACATCCAGCTTGGTGATCTTCACCTTGCCCTCGTACTCGGTCGCCAGCTGATCGAGGATCGGCGCCACCATGCGACAGGGTCCGCACCACGTCGCCCAGAAATCCACGACCGCCAGCCCTTTGTGGTCCAGCACTTCGCTCTGAAAATCGCCGTCGGTGACGGCCATCACGTTCGCCATGTTTCTCACCTGTCGTGGGCAACCGATTCGGCGGCCGCCCCGCTAAAGTTCTCTCCATCATGACAGATCCCGCACCGCGCGGCACCCGCATCGCCCACATCGGTCTCGCCGTCACCGCGCTCGACCAGATCCTGCCCTTCTACCGCGATGTCCTCGGTCTTGCGGAAGTGCCGCTCGATGACGCCGATGGAGCGCGCATCGCCGGACTCGCCACCGGTGAATCACTGGTCGAACTCCTCGAAGCGCAATCGCCCGATTCGCCAATCGGGAAGTTCATCGCCAAACGCGGCCCGGGGATCCATCACATCTGCTTCGCCGTCGACGACCTCGACGCCACACTCAAACGGTGCACCGTGCACGGCATCCGACTCATCGACCAGACTCCGCGAATCGGCGCCGAAGGCAAACGCATCGCCTTCCTCCACCCCGCCAGCACAGCCGGGGTCCTGGTGGAACTATCCGAATACTAGCGCTTTTGTTCCTGCGGCTGGTTTGAGCAGAAGCCTCGCATCGGAGCCAGGTCGGTGTTCTCGATGAACCACCGCTGATTCGGCCCCTGCGTCGCGACCATCGTTGTCTGCGCCGCCATCTGTCCCCGACGGAACTCCACCTTCAGATTGCGCTTCAATCCTTCACCGGGCACATCGCTCACGATCCGGTAGGTGTCGTGGTTCAGATTGCACTGCATCACGAGTATCCGCTTCTCCAGCTCCTGACGATCCTTGATGAGCTCGCGCGCCGGCCCCCTGGCGCTTCCCCAGATGATCGAGGTGGCCTGGACGTCTCCGGCTCGCATCGATGCCAAAAACTGCTCGGCGGCCTGCTTGGGGCCGGTCGCGCCGACCTGCATCGGCCCACCGGCGCCTCCACCTGAGCGGCACGCACCGAGCGCCATCATCATTCCTGCAACCAGTCCGGTCCGTCGCGTCACGTGTTCAACTCCATGAGTCCGAATTATAGATATGTCGAACGAAGCTAATCTCGGGGCCGGTGCCCCACCACGCGCGCCCCGTCGTCAGCGGCTGTACGTCAACATCGACCACGTCGCCACCCTGCGACAGGCGCGCGGCGGGAGCCACCCCGATCCCGTCGCCGCTGCCCGCTGGTGCGAGGACGCAGGTGCCGACGGCATCACCGTCCACCTCCGCGAAGACCGTCGCCACATTCAGGATGCTGACGTGGAGACCCTCGCCAGCACCGTCCGTTCCTACCTGAACCTCGAAATCGCCAGCACTGACGAGATGCTCGCCGTCGCGCTTCGGCTGCGGCCGCAGCAGGTGACCATCGTGCCGGAGCGCCGACTGGAGGTGACGACAGAGGGGGGGCTGGATGTACATCGCGACCCGGCCGGACTCCGCCGGCGCATCACTGCCCTGAACGCAGCCGGTATTCGGACGGCCCTCTTCATCGACCCCACGATGGACGCCGTGCGCGCATCCAGCGAACTCGGCGCGAGCGCAATCGAGCTGCATACCGGCGCCTACGCGAATCACCCGGCGGACCCGGCGACGATCCGGGCGCTGGCCACGGCGGCCGAGTTTGGCCGGAGCATCGGCATCGCCGTGCACGCCGGCCATGGCCTCTCGGTGAGCAACGTTGCGCCCGTCGCGGCTATTGAGCCGATCGAAGAGCTGAACATCGGACACGCACTCATCGGCCGGAGCATCCTGATTGGGATCGCCGGCGCGATCCACGAACTGCGCGCCGTCATGGATGCCGCCAGACAGGTTCCGGGGTAATGGCAATGGAGCCAACCCGCAGCCCCATGTAGCTTGTGGGGCGTGCGGATCGTCCTCATCGATACCGCCACTCTTCATATCTGCATTCATGTCTGTCGGCCTGCTCGATTTTTTCGTTCTGGAAGCCAGTGACTACGTCGACCGCCTGCAGCGATTGGTGGCGACCGACGAGGCGCAGGGCCCCGACTCCGCTACGCTGCTGAAGCTTTCGCGCGAACTGCGCGGCAGCGCGGCGATGGCGCGACTCGGCAGCTTCGCCGAGGCCGCCGCAGGCGTCGAGCGTGCGGCGCGCCTGCTGAACGAGGGACGGATCGCCTGGACGCCACTCCTCGCGACCACGGCCGCGAAGGCGATCGCGGAACTCCGGGCGCTGATTCCGATGGCCCGGCTGTGGGGTGAGAGTCAGGACGAGCGAGCGCGCTCCACCGGTACGCAGTTGACCGCCGTGCTCGACGAGGCCGAACGCCGAGGATCGCTGATGCAGAGTGGCGCGACCGCTGGGCCAGCGTCATTTTCGGTGCCAACTGTTCCGAATCCGGCAGTTACGGCCTTTTTCGATTCCATCGATCACGCCGCCAATGCACTCGTGGCTGCTCCGTTGTCACCCCAGCCCCCACCTGTGCCGCACACACCGAGCCCTCTGCCACCGACGCCGGTGGGGACGCGTGCTGCAGATTCCTTCCCGGTGTCCAGTCCCCCCGGTGTCATGGCCGCCCTGACCGACGCACTCATGCCTATTGTCCCAATCGCCACGCTGGCCCCCGGCAACGGTGCCGATGCCGTGGTGTTCCGCGCGCCGAATCCGCCAGTCGCATTCGGCGAACGGTTCATCTCTGACATCACGCCGTTGATCGGCTCACTTCGTGCGCGACTGGCGCCGCTCCGACAGGGCGCCATGCAGCACGCAAGTGCCGATATGGTGGCGGCGTTCCGCCCGATACTCACAGCGCTCCGCGAGATCTCGGCGAGCTATGAGCAGCTGGACATCAGCGACTTCTGCGACGCAGTGCTGACGGCGCAGGCGCCGCTCCCCGCCCCCGCCGCCGGCGCGTTGGACACCGCGCTCACCGTCATGCTGCAGCAGGACATTGCGGCACCGGTGCGTTCGCAGCGCCTCGCTGAGTTGCGACGCGTGGTCTTTGCCTCGACACCTCTCACCACGGCGGCGCAGTCGGAGCCGGCGTCGCGCGCGACGCGTGGTCTCACACCGGCTGGCCGCGCGCCGATGAATGTCACGATCATCCCCACGCCCACCGTCGCGCGCCCCACGCCGCCCGCGCCGCGCGGACGCGAACTCAACTCATTGCTGACAAGCAGTCTGCAGCGTGTGCGCGAACTCGACGCCACGCCGCTCGATCTGATTGCCGTTCCGGGCAACGGTGCGACGGCGACACCGGTCGCGCCTGGTGGAGAGCCAGATGTAGTTCCCATCGATTCGTTGCTCTATCGTGGGTCCCGTGCGCTGTCACGCGCGCGGCACATCGTGGGACACCTGCGCGGCAACGGCGCGCAGTACGATGCGGCGCTGATCGACGAGCTCCTCGATCTGGTGGAGTTGTCTGGGAGCGCCAGCTGACCGGTTTCGCGCAATGACCCGCGCGCGCTGGCAGACACTGATCGGGGCCGTGCTCACGCTGCTGCTGCTTGGGTGGACGTTGCGTGACGTTGAACCCGGCGCACTCCTGCAGCAGCTCCGCAACGCCAACGTCGCGCTCCTGTTGCTCTCGGCTCTCGTCGCGACCACCATCTTCCCGCTGCGTGCCTTGCGCTGGGTGGTGCTGCTGGAGCCGATTGCGCCGGGGTTGCGGTTCATGGACGCCTGGCGCGCGGTCGCCATCGGGATGATGATCAACAACGTCCTGCCGGCGCGCGCCGGCGAGCTCGCACGCGCCTATGCGCTCTCGCGCGAGACCCGCCGCGTGTCGTTCACCAGTGCGCTCGCGTCGATTGCGCTGGACCGCCTGTTTGATGCGCTGGTGGTCTTCACGCTGATGTTCGGCGCCATGCTGGCGCCGGGGTTTCCGGCCGGCGCAACGATCGCCGGCCGACCCGCCACCGCACTCGTGGGCACGTGGGGTGTCGCCATTCTGGTGCTGGTGTTCGGCGGTGCGATGATGGTCGCATTTCGACCCGATATCGCACGCAGCATCGCCACCCGTTTCGCTCGCGCCGTGACGCCCGGATGGGAGCCGCGCGTCGCCAGCTTTGTCGATCAGGCGACCGCCGGTCTGGCGGTGCTCCGCAGCCCCTCGCGGTTCGCCCGTGTCATCGGCTGGACCCTCGCGCACTGGCTCACCAACGCGCTCGCGTTCTGGATCGCCTTCCGCGCCGTGGGCATCGACACGCCATATACCGGCGCGCTCTTTCTGCAGGGACTGGTCGCGATCGGCGTGGCGATCCCGTCGTCGCCAGGCTTCTTTGGCCCGTTCGAGGCGTTTGCCAAGGCCGGCCTCCAGATCTATGGCGTTCCGGTCACCCTCGCCGTGACGTGGGCCGTCGGCTTTCACCTCCTCGCGTTTGTCCCCATCACCGCCCTCGGCGCGTACTACTTCTCGCGACTCGGCCTGTCGATGAGCGAACTGCGAGCGACCGCCAAACAACCCGCGCCAGCCGATGTCTGAACTGCACGCGCAGGTGCAGGCGTGGGCCAAGATCAACCTCGACCTTCGCATTCTCGCACGCGAAGAGAGCGGATTTCATCAGATCGAGACGATCTTTCAACGGATCTCGCTCGCCGATGCAATCGATCTGCGGGTGACGACAGGCGCAGGGATCGCGCTGACCTGTGCGCCACCGGTGAATGTGCCGGCGAGCAGGAACCTCGCCTATCGGGCCGCTGCCGCCTATCGCGCTGCGGCGGAGTGGCCCGCGTCCGATCGCTGCATCCAGATTGCGATCACGAAACACATTCCCACCGGTGCCGGACTCGGAGGCGGAAGCGCCGACGCCGGTGCCGTGCTGCGCGCGCTGAATGCACTCAACCCCGCACCGCTGCCCGCCACCACGCTCCTCACGATCGCCGCGACGTTGGGCGCAGATGTCCCCTTTCTCACCTCGGAGCGCGCCGCTGCGTTGGCGTGGGGCCGAGGCGAGCGACTCTTCGCGTTACCACCGTTGCCGCGTCGCGAGCTGCTGCTTGCCACCTTCCGCGATGGCGTGAATACGGCGTTGGCGTACCGGGCGCTCGCCGAATGGCGTGCACGCGGCGACGTCGCGGCAGTGGGTAGCGTGATGCACGACGCGCCAACGCTTGGGGACTGGAACAGCATCACGCAGTTCGCGCGCAACGACTTCGAGGGGCCGGTGTTCGCACTTCGACCAGATATTCTTGCCGTCCATCGTGCGCTCTCGTCGTCTGCACCGACGGCGCTGGTCCGGATGTCCGGCTCAGGCGCGACCGTCTTCGCCATTTTCGCCACGCCATCGAGTGCCGTTGCCAACGCACCGACGCCATGGCCTGCATCAGCGCAGATCACGCCCGTACACGCCGCAACACTCCAACAGGTACCGGCGGTGGCGATCTTGGCGCCGACGTCACGGCCCCGTTAGCCTTCAGTGCTGCTCCCCGATCGTCTAATGGCAGGACAGCGGCCTTTGAAGCCGTGAATCGTGGTTCGAATCCACGTCGGGGAACTCCTTCTGCCTTTATCAGTGCCAGCCGCGTGACCTCTCGCAACGCCGCGCGCCCTACCGCCGACATCCCCGCACAGCAGGCGCCGCTTACGGGGATAGACCTCGCGGCACTGGCGCGGCGATACGCCCTCTTTCTGCGGCTGTCGTATCTCGGCTGCATCGCCATCGCCACACTGCTGCATCTGGGATTCGACCCCACGCCGGCTGCCGCCGCGCGGCGGCTGCAGCGCGCGCTCGATCCGACGCTGAACTTCAAGGACATCGTCGACGCTGCGCGCAACATCGCGCTCTTTCTTGGATGGGGGGCTACCTGGGTCCTCACATCCCGTATGCCAGCGAGCCGACGCGACGTTTTGCTCGCCACCCTCCTCGGGCTCCTCGCGTCGGTTGCGGTGGAGACGATCCAGCTCTTCTCGGCGTTCAGGCAGTCGAGCATCGTCGATGTGGCGACCAACACCCTCGGCTCACTCGTCGGTGCCGCAACGCTCTACTTCCTCGAGCGGCGAGCGGTTGGCGACATGCGTCGCGGTACCATAATTGGCATTCCAGCGTGGCTTCCTGCGGGGGCGTTGCTGCTGACCGCGTTTGGCCTCGCATTCGCGCCGTCCAATCGGCCATCGCTGGTGATCGGCTGGGTCCAGTCGCCGATCGAGCGCGCCCAGGAGGTGATCGCGGCAGCGGCGGCGAACGTCCCCTGGTCGGCGCTCGTCACCGATGCCGTGGCGTGGTGCGTTGCCGGGCTGGCGGTGGCGATCGCCGTCCGGGACCGAACCGGGAGGGTGCGTCTCGGGCAGTTGGCGGCGTGGCTGTTGATTGTTCCCACGCTGCTTCTGGTGGCGTTCTACGGACGCGCTGCCGCCGGATTGCAGCGCGAGGCCCACAGCTGGGAGGTTCAGGTTGTTTCGGTGCTGGTCGGACTGGCGGTGGGGATGGCACTCGTGCCTTGGTGGCGGCGGGCTGTCACGGCCAGGACCAGTCGTGCGGCGCAGCTGGGAGCGCTTGCCGCCCTGCTGGGCGCGGTCGTCATGTGGAGCCCGGCGGGGTGGGTGTTGGAGCGGGGAGCAGCCTCTGCACTGTCGTGGCGCCAGCTGGTGCCGATGCTGTCGCTCTACCAGCGCCAGGACCTCTCCAGCGTCTTCCTGGTACTGCAGAAGGCGGGGCTGGGCGCGGCGCTCGGGGCGTGTCTGGTGGCGAGGAAACGGATGGGTGCGCCGCGACCCGGCGTGCGGGCAGCGGTGATGTACGCCACGCTGCTCGAGCTCGGACAGGTGGTCGTGCCCGGGCGATATCCCGACATGACCGACATCCTGATCACGAGTTCGGCCGCCTGTCTTGTCGCGATCATGGTCGAGCGCGCTGACCGGGGCGCACGTGGGCCACAACCTGGCGCGGAGATGGCCTTGAACGGTTGAGGCCGAGCCGGTAGGTTTTAAGGCTCTGCCATATGGATACACTGCCGCTGGCGCCAGGCGCCAAGATCATTTCCGGGACCGCCAATCCGGCGCTTGCTGACGAGATTGCACGCCACCTCGGCGTCGACCTCGCGCGAACGACGATCACGCGTTTCAGCGACGGTGAGATCTTCGTACGGATCGATGAGAACATCCGCGGATCGGATATCTACATCGTGCAGTCGACGAATGCGCCGGCGGACAACATCCTCGAGATGCTTCTGCTGATCGATGCGGCACGCCGCGCGAGCGCGACGCGGATCACCTGTGTACTGCCCTACTTCGGCTATGCGCGGCAGGATCGGAAGGATCAGCCGCGCGTGGCCATCGGGGCGAAGCTGGTGGCGAACATGATCCAGGCGGCCGGCGCCGATCGCGTGCTCGGGATCGATTTCCACCAGCATCAGTTGCAAGGCTTTTTTGATGTTCCCGTCGATCATCTGTACGCAGCACCGGTGCTCACGGCGCATTATCGAAAGAAGGATTTGAAGGATCTCGTTGTCGTCGCACCGGATGTTGGTGCGGCGAAGATGGCCCGCGGGTTTGCCAAGCGGCTCGACGCATCGCTCGCGATCGTCGACAAGCGGCGCCCGAAGGCCAATGTGGCCGAGGTGCTGAATGTGGTGGGTGATGTCGAGGGGCGTGATTGCCTCATCGCCGACGACATGATCGACACGGCTGGTACGATGACGGAAGCGGCCCGCGCGCTGAAGGCGCTCGGTGCGGCAGACATTTACGTGTGCGCGACCCACGCATTGTTGAGCGGCCCTGCCAGGCAGCGCTTTGACGATGCGCCAATCAAGGAGGTGACGGTGACCGATTCCGTCGCCATCCCCGAGTCCCGTCGTCCCCATCAGCTGAACGTGCTGTCGGTGGGCGAGCTGCTGTCGAAGGCCATTCGATTCACCCACAGCGAGCAGTCGGTCAGCTCGTTGTTTGACTGACGCACTGCGCGTCTCCGAGGAACTGTCACGATGTCTACCGCCACGCTCTCCGCAACGATCCGCTCCGACTCCGGCAAGGGTGCCGCCCGCGCGCTCCGCCGCGCCGGCTCCATTCCGGCCGTCATCTACGGCCACAAGCGCCAGCCAATGTCGCTGTCCGTTTTGACGCGTGACCTCGAGCGCCTGCTCGAGCGCGTCTCCGCCGAGTCGACGGTGGTCGAGCTGAGCATCGACGGCACGGTATCGCGCACGCTCATTCGCGAGATCCAGAAGCACCCGTTCAAGAAGCAGCTCGTGCATGTGGACTTTCAGGAGCTGGTGGCCGGTGAGATGATCACCGTCAGCATCCCGCTCGTGATCGTCGGCGTCTCGGTTGGCGTTCGATCGTTCGGCGGCATCCTCGATCAGACGATGCGCGACCTCGAAGTCTCCGTTGACCCGTCGAACATCCCGAACCACATCGACCTCGATGTCTCGGCGCTTGGCCTCGGCGATTCGATCCACGTCCGCGACATCAAGCTGCCCGCCGGCGTGACCGTCCTTACCGATTCTGACGCGTCGGTGCTGGTGATTGCCGCGCCGCGTGTCAGCGCCGCCGATGCCGCAGCAGACGCCGCAGCAGCAGCGACAGCGGAGCCGGAAGTGCTCCGCGCCAAGAAGCTGGCCGACGACAAGTAGTCTCCACTCCAACGCAACGGGGCGCGGTGCGATTCAACGCGCCGCGCCCCGTTCGTGTCTCCCCATATGAAAGTATTTCTCGGCCTTGGCAATCCCGGTCCCGGGTACGAACGCACCAGGCATAACATCGGCTGGTGGGTGCTTGACCATCTCGCGAAACGATGGAGCGTCGACGGGTGGAAAAAAGACGGCAAGGCGATGGTGGCCACCGCTCGCGTTGGCGAGACCGTCGTCAAGCTCGTCAAACCGCAGACCTTCATGAACCTCAGCGGTGAAGTGTTGAAGCCGTTTCTGAATCGGCCGGGCTGGGACCCGGCGCAGGATCTGCTGGTCGTCGTCGATGAAGTGGCCCTGCCCTTCGCCGCGATGCGGTCCCGCGCGAGCGGCAGCGCCGGAGGCCACAACGGGCTCAAGTCCGTCCAGGCGCACGTCGGCTCGACGGCCTACCCGCGAATGCGTATCGGGATTGCACCGCTGCACCCGCGCACCTCCGTCGGCGATCTCGCCGCCTACGTCCTCGGGCCCTTCGGTCGCGAAGAAACCGAGTTCATGGACGCGGCCCTGCCACGCTTCGGCGACGCCTGCGAGTCGTGGGTCCGCGATGGTCTCGCGCCAATGATGAATAAGTTCAACCCAGTCGCGTAGCTCGCCCCATGCGCTCCCCCCTCCCTTTCCGATTCATTCCGTGCTGAAGCTCGGCATCGTTGGCCTTCCGAACGTTGGTAAATCCACGTTGTTCAACGCACTCACGGCCGCCAAGGCCGAAGCGGCGAACTATCCGTTCTGTACCGTCGAGCCGAACGTCGGCATGGTGGAGGTGCCCGACACACGACTCACCGCGTTGGCCGAGGTGGTGCAACCCAGGCGCACCGTACCGGCCGTGGTGCAGTTCGTGGATATCGCCGGCCTGGTCAAGGGCGCCGCGCAGGGCGAAGGGCTGGGGAACAAGTTCCTCGCCAACATTCGTGAGACGGATGCGATCGTCCACGTGATCCGCTGCTTCGACGACGACGATATCACGCACGTCATGGGCGGTGTCGACCCGGTTCGCGACCGGGACGTGATCGACTTCGAACTCTGCTTCGCCGACATCAGCAGCGTCGAGAAGCGTCTGGACAAGCAGTCGCGAATCGCCAAGAGCGGCGACAAGGAAGCCATTGCCGAAATGCCCGCGCTGCAAAAGGCGCTGGCGTCGCTGCAGAATGGCATGCCCGTACGGCGTGCCGGCTTGAGCAGGGAGGAGTTGGCCCTGCTCGAACCGTTGATGCTGCTGACCGTGAAGCCGGTGCTCTACGCAGCAAACGTCACCGACGATGAGCTGGCCACCGGCCACGGAAAACACGTCGATGCGTTGCGCGCCGCAATTGCGGCCAGCGATGAAATCGCCGACGTGGTGACCTTCTCAGCGCGGATTGAAGCCGAGCTGGCGGAGTTGGCACCGGACGACAAGCTGGAGTTCCTCAGTTCACTCGGACTCGAAAGCGCGGGGCTCGACCGGCTGATTCATGCGGGATATCACCTGCTCGGATTGCACACGTACTTCACCGCCGGTGAGCAGGAGGTGCGGGCGTGGACGATTCATCGCGGCGACACCGCCCCGAAGGCGGCGGCGGTGATTCACACCGACTTCGAGAAGGGATTCATTCGCGCCGAAACGGCGGGGTTTGACGACTTCGTTCGCCTCAAGGGGTGGAAGGGCGCGAAGGAGGCTGGTGTCGTGCGCTCCGAAGGCAAGGAGTACGTCGTGCACGACGGCGATGTACTGCTGTTCCGTTTCAACGTCTGATCCCTCATCGTCCCCATCACTTCGAACGCGTCATGACTCTGCTCGCCTTGTTGCAGGATGCAGCGGCCTCGGTGCCCGCGCCGCTTCCATTCTTCCGCACTCAGCTCTTCTACAAGAGCCTGCACATCTTCGGTCTCTTCCTGTCATTCACGTCGCTCGGTGGCGTTGCGGTACACGCCGCCAACGGTGGAACGAAGGCGACCAGCACCACCCGTTCACTGACGGCCAGCGTGTTCGGCGTCGGGATGTTGCTGGCCTTGGCCGGCGGCTTTGGTCAGGCGGCGCGGCTCGGGATGACCAATACCGCGATTTTCCCGGGGTGGTTGTGGGCCAAGATCGCGATCTGGGTGATCGTGGCCGTTCTCTCGATCCTGCCGTATCGCATTCCGGCGCTTGCGAAGCCGATCTATCTGCTGGTGCCGGTCCTCGGTGGACTGGGTTCGTATCTGGCCATTTTCCACGGACTCTGAATGCGCGCCCCGATTCGTTTCGCGATTGCTTCGCTGACCTGTGCCGGCGCCATGCACGCGCAGCCCATCGTGGTACCGAGCGGCAACGCTGCGATGCGTTCGACGCTCGCGATGCTGAAGGCCGACAACGCCTGGACGCTCGCGCAACAGTCCTCGATCTGCGAGATCGCCGCTCCTCCGTTCAAGGAGGCGCTGCGCGCCGCCGAATTCAAACGTCGACTCGAATCGCATGGGATCACGAAGGTCCGGATCGATGCCACGGGAAACGTGATCGGCGAACGCGCCGGTGCGGGAAACGGACCGACCGTCGTCGTGTCGGCGCATCTCGACACCGTATTCCCCGAGGGCACAGCGGTGACCGTCACGCGCGACAGCACCGCCAGCGGTGGAACGCGTCTCCGCGGGCCTGGCATCGGTGACGACTGCCGTGGGCTGGCTGCGGTGCTGGCGGTCGCACGGGCGATGCACTCGTCCAATGTCCGGACTGCGGGCATGGTGTACTTCGTGGGCACCGTCGGCGAGGAGGGGGCCGGGAACCTGCGTGGTGTTCGCGCGCTCTTTGCCGGTGAGCTGAAGGGGAAGATCGATCACTTCATCTCCGTTGACGGCACGGGCTTTGGTGCGACCAGCGGCGCCGTGGGCAGCAACCGGTATCGGGTGTCGTACAAGGGGCCGGGTGGCCACAGCTACGGAGCCTTCGGTATGCCGAACCCGATCCACGCGATGGGCCGCGCGATCGCCAGGATCTCCGATCTCACCGTCCCCGATGCACCGAAGACGACCTTCAGCGTGAGCGTGGTGAAGGGTGGGACGTCGGTCAACTCGATTCCGGATCTGGGAGCATTCGAAGTCGACATGCGCTCCGAGAGCGCGGCATCGCTGGCAGCACTCGACGCAAAGTTTCAGGTCGCCATCCGGACGGCGCTGCGTGAAGAGCTGGCCCGCTGGCCGAACAGCCGCGTGCCGCTCACCATGACCATCGACACCATCGGCGTTCGTCCGGCAGGGTCGCAGCCAGACAGCGCACGCATCGTGCGGATCGCAGTCGAAACCGGCCGGGTACTCGGGTTCCCCGTGACTCCGAGCGCGTCGAGCACCGATGCCAATGTGCCGATCGGGCTTGGCATCCCCGCCATCACGCTCGACGCCGGCGGTCGCGGCACGGGCGCCCACGCGCTCACGGAATCGTACGAAGATGGGCCGAATGGTTTTCTTGGCCCGCAGTGGGTGGCGTTGATGGTCGCGACACTCTCCGGGCTGCGGTAGACTGGTTCTATTGACCAGCTACGGTGTGAGCTGCTCGAATCGCTGGTTGTCGATGCGGTATTGACGCCAGTCCCTGTAGTCGAAGTGCCACCATTCCGAAGGGTTTGCGATGAACCCTTCGGCCTCCATCGCGGCGCGCAATGTGTCGCGCAGTGCGCGCTGACGCGATGTGCCGCCGGGGTACTCGACGTACGATCGGTCGGACATTTCGTCGTACCCACCGGTCGTCGACATCGGTGTCCCGGTCCGCAGCTCGTACATCGTCAGGTCCACTGCCGCACCACGATTGTGCTTTGAGCCCGAGGCCGGGTCGGCCACAAACTCGTGCTGCGCGACTGGCGTGCCGTCCCAGAACATCCGCGTCACATACCACGGACGATAGCCGTCGTGGATCAGCAGTCCGTACCCCTGCGCAGCCAGTGCGCGATGGACGCGCACCAGCGCCTCGGCCGCCGGCCGCTGCAGGAACGCGCGCGCCTGCGTGTACATCGGCGTGCTGAGGAAGTTGCGATCGGAGGCGTAACGAATGTCCAGCCTGATGGTGGAATCGAGCGCGACCAGTTCCGTCAGCTCGGACGCGCGAAAAGCGCCCACTTCGGCCGGTGGTGTCGCCGCCAGTGCCGCAGAGCGCAGCTCCGACACCGGACGGAGCGGCGTCAGTCTGAAGATCCCGCCATCCTCACCGACCCACGTCCGGCGCGCGAACCGGATTCCCGCCGTCCGAGCCACACTTGCGCGGCCCGCACCATCGCGCTCGAACTCGATCCGTTCGCCTGCGTACAATCCGCGCTGCGGAAAGGCGTACACGTCTGGCGACACCTCGGTGAGCGGGTACTCGAAGAACCATTCGATGAGCACACACAACCGGCCGTTCCGCTCGAGTATGTACATGGTGTTGTGGTCCCATCCATACTCACCGATCAGGCCACGCCACGGCGCTGGTGCATCGGGTGGCAGAGCAGTGGACACGGTGTGCCGCTCGAATCGGCGTCCGTCGAGGACGAGCGCACCGGCCTGTAATGAGACGCGGCGACCAAAATGCACGCCATCGTCCACGATCAGCGTATCGCCCCGGAGATGCCGAAGTCCGAGCTGGGCGTCGAGGAACGACGCCTGCATCGTCACGGTCGAATCGTGTACCACTACCGTGACAGTGGAATCGGGTGGCCCATATGAACCGGCGAATGTCGATGCGAGGGCGCGTGGGATCGGTGTGTAGGATGGCGGCACCGTGATCGCTCCCCCCAAACGCGCGACGCGCATCAATCGCAGCGCTTCCCGGGCAATTCGCGTGGTGAGCGCATTGACGCCGTCCTTCGCCGCGCTGACCGCGACGCCCAGCTGCTGCGCTGGCATGGCGGAGAGTTGTGTTGCGAAGCCGTAGATCGCGCCACCATGCTCGACCACCTGCACGGAGTCGAGCATGCCCAGTGCGAAGCCGATGCCGTAGCCGGTCGTCGCACCAGGCGCGGCGAACTGCGGCCGCCACATCTCCTGCAGTGAGGTCGCGCGCAGCACGCGCCCGCGCGTTCCGACCCCGCCCGCGAAGAGCGCGCTCATGAAGCGCGCCAGATCGGGCATCGTGCTGTACATGCTGCCGGCCGGGGCCATGCCGAGTGCGAACGATGGCGCTGGAAACGTGCGCCCGTGCTGTGTCCACATCTCCGCCTCGGGAACGCGTGCGAGCTGCGCAGAAGTTGGCACGAAGGAGCTGGCCGTCATCCCCATCGGTACCAGCACGGCGCGCTGGAGATAGACGGCGAAGGGCTCGCCAGACAGCTGTTCAAGCACTGCACCAACGACGGCGATGCCGGCGTTGGAATACTTCACCGTGCTTCCCGGTGCATACACCAGCGATGTGTGGTTCAGGCTCGCCACCGTTGCGGACAGCGACGGACCTGTGTCGTCGAAGTAGTGACCCACCGGTGGTTCACGCACCACGCCGGCGCGGTGTGACATCAGCTGTCTCAACGACACCGATGAACCAAAGGGATTCGCTGGCGCAAACGCCGGCAGGAACCGCTGCACCGGTGCGTCCAGTTCGAGCAAACCCCGTTCGAGCAGCTGCATCACGCCGATGTCGGTGAAGAGCTTCGAGACCGATCCGACCCGGTACACCGTCTGTGCCGTGGCAGGCTGCTTTGACACGCCATGTTCGATGCCAAAGCCGCGCGACCAGACGATGCGCTGGGAATCCACCAGCGCAATCGAGAGGGCCGGCACGCCTTTGTCGCGCATTTCACGTTCGATGAACGTCGTCAGCGCCTTGCTCACGGCACGATACGGTTCGGTTGGCCCGATCACCGCAGGCGACTGTCCGGCAACCGATCCGTATGGTGTGAGCGCGATGGTGGCGCAGAGCAGCGCCAGCGTAACGCGGATCTCGCGCCTCACGGTGTGGCGTGCGTCAGCAGACACGGAACAGGGAGTTGGCAGACGCAGTTGCGCCGGTTTGCTACGATCTGCATCGTTCGCTGAGTGAAGTGTGTATCCGCTTTGACCTCGTTCAATCGATACGGCTCGACACCATTGGTCGCAAGAGTGCCCGCCTCCGACACCCCCACGCCCCACACCGCCAACGTTACCATCCGCGAGCTCAGCTCCCGCGCGGACGTGGACGCCTGTCTTGCGCTGCAGGACGATACGTGGGGCCACGGCTTCACCGAACGGGTGCCCGGCGCCATTCTGACGGTCGCACAGAAAATTGGCGGGGTGGCGGCGGGTGCGTTTGACGCGGACGACCGGATGCTCGGGTTCGTGTTTGGCATGACGGGTGTCAAGGATGGCCAGCTGGTGCATTGGTCCGACATGCTCGCCGTCACCCCGAACGCCCGCGGTGCTGGACTCGGAGACCGGCTCAAGCACTATCAGCGAGAGCGGGTGCAGGCGCTGGGCGTGACGGCCATGCTCTGGACCGCCGATCCGCTCGTGGCGCGCAACGCGCACTTCAATATCAATCACCTGGGCGCAGTGCCGGTGGAGTACGTTGAGAACATGTACGGTGAGCACACCGGCAGTGCGTTGCACGGCGGGCTGCCGACCGACCGGTGCGTCTACCGCTGGGAATTTGGTGTGGCTGAACGTGGGCGGGTGCGGCTCGAGCGCGCGGCCGACGACGCGATTCCAGCGGCGCTCAGCATCGACGCCGCCGGTGCACCCACTGCGGCCGACCTTCCTCTGGCGACGGCGTTACGCATTCACCTGCCGAACGACCTCGAAGCCATACAGCGCGACAGCACCGACCGCGCGCTCCGGTGGCGGCTCGCCGTCCGCATCGCGTTCACTGCCGGCTTTGCTCGTGGCCTGAGTGTGACGCGATTTGTACGCGGAACCGAGCACCTGCTGCCATACTACGTACTGACCGCCACACGCTGACCGCCACGCCGTTGCCGACGGCCCCGATGAACTCCGATGCTTGAACTCACCAGCCTCACGCTGCGCGAAATCCGACTGCCGCTCCGCGAGCCGTTCACCATCTCCTCCGGGACCATGGTGGACCGTCGCATCGCATTGCTCGAACTCCACGATGCCAGCGGTGCGCGTGCCTGGAGCGAGTGCGTCGCCGACGATCTGCCGAACTACACCTCGGAGACGGTCGACACGGCGTGGCTGGCCATCACCCGCTGGATCGCTCCGCGCGTCCTCGGCCGCCGCTTCGAGGGGCCGGGCGATGTGCACGCTGCGTTGGAGCTCGACTTCCGCGGGCACCTGATGGCGAAGGCGGCAGTCGAAATGGGAATGTGGGGGGTTGAAGCCACGCGCCTCGGTGTCTCGCTGGCGCGACTGCTCGGCGGGACGCAGCGCACGATTCCTGTCGGCATTTCGATCGGCGTCCAACCTTCACCGGCGCACCTCGTCGAGAAGGTGCGAAGTGCCCTCGCTGCCGGGTACCGTAAGGTGAAGCTGAAGATCATGCCGGGCCGAGACATCGCGTATGTGGAAGCAGTGCGCACGGCGTTCCCCGATGCCCCGCTGATGGCCGACGCCAACAACGCGTACATGCCCGACAACGTCGACGCGCTGATTGCCATGGATGATCTGAACCTGATGATGATCGAGCAGCCGCTGGCGTGGGAGGACATCGTCCGCCACGCCGACCTGCAGCGACGGCTGAAGACGCCGATCTGCCTCGACGAATCGATTACATCGCTCGATCGAGCACAGGACATGATCACACTCGGCGCCGGACGCATCATCAACATCAAGCCGGGCCGCGTAAGCGGGTTTGCAGAATCGCTCGCGATCCACGACTACTGTGAGTCGAATGGCGTTCCGGTATGGTGTGGTGGAATGTTGGAGAGTGGCATCGGTCGCGCGTACAACGTCGCACTGGCCTCGCTGAGCAACTTTCGGAAGCCGGGCGACCTCAGCCCGAGTTCACGCTACTGGGCGCAGGACGTGGTGACGCCCGAGTGGACCATGAGCCCCGACGGGCTGGTCACCGTTCCGTTTGATATTCCGGGTATCGGTGTCGCCGTCGATCGCGATCGCATCGACGCGCTCACCGTTCGAACAGAAACACTCTCCCGGTAATCGCTGGTGAACGCCTTGCATACCGCGCACGACATCCTTCCCACACGCGAAACACTCTTTGCACCTCACCGTGCGCTCGACCGTTTCACGGATGCCGATCTGAGCACCCTGATCGCGCTCCGGCGCACGCTGCATCAGTTCCCCGAACTCTCGAACGCAGAACACGTCACGGCGCAGCGTCTGTTCGACGCGTTGGAGTCGCTCGGCATTACCGAGATCACACGTGTGGCCGGTACGGGTGTCGTGGCGCGCATTCCCGGGTGTGATCGTCACGCACCAACCGTCGCGATCCGTGGCGATATCGATGCGCTCCCCATCGCCGAGGCGACCGGTCAGCCATTCGCGTCGACGGTTCCCGGTGTCATGCACGCCTGCGGTCACGATGTGCATGCCACGTGGACTGTGGGCGCGGCGATGGATCTGCTGCGGACCCCCGCCACCGGCGATGTATTGCTCATTCTGCAGCCGGCCGAGGAGATCGGAGCCGGGGCGAGTGCGATACTCGCCAGCGGCGTGTTGGACGGCGTGGCGGCGATCTTCGGCGGCCACGTGGACAGGCGGTTTCTGGTTGGTGAGGTAATCGCTGAGGCGGGGCCGTTGGCAGCGTCGGCCGACAGCTTCACCATTACGCTGCATGGGAGTGGCGCGCACGGCGCACGTCCCCATGAAGCCGCCGATCCAATCGTCGCTGCGGCGGCAGTGATCACCGCACTGCAAACGGTTGTTTCGCGGCGCATCGATCCCGCCCGCCCCGCCGTCTGCACCGTGGGCAGCATACACGCCGGCATCGCCTCCAACGTCATCCCCGAGAGCGCCACGCTCACCGGCACGCTGCGGGCGACGGACGCCGAGACGCGCGCGACGCTGGTGCAGGCGGTGACGCAGATCGCTACCGATGTGGCGAGCGGGTATGGGGTGCGCGCCGATGTGCAGACGGAACGCGGTACGCCGCCGATCGTCAACCCGCCGCGTGAGGCGGCGTGGGCGCGCGAGGCGGTGACGCGCTGCCTCGGAGCGGCGGCGATCGTGCCATTTGGCATCACCAACATGGGCGGCGAAGACTTCGCGTTCTATCTCGAGCAGATCCCCGGCTGCTTTCTGCGCGTGGGTGCCCGGGCGCCGGGCGAGGCGCCGACCGCCGCACATTCCCCGCG
>Ga0105046_10006544_pt1 | contig 18408 bp, 13 predicted proteins | sample MAT03_FD_78385 | JGI IMG/M metagenome (GOLD analysis project Ga0105046, IMG submission 78385) | Freshwater microbial communities from Lake Fryxell liftoff mats and glacier meltwater in Antarctica - MAT-03 (megahit assembly) | ecosystem: Environmental > Aquatic > Freshwater > Ice > Liftoff...
AGGGCGCTGCCGACGCGGACGATCGTCGCGCCTTCTTCGATCGCCACTTCGTAGTCGCCACTCATGCCCATCGATAGCTCGTCCAGCGTTACGCCCGGCGGACAATGGGATTTCAGTCGCTCGGACAGTTCTCGCAAGTGGCGAAAATCCGCGTGAGCGGCCGAAGCGTCGTCCGGCTTGCCGGCCATGGCCATCAATCCGCGGACGCGTAGATGCCTTAACGTTGCCACATGCGCAAGTCCAGCCTCCACGTCGTCCGGGGCAAAGCCTCCCTTGGCCGGGTCCGTGGAGATATTCACTTCGAGCAGTGTATCGAGTGGTTGCGCCTCATCGGACGACCCATTCTGGGACTGCACAAGCGCTTGATCGAGCGCGTCGGCAATTCGCAGGCTGTCGCAGGAATGTAATAACGTCACCAGCGGCGCCGTGCGCGGGACTTTGTTGCGCTGCAAATGTCCAATCATGTGCCAGCGCACGCCGCGGCCGGCGAATTCCTTCGCTCGCTCCCACAATTGCTGGGGCCGGCTCTCGCCTAGATCCAAACAGCCGGCTTCGATCAGCGCCGCCAGGCTCGCTGATTGTGCGTACTTGGTCACGGCTACTAGCGTGATAGCGGATGGATCACGGCCGCTGCGCTCGGCCGCCGTGGCGATGCGCTCGCGCACGCGGGCCAAATTGTCGACAACTCTTGCAGCCACAGTTGAACCAACCCGTTTAGATTTTAGCGCCCGAAGCGCGATGCCAGCCGAAGTATCGCATCAGCCCGCGCTATTCGATCTCGAGCAGCGGTTCGATCTCGCCGCTGGTCTTGAAGCGAGCGACCAGCATTTCGCTCACCAGGTTCTGCCCCAGCAGCGTCCGGTTGCCGCGATCCGCCAGCGAGCGGTAGATCATCCACTGCTGGGCGCCAGATTGCACGCGATAGCCGACAGCATCTTCGTGCTCGACGATCTCGCGGTTCTCGGCCACGGTCAGGCGGCGCCAGGTCGCGGGGCGAACCAGCCGCTTGGGATTGAAATCCAAAAACATCGGAGCGTACAACCGCCGGGCGGCCGGATGACCGCACTGCAGTTCCAAGCCTGCAGTCGAGGACGTCAATCCGCCGCGCCAAGGTTGATTGCGCCATTCAGGTAGCGAGAGCGGAAAGACCACCGCCCTGGGCTTGCGCCCGACCAGGTAGCCTTCGCGCGTCTCACTGGCTGGATCGAACGTCATGCCTTCCGTCAGGGGAAGCACGCAGCGGTAGTCCAGCGCGCCGGAGGTTGTGCCCAGCACTGCGTCCGCCATAAACAAGAATCGATCCTGCCTCGCCAGCAGCATCTGTCGCTGCACGCGCACGCCGCCGGTCAACTCAATTTCAAGCTCCAGGAAATCTGCGTCCGCGTCGGAATGCCAGCAGACTTCTTCCCAGCAAGCATCCTTGGCCGGCGACAGTTGCTGGCCATCGACACTGATGTTGAGCGTCCAGACGCCCGACCAAAGCAGGTCCCTGCCCACGGCCAGCTCCGTGCGAACTTCGGTTCCGTTGTAGGTGACCGTCAGTCGGTCACTGCTATCGGTCCACTCGCTGCGCAAGATAGCCAGGCAGGCCTTCTCATGGCTTGCTGCGGGAGATGCCACGGGGCTGCGCGGCATGGAGTGTTTGGCGTGGAGGCCTGGCACGTTCTCTGCGGCGATGGCCCAATCTTCGCGCGATGCGCCTTCGAGCGCGGCCACGAACAGCGCCGCGTCTCCCTTCACGTAGTCATCGTGCGACAGGGCGGCGCCGCCGTCGCGCCGCGTTAGCCGCAGTGTCTGTCGGACGAACGACGCAAACCGCGCCTCGCTATCGTCTCCCCAGCCAGATTTGTTCAGTTCGCGCGCCATCGCCCGGCTGCGCGTCCAAACGCCCAGCAGCGGACGAACGTTCGCCACGTCGCGGGCGTGCGGCAGCCCCTCAGGCGCAAGCGTTTGTTCCAGGCCCAACAGCAGTGCGCGGCCACCGGCGATGGCCAATTGATGGGCTTCAGCGATTTCAGGAAACAGGTAGGCCAGCGTCAGCGGCAGCTCAGCGGTCAGCCACTGCCGGCCAAGTGGATTGTCCTCGCCAGGCTGTTGCGCCCCTTCGGCCGCGGCGACCAGCGAGCTGAACAGTCGCCACCAGAGTCCGGCGGGCAATTTGCTGGCGAGCGCCGGCAGCGCGCGAGACCAGGCAATGCACTCCAGCGGAAAGTACGCAGCGCTAGCCAGCCCCGCCTCGGCGAGCCACGCCGTGACGGTCTCGGTCAGACCGAGTTCGCCCTTCCAAGACTTGTGGTTTTCAACGCGATCCAGCGCGGCAATCAATTCCAGCGCTGCGTGCAATGAGTTGGCGTTGGATTCGCCATTTGCATCTGGTCGTGCGTCCCCGGCGCGCGGTAAGCCCCAGGCCAGCGCCGCGCGGCGATGTCCCGTCGGCAGCAGTTTGATCAGCGGCGTTAGCTGGCCGCGGTCTGTCAGATGCGCGGACCAAGCCTTCCAGCCAGGACTGTCGTCCGACCAGGCTTCGCAAGCGGTGACACTCTTGGGAGCGTCGCTGCGCCACGTGGGAGAATAAGAGGATGTTAACGAATCTGCAGGACCCCAGCCGTTGGTGGCCGAAGACGTCGAAGTGAGAATCGCCATCAGTGGCTTAGTCCTTAATGCAGCTACCTGTATTCTGGCAGCCACTGGCTTATGCGCTGCGGTTGATCTACCCGCCAGTACGCGAGTATCTTAACAGTGTGGTTATGGAATTGAACCCGCTCGCGCGGTTTTTTGCGCCCCAAAAGGAGCCTTTTGCGGCGCTCTGTCGCGCACAGCACTTTCTGGGTGGAAAACCAATGAAATTCTTGCCAGCCCTGCCGCCAGCTTACCTGGCCGCGATCTCCCTCGTTCTGGCGGTTTGCCCACCCGCTGTGGCTGACGAGCCAGCGACCCCAGCCGTCGCTAAGGCCAAACCGCTGACCCCGCAGGAAGCCAGCGCCAAGGAGTCGGCCCCTCGCTTGGACCTGCCAGACGCCAAAGAGCCCGAGGGCATCCGCCGGCTGTTGCCCAAGGGGAACGTCTGGATCGACCCCAAGAATCAACGAGTTTTGATGGTAGGTGAAGTCTGCCTGCGCGAAGGGCAGCTCGAAATGTTCGCCTGCCTGAAGGGGACCAAAGAGCACGAGGCAATCGTCGCCGTGCCGACCAAGGCGTTTGTCGTGCACGCCGCCCTGATGGCCCTGGGCGCCGAACCTGGCGGCGCCGCCAAGTTTGTCCCCAAGTATTCGCCCGCCGCTGGGCCGCGCGTGGACGTCACCCTCTTCTGGACAGACGCCCAAGGCAAGCGGCATCAAGCGGCCGCGCAAGACTGGATCCGCAACTCGCGGACAGAGAAGCCCATGACCGACTACTGGGTCTTTGGCGGCAGTGACTTCTACGTCGACGAAGAAGCGGGCCAGCGCTACTACCGTGCTGAAGATGGCGACTTCATCTGCATCAGCAACTTCAACAGCGCCATGCTGGACCTGCCGATCGAAAGCAGCCAATCCAACGAGGCGCTATTGTTCCAGGCCCTCACGGCCAGCATCCCACCGGTCGGCACCAAGGTAACGCTGGCGCTGACGCCGCGCTTGGAACCAAAGAAGCCGGGCGCGAAGCCCGCAGCGAAGCAGGCGGAAGTAAAGCCGGTTAGCGCCGCGGAAGAGAAGTAGGCGCGCCTGCAAGGTGATGAGTCCCAATAGGGACGCCCCAAGGTAGCCTGGCACAAAGTGAAACGCAGTGCCAGGTTTGCTCGGCGAGAAAAATCGTCGTGAGTCCTGAAGGGACGATCCAAAAACTTGGCGCTTGCGAGACGATGTTCCGATCTCGTCGCAATCGCGCTGAATCGCCCGGTCTTGCGATCTCGACAGACGCCCGCGGATTCCCCGGATTCGCCATCCAATAAAAACGGCCCGCGTAGTGCGGGCCGTAGTGGATCGTGAATTTATCTGAACGCGGCGCTCTCGCGCCATGTACATTTTCGCTTACGCAGTCTTGCGTCGGCGATACGCCAGGCCGGCGAGAGTCGCCAGACCGGCCAGCGCCAGTGTCGACGGTTCCGGCACAGGCCTGGTCGAGAGCAGGTCTGCCACCGGCACTACTTCGTTGCTGATCCGAATCTCGTCGAGCAGGCCGGCAAACTGTTGCGCCGGGTTTCCAGCCGCGTTGCGCTTCATGCCCAGGACCAGAGGGCCGGTGTTGGTCACGTTGGTCAAGCCTGGCAGCACGATCGTTTCGACGGCGCCGGGCAGGTTATCGGTCAGATCTGCGTCGAGCGTAAAGCGGAGCGCCGTGCCGCCATCGTACGCGGCGCTGACAAAGATCCACTGGGCCGCGGCCGGTACCTCCAAATTACTGGTGATCGTGGTCCAGCCTACTCCCTTGCCCAACTCCACGACGAGTTCATGGCCGGTGATCCCAGTCGATTTTCCATAAGTGCCGAAGGAGCCGGCGCGATTGCCACCGATCAGAAATCCGTAGTCCTGAAAATCGTCAGCCGCAGCGTCCTTCTTCTGCGCAATCCACTGACCGGCGACGGTTGCGGTGGGGAGTGTATTCAGATTGATGTAGGCCTCGATCGTCCACGCCGAACTGCCAAAGCTCAGGCTGCTGTTGTGCGGCACGCTGACATACTGCGTGCTGCCGTTGACGCTGAGCGAGGTATCGTTGGCCGCGCCGGTCTGGCTGACCGGATTCTGGCCAACGGAAGCCGAGTACGGGGCCCCGGCGATGATCGCGCCATCGTTGACGCCAGTCTCGTCCTCGGCCACGCCTGCCAGCGTATCGTTATCAAACCGGTAATACGCAACCGTGCCAGCGGCAGCGAGCGAGGGGGCAAGCGAAAGGGCCAATAAGGCCAGCGCGGCGCAAGGCAACGCGGAAGTGGAAATCGACCGAACAATCATGCGGTGCCTCTGGAGTGGAATGCGCGGCGCGAACGCCGAATACAAATGAGCGAATTAATAAGTGAAACGCGAACAAAAGAAGTTCAACGAACACAGTCGCTCATGAGCGGACACTCCAAACAGGGACAAGCCAACAGGCGGGCGACCAACGAAGCCAGCACGCAAATCTAACCTGACCGGAATGGTTTCACAATATCGCGTAGGGGTAGCTCTGGGGAGAATGCGGCCGGGAAGCCGTCCGAGTTGGGGCAAAAACCGAAACCGCAGCTAGCGGGCGCCGGTTTGAGGGCGCCCGACCGAGAATTAATTCGTCAGCTTAAGAAACTGGTCATTGTAAATGTAAATTCAATTTCTCTAACAAATCGCTTGTCTAAGCTTCCTTCAGCCCCATCCCCTCCGCTTCCAGCCTCGGCAAGATCCACAGCGCCAGTCTGGCGATGTTTTTCGCATCGTCGAGGGCGCGGTGGTGTGTCCCTTCCAGTGGTAGGCCGGCCTTCTTCAGGGCTTGGGACATGCCGCAGGGTTTTGTTTTTTTCAGCCGCGCGAATTCTTGTTTCAGATTGATGTGCCGTTCGAAGGTTTGCGGGAGCGGCATCTGATGACGCTGGCAGTCGCGGCGGAATTGGTTCAGGTCGTACGCGCCCCATGAGCCCCAGACGAACGGTGCGGCGCCGATCCACTCGACGTACTTCGCAAACACGCTTGGGAACGTCTCGGCTGGGTCGACATCTTCCTGCCGGATCGACGTCAGGCGGGTGCAGAATGCGCTGAGTGTTGTGTCGACGACCGGTCGCACGAACTCGCCAAAGACCCCTTCGACTGGACCTGTGGCCGAGGCCAATCGCACGGCGCCGATCTCAATGATCTCCATGTTCGGAGATCCGCTGAGCCCTTCCCAGCACGTCGCCTCTAAATCCGCCACGATGTACTGCATTTTTTGCGTTCACTTGGTGATTTTGAGTTGCTCTGGTCTATTCTCGCTTTCCGCTCCTCGGCAAGCTAGACTTGCGTTGGCACTCGCCATACTACTCAGCTTGCGTGACTGCTTCGGAGTCTTATCGGCTCCCCGTTTCCGTACCGCCCATCGCCCGGTTCAAAAGCCGGCGATTTTTTGCATCGCGACATTTTCTCAGGACAGGATCATGAAAACTCAATCGCGTGCCGTCCTTGCGTTGGCTGTGTTTGTTGGAGCGCTCGTCGGCTGGATTGCGGCCAATGGCCGGCTCAGCGCAGTCGATCAGGCTCGTGCCGCTGGAACAATTGCTCAGCGCGCGACGAACAAGCAATCGCAGCAACGCCCGGGCGGCCAGGTAACGCTCGTCGCGCTAAAGGGCGCCGCCAACGCCGCGCAAAAACCAGCCGGCAAGAAGCCCAACATTCTTGTCATCTGGGGCGACGATATCGGAACCTGGAATATCAGCCACAACAGCCGCGGCATGATGGGCTACAAGACGCCCAACATTGATCGCATCGCCAGCGAAGGCGTCAGCTTCACGGATTACTACGGTCAGCAATCCTGCACGGCGGGTCGCGCCGCGTTCATCAGCGGTAGCGTCCCGGTCCGCTCGGGCATGACCAAAGTCGGCCTGCCAGGCGCCAAAGAAGGTTGGCAAAAGACAGACTGCACCATGGCCACCGTGCTCAAGAGCCAAGGCTACGGCACCGGCCAGTTCGGCAAGAATCATCAAGGCGATCTCGATCAGCATCTGCCGACGATGCATGGGTTCGACGAATTCTTCGGCAGCCTCTATCACCTCAACGCGGAGGAAGAGCCGGAGAATTTGGACTACCCAAAGGATCCTGAGTTTCGCAAACGGTTTGGCCCGCGCGGCGTGTTGCGCTGTAAGGCCGATGGTCGCGGCGGCCAGAGCATTGAGAACACCGGCCCGCTGACGAAGAAGCGGATGGAGACGGTCGACGACGAAACGATCGCCGAGGCCAAGGAATTCATCACGCGGCAGAACAAGGCCGGCCAGCCTTTCTTCTGCTGGTGGAACGGCACGCGGATGCACTTCCGCACGCACGTCAAGGCCGAGCATCGCGGCACGTCCGGACAGGATGAATACAGCGACGGCATGGTCGAGCACGATATGCACGTCGGCGAGTTGCTCAAGCTGCTGGACGATCTAGGCATTGCCGATGAGACGATCGTGCAGTACTCCACCGACAACGGTCCGCACTACAACACCTGGCCAGACGCCGGCACCACGCCGTTCCGCAGCGAGAAAAATTCCAACTGGGAGGGCGCTTATCGCGTGCCGGCCTTCGTCCGCTGGCCAGGGCATTTTCCGGCGGGCTTTACGCTCAACGGAATTGTCGCCCACGAGGATTGGCTGCCGACCTTTGCGGCGGTCGCCGGCGCGCCGGACATCAAGGAGAAGCTGCTGGGAGGCGTGTCGCTGAATGGTCGCAACTACAAGAACCATTTGGATGGCTTCAACATGCTGGAGTACCTCGGCGGCACGGCCAAGGAATCGCCGCGAAAGGAATTCATCTATGTGAACGACGACGGCCAGATCGTGGCCATGCGCTACAGCGACTGGAAGGTGGTCTTCCTGGAGAATCGCGGCCAGGCGTTTGGCGTGTGGCGCGAGCCATTCACAGAGCTGCGCGTTCCGCTGTTGTTCAATCTGCGCCGCGACCCGTTCGAGCGCGCGCAACACAACGCCAACGTCTACAACGACTGGTTCCTGGATCGGCCGTTTGTGGTTGTGCCGCTACAGGTCATGGCCGCCAAGTTCCTAAAGACGATGCAGGAATTCCCGCCCAGCCAGTCGCCAGGATCGTTCAACCTGGAGAAGATCCAGAAGCAGCTCGAAGCCGGGGCCACGCCGAACTAGCGTGGCGCGCAGTTGTTGCCCAAGTGGCGCGCCGTAATTGGGCGGCGCGTTACGAGTGACGGCACGTTGTCCTAAACCAACTCCTCAATCACCGTTCCCTCGTTCAATAGCGGAACTGGTCGGCCGGAGTGGTCGTTGAACGCCATCGAAGGGTCAATGCCCAGGTGGCGGTACATGGTGGCCACAACGTCGTACGGCGTCAGTGGTCGGTCTTTGGGGACTTCGCCTTTGGAGTTCGACGAGCCGATCACCTGGCCGACCTTGAGTCCGCCGCCGGACATCGCCACGCTCATCACTTGTCCCCAATGATCGCGGCCGCCGCTACTATTCACTTGCGGCGTGCGACCGAATTCGCCCCATACGATCACCAGCACCCGCCGGTCGAGCCCGCGCGGGTACAAGTCTTCGATCAGCGACGGAATGGCCGAATCCATTCGTGGGCCGGCGCTCTTCATGCCGCCCTCAATGCCAGAGTGCATGTCAAACGTGAACGAGTGCGGGTCCAGGTTCACGGTAATAAATGTCACGCCGGCCTCAACCAGGCGTCGCGCCAACAGGCAACTTTGCCCCCAGCGATGCAACCCATAGCGCTCGCGCGTGGCGACGCTTTCTTGATTCAGGTCAAACGCTTCACGCGCTTTCGCGCCGGTCACCATGTCAAACGCCGCGCGGCCGAACTGATCCATCGAGCCCATCGCGCCGGTGCGATCCGCCTGATTGCGCAACCGATCAAAGTGCGCCAGCAGCGCCCGCCGCTCCCCCAACCGATCCAGCGTCACGCCGTCTGCTAGTTGCAGGTTGGGGACGCGGAATTTTTGGTCCGCCGGATCGTCCGTGATGTAAAACGGATCAACGCCCCCTCCCAGGTAGCTGGCCTTGAAGTTCGGCACGAAGACCAGATTGGTCGTCGGCTGAAAACCAAGATGGACGTACGGCGGCAGGCCAGGCTGATTGGGACCGCGGATTCGCGCGGCGAAAGAACCGGTCGATGGCTGGTTCTTCGTCGCCTTGCCCGTCACACAAAAGTACATGCCGGCGTCGTGGTCGCCGCTGTTGTGATACACACTGCGAAGGATCGCCAGCTTGTCCGCGATCTGCGCGTGACGCGGCAAGGTTTCGCAAAACTGCACGCCGGGCAACCGCGTATCGATCGGACGGAATGGCCCTCGATATTCGCTGGGCGCCAGTGGCTTGGGATCGTAAGTTTCGAACTGCGTCGGCCCGCCGCCGAGCCAAACCTGAATCACCGCGGTGTCGCGCGGGAGCTGCCCCGCAATTTTGTCCGGCGGAATCGACGCCGTGGCCGCCGCAGCACGGGATTGCAAAAGGGTCGGGAGCGAGAGCCCTACCCCGCCGGCCGCGACCGTGGTCGCCAGAAACGCGCGGCGGCCAATTCCCTGACCGCTAAGTCCTCGGCACGCAATACGTGGGACCATGGCAAGACTCCTTTGGATCAAATCCGGGCGTTCGTACCCAAACCGCTCGAACACCTCCGCTGGCGCCACCTCCGCTCGTTCACCGCGGCCGACAACTTCCGTAGAACTGCTGACGGCGGCACTTGCAGTGCGCCGGGCCACGCATCAAAATACTCCCATGCGTCATACGTCATGCGTCGGTATACCCCGGCGGGGCCGTGCGTGCAACGAAATCTCGGGCGCCTGCTGCGGTTTGATCGCCGTAGGCCCCGCGGATTTGCAATCGCGGCGGGCCGGGAACAGAATAGGCGCAAGACGCCGGTTGCGAATGGAGTTGCGTCCCGACGCCTCTGCCTGTGACCTCGTCCCACCCAATTACGCCTAATGCAGGCGCCCCCAGGAACGGGCGTCCCTCTTACCCGGCGCCAATTAACGACCACACCTAATTACCGCCTCATCAGGAGCATTCACGCCGTGACAGATCGCACGCCCAAGCACACGCCCAATCGGCGCACCTTCCTCAAGGCCTCGGCCGCCGCGCTGGCCGCCCCCACGATTGTTCCGTCCAGCATTTTTGCCAAGAACGGCCAGCCGGCGCCCAGCGATCGCGTGGTGGTTGGTTCGATCGGCGTCGGCGATCTGGGCCGTCGTCATCACCTGGCCGGCGCTTTGATCCCCAACAAGCGCGTGCAGATGGCCGCGGTCTGCGACGTCGATCGCAATCATCGCGATCAGGCAGCACTCGACGTGCTGAGCCGCACCGGCAAAAAAGTTGATATCTATAAAGACTTCCGCGATCTGTGCGATCGGCCAGACATCGACGCGGTGCTGATCGCCACGCCAGACCACTGGCACGCGCTGACCGCGATCTACGCGATGGAGTCCGGCAAGGACGTCTATTGCGAGAAGCCGCTCACGCTGACCATCGACGAAGGCAAAAAGATGGTCGAGGTGGCACGGCGCTACGGATCGATCGTGCAGACCGGCAGCCAGCAACGTTCGGACCGCCGCTTTCGCCTGGCCTGCGAACTGGTTCGCAACGGCAAGATTGGCAAGTTGCAAACCGTGGACACGTACATTGGCGACATCGACGGTGGATCTTGGCAGCCCACCAGCACGCCACCGGCCAACCTGGATTGGAACTTCTGGCTCGGCCCAGCGCCGTACGCGGACTACTCACCCAACCGCTGCCACTATCAGTTCCGCTGGTTCAGCGATTACTCCGGCGGCAAGATGACCGACTGGGGCGCGCATCATAACGACATCGCCCAGTGGGGCATCGGCGCGGATGGCAGCGGCCCGGTCAAGGTCAGCGGCAAGGGCGAGTTCCACGAAAACGGCCCGCACGACGTGCCAGGCACGTTCGATGTGACCTACACCTACGGCAACGGCGTCACGCTGACTTGCCACGCCAAGGGCGAGAACGGCGTCAAGTTCACCGGCAGCGACGGTTGGGTCTTTGTCAGCCGCGGCAAGATCGAAGCCTCGAACCCGGAACTGTTGAAGACCAAGTTCACGGACGAGGACGTGCGTTTGTATGTCAGCGATAACCACCACAACAACTGGTTGGATTGCATCTACAGCCGCAAGTTGCCGATCTGCGACGTCGAAGTTGGGCATCGCTCGGTCACGATCTGCCACTTGGGCAACATCGCGATCAAGCTCGGCCGCGAACTGAATTGGGACCCGGTCAAGGAAGAGTTCGTCGGCGACGAGCAGGCGCAGCGCCTGGTCAGCAAGCCGATGCGGGCGCCCTGGCACTTGTAAACAACGTTTGGGCCGCCGCGGCAAGAATCGCTATTCCTAACCACGCCGCCGGCCGCCGACTATTTTGAACTCAACTAAAAAACAACGTTTGCAACGAGGATAAATACTCTCATGGACATCGCACAACTTTGCGAGCAACTTGGCTCGGACGACCAGACGAAGGCCTTTCAGGCCCGCCGCGCGCTGTGGCTGTTGATTGCCGCCGCCGGAACGCCAGGCAAGGAATCAGACCGCGCGGTATTGGCCGCGGCGCTCGCCGGTGAACTGAGCGCCAAGAAGGACGACAAGGAAAAGTCGCCCAAGCATTCGCTCAAGTCGCGTCAGCAACTCCTGTTGGTCATGGCCGACATCGCTGGCGATCCGGAGATTCCGGCCCTGGAGGGAGCGCTCAACGATTTTGACCTGCGCGAGCAGGCCCGCTTTGCTGTAGCCAAGATTCCCTCGGCGGCTGCCACCGCAGCGCTGGCCGAAGCGGCCCAAAAGGCGGTCGGCGTGGAATACCGCGTGGGCGTAATCGGCTCGCTCGGTCGCCGCTCCGGCGCCATCGCCACCGAGGCGATCAAGCAAGTCGCCAGCGACAGCGGAGTTGAAGTCCGACTGACCGCCGCGGAATCCCTGGCCGAGCAACCGGACGCAGCAGGTGACGCGATCATTGCCCAGATCGGCAAGGACCTCGGCGCCGCCAGCCCACGCGCTGCCAAGCGAACCAGCATCGCCCGGCTGCAACTGGCCGCCACGCTCGCCAAGGCCGGTCAAAAGGACGCCGCCAAGGGGATCTATCAGTCGATCGCCTCGGACGGCGCCGACGACGCGCAAAAGAACGCAGCGAAATCCGCGCTGACGCAACTGAGCTAGTTCGCTAGTTGCCAGTTCACCGTCGCAGAACCAGGTTCAAAAAAGTAAAACGCCAAGCTCCCGCAGAGCCCGCGCAGCGCACAAACGCCGCCGGCCTCGGCGGGGGCTTTTTTCGTGGAGTGATTGGAAGTGTTGCGCCAGTTGTTCAACGCCGTTTTTTGCGATGAAGTATCCATCATCGCTGTTGCCCTTGCGGCATGGCGTGCGGCGCATGTCTTAAGTCCCATTGGAACGCACCAGCTATAGCCCGGGCTCAGCCGGCGTTTCACCGGCGCAGCCCCTGGTTTGAATCCGTGCCCAAGTGTCGTCAAAGACCTATCGGGACGACCAGAACAAATTCTAGAATGCGGCCGAAGACTCTAGTCCGATCGACGAGATTCAAGGTGACAATCGTGCGCTGCCGTTTTAGAGCGTCCCTTGCAGGAATCACGGCGGAATGTTGACTAACCGTTCATCCGGCACTTCGTGCCGGGCTAACTTATCGTCTTCGTGCTTGCCAACCGCCGCATGCTGGCCAACCTGCCGAAGAAGGAGGAAGCGGGCGTTAGAAGAATCGGTCCGCGGTTGAGGCATAGCGATCGAATTGAAACGGCCAGGCATCGACACCACAGAACCCCAATTGGATCGCGATTTACAAATCCTCCTCACAAACCAAAATCCGCCCGTCGCGTTTCGCTTTCTCTAGCGCCGCGTGATCCTGTTCCGTCTGATCCGCGTACGCCACCGCAAATAGGCTGATCGCCTCGTCGAATTTTTCGCTCCGGCCTAGGTAGCCGCTGATCGTTGCCGCGTCGCCGCCTTTGGCGTGTGCGCGGGCGAGGGTCCAGCCGCAGACTTTCGCGTAGCGCTCCAGGCTGTCTGAGTGCACTTCTTCGACCGGGATCGAAAACTTCATGTCGCGCAGTTGCCGGACGTAGTAGTCGTGACCGTCGCCGCCGCGCAGCCAGCCTAGAAAAATATCGCTCGCGGCTTGCATCATTCGCTGGCCCGTGACGACGCGTTGTCCCTGGGTCTCGTAAGGGCATTTCTCCGCAAACGGCTCCAGCACCGACAACCTGGCTTCTTTGATCTGCAGCAGCAGCGGATTCTGATCGTCGCAGACCAGTAGCGCCACGTAGCACCGGGTCCCCACGCTGCCGACACCGACAACCCGGCGTGCAAAATCCTCCAGCCGGTAGCGATCGAAAACAAACCGGCGATCCTCGCTGAGCGTGTCGCGATATTCGGCCAGCCCTTGCCGGATGATCCGCACGTGCGCTTCGTCAGTCACGCGGGTGATGATTGGCGGGTTCTCAATAAATTGCCGCCGCCCGTTGACTTCTTCCGTGATCTTGGGGAAGAGGTGCGTCCCCAGCCGATTGCGAGCTTTCTCAATCATCTGCGCCTTGGCGTCGCGCGATTTGGCGTCCGGCTCGCTATCAATCAGGTCCGTGGCATTGACGCGAAAGTAAAAAACGTCCAGCGGGCTCATCTCGGCAAACTCTCGCAAATGTTCGCGATACGAGCGGGCAGCCGCCGCGGCGAGATCCGCGCAGCGCTTGTCCGAAAAACCATTCAGCCGACCGGCCACCACAAAGCTGGCCGCTAACCGCTTGAGGTCCCACTCCCACGGCGCGCGGAGCGTCTCGTCAAAGTCGTTGACGTCAAAAATCAAATTGCGCTCCGGCGTGGCAAACAGGCCAAAGTTCACCAGGTGGCAATCGCCGCAGGCTTGCACAATGACGCCCGAAGTGGCGGCGCCGGCCAGATCGCTCGCCATCACGGCCGGCGCGCCGCGCAAAAACGAAAACGCGTTGCGCAACATCCGGCCGTAGCGGATGGGTGTCAGCTCCGTCAGGCGGCCCATGTTCGATTCCTCAAGCACGTCGATCGGGTCGCGCCGATGCTTGCCGGCCTGCCAAATCCCGTGCGACGCGCGAGAGACTTGCTGCCGAAGCGCCTTGCCGGCCTGCAGCCGTTCCGCAAACGTGAGCGAGTTCATAAGATTGCCGTTTTTGTTTCAAGCTGCCGCGTCACGCGCGAGATCTCGCGAGCCATCTCACGGCCCAGGCAACGATTCTACTGCCCTGGCAGCGGTCTTACTGCCCAGGCAATTGGCCCTGGTAGTACAAGTAGGAAACCGCCAGCACGATCAACACGTCCAAGATAAACGCCTGACGGGCATACGCGCGGACGGGCTGCGTGCAGACATAGACTTCGCCCTGCGGCGTGCGGACCCTGCCGCGGACAATGTGAAACAGGCCGATGATCGGCACGGCGGTTAATGCCGCGAACATGGCGTCAACCCGGACCTGAAACGACGGATCGCGCTGGATGTACGCCAACAGCGCCACGGTCAACGTCACAAACACCGCCTGCAGCGAGATCACCTCACGATAAGAATTCGCCTGGCTCACGCAGGGCGTAACGTCCTCCGGCGGAGAACGAAAGACAGCGACGATCTTGTTGCAGAATTCAAGCATGGCCATAAAGAGATTTGCGTTGTTAGATGAAACACCGCTGCGCAGCGCCGCAGCCGGCCCCAGTGTAACTGCCCGAATTGCTCCGCAGTACCGGGCGCCAATGATTCAGCGCCCAACACGCTCGCAAGAAAAAAGCGGAACAACCCTCGACCAGGCAGCCCAGCAGGCCGCTCGATCCAGGGTCATTCCGCTTTTGCAATTTGCGAATTATTCGAATAGACACGTGTCACTTGCGCCGCTTATCCTGCCCTGCTTGCTTGCGGCCGAATCTTCGCTCGATCATCGCTCACGCTCAATCCATCGCAATCGTAACTGTCTTCGTTTCGGTGTACGCGTCCAGGCCTTTTTCGCCGAGTTCGCGGCCCATACCGGACATCTTGAATCCGCCAAACGGAGCGGCCGCGTCGAAGACGTCGTAGCAGTTGACCCACACCGTGCCGGCTCGCAGCTTGGCCGCCAGGTGGTGTGCCTTGCCGATGTCGCGCGTCCAGACCGCCGCGGCCAGACCATAGAACGTGTTGTTGCCGCGCTCCACGATCTCTTCCACGTCTTTGAACTTCAACACGGACAGCACCGGGCCAAAGATCTCGTCCTTGGCGATGGTCATGTTGTCTTCGACACCGGTGAACAGCGTTGGCTCAATAAAGTAACCGCGGTCGCCAAACCGCTTGCCGCCGGTGACGCATTCGGCGCCTTCCTGCTTGCCGATGTCAATGTACTTCAGGATCTTGTCGAACTGCGCCTGATCGACCTGCGGACCTTGTTCCGTCTTTGGATCGAAGGGGTTGCCCAACTGACGCTTCTTGTTCAGGCCCATCAATTTTTCGATCAGCTTGTCGTAGACCTTTTCCTGGACAAACAACCGACTGCCGGCGCAACAGCACTGGCCCTGGTTGAAGTACAGCCCGGCGTGCGCGCCGATAGCGGCCGCGTCCAGGTCAGCGTCTGCGAAGACAATGTTCGGGCTCTTGCCGCCGAGCTCGAAGGTGAGCCGCTTGAGCGTCTGCGACGCGTCGGCCATGATGATCTGGGCCGTCTTGTATTCGCCGGTGAAGGCCACTTTGTCCACGCCGCGATGCTTGACGATCGAGGCGCCGGCCGTCGGTCCAAAACCGGGGATGACGTTGATCACGCCATCCGGGATGCCGGCCTTTTGCGCCAGGCGGGCCATCCGCAGGCAGGTCAGCGGCGTCTGCTCCGCCGGCTTCATCACAATCGTGCAACCAGCGGCCAGGGCCGGGCCCCACTTCCACGCCGCCATCAGCATGGGGAAGTTCCACGGAATGATCTGGCCGACCACGCCCACTGGCTCGCGACGGGTGTAGCAGAAATACTTGCCGCGGATAGGAATGGTCTGCCCGTGAATCTTGTCGGCGTAGCCGGCGTAGTAGCGCAGGCAGTCGATCACTAGCGGCAGATCAGCGGCCTTCGAATCTCGGATGGGCTTGCCGTTGTCCAAGGTCTCAAGCCCGGCGAGCTCATCGGCCTCGGCCTCGATCAGGTCCGCCAGCTTGTACATCAATCGCCCACGATCGCGGGCGTCCATGCGGCTCCACGGGCCGGTCTCCAGCGCCTTGCGCGCGGCGGTCACGGCCAGGTCGACGTCGGCGGCGTCCCCTTCGGCGATCGTGGCGATCACTTCTTCCGTGGCCGGATTGATCGTCTCGAATGTCTTCCCGCTGGCGGCCGGGATCCATTTGCCGCCAATAAAGCAGGTGGTTTGTTGAATCTTGGGCAAGCTCATCGTGGCAGCAGTAGTGGCCATGAGAAAGACCTCTGTTGTTGGAGCGTTGGGCGACGCGAATGTGAGACGCAGTAATGATCGAAGCAAAGTCGGCGTGGGGAAAATTCCGGCGGACTGCGCGCTCAAAACGCGCGCGGCCGATAGCGCCGGGTAGTGCAAACCAGTACGGACTAGATCCCCCGCGACAAATTGTATCCCGTTGGCGCAGGATCAACTAGGCTTTTGCCTGCATGGAGTTAACGCAACCGCAAGGGCCAAGTCTGCCGCTTGACAGTGGCGGTCTGGGGCCGTCAAATTTGCGCTGACCGAATACCGGTAATTTGCCGCCGTTAGTGACCGTCGAGCGCGGAAGCAGGCGGCAAGTTCTGACGACACGATTCGCCCCGAATCCCGAACAAGATCTGGCCGCGTTTCCGCCCTGCCGAGGGGGGGACACCGGGCTAGATCGCCGTGGAGATGAGCACGCCTTGAAAGAGATCGAATACGCCGCCGCCCACAGCGTGGATGAAGCGGTTGACCTGTTGGCCGCGCGTGGGGACAAAGCCCGCGTAATGGCTGGCGGAACAGACATTTTGGTGCAACTGCGTGAAGGGATGCGCGACGCCGACTTGATTGTCGACGTCAAGAAGATCCCAGAGATGATGCAGTTCTCTTACGACCCCGCGCGTGGCCTCCACCTGGGCGCCAGCGTGCCGTGCTACAAAATCTATGGCGACGCCAAGATCGCGGCGGCCTACTCGGCGCTGGCAGACGCGGCGCGGATCATCGGCGGCTGGCAGATCCAGAGCCGCGCCAGCATCGGCGGCAACCTTTGCAACTCATCGCCGGCGGCCGATTCCATTCCGGCGCTCATCGCGCACGACGCCCAGTGCGTCATCGCCGGTCCCAGCGGACGGCGGACCGTGGCCGTGGCTGATTTTTGCACCGCGCCGGGGCGCAATCAGTTGGCTCGCGGCGAGCTATTGGTATCGCTCCATTTTCCACCGGTCCAACCGCGCGAAGGCGCCCGCTACTTGCGATTCATTCCGCGAAACGAAATGGACATTGCCGTGGTGGGCGTCGGGGCATGGCTCCGACTTAACGACAAGGCCGAAACAATCGCCGCCGCGCGCGTGGCGCTGGCCGCCGTCGCCCCCAAGCCGCTGGCCGCGACCGAAGTGGGCGAGTGGTTGGTCGGCAAGCCGGCCACGGACGCCACGTTTTCGGAAGCGGGCGCCCGAGCCCGAAAGTTGGCCAAGCCGATCAGCGACATGCGCGGCCCGGCGGAGTATCGCCTCCACTTGGTAGGCGTGATGACCACCCGCGCGCTCGCTGGCGCCGCCGAACGGGCGACCTCCAAATAACTCCGCTAGCCAATCCATAGTTTTTCACAACGACTTCATAACGGGCCAACGCACGCCGGCCACGAGCGAATTTTTCCGAAGGGATATGTCACGGTGGTTAAAAAATCACACGTCGCCACGACGATCAACGGTGAAGCGGTCGAGTTTCTTTGCGAGCCACGTCATAGCTTGCTGGAAGTTCTCCGCGACACGCTCCATCTCACCGGCGCCAAAGAGGGTTGCAACAACGGCAACTGCGGCGCCTGCACCGTGATTCTCAACGGCGTGCCGGTCAACAGTTGCCTGGTGTTGGGCGTGGAGGCCGAAGGGAGCGAGATCACAACGATCGAAGGCATCGCCAGTGAATCGCACCTGCACCCGCTGCAACAGTGCTTTCTGGAAGACGCGGCGCTGCAATGCGGGATCTGCACGCCAGGCTTTATCGTCGCGGCCAAGGCGCTGCTCGATCGCAATCCTAATCCGAGTGAGCACGACATCCGCTTTGAACTGGCCGGCAACCTCTGCCGCTGCACAGGCTACGACAAGATCATCCGCGCGGTGCAAGACGCCGCCGCGGTTTTGCAGGAGAACAAAAGCTGATGGCTACCAAGACCCCACACGAAGAAGCCGCGACCTGGGACCACGGCGCCAGCGGTTCCGCGAAAAAGTACAAAGTCCTGGGGACTCGACCGATCCGGCATGACGGCGTCGACAAAGTCACCGGCCGCGCGCTCTACGGAGCCGACATTCAACTGACTGGGCTGGTCCACGGCCGCATTTTGCGCAGCCCGCACGCGCATGCGCGGATCAAATCAATCGACTATAGCGCCGCCGAAAAGCTCCCCGGCGTCTTGGCAGTGATCACCAGCCATGACTTTCCGAATCTTAAAGACAAGATGGCGGATCTGGGCGAAGGGACCGTCAACCTGGCGGACCTGAGCGCCAACTGCCTGGCCCATGAGAAGGTCCTCTACAAGGGGCACGCCGTGGCCGCGGTGGCCGCGGTTAACGCCCACATCGCGGAAGAGGCGCTCAAGCTGATCAAGGTCGACTATGAGCCGCTGCCGCACTTGAA
>Ga0105046_10006547_pt1 | contig 18403 bp, 13 predicted proteins | sample MAT03_FD_78385 | JGI IMG/M metagenome (GOLD analysis project Ga0105046, IMG submission 78385) | Freshwater microbial communities from Lake Fryxell liftoff mats and glacier meltwater in Antarctica - MAT-03 (megahit assembly) | ecosystem: Environmental > Aquatic > Freshwater > Ice > Liftoff...
CCCGCTGCCGAGGTTATACGTCCGGCTATGCCCGTCGGACAGGGCTTGCAGCGCCAAGATGTGCGCCTCGGCCAAGTCCATCACATGCACATAATCGCGGATGAACGTCCCATCAGGCGTGTCGTAATCCGTCCCGAACACGTCGATGTGCGCCCGCTGACCGAGTGCGACTTGCAAAATTAACGGGATAAGGTGGGTTTCCGGGCGGTGATCTTCCCCGATGATGCCGTCAGGGTGCGCGCCGCTGGCATTGAAATAGCGTAGACAGGCGTAGCGCAACCCGTAAATACGCTCCATCCACAGCAAGAAACGCTCGGCGACGAATTTGGTCTCGCCATACACGCTGCCGGGAATCAACGGCTCATCTTCTGGGATCGGGACGCGGGTCGGGTTGTCGTATAAATTGGCAGTGGACGACAAGATGAAGCGATCCACCTTGTGATCGGTCACGACCTCTAACAAGTTGGTGATGGCGAGGATGTTGTCGCGCAGATATTTGAACGGACTCCGCATACTTTCGCCGACTTGAATATGGCTGGCGAAGTGCATCACGCCATCAAACGGGGCTTCACCGTCGCGTTTTTGCGCGTCAAACAAGCCGCGAAGGGCGGACATATCCAGCAAATCACCTTGCACAAAGTTGGCGGACGGGTGGACGGCTTGGGCGTGACCCGCAATCAGGTTATCAAACACCACCGCTTGGTGGCCTTGCTCAATCAGACGATAGACGACGTGGCTACCGATATAACCAGCGCCGCCGGTGACGAGGACTTTCATGGGATTTTCCTTTGGGTGAATAAAGCGGGGATATAGCGGGCGGGGACATGTGTGCGCCCGCCGACGTGGGGATTTTACCAACAATGCGCCGGTTGACGTGGGGATTTTGCACTAACCTAAAATGCACCCTATCCCACTGCCCTCAAGGTGCTTCCGGCGCATTGAGCGTGATTCCCGGGACTTGAATCGCGACTTGATAAGTCACTTCGCCCTGCTGAAGTTGGAGGTCGGGTCGGACGAGTCGTAGCCTATCCCACAACGCCACCACGCCCGCGCCTTTCACCCACTGACGCTCACCCGCGGCCAACCTCGCGAGGTCTAGGTTAGCCGCGACTGCATCCCATATCAAGGCGGGCTGGTCAGGATTATAGGTCACGATTCGAGCCGAGACCCACGCCCCGTCCTCTGGTGCGAACTCGGCGGGGGCGGCGCTCACGGCGCGACAACGCTCAATCACACCGGCGTAATAGTCGCTGTCCCAGCCGCCCAACGAGTCGAAATTAAAGCTCTGACCGTTAATTGAGATGGCGAGCGTCTCGTAAGTCGGCGGCATAAGCTCTGGCGCGAGGTTGCCGAGGCCGGAGGCTTGGTTGAACAACTGATAATTCAGCGTTAAATCTTCGACAAAGCTGCGGATGGCCTCATCACGAACTTTATCAACGGCCACGACTGTGCCGCCTTCTGACCCCGGCAGCAAGTAGACCATGCTGTTGTCACCGAAAATCGTACACTCGGCCACATCGCCCAAACGCAGGAAGTCACCGCTATCCCCGCCGGTTTGTAGCGCCCGAAAGACCACCGTACTGGGCGACCTGTCCCATTCAATTAAGCCGACCAAATCAGGCCGCGTCAGTGTGCCGTCGCCTTGAATGGGCGGGGCGGGCGCGGGTTGACAGGCGGCCAGAGCGAATACGACCCACAGGCTCAGGATGCCGACCCAGCGGGCGATAGGCTGATTGGGGAACACACGCTCATCACTCATATTTATCCCTCATCCCTAAAAAAAGACATGCAGGAAGTATAGCATCACCTGAGTGTTACCATTAGCATCTTGAATCTATAGAAATCTGTGTGTTATGCTTAATAGTGACATTTAAGCAACCTTCGGGGTGGGGTGAAAATCCCAACCGGCGGTGATGTGGGGCGACCAGCGCGCCCCCTCAGCCCGCGACCCGGCTACAGCCTGCAAGCTGTAGTCCGGCTGACATCGGTGAGAAACCGAGGCCGACGGTATAGTCCGGATGGGAGAAGGTGAACGACGGGGCGCATGTTTGTGTGGCCTGTTGGTTTATGCTTATGCTAACACGCGAACACAGAGCCCCGTTTTTGGGCGCACTGTGTGGCGTGTGGCGCTGGTTGATCGGGGGACATAAAAACCCTGTCAGCTTCGCTTGGCATACCTGACTCCCATCTTGTTACACACCTCGCCCTGTGGGTTGCGATTACCGACAGGGCGTTTGATTCCCATGCACATCCCTATCCCCGGCTTCCGCGCCATCCCTCGCATCACCCGCAACGCGGGTCGTCGCCTGCGTAAAGGTTGGATTCGACGTTATTCTGGAATTTTCACGGTTGGGTTTGTGCTGGCAGCGTGGCATCTGCTGGTGGCATATCAGGTGCTGCCGCCCTATCAACTGCCCGCGCCGAGCGCGGTTTGGGCGGAACTTATGGATTGGGTGGGGACGGGCAAAATCTGGCCGCACATCACCATCACCTTGCAAGAAGTCTTGACAGGTTTGTCGATTGGGGTCAGTATTGCGCTGGTTTTGGGCTACTGCATCGCTCATAGCCAATTGCTAGACGATTTGCTGTCGCCGATTGTGGTCGCTTTCCAATCAACGCCGGTGGTGGCCTACGCGCCGCTGTTGGTGATTTGGTTTCCGGGCATCGCATCAAAAATCGTGACCAGTAGCTTAATCGTGTTTTTCCCGATGCTGATGAGTACCGTGGTCGGCATCCGCACCGTGCCGGACGATTTGCTGGACTTGATGCGCGTGTCCCAAGCGTCGCGTTGGCAAACTTTCCTCAAGCTAGAAGTCCCCGCCGCCATGCCGGTCTTATTGGCCGGACTCAAGACATCTGCCACACTGTCGGTGATTGGCGCAGTGGTCGGCGAACTCATCAACGGCAACGCCGGGCTAGGACATCTGGTACGGCTAGGGCTGTCGCAGTATGACATCCCACTGGTCTTCGTCGCGGTGATTTTACTGGCGACGGTTGCCCTGTCGTTGTATCGGATGGTCGTCTTACTTGAGCGTCGCTTACTGCGCTGGCAACAGTTCTAATGGAGAAACGAATTAGACTCTGTATGATGACATGATAATCGGGTGCGCGCTGCAAAATAACGCTTAAATCGCTTGCGCCTTTTGCCTTGCATCCTAATGACCCATCATATCATTTCTGTTCCTGCTCCCCATAACCTAGTTTCTTCCGTCGTGGTGGAAATGCTCGCATCAGAGCGTTGGCTCATCCATCAGACGATTATGTTTCGTGATTTTTCACCCCATAGGAGTTTTACCAACATGATTCGTTCCCGCCTTTACGTCCTGCTTGCGCTACTGCTGGCTTTGACCGGCTTGGCTGGCGCGCAAGACCCCGCCCTCACACCGTTGCCGTTTTTCGCGTCGTATATCCCGAATGTACAATTCGCGCCCTTGTATGTGGCACGGGAAGAAGGTTATTTTGCTGACGCCGGCTTTGACCTACAAATCCAGCACGGCGATGAAAACGTCGGCGTGATTCAAGTCGCACAGGGTGAACCGCGCTATGGCCTCATCAGCGGCGAACAAGTGTTGTTGGCGCGCAACGGCGGCGTGCCGGTGCAATTCGTTTATGCGTGGTTCCAGAAATACCCGATTGCGGTGGTCGTACAAGCGGGCATCCCGTTCACTGAACCCGCCGACCTCAAGGGATTGAAAGTCGGCGTGCCGGGGCCGTTCGGCGCAAACTATACCGCGCTGGTCGCGCTGTTGGGACTCGGCGGCCTGACCGACGCCGATATCCAGATGGAATCCATCGGCTATGTCGCGCCGGATGTGTTCTGTGCGGGCGGCGTGCAAGCGTCCATCGTCTATAGCAACAACGAGCCGCTCGAGATTCAGCGCCGTATCGACGCGGGCGAGTGTGGCGACATCACCGGCATCACGATTTATCAGGTGGCCGAAGTCGCGCCGATGGTCTCCAACGGCATCGTCATCAGCGAAGACACCGCCGCCAATGAACCAGAAGAGACCGCCGCCGTGGTCGCCGCCTTTGACGCCGGTTTGCGTGGCGCGATTATGAACCCCGCGCAAGCCTATCTGTACAGCTTGAAGTACGTCGAGAATTTGCCCGCCTCAGAGGAATTTATCGCGGCATTGGAAGCCCTGTCGGCTGACGCTGAAGTCGCTTTTGACACGCCGGAAGCCCGCGCCGAGTCACTGGCCGCGCTCAAGGAGCAATTCGGCAACGCTGAGGTCGGTCAGTTTGAAGTCCTAATCGCCACCATCCCGTTCTGGGAAGGCGAGACGGTGGGCATCACCAATGACGAGCAGTGGACTCTGACCCGTGATGTCTTAGCGACGTTGGGCAGCATCCCAGCTGATTTCGATGTCTCGATGGCCTATCGCAACGACTTTGTGCCGGTTCAACCTGAGAGCGCCGAGTAAATTTTCATGTTGACCTTCAACGACCTCAGCGTCGCCTTCGCCATGCCGGACGGCGAGAAGTTCCGCGCCCTCGGCCCGATTGATTTGACCATCGAGCCGGGGCAGTTTGTGTGCATCGTCGGGCCGTCTGGCTGCGGAAAATCCACGCTGATTAAGGTCGTGGCGGGCTTGCAAAAAGCGACGCAGGGGAGCGTTGTGCTGGGCGACGTGCCGATTAAATCACCGTCGCCCCGCGTCGGCTTGATGTTCCAAGAGGCCAATCTGATGCCGTGGCGCACCGTGCGCGATAACGTCGCGCTATCGTTAGAGTTAGCCGGCGTCAAACGCGAGGCGCGTTATGCTGTGGTTGAAGAGATGTTGGGTGTGTTGGGGCTGCAAGAGTTCGCAGACGCCTATCCCGGCGGCCTGAGCGGGGGCATGGCGCAGCGCGTGGCTCTAGGGCGCGTCTTGAGTCAAAAACCGGAAGTCTTGCTCTTGGATGAGCCGTTTGGCGCGCTAGACGCTATGACTCGCGAGCAAATCAGCCTCGATTTGATGGCGGCATGGCGGCGCAATAAGCAAACAGCCCTGATGGTCACGCATGACATCAACGAGGCGGTGCTGCTGAGTGACCGCATCCTCGTCCTCAGCCGTCGTCCGGGGCGGGTGATTGCCGACATCACCGTAGATTTGCCGCGCCCGCGCCAACCGGAGATAACCTTCACCCCGGAATTTGGCGCGTTCGCCCGCGCCGTGCGTGAGGCCATCAACGCTGGATAATTTTCATCCCCGCGACTCATCTCCACCTCTCAACGTAGATGGTATACTACAAAACGTTTGAACCATGTACCGAGGGGGGTGTTGTCCGTGCGTTCTCTGTGGATTGTAATGTGTATTGCTTTGGCGTTGGTCGGATGTCAGCCCGCCGCGCCTGATATGGAAGAAGCGCCCGACCCCTTGAGCCTTTTGACGCTGGCTGCCGAGCAAATTCGCGCCGCAGAGACCTTTCGCCTTGCGGTGGATGTGACCGGGCTGCCCCACACCTTCTATGCGGAATTGGGCAATGATGGCTTGGTCAACGCCATCTTTTTGCAAGCGCGGGCGCAATATGTCTCGCCGGACATCTTCATGGGCAAGGTGCGGATTAAATATGTCGTCCCTCTGGATGTCGAGGTGTATGCCAATGGGAATGAACAATTTTACCGTTTGGGCAACCTCAATTGGATTAAGGGACAATTCGCCCCAGAATTTACGCCATCCATGTTGTTGGCGCCAGATACCGGCTTTCAGGCCGCGCTGACCACCATGAGCGACCTCACTTATATCGGGCGGACGACGCTTGAGGACGGCCAGCCGGTCTATCATCTGACCGGACAGGCCAACGGCAGACAGATTTCATCGCTGGTGGTCGGCTTGATTAACACCCAAGGACAATTGCCATTGGACGTTTATGTCCATACCGAGACCCATTATCCGGTGCGCTTGCTGATGCACCTGCCGAATGCCGATGGCGAAAGCACCTTCGCGATTGATGTGTATGACATCAACGAGCCAGCCGACCTCACCACACCGCCCACGGAGGGGTCATGAGCGCGGTTGTATCGTCAAAACCAACCGAACGTAAGCATAATTTGTGGCTGATTTTGGCGCTGGTGTGCGTGCCGGTCTTCATCGGCGCGTTAGACCTGACCATCGTCTCGGCCTTCCTCCCCGATTTAATCCTCAGCCTGAACTTGCCGCTGCAAACCGGCCTAGATGACGCGGCGTGGGTGGTCAGCGGCTATCTGCTGGCCTATGCCGTCAGCATGACCTTTATGGGGCGCGTCAGCGATTTATGGGGGCGGCGCACCGTCTATATCATCTGTTTGGTCGTGTTCATCATCGGCTCGGTGATTGTCGCAGCGGCGGAAGGAGTCTTCACCGACTGGACGTATGGCCTGATGCGGCGGATGGGCGAACGCCCAGACCGCTCTTATGTCACGCTGGCGGTGATTATCTTCGGGCGAGTCGTTCAGGCGTTGGGCGCGGGCGCGCTCGTGCCAATCAGCCTCGCATTGGTCGCAGATTTATTTCCGCCGAATCGCCGCGCCCGCCCGTTGGGCATCATCGGCGCAGTCGATACGCTGGGTTGGGTATTGGGGCATCTTTATGGCGGCATCTTCGTACAATATTTACCGTGGCAAGGGTTGTTCTGGGCGAATGTTCCGCTGACGTTGATTGCGCTGGCTTTGACCTTATGGGCGTTGCGCGGCGTGCGAGAAGTGCGCCACACAGGGCGTTTCGACGCGATTGGCGCGATCTTAATCGTCTTGGCGCTGACCGGTTTGACCTTGGGCTTGGGCGCGAACATTGACATTGGCACATCGGTCTCCAGCTTTGATGAACTTTCACCCTTGCCGCCTTATGCCCTGCCGGTGTTATTAGGCGCGGCCGCAGCGTTCGGCCTGTTTTTGTTTGTCGAGTCGCGGGTGCGTGAGCCGTTAGTCAACCTCAAGCTGTTTTTACGGCCCGGGGTCAGCGCGGGCGCGCTGACCAATTTACTGGTCGGATATGTGCTGTTCGCCGGATTGGTATTCGTGCCGATTTTGGTCAATGTGCGCGTCATGAATGTTTCCAGCCTCAAAGAAGCCGCGCTTCAGGTCGGGATTATGCTGTCGGCGCTGACGATCCCGATGGCGATAGCGGCGGTGGTTGGCGGCGGGTTGAGCGAGCGCATCGGCGTTCGCAACACAACCCTGCTGGGGTTGGGGTTGGCGGCGGCAGGCTTTTTATGGGTCTGGCAGACATGGACGGTCAGCATCCCGGACTGGTTGGTGGCCGCACAGATGTTGGTCGCGGGGACGGGCATCGGCTTGACCTTCTCACCCATTAGCGCGTCGGTGATTAACGCAGCGCATGAGGACGAGCGCGGCGTGGCATCGGCGTTGGTGATTGTGCTGCGCTTGGTCGGGATGACGCTCTCGGTTTCGACCCTGACCAGCATCGCGCTCAACCGAGTCAACATGCTGGCGGCGTCACGAATTGGCGGCGCCCTAGACCCGATGCAGCTGCCTGACCAATACGCAGCTATCACGGTAGAGGTGTTGGGCCAGATGGGGTTATTGGTGGCCGTGCTGTGCCTACTCGCGCTCATCCCAGCCGTCTTTTTGCCCAATGACCGGATTAGGGGCGAATAAGGACACGACACTGCCGTGTGCGCTGTTTTGGCGTCTAACTCGCATACGGGCGAGGGCAACGCGGGGATTGTCCCCACGAATAACCGGTCATTCGTGGGGACACGATGCGGACATGTCGGTTGTTTTGGCGTCTAACAAACCCAAAACTGACCGCTAAAATCCTTAACTTGGTACAACAGGACGTGACGCGCTGGGTAGGGGCGCACCCATGTATGCACCCGCTCACGCACGCCTTTTCTCAATCACTTCAAAAATTCACCCTTGCGTCTGATTTGAAGTCGTTGTATCCTATTTGACATGGCGCACTACTCACCGTGCGGGTGTAATTCAGCGGTAGAATGTCTCCTTGCCATGGAGAATGTCAAGAGTTCGAATCTCTTCACCCGCTCATCAAACAAAAAAACCTCGGCTTACTGCTGGGGTTTTTTGTTGCCTATTCTTGATTGTTGCGCCCAGTCGGCATGACTATCGAGAGCAAGAGTAAACCAAAAACGCGCCAGAATTGGCGCGTTTTTGGTTATAGGCATGTTTCTTCTCTACGCCACTTCTTCAGTCGGCGCGCCGTCGAATTGACTGTTGTACATGTCGGCATACGCGCCACCGCTCATCAAAAGCTGGTCGTGGTTGCCCTGCTCAACAATATCCCCGTCGCGCATGACCAAGATCAGGTCGGCGTTGCGGATGGTCGAGAGCCGGTGCGCGATGATGAAACTCGTGCGATTCTGCATCAGAGCATCCATCGCCTTTTGAATCAGGATTTCGGTGCGCGTATCGACAGAACTGGTCGCCTCATCCAAAATCAGCATATTCGGGTTCGCCAAAATCGCACGGGCAATCGTCAGAAGCTGCTTCTGTCCCTGCGAGACGTTGGTTGCCTCCTCATTCAGGACCGTCTTGTAGCCATCCGGCAAGGTGCGGACGAAATGGTCAACATGCGCGGCTTTCGCGGCGGCAATCACCTCATCGTCCGTCGCGTCTAAGCGCCCATAGCGAATGTTCTCTAGGATGCTGTCGTTATAGAGCCACGCATCTTGCAGCACCATCCCAAACATCTTCCGCAAGTCGTGACGGCTGAAGTCGCGGATTTCGTGACCATCGACCAAAATCTGACCGCTGTTGATGTCATAGAAGCGCATCAGAAGTTTGACGATGGTCGTCTTGCCCGCGCCGGTTGGCCCGACGATGGCGATTTTCTGCCCCGGATGCACCACCGCCGAGAAGTTGCGAATAATCAACTTATCGGGGTTATAGCCGAACTGCACGTCCCTAAATTCGACGCCACCTTCCACATCCGCCAAGTTGATCGGGCTGACCGTCTCGACGATTTCTTCCGGCTCGTCCAAGAACTCAAATACGCGCTCAGAGGCCGCTGCCGTTTGCTGCAAGACATTGGAAATATTGGCGATTTGCGCGATGGGCTGCATAAACGTCCGCGAATACTGGATGAAGGCTTGAATGTCGCCAATCGTGATTGCGCCCGTCACAGCCAGCCAGCCCCCGATTAACGAAACCACCACGTAGCCGATGTTGCCGATGAACGACATCATGGGCATCAGCAAACCAGTCAAGAATTGTGACTTCCACGCCGAGTTATACAACTTGGCGTTATAAGTCTCAAATCGAGCGACGCTCTGCGCCTCGCCATTGAAGGCCTTCATGACGTTGTGACTGCTGTACATCTCCTCAACGTGACCGTTGACGTGGCCGATGTAATCCTGCTGCTCCTTAAAATACTTCTGGGACTTCTTCATCACAAACACCAGCAGTCCCATCGACAGCGGGATAATCATGATGGAGGAAATCGTCATCACCCAGCTAATCGACAGCATCATGATAATCACGCCCACCAATAGCGTCGCCGATGAGATAATCTGCGCGAGGCTCTGATTCAGCGTCTGGTTGATGGTATCGACATCGTTGGTGATACGCGACAGCACCTCACCGTGGTTGGTGCGGTCAAAGTAGCCCAACGGCATTCGGTTAATCTTCTCGGCAATGTCACGGCGCAATTGATACGACACCTTCATCGCGACGCCGGTCATCATCCAGCCCTGAGCGTAGGCGAAGACGGTTGAGATGAAATACAGCACGGTCAGCAAGCCGATGATGCCGCCGATATAGCCGAAGTCAATGCCTGTACCCGTCCCGCCAATTTGCCCGACCACGCCCTCGAACAGCTTGGTTGTGGCCTGTCCCAAAATCTTGGGGCCGACGATCATGAAGAAGGTTGAGGCGATAGAGAACGCCAAGACAAGGCTGATAGACACCTTATACGGGCTGAGATAGGCGATCAGCTTCCGCATCGTGCCTTTGAAGTCACGGGCTTTTTCGACGCCCATGCCCATCCCGCCCATCGGGCCGCCCCCCATCGGGCCGCGCCCGCCCATCGGAGATGCGGATGCTGTGGGCTTGTTCTGAGTCGAACCGTTATTTTGCGCCATGATTAGGCCATCTCCCCTACGCCGACCTGTGACAAAGCAATTTCTTGGTAGATGTCACAGGAGTCCATCAATTCATCATGCGTCCCCATACCGACAATCCGCCCCTGATCCAACACGATAATTTGGTCGGCGTTGCGGATGGTCGAAACGCGCTGGGTGACGATGAGCAGTGTGCTATCACCCGTCTTATCCTTCAATGCTGCCCGTAGCGCCGCATCGGTTTTGAAATCCAGCGCCGAAAAACTATCATCGAAAATGTAGATCGGCGCGCCTTTAACCAAAGCCCGCGCAATCGAAAGCCGTTGACGCTGACCGCCAGAGACGTTCGTCCCGCCTTGCGAAATCTCGGACTGTAACCCGTCGGTTTTTTCACCGATGAACGCGGTGGCCTGTGCGATGTCGCTGGCCGCTTTTAGTTTTTCCGGGCTGGCGTGTTCATCGGCATAGCTCAGGTTGCTATGAATCGTGCCAGAGAACAGCATGGCCTTTTGCGGCACATAACCGATTTTTTCGCGCAGATCGTGCTGTGTCACCTCACGGATGTCCACCCCGTCCAGCAAAATCGCGCCGTCGGTGACGTCATAGAAACGCGGGATGAGATTAATCAGCGTCGATTTACCCGAACCCGTCGAGCCGATAAAGGCGGTGGTCTGACCCGGCTGCGCGGTGAAGTTGATGTTGTGCAGCACGTCTTCCTCTGCGCCGGGGTAATGGAAGGACACATTACGGAACTCAAGCACACCGTTGAAAACGCCCTTAAAAGTCGTAGGCGTCGGGGTATCAACGATGGTCGGCTCGGTTTCCAGCACATCCGCGATACGGTCTGCCGAGACCGAAGCACGCGGCAGCATCACGAACATGATCGACATCATCAGGAAGCCCATCACGACCTGTATGGCGTACTGCATAAAGACCAACATGTCGCCCACTTGCATCGCGCCCGCCGCGACTTGATGCGACCCGACCCAGACAATCAGCAGTGTGACGCCGTTCATCACCAACATCATGACCGGCATCAAGCCGACCATCACGCGGTTGACGAACAGATTCAGGCCGGTCAATTCTTGATTGGCGATGTCGAAGCGATTTTCTTCAAACTTCTGGGTGTTGAAGGCGCGCACCACCATCATGCCAGACAAGTTCTCGCGGACGACGAGGTTCAGTCGATCCGTCAGGCTCTGAATGATCTTGAACTTGGGCAGTGACGTGGCGAAAATCCCAATGATGAAACTGACCAAGACCACCACTGCCAGCACAATCGTCCACCACATCGAAGCGTCGGTGTTGACCGCCTTGATGATGCCGCCGATGCCGAGGATGGGCGCATAAATGACCAAGCGAATCAGCAGCACAATCAACATTTGAAGCTGATTCACGTCGTTGGTCGTGCGGGTGATGAGCGACGACACCGAGAACTTATCAAATTCGCGATTCGAGAAGCTCTCGACCTTCTTAAAGACATCGGTACGCAGCGTACTCGCCAGCCCAGCTGCCACTCGTGATGACACCAGCGCCACGACCACCGCGCACATCACCGAAAACAGGGTTAGTAGCAGCATGATGCCGCCGCTGATAAAGACATAGGTGTTCTGGATGGCGGCCGTATCCATGCCCAACGCGGTATATTCCGCTTTGACTGCCCCAGCTGCGGCTTGCACAATCACGCTGTCGCCACCCATCGCGGCAAAACGCTCTTCCATTTGCGTCATCATCGGCGCGAGCAGTTGAGACGGGAGGGACGATAACATCGTGAACGGGTCAACCCCGTCCGGCAGCTCCGACAAATCAAACCCACCGCTCCCGCCGCCCATCATGCCAGCCGGGGCGCTGTCGGGGTTCTCAATCGCTTGCTGTATCCCATACACCGCGATCAGTGCCTTGCCCATGACCGGAGTCAACGCGCTGAGTTTGGCCGCGTCGGTCTGATTCAAAACGTAAATCGCCTCGGTTGCGAGGGCGGGGTAGCGGGTCAAATTGTCGCCCGTGTTGGCCGTCTCGCTGTTGACCAGCGTATAAGCCGACAATACCTCGGCTTGTTGGGCGTCATCCATGAAGATGAACAGCTTATCCATTTGGCTTTGGCGGATGGCGGACGGCACGGCGGTATCGACGCCGCCTTGTTGAATGCCGACATTGATGATGCGCCCCATATAATCGGGCAACGTGAGGTCGGAGGTGGCTTGCAAGAACAGCAAACCCACGCACAGCAAAATCATCCATGTGTAGGGTTTTAGATATTTCGTCAATCGTATCATGATGGCGGATGTCCCTTTCTGATTTGGGAACGGTTTAGCTACTTATCGGGTGAACAATCAGGGTTCATGTTGTGTTTAAGCAATCGCTCAAGCGCAGGGAATAAAATCTGCGCGGCGGCCAGTTCTGGCGGCGAAAGGTCGCGCAAGACCTCGGCCAATACTGCCGTAATCTGACCGCGTGCCGTCATCATCCGCGCCAAACCCTCCGGCGTGACTTGCAAGGTGAACTGGCGGCGATCAGATGGGTTAGGGATACGGACGACCCAGCCCTTTTCGACCAACGCCTGAACTTGTACGCTCATCGACTGAAGGCTGACCTTGCGCTGTTTTGCCAAGTCACTGGCCGTCAACGGCTTATGATGACCCATTTGAAAAAGCAGCCCCACTTGCATCACGGTCATCTCATCTTCATCGATATCGCGCATGTGTGAGGCGATCAAGCGGCCAAAACGAGGCATCACTTCCAGAAACATCTGCGCGACATCGGCAGGCGTCCATAGATTGTCAGTCATTTGAGATTTCCGTCAATTTGGCTGATAGTCAACAGTATTGATAATCAGTGTATATGACTTTCTAAATCTGTCAATCAGCAAAATTAAACAAAACTTCTTAACGGTCTATGGCAAATCCTGTGGGCGGACGAGGCCGCGCTTGAGGGCAAATACCATTACCTGTGTGCGATCCCGCAAGCGCAGCTTATCGAGGACGCTAGTCACATGAGTGCGGACGGTGGCCTCGCTGAGGACAAATTTCTCGGCGATTTGAGCGTTGTTCAGCCCATGCGCCAACAAATCAAACACCTCGCGTTCACGAAGGGTCAGCCGGTCTAAGGGGTCGCCGCCGGTCAGGTGCTGGTGCAGAATCTGCGCGACGGCAGGGTCAAGCGCACTCCGCCCCTGCCCGACCTGTCGGATCGCCTCCAACATATCGGTTGACCGGCTGGTCTTGAGCAAGTAGCCGTGCGCCCCCGCCTGTAACGCTTGCGCCACAATATGATCCTCCAGGGAAGAAGTGAGGACGAGAACACGGCTGGCGCTACCAATAGCGCGCAGTTGGCGCAACACATCTAAACCATTCATCCCCGGCATAATCAAATCCAATAAAACCACGTCCGGGGTCAGCGAAGCCGTCAACGCCAACGCTTCTGCGCCATCCGCCGCCTCCCCTACCACGTCAAGGTCGGGCTGCGCCTCTAACAACAAGCGCAAACCCTGCCGCACCACCGTATGGTCATCCACGATTAAAACCGTCGTCGTCATTTCGGCCTACTGACTTTCTACTAACGGCAAAAAGACCTCAATGGTCGTGCCGCCCTGATGGCTCTCAATCCCGATACGCCCGCCAAACATCTGCGCCCGTTCGCGCATACTCATCAGGCCGAACTTGGCGCTCTGCGGCTGCGAGTCGGGGTCGAAGCCGCGCCCGTTGTCGCTGATGCTCAAAACCAGTTGATGTTTGCCCTCAACCAATGAAAGTTCAACCATTGAGGCCTGCGCGTGGCGAGCGACGTTGCTCAAGGCCTCTTGCGTGATTTGATACACAGCATCTTCCACCGCCGCCGGAATATGCCTGCCGGTCAGCATCAGCGCCGGTTCAATTCGAATGTGATTCAAGCTTTGCCACTGCCGAAATAACAACTTCAAGGACTCGGCCAGTCCGTGCTGTGGGATATTAGACGGGCGCATTTCGACCAATAAGGCGCGCAAATCTAAGAGGGTTTGCTCGGCCATTTCTGCGATGAGCTTGGCTTGCTGCACGCCACGCTCGGCATTTTGAGTGATGATGCCCGGCAGCGCCGTCGTGCTGACCGACAGGCTGAACAGGCGCTGGGCGATGGCGTCATGCAAATCCCGCGAGATGCGCGCCCGTTCGGCCTTAATCGCCGATTGCTCGGCTTGCAAGGCCAATTCGGTATTGCGTTGCGCCAAGTCTTGTAAGGTGTGGATATTCTGGGTCAGCGCGTCGGCCATATCGTCAAACTGCTGCCCCAATCGCCCAACCTCATCTTCGCGGTGGTCATGAGCGCGTGCGCCCAAGTCGCCCTGTGCGAAACGACGACTGGCCTGTGTGATGACGCTCAGACGTTTGACCTGTGGCCGCACGAACAGCCACGCCAGCAACAGCGCAATCGGCACGGCCATCACCCCGCGTGAGATGATTTCAAACCAGAGCAATTGGGTATAACCCGTCAACACGAAATCGCCATAGATGAGATGGGGTTCTGCGATGATTTGGCCGCGCTTCATGATGATTTTTTGACCGGTGACGAGCGGTATCTCCACCGCCGCCAATAACGCGCCGTCACGCTCAAATAAGCCCATTTCGCCGGTTCGCTGGAGAAGTTCCGAGCAATCGGCGGCGGCTGTCCCGGCGCGGCAAGTCGTATCACCTCGCCCCCACACAATCTTATCATCAGGCGACACAATCAGCGTCCAACCCGGCATCACGTCAATATCGGGGTGGCTGGGCTGGCCGTCCGGCATCCCGGTCAACCACATCATGCCATAATTCAGCCCGACCACCTGATAAAGTTCGATAGGGGGATTTTGAGTGGCATACCAAATCAGCCCAAACATCAGGATGGTCAGGCAAATGCCGGTTGAGACCGCCACAGCAACATGGCTAACGAATAAGCGAAAGGTCAAACGCCCGGTCAGGCGCTGAAAGGTATTTTTCATAGCGACATCGCCCCCAGATAAGCAAATAGGAATACCGCAGTGTTGCGCCTGATCGAAAATGCGCGTTTTTTGTGAGATTAAATTTTACCCCGTGTGATTTGAGATGTTCTCAGCAATTTGTGGAACTTAGCTCCACAACTTACCTATATCGAATCTGGTGGTTTAGGCGTTCAATAGAAGCTGTAAGGTTATCCAACACATAGAGGTGTCCCCATGTTCAAGACCATCGCGCGGGCGATTCTGCTCTCACTCACCATTTTGGCGCTGATTCTTCCCGCACACGCACAAGCTGAAATCGTCCTCGTCCCGTTTGCTGATGAGATATACGGCATCACCGGCGTCATCCCAGAAGGCTGGGAAGCGCTCGGACAAGGCTTATACACCCCCGATAAAGCCGGCCTCAGCCTCTTGGCGCTGCAATCTGCGCCACTTCCGGCCAGCCAAGTGATGACAGCGCTGCAACCTCAGCTTGGCTTGAGCGCCGCGCCGGAGTCGACTGGGACAGCCGAAACAGACGCTTTCACATGGACGCTATATCAGATGGATGTTGAGGTCGCCCCCAACCTGACCGTGCGCGTCGATTTGGCGCTGACTGAGGCAGGCGGCAGAACTTATATCCTGTTGGTACAAGCCGTCGCCGATGACTACGACGCGCTCCATACGGCTGTGTTCGAGCCGGTGCTAAACGCGCTTGCGCCGCTACAAGCCGAAGTCATAGAACTGCCATATCGCGTGGAAGAAGTCCGTTTCGACAGCGGATTGATTTCGATGTCCGGCACGCTGACTTTGCCTGAAGGCGACGGGCCATTCCCCGCCATCGTCCTGATGACCGGCAGTGGCCCCCAAACCCGCGACGAAGAAATCGTCCCGGGTTTCCCGATTTTCAAGTTGCTGGCCGACCACTTGACACGCGCCGGAATCGCCGTGCTGCGCTACGATGACCGAGGCGTTGGCTTTTCAGACGGGGACTACAACGCGGCCAGCGTGCAAGTTTTGGCGTCAGATGGTCAGGCTGCCGTCAACTTCTTACGCGCTTATGACGGCATTGACCCCGAACAAGTCGGTATTTTGGGTCACAGCGAAGGCGGCATCTATGCGTCTATTTTGGGCGCAACCCCGGACAGCGGCGTGGCCTTCATCGTCACATTGGCCGGGCCGGGCGCGCTGGGTAGCGACCTCCTGTTGCGCCAAAACGAACTCATCCTCGGCGTGTCCGGCGCATCGGAGGAAGTGATCGCCTCACAATTGGCTTTCCTAGAGCAAGCTTTTCCTCTCATCGCCGCCCGCGATTGGGACGCGATGGAGCAGTTGACCTATGAGACGGCTTACGCACAGTTAGAATTCGCGCCCGCCGAGCAGACCGCTGACATGACCGACGCAGACCGCGAGGCCTTTGCCCGTCAAAGCGCAGCCAATTTCCGTCAAGGCTACGCCGCCGAGTGGTTCGCCTCGTTGTTAGAATACGACCCCGCGCCAGACTGGGCGAAAACCAGCGTGCCGGTGCTGGCGTTCTTCGGCGGCTTAGATATTCAAGTCGATGCGGAACAAAATAGCATCCCGATGCAAGCCGCGTTGACTGAAGGCGGCAACCCAGATGTCACAATTGTGACCCTCCCCAACGCCAATCACTTGTTCCAATCCGCCGTGACCGGCGGTCTGGAGGAGTACGCGATGCTCCGCTTACAATTCACGCCCGACTTGCTGCCGACCTTGACCGATTGGCTGCTCGCCCGCGTCACGTTGAACTAACCGCCGTAATCAAGTCCCGCAGGCCGTCATCCAGCGTGACTCGCGGAGTCCAGCCCGTGGCCTCGGTCAGCTTATCACGACTGCCGCACACTCGTAACGGCATCTCGGCTGGGCGTTGCAACGCGCCCAGTTGAATCAAATCCCGCCGCCCCATCAAGTCGCCGACCCGCGAAATCAGGTCGGCGACGGCGATTCCTGCGCCCGAACACACGTTAAATACCCCGTGCTGCCCGGCCAGCGCCGACAAGCCCGCCGCCACATCGCGCACATGTAGATAATCGACCCGCTGCGCCCCGTCGGTGGTCGGAAACGGGCGTCCCTCCCTCAGCGCGGCCATCAGTGACGGCAACAGGCGCTTGGGGTGGTCATCCCGCCCATACATATAAAACAGCCGTCCCCATGCAAAACGTATCCCCGCCCCGGTCGCCAAGGTCAGCCCCAATTGCGCGGTGAAATTCTTGGCCGACGAGTAGGGTGAGGTGTATTGGACGGGCGACTCCTCGCGCAATACATCATCAGACGGCGCATATTCGAGGCACGTCCCCGTCGCCACGACCTGAGTACATCCGGCCTGCTTCAGACAGCGTAGCAAGTCCACGGTTTGGAGCATGAAGGCCGCGTTCAACGGGGATTGGACATATTTGCCGGGTTCTGTCACCCACGCCAGATGAAAACAAGTGTCTGGCCGAAACGCGCCTACCGCCGCCGAATAACTGTCCACAGCGGCCAAATCACCGGTGATGAAGCGGACATCCCCGCGCACATCGGTCAGACGAGTCAAGTCGGTGGTCGGCCTGACCAACAGCGCAACGTCTGCCCCGCCCGCCAATGCTTGACGAGTCAGCGCCGCCCCAACAAAGCCCGCCCCGCCGGTGATTAAGACGCGCCGACTCATGGATTGGCGGGTTTCTGCGCGGTCACTTGCATCAGCGCGCCCTTGCCCGCCGCCCAACTGATGAGCGCCAATGGGATGCTGATAGCGCCGATGAAACAGCCCAACAACAGGTGCAGCAGATTCAGCGCGTCGGGCTTATCAATCCGCATCAGCAAGCGCGTTAAACGGTTTTGCCGCGTATCCAGCCGATTCAAGACGGTCTGCACCCAGCCAAACGGGTCGTGTTCAAATGAAACATAATTGACATCGACCACCGTCAAGCCCACCCGCCCCAACGCTCCCCGAAGCGCGTCGGGCGTGTAGTGGAACAAATGGCGCGGCACGTCGAGGTGAAACCATTTTTCCCGCCCTATAGCCGCTTGCCAACTGGCATGATTCGGCACGCCAATCACCAACCGCCCGCCGGGTTTCAGTAAGGCGCTCAAGGTGGTCAGGGTTTTGGCCGGGTCGGGCAGATGTTCCAATACTTGGAACAAGATAATCAGGTCAAAGGTCGGCTCGGCGGGCAGCACTTCCGGGTCGCCAGCAAAAGTCGGGATATTGTTTTCCTTCGCAATCACTAGCATCTCGTCGTTGCGTTCGCTGCCCAGCACGCGCCAGCCTTTTTGACGCAGCGCGTCCAGCATAAAACCGTCGGCGCAGCCCATCTCATAGGCATAGCCCGGCTGATTGAACTGTTTTGACCAACGCCCAACACGCATCCGGTACAGCGTCTTGAGCAGCGCCAAAATCAACGGGGTATAGCGCCGATATTGAGCCGGGTAATAAGGCGACAGGTCATCGGTGTGCAATTCGGTTGAGCCGAC
>Ga0105046_10006550_pt1 | contig 18399 bp, 15 predicted proteins | sample MAT03_FD_78385 | JGI IMG/M metagenome (GOLD analysis project Ga0105046, IMG submission 78385) | Freshwater microbial communities from Lake Fryxell liftoff mats and glacier meltwater in Antarctica - MAT-03 (megahit assembly) | ecosystem: Environmental > Aquatic > Freshwater > Ice > Liftoff...
GATTGGACAGAAACCCTACAGGGCGCGGGCTTGAGTATTACTAACCCAAATGCGCCATCGCAGGTAAAGCCGATGACAGTCAGCGTTTTTGCTGCGGCCCTCAAAAGCGCGCATCCGCCTTTGGTAATCGACGTGCGGCCGGAACACGACCGGCTTCGAGCACCGTTTCCGCTGCCCTCCAAAGCCCTGGAAGGCAACTCCTTAAGTGCCTTGGAAGCGCTGCCTAAATCCCAACCATTAGCTTTTCTATGCCACTTTGGCAATTCTTCAAAGCAAGCGGCGGAACACTTTAGAGGCCTAGGTTTTACAGAAATTTTCAATGTGGAAGGCGGGATTGACGCTTATGCGCGTGAAATTGACACCTCGGTTGTGCGTTACTAGCATCTAAGATTCAGGAGAGCGCTCGTGTCTATTCGCAGATTACTTTTTATAGCAGCTAGCATCGCCTTGATGGCGGCATGCAGCGAAGAGGTTTCGCCGTTGGAGCAGATTTGCAAAGACGAAATCGCGCGCAAAGTCGCGAATAGCGACATGATCATTGACAGCTCTGAAATTTCTAGCATCAGCAAAGATGCGGATGGCAACGTGATGGTTAAGGGTAAGGCGGAACTCACTGAAGGGGTTGCGAAAAAGTCAATTCCCTTCACGTGCGTCATGCAGGGCGAGGGTAAAGACGCGAGCGTTATTCGCGCCGATTTAATTTATAACTAGACCGTCCACACGACTCATGCGATTAGGAATTCGCGCGCTCAATGGTGCCTACTGCATCGTGCGCATGCAGGCTTTCCAAATGCTTTGCGCTTGCGCGATAGCCACCCACAAACGGCAAAGTTTCTAAACAGCCACGAACGCGGCGTAAAGCGTCTTCAACAAACATTAAATTTGCGCCGTTGCGTGCGGCAAATGCTTGTTCATCGACGCGCTTGACGGCGGTTTGTACGGGCGTTTGCAGGCTGTGTTCGAGTGCGTCAATCAACGCTTGCCACGGAAATAGCTCGCTGCTGGCCAACATCGTTAATTCTACGTCCAGCGTCGAGCGCTGCGCGTGCGGGGTTGCCGCACTGCCGCCTAAAACGTCGCCTAGCCAGTGCACAACCTGTGATTTACTCATTTCAGTTGCCGCAAAATCAGCATCGAAGCGCTGCTGCAATTTTTGCCGTGCCAACGCTGCCGAACAGGGGCAGGTGGACGAATAGGTAATTTGTACTGAGGTTTTCAGCTCGAAAGCACCGCTTTGATCGAGCGTGGCATGCACCGTAATCGGATAGCTGCGCCAGCCGCTGTGATCGCTTGCTAGTGCAGGCCTACGCAGCAGTAATTCAAAGCGCAATGCGATTTTTGCACGATCACTTAGGCCCGCATGCGTGCTTAGGCTGTCAGATAAAAGCTGACGTAGCAGCGCTGGGCTGAGCTGCTGTGCGCTTAAATGCTGATCGAGCAGTAAATAGAGCCTGGACATATGAATGCCGCGCGCGCTCGCGTCAACGAGATCAACGGCGATATCTGCCCGCGCCAGCGCCGTGCTGTTGGCGCTGCTGTTATTCAAATGTAGCGGCTGCGCAATGTTTTCCATGCCCACCCATTCGAGCGCACCAAATGCGCCGCTGGCGATTTGTGCGTCGGGCAAATTAGCCGCATCCACCGGCAGGGCTGTGGCTTTAGCGCTGGGTATAGCTTTTGCTGGCAATACCGGATGCGTTAATGGCACTAGCTTCGCAACCAGTTTGCCGGCGCGTCCAATCAGGATTTCTTCGCCGCTTTCTACTCGTTCAATGAGTTTGGAGAAATGCGTTTTTGCTTCGTGGATATTGAAAGTGGACATCAATTTGAAGTTAATTAGACTTAGTCCAGTCTAATGGGGATGTCGTGAAAACTTCAAAGTCCTAAGGCGCAGCAATTCAGAATTACTGGCAGCTATTCACCAACGTTGACTTCAACGCGGCGTTCAATTCACTGGCGTCGGGATATGCAACACGCTTTGACTTCGGGAATTCGATTTTCGTCTCGTAATTATCGCCGCTAAGATCGCGAATATTTGATATGCCCGCGAATTGCCGCAGGCTACGATCACTGTCGGCATAGGTTACATCCAAGCCGGACGTGACCCAGCCTAAAATACCGCTGGGGGCTAGTTTGAACACCTGCACTGCTTCGCCATCAATGGCGGCTTTTTTTACCCATTTAACTTTGAAGCCTAAATAGTCCAGCTGGCTTGGCACAACGAAATCGAGCGCGACGCTGCTTCCGCCCACCAACGCAGTCCAATGCGTGCGCACGAATTCATCGAAGCCTGCATCGGCAACCAGCGCCCGACTTGCATCAAGCGTGTCGGATTTTTCCCGCTTTCTCCCCGAGGCTTGATAGAAAACGGTCAAGCCACCAGGCCTTGTTGCCAAGCCTTCACGATAGCCGAAGCGCGCGTCGATAAGCTCGAACTCGGGCATTAACGGCTTGCCTTTGGTGCGCATGACCTTGCGCCCGAAGGCTTTGCCGTTTGGGCAGCGGTACAGCACCACGCGGTCGCTCAGGGTCGCATCGACAAAATGCAAATAGTGGCTTTCGATGTAAATCATCTTGCCGCTGGTCAACTCGAAGGCATTGCCTTCGTAACCGGAATACAAATCCGCCGCGTAAATGCTGGTGGCGAAGAGCGGCGCAAGCGCAAAAAGGACAAAAGCTTTCATGCTGGGCTAGCCATTAAATTCACAGGATTTGCGAGCATACCGAAGGCAAGCAACAAAATCGGTAGTTTTCGCTATACGCCGCCTATTTAGCGCCCAATTCAGCCTTCGCTAAGCTGACCAAATGAACTTCATCTGGGCCATCTGCTAAACGCAGCGAACGTGCAGCCGCGTAGGCGTGCGCTAGGAATGTGTCTTGGCTAACGCCCATGCCGCCGTGAATTTGAATCGCCCGATCAATTACTTTACAGGCCATGGTGGGTGCCACTATTTTAATCATCGCGATTTCTTTTTTCGCCAGCTTCGCGCCACCCGCATCAATCATCGCAGCGGCATGCAACGTCAGCAACCGCGCCTGATCGATTTCACATCGGGATCGCGCAATCGCTTCTTGCGCCATGCCCAGCGCAGATATCGGTTTGCCAAACGCGATTCGGTTGCGCGCGCGGTGCACCGCCAATGCCAGCGCGCGCTCGGCCAAGCCAATTAAGCGCATGCAGTGGTGAATACGCCCTGGCCCCAGCCTAGCTTGAGCGATCTCAAAACCTCTGCCTTCGCCCAACAGCAGGTTGGTTTTAGGTACCACGACGTCGGTGAAATGCACTTCGGCATGCCCGTGCGGCGCATCATCAAAGCCAAACACCATCAGCGGCCGCACAACGCGCACGCCAGGGGTATTCATTGGCACTAGCAGCATCGACTGGCGCTGATAGGCGTGCGCCTCTGGATTGGTTTGCCCCATCACAATCATTATTTTGCAGCGCGGATCAAGCGCACCGCTGGTCCACCATTTTTTGCCATTGACGCGGTAGTTTCCCCCATCCGCTTGCATCGTCAGGGCGATATTGGTCGCATCAGAGGAGGCGACATCAGGCTCGGTCATTGCGAACGCAGAACGAATGTCGCCATTCAGCAAGGGCGCTAACCACTGTGCCTTTTGCTCGCTGCTGCCGAATAAGTGCAGCACTTCCATATTGCCGGTATCCGGTGCGGCACAATTAAACGCTTCCGGCCCAAATAGACTTTGCCCCATTAACTCGGCCATCGGCGCATAGTCAAGATTGCTCAAGCCAGAAACAGAAGGTAAGAAAAGATTCCACAGGCCAGCGGCTTTGGCTTTCGCTTTCAATGCTTCCATGGCCGGTGCAATCGCCCATCGAGGGTTTGGCGCCTCAATGAATGCGGCAAGTTCGGCTTCTGCGGGCAACACATGCTGGGCCATAAATTCGGCGACTTGCGCATGCATTTGAACTGCGCGCTCCGATCGGGAAAAAAGCATATTGCTAACTCACAAGTTGGGTTTGGTACTGATCGACGAAGAATAACGTTGTGCGTGCATTTGCGCAGGATGTTTTCGATCGCTGAATCGAGCCGGTACAGGTGGTCATACGCCCAAGTTCTTGCGCTTGCAGGGCTGGAAACGCTGGCCTAGAGTTCTGACCGCATGCATCGCACCACTCACATAAGGATTTCGCTATGTTAAAAAATAAACTTTCTCTGGCATTAGGCGTGGTTGTAGCGCTGGGCCTAGCTGCCTGCGGTGGTGATGAGCCAGCCGTGACCGCGAAAGCGGCGGGTTCGCTTGCAGCGCCAAAGGTTGCGCAAGTGGCGGCGGCGGTATCGAACAAAAGCATGGGCCCAGCGCAAGTCAGTATGGAATTGGCACACCTGGCCAAGATCAATGATTTGAAAGGCATGATGACCTTGGCAATGCCGGCACCCGCCATGAAAAAAATGGTCGATTCTTGGGAAGCTAAGCGTCGTGAGCCAATCACCGACAGTGACCGCAAAGAATTTGCTGATGGTATTGCCAAATTAATTGCACCCGGCGCTATTGATTCGCTGATGGCGATGGCCGAACCTCAGCTTGCGCAAGCAAAGCCGCAGATGGCCTTTTATGTACCGATGGGTATAGGCGTTTTGCAACAGGGTATTTCCGCGAATGCGGATATGTCCGATGTCCAAAAGAAACAAGCCACTGAAATGGTGGGTGCCTTACAAGGCTGGGCGACGAAAACAGATTTAACCGATCCAAATCGTTTGCGCAAAGCCTTGACCGAAATGGCGAGTGGCGTTAAAGCCACCAACATCACCACGTTGGATCAATTGCAGGGGCTTTCCTTTGATCAAATGCTCGGTAAGGGTGGTGTTTTATTTGGCTCAATGAAGCGTGCATTGAATGCATACGATTTGAACATGGATGAAATGTTCACTTCGCTGAAAGCCGAAGAAATCAGCATTACGGGTGATACTGCGCTGGTAAAAACAAGCATGACTTTTTTAGGGCAACCGATGAGTTCTGAAGCGCAGATGATCAGATCAGACGGCCGCTGGTACAGCAAAGACAGCATTGAGGCTTTGGCGAAAGTAACCGAACAGGCAATCGGCGAGAATAAAGAAGGTACCCCTAAAGCCGCTGAATCTGATGGCTGATTGAGTTCACGTTTAATTGGCTTTGCAATCAAAACGCCGCTGTAATGCGGCGTTTTGTTGTCTAGTCGACGGCTCATATTTCATCTTCAAGCGCGCTCTCGTCTTTTGAGGTAATTAGTCGACCGGCCGGATTGATGAACGGAAAACCTGCGGCGCTGAGTTTGATTTCCGCTCTGAGTGCTGCCTGTCCGTATATGCCGAACGGGAAAATTTGGCTTGGTGGCTACTTCCCGCACAACGCGCAGCGAACATCTGGTAGCGCTTTTGTGAGCCGTCAGGAACTAGTGCCGGAATTGCGCAGATGACTTGGTATCAAGGGTTTGTGTATTGGCGCAGCAGCGGTGCTGCAGCGCCGGGTGGCGGCGAGTCATGCGATTGAGGCGCGGCAATATATCCCAGAGATAATATTTTAGGCCCCGTGCGCTGCGGCCACATTTATCGCAACTAAAGCCGCCGCACGCGCCGCAACCAACTCCGCCATGCTTTCCAAAGCCGCAGAATCTAAACTTGCCTCAGGCCAACCCTGCGCATGCTCACGCAGCAAATTTGCCAGCAGTTGTGCGTGCACTGCGCTGTCGTTCAGGGCTGGGATATAGCGCAGGCTCGTTCCCCCGGCATGGCGAAAATATTCCGCGTTCTCGCCGGAAATTTCCTCTAACGTTTCCAGGCAGTCAACCGCAAAGCCTGGGCAGATGACGTCCAGTGTTTTCACACCTTTTGCGGGCAGCGCTTTGATCACTTCATCGGTATAGGGGCGCAGCCATTCTTCACGCCCGACGCGGGATTGAAAGCTGATTTGCAGCTGATCCTCGTTTAGTGCCAAGGCTTCACGCAAACGCCGGGCGGTGCCGTAGCAATGGCAGTGATACAAATCGCCATTTGCAAAATAGCGTTTGGGAATGCCGTGAAAGCTCAACAGCAGCAAATCTGCGCGGCCGTGTGTCACCCAATGCGCATGCACGGACTCGGCCAAGGCGGAGATGTAGTCCGGGCGCTCAAAATACTGCGCTATAAAGCGAAAATCCGGCACCCAGCGATGCCCTTGCAAGGCGGTGCTGACGCCGTCAAACACTGAACCCGTAGTGGTGCCGGAATACTGCGGGTATAGCGGCAGCACCAGCAAACGCTTGGCCCCTGCCGCCATCAATGCCTGTAATCCGGTTTGAATTGCGGGCGCGCCGTAACTCATCGCCATTTGCACGGAAAATTTACCCGGGCCGGCGTCTAATTCGCGCTGTATACCCTGAGTGAGCGAGGTACTTATTTGCATCAGCGGTGAGCCGGCTGCAGTCCAAACTTTGCGGTAATTGGCGGCCGAGCGAAAACCGCGAATCGGCAAAATAATGAAGTTCAGCAAGCACCACCAGAGCACACGCGGCAGTTCGATCACGCGCGGGTCCATCAAAAATTGCCGTAAATAGCGCCGTACAGCGGGCGCTGTCGGCGCGCTCGGGGTGCCCAAATTGACGATGAGCACGCCGACGCTGTCAACTTGGGCGTGGCGCGTAGCAGGTAGGCCGTGATAATGCATAGATGTAATGTTTAGTTGAAGATGCACATTGTGCCGGGTACAAGCTAAAATTGCGGTGAGCACGCGGATCGGGCGCGTAAGAACTCAACTGTAGCTCAGTTAAGGCATGAATCTTGCTGTTACTTCGCACTTTTCATTGTGCGTGGCATTGAATACTTACAGGAGTTGAGATGGTTTTCGCGTTCGATACGGCCACGTTGCTATTGGTGTATCACGTTGTCGCTTGGCTGATGGTGCTAGCGACTGCGGGCGGGCTGTGGCATTTGCGCGGACGTTTCGGCGTTGGTTTTTGGGTTGGCTCGTTTCTGGCCGTGGCACTATCTCAGGCGTTGCGGCCGTGGATTGCAGAGCACTGGGGCTTAAGTATTGCGCTGTCGGCGGGGCATGTGGGTGGGCTGGTTTCTGCTGCGTTGCTGGTGATGGCGGTACGGGTATTTTTGGGGCTGAAATCGCTTTGGCGCATCAATGTGATTATCGTGCTGATCGGTGCGGCGTATTCGTTGTATATAACCAGCACCGGGCGCCCGAATTGGAATTCGCTCATTGCCACCTTGCTGATCAGCGCGTTGCTGCGTGCCTGGGCTTGGGTGCATGCATGGCAGGCGTGGCGTCGAATGCGCAGCTTCCCGTGGCTGCTGACCCATTTGTTTTTAGGTATTTCAGCCATTGCCCATGCTTGGCGCGCGTGGGACGTGATGCCAATGTCTGAAACGACCGAAACGGCGGCGCACTTGGCGAATGGGCACTGGTTGCTGGTGTTTATCGTGCTGTTGATTGCGCAAGGCTTGTCAATTTTGCTGCTGATCTCTGACGAATTTCAGCGCGAGATTCAACAATTAGCCGAACACGACTGGCTGACTGGGCTTTTGAATCGGCGCGGTCTATACGCCCGTATCGGTACCGTTGAAGCACAGGCGTCACGCACGGGCCAGTGGCCTTTGCGAGAGATTCTATTAGTTGATGTGGATCGCTTCAAATCGGTCAACGACACGCACGGCCACGATGCCGGCGATGCCGTTCTACGTCAGCTTGGGGAACGTTTGTTGCCCCTATCGGCGCAAACTGCCGCGATTGCGCGCACGGGCGGTGAGGAATTTGTGCTGGTGGCGTATGGCGTTGCGCCTAACGACCTGGAAGTGCTGGCCCGGCAAATCGTGCAGGACGTGCGGGATCGGCCATTTCAAATTGCTGCTGGTGCACAGGGTATGACCACTTTAGGCGTCACGGTCAGTATTGGCGTGACGCAATCGGCGGCGAACGAAAGTTTTGAGGCGCAGTTGCAGCGCGCGGATGCGGCGCTTTATCGCGCCAAACATGAAGGGCGGGATCGCTGGGTGCTGGCCTAGTTAAATTCACAGTTCTTAAGCCGGATCAACTTAATGCCTGCTCAAGCGAATCCAAAAATGTCTGAAATTCCACTCGCGCGCGGCTGATGAGTGCTAAATCTTGCGATTCTAGCTGCGCCATAAAGCGCGTCATATGGGTCTTAATCAGTTCGCGCTCCGCTAAAAATTCAGCGTACAGGCGCTCGGCGCGCGCGATCAGGGCGGTGTTTGCTTGCGCCTCGCGTGGGTGTACTTTTAGTGCCGCCAGCTCGGCCAATCGCGCGCAAATCTCGGCATCACTCAGCAGGCCAGGATTTTGTTGAATCACTAATTCATAGCGCTTATTGCTTGATTTCACCAGCGCTTCGACCTGCAGCAGGCCGTTCACATCGTAGGTAAAACGTACATCCACCGAATTGTCGCTGGCTTTTAGCTTAGGCAGCGCCACTTGTAGTTCGCCTAAGGCAATATTGTTCACCACGCGCGGTGATTCGCCCTGAAAAATTTTGAGATTCAGCTGCGTTTGGAAATCCATGATCGGGCTGTAAGTTTGCACTTTACTTACCGGCACCGTGCTGTTGCGCTCAATAATCGGTGAAAAAATGCCGTCGATCTGACGGCCCTGGGCATCGGTTTCGCTTACGCCTACGCCTAAGGTGTAGGGGCAGACATCGGTCAGGACAATTTCTTTAAAATTTTCATGGCGCGCCTTCATTCCCGCGACTACTGCCGCACCCAAACCAATCACTTGATCTGGATTGATATGGCGCAGCGGCAAACGCCCAAACATACGCGCGACCAGGCGCGGCACCATCGGCATGCGTGATGCGCCACCAACTAGAATGATTTCTTCAAGCGCGTCGGGTGCCAATTTGGCGTCGCGCATGGCGCGCTCGATAGGCGCGCGAATGCGTGCTAACAGCGGCTGACATAGCTCGGCAAAGCGTGCTTCGGTGATGCTCCAAACCAACGGCACGGTGCCCGTTTCAACATCCACACGCACTTCATTGATGCCAGAAAGCTGTACCTTGGCGCGCTCCAATCGCGCCCGCAAAACGCCGCGCGCGGACGCGCTCAAACTGGCCGGGTCAATCTTTAGATCGCTTAAACAAGCGCGCTCCAGCACTTCTAAAAAGTCCTCACCGCCCAAATAGTTGTCGCCAGCAGAGGCGTGCACTTCCATGACGCCATCGAACATTTCCAAAATCGATACGTCAAATGTGCCGCCGCCCAAGTCAAACACGACAAAGCTGGAACCGTCCTTGCGCGCGGACAAGCCATACGCGAGTGCGGCTGCGGTCGGCTCGTTAATAAGCCGCTCGACTTTAATGCCAGCCAATTCCCCAGCGCTGCGTGTGGCTTTGCGCTGCGCATCGGAAAAATACGCGGGCACGCTGATCACCGCCTCGGTCACTTTTTCGCCCGTGCTGCTTTCCGCATCCGCGATCAGGCTTTTTAGGACGAGCGCGGACAACTCTTCTGGGCGAAAACGCTTACCACCCAGTATTACTTCGCGCGCGGTGCCCATCGTGCGCTTAAAAGCGGCAACGGTATTGTCCGGGTCGGTGCTCAAGCGCTCGCGCGCGGCAGCACCGACGTACACAGTTCCTGCGCCATCAACGCTGACCACCGATGGCGTTAAAAAATCGCCGAGCGCGTTTGCAAATAACGTCGGCCCGGCATCAGTAAACTGTCCGATCAGCGAATGGGTGGTGCCTAAATCAATTCCGACCAGCATAGAACCTCTTTATAAATTCATTTGCGAAGCAAGGCTTTGGCGCGCGCGGCCGCGTTACGGCTTGCCACGCCCGAACAGCCACCCCATTAAAAACGCCAGCAATAGAGCCAGGCCGTAGCAAACCAGCTCGATCTGGGTTAGATGTGCGCGGATCAACGCATAGGCCAAATCGGGCCCGATCATCTTCACGCTTTCCCCGAGGGTAAAGCCCATTTCACCCGCAATGGTTCCTGCTGCAAAAAGATAGGCCTGATAAATAACGCTTAAGCTCATCAACGCCAGCGCCGCAAACGCACGCACAAGACTAGGTGTATAGCCATAGCTATGCAGCATTAAAACGATGCAAACCGCGACGATTACCGCCATATAGCCGCCGAAACCACCGGAAATAAGGCTTAAAATCGACCAAATAGCCGCCATTGATGCAACGCTGAGCAATACAAATAGCGCGGTACTAACGCGTGCAAAACCTACAGGCGCACTGACACGTATTTGGCTTTTCGAGCCCGCAGCCTTAGTCAACCGCGCCACGAAGGCCAACCCAGTTTGTTTCCGGCACAGAATTCTAATTTGTACAATTTCGGCTCAATCAAGATTCACGCAGCCGCGATAGTGCCGGGTGCGAGCCGGTTGCGCAAACGCGGGCGCTGAAAATAGCGCGAGTCAAACTGATGTTTTCGGTGCAGGGCTGAAAGAATCGTTCGTGCTGAGCTCGTCGAAGCATGCAGCCGCGCGCTGCGTGATGCGCAAAGTGCTGCGCCGGCGTCAGTATTTGTGCGGCCCTGCCCTTCGATACTTCGACGTGGCTCAGTATCAGGGCGAACGGTTCTTTTAAGATTTGGTTCGAAAACAACTCATACACGACATCAGTTTGACTCGCACCCGTAGAAATGCACGTCGCGCTCGGATCAGGTTTGCAAAGTATCAACGCTCCGCCTAGACTCTAAGTAATTATGCAATTACTTAGTTAAATTTGTCATGCCTACCAGCGTTTCACGCAAGCTTCCGACCGAACAGCGCCAAGCCAGCCTAGTGCAGGCAGCCATGCGGTTGGCAGCACAGTGCAGCCCGGCTGAAGTCACGACTGCGCACTTGGCTGAGGCGGTGGGCATCACCCAAGGCGCGGTGTTTCGCCATTTCCCGAGCAAGCAAGCGGTGTGGCTTGCGGTGCTGGATTGGACGAGCGATACCTTGCTTGAAGAACTCCGTTCGGCGGCGGCAGGCGCAAAAAGCCCGCTTGCTGCACTGCAGGCGGTTTTCATCGCACACGTTGATTTCGTCATTAGATACCCTGGTGTGCCACGCCTGATCTTTCAAGAACTGCAGCACGCGGGCGACTCGCCGCTGAAAGCCCGGGTGCGCGGCTTGATGCAGCGCTACCGCAGGCTTGTGACCGAACTAATGGAACAAGCGCGCGCGCAAGCGCAATTACTGCCGGATGCAGATCTGGAATCCGCCGCCGTAATCTTCATCGGTTCGGTACAGGGCTTGGTGATGCAGGCGCTGATTAGCGGTGATATAGCGAGCATCGCGACAACGGCACCGCGCGTGTTTCATCACTTTCTGTTTGGCTTTGCGCGCGCGCAAGACCGAGCAGAATTAGGAGTTATCAGCGTATGAAAACAAACCCTTTATGGACGCGTCGCATTGGCCTGGCGCTGCTCGCTTTTGCCTTACTGGCGGCGATGGCCTTTGTGCTGACCAGTACCGGGCCGCTTGCGCCCACGCGTATCACGGTAATTAAAGTGGCGACAGCTCGATTGCAGCCGTCAATTTTTGGTATTGGCGCAGTCGAGGCGCAACGCAGCACGCTGATCGGCCCCACGCAGGCGGGCCGGGTTTTGTCGGTAATGGTCGACGTCGGCGAGCTGGTGCAAGCCGGTCAGCTGCTGGCAGAGATGGACCCGGTCGATCTCGATCAGCGGTTGGTGGCGCTGAATGCGTCGATTGCGCGGGCGTACAGCGGCGAAGTGAGTGCGCGCGCGCTACTCGCTGATGCCACGGCCCGCCAACGACTTGCCGCCGTCAATGCCAAGCGCAACCAAGCGCTGGCCGATCAAAAATTAATCGGCGCGGCTACGATGGAAGCGCGTCAGCAGGAAAAGCTTTCAGCCGATGCTGCAGTGCAAGCAGCGCAGGCGAATTTGCGTGGCCAAGGTCAGGAGCGCGCGCGCTTGGTGGCCGAACAGCAAGCGCTCGCCAAGCAGCGCGCCAACGTGCAGCTGTACGCCAGCGCACCCGGCGTGGTGGTGGCACGCGAGGCCGAACCTGGTTCCACCGTGGTAGCGGGCCAAGCGGTGCTACGCTTGGTCGATCCGACGAGTCTATGGGTGAAAGTGCGCGTGGATCAGGGGCGTTCGGCGGGCTTGGCAATCGGCCTGCCAGCGCAGATTGTATTGCGCTCGCGGCCTGCAGCACCGGTGCTAGGCCGGGTCGCGCGCGTCGAGCTATTAGCCGATAGCGTGACCGAAGAGCGGATCGCCGAGGTCGCGTTTGACACGATGCCACTGGATGTAGCGATCGGCGAGTTGGCCGAGGTGACGCTGGCCCTGCCGCAGACGCCCGAAGCCCTGCTATTACCGAACGCCGCCGTCCAACACTGGCAGGGTGTTACCGGTGTTTGGCGGCTGCGTAACGGTCGCCCAGAATTCGCGGCCGTTCTATTGGGTGCGCGCAGCTTGGATGGCCAAGTGCAGGCGCTTGAAGGCCTGGAAGCGGGCGATACGGTGGTGGTTTACAGCGCCAAAGCGCTGAGTCCAGGCGCGCGCGTGAGTGTGGTTAACGCACTGGTGAAAGCGCCCGCCAACGGCACAGCGCAATGATCAACCTCGCCGCGCGCGATATCCTGCACGGCTGGGGCAAATTCGCGCTCACCGGCTTAGGATTGGGCCTGCTGATCGGCGTGACGCTGACGATGGCCGGCGTGTATCGCGGTATGGTCGATGATGCCCGCGCGCTACTGGGCAACAGCGGTGCTGACTTGTGGGTGGTGCAGCAGGACACGCAAGGCCCATATGCCGAAGCGTCCAGCCTGAAGGATGACGCGGTGCACGGTTTGCGCGGCATGCCGGGCGTGGCGCGCGCAGCCAATGTGACCTACTTCACTATGCAGGTGCGCCGTGAATTGGCCGGTTCACACGAGGCAGCGAACGACGTGCGCGCGATGGTCGTTGGCATTGAACCTGGCGCGCCGGGCGAACCGGGCTATCTAGTGGCCGGACGCCAGATCACACGCGGACACTATGAAGCTGTGGCCGACGTGCGCACCGGTTTCGCGCTGGGCGAGCGTATCCAGATTAGGCGCCATCACTACATAGTGGTTGGGCTAACCCAGCGCATGGTGTCCTCGGGTGGTGACCCGATGGTATTCGTGCCGCTGAAAGATGCGCAGGAGGCGCAGTTTTTAAAAGACAACGACGCAATCGAAAATGACCGCGCGCGCCTAGCTGCGAACCCGGCGTTCAACCGCGCCGGTACACCCGGCCTGCTTGCCGCTGTGCAGGCACTGCAAAGTAGCAGCCGCAACGTCAACGCGGTGCTGGTGCAGCTGCAGCCCGGGTGGAGCGCTGAAGAAGTTGCCGAGCCCATCCGGCGCTGGAAACACTTGGAAGTTTACAGCCGCGCGGGCATGGAAGAGATTTTGGTGGCCAAACTCATTGCAACGTCAGCCCGACAGATCGGCATGTTTCTAGCGATTTTAGCGGTCGTCAGTGCGGCGATCGTGGCTTTTATTATCTACACCATGACCATGGGCAAAATCCGCGAGATCGCGGTGCTCAAGCTGATTGGCACGCGCAACCGCACCATCGCCGCCATGATCCTGCAGCAAGCGCTGGGGCTAGGCCTGATTGGGTTTTTAGTCGGTAAAATTTCGGCCACCGTCTGGGCGCCGATCTTTCCCAAGTTCGTTTTGCTGTTAACGCAAGACGCTGTGACCGGCTTAATCGCTACGCTGCTGATCTGCGCCTTGGCCAGCACGCTCGCGATCCGTGCGGCGCTGAAGGTTGATCCGGGCGAGGCGATTGGATGACGATGAACAACAATTCCACAGCTAGCCGCAAAAGCGGCATTGGCGGCATTCTGATTGAGGGCCTGCGCAAGGTTTATGGGCATGGCGAAACCGCCGTGGAAGCGCTCAAGCACGTCAATATGCAGGTCAGCCCTGGCGAAGTGGTCGGCCTAGTCGGGCCCTCTGGCTCGGGCAAGAGCACACTGCTGAAATGCCTCGGTGCGATTATCGAGCCCACTTCGGGCCGTATGACGCTGGGGGACGAGGTGATTTACGACAATCGCTGGCTCACGACCGACCTGCGCGCGCTGCGGCGTGATCGTATCGGTTTCGTGTTCCAAGCGCCCTACCTGATCCCCTTTCTCGATGTGACCGATAACGTGGCGCTGCTGCCGATGTTGGCCAGCGTGCCGAATGCTCAAGCGCGGGCGCGGGCGCTCGAACTGCTGGGTGCGCTGGACGTGGCGCACCGGGCCAAGGCGCAGCCTTCACAGCTTTCAGGCGGCGAGCAGCAGCGCGTCTCGATTGCGCGCGCGTTGGCGAACAAGCCGCCGGTGATCCTAGCGGATGAACCCACCGCGCCGCTGGACAGCGAGCGGGCCTTAGCTGTAATGCGCATCCTCAACCAAATGGCGCAGCAATCGCAGACCGCGATCATTGTGGTAACCCATGACGAAAAGATCATCCCGACTTTCAAGCGGATTTATCACATCCGCGATGGGCAAACCGTAGAAGAGGCTGGCGCGGGCTTTAGCCTTGAGCCAAGGCTAGGTTAACCGGCACTCGCGCGCGTTTTCCCATAGCGCGCCCCAGGCTAACGCTGCCGAGGCGAGCTGACGCAGCAGCTGTGAAAGCCCATCGCCTGGGCTCAGCCCGCGCTCAAAGCCGAGTAAATTGGGCGCGTTCGACTGCATCATGCCATCCGCCTGCGCTTGAATAACGCCCAGCAACTCGTGGCGCCAAGGCTCACTTGGGCTAGCGCCCGCAGCAAGCAGCAATTGCTGTAACTCGCTGAGTAACTCAGCGCGTTTGGCGGTGGCGTAGCGCTGTAAGATTTGTTCGCGCGTGGCGGCCGAAGCCTCGGCCAAATCTAAGCACTGAATCGCCAGCCAGCGCCAGCGTGCGGCGGGCTCGCTGGCAAAACAAAGCGGTTGCCATTGATTGACCTGTTCCGCCAAAAATCGGGCTGCGCCTATCTGTAACGCCTGCCGATTGACACTGCTGCGCGGCTGCGGCGAGCCACGCCGTTCCAGCGCAATCGCTAAACACAGCTCCATCGCGCCCGGATCGGAAAACTGACTGAGCGCAGCAAGCGTGCGGTCCGCGCCATCATGATCGCCAAATGCGAAGCCGTGCGTGCCGCTTAGATCTAGGGCAGACGCCGCAGTACCGATTGCGGGTGCCAACGTCGCGTAATTTGGGCAAAGCAGCACCGCATCACCCGCCAGCGCAAACTGCACCTCATCACGCGTTTTAAGCGCAGCTTGGCCGGCGGTATCAATCGTAAAGCCCCAAAAACTATGCGCCGTGTCGCTACTGCCCAACACGCCTAAGCCCATGCGTGCCACCCGCGCGCGCTCGTAGCCGTCAAATTCGTCCAAACGCCTTCCGGCAAAATCCACGCTCGCCAACAGCTGGCGCATTCCCTTGCCCAGCACATTCTCAGCCAGTTGCCACAAATTGGGGCCACGCGCCACACCTGCAAACGCTGCCTCGGTGCTGGCAAACGTCGTTGCGCGTCGTTGCGAGGGCTGCGCCAAATGGATCGCGCCGCCATCCGGCGTGCGTGCAAAATCAGGCTCATAGGTGCGAAGTCGCGCGCTGTCATCGATCACGAGCACACGTTCGCCGACGTAGCTGACCGCAATGGTATTCAGTGCCCGTGCGCGTGCGCCAGCGGCTTTACCAAAAAGCAAATTCAAGCCCGCGGCGTGCTCCGGCATTTGCTGAATTCGGTCTGCCAACCAACGCTCGCGCTTTTGATCCAGCAAAACCACGCGCTGCCCGGTGCGGCGGCCGAACTCGGCCATCAGTTCAACTTTGCGCGCGCGGTGCTCCGCTTCCTCAGATAAATCAAACAGAGCGAAACTGCGATCACGCACGGGCGCGGTTTCGTTTGCACTAGCAAGCAGCGCTTCAAGCGATGCCGGGTGCCCTGCACTAACAATGGCCAAACCGGACAGCGGTGCTGTGGCAGGCACTCGCGCATCATTCAGCCGCGCGCGCAATGCACTTTCACTTTGCATCAAGCCACGCTGACACAAATTATTCAGCACCCGCTCGATATTCACTGGCGTTAGAGTAGGAAAGCGCTCGCTTAGATATTGCGCGTGTTCGCTAAGCGTCGCAAACGGCGCACATTCGACAAATGCCGCATGCACGTCCAGTGTCATGACATGGCGGTTGTCAACGGCTCCCGACTGGGCACCGCCGGTCATCTGCGCCATGAAAAGCACTTCACTGTCGGAAATTTGAATTGCGCTGCCAGGTAGGGCGGCAAAAAGTTCTGGGCGAGTGGTCATAAGAGGTCACACAAAAAAAGATGCGAGAGGGTAACCGCAAGCCTGCCATTGGTGCCAACATCCGCGCTTGCAAATGGGTGTGGCGTTTTGCATAACGCCAAGAAATTGAGTTAATTGTTAATGTTGGCGCGGCAATCCGCAATTGGCGGTTAAATTGCCACGCTGAAACGAAGTTTCTGTCAAGAGGAGCATGCCGTGGCCGAGCACAAAATTTTCCGCCTGCCCGATTTGGGCGAAGGCTTACCTGATGCCGAAATTGTAGAGTGGGCGGTCGCCGTCGGTGACAAAGTAACTTTAGACGGGCCGCTGGTCAGCATGGAAACGGCAAAAGCCGTAGTCGACTTGCCCGCGCCGTTTAGCGGCACATTGATTAAAATATTTGGCAAGGCAGGCGATGTTATTGAAACCGGACATTCGCTGGCGGAGTTTGAGCTCAGTGATGGCCCGCAGCGTGCAGAAGGCCACGACACGGGCCATACCCACGCGGCAGCGCCGCCAACAAAAGCGCAAGCGGCAACAGTGGAAGTCACACAAGCCGCCCCAGCCGATGCCGAAGACGCGGGCAGCGTGGTCGGCTCAGTCACCAGCAGCTCGCAAGTTCAGCAAGAAGCGACACTCAACTCCGGTGGCGTCAAAGCGGTACCTGCGGTGCGCGCGATGGCGAAAAAGCTGGGACTGGATTTAGCGCGAATTAAGGCTAGCGGCGATCTTGGCATTATTACCATGGCGGACGTCAAGCGCGCCGCTGAAGCGCGGACGTCAGCACCCGATGATACTGAGGCACTGCCAGCCGCCAGCGTAACTCCGGCTCGCACTTCAAGTCCGGCTATTACTGCAACGCAAGCCGACACCGCTGAACCATTGCGCGGTATGCGCCGCACCATGGCGCGCGCGATGGCGCAGGCACACACGCAGGTGGTGCCAACCACATTGATGGAAGACGCCAATCTTCACGCATGGTCAGCCGAGCAAGATTTAACCGCGCGTTTGGTGCGTGCGTTAGTCGCTGCCGCGCGCGCTGAGCCTGCGCTCAACGCTTGGTTTGACGGCGGCAACGCCACCCGGACGCTACACAGCAGCGTACATATCGGCATCGCAATCGACAGCGACGAAGGCTTGTTTGTAGCCAATTTACGCGACGCGCAGCTGCGCGATGCGGCTTCGGTGCGCGCCGAGGTCAGCCGTTTACGCAGCCAAGTATTGGCACGTGCACTAAACCCCGCTGAGCTTTCCGGCTACACCTTAATGCTCAGCAATTTTGGCGTCTATGCCGGCCGCTACGCGACACCAATAGTGGCACCGCCCTGCGTCGCCATTTTGGCCGCCGGCCGCGCAAGAATCGCGGCCGTGCCGGTATTAGGTGCAATTGCCGCGCAGCGTATTTTGCCGCTGTCATTGACGTTTGATCACCGCGCCTGCACCGGTGGCGAAGCTGCGCGTTTTCTGGCCGCATTGCTGGCCGATCTAGCAAAGGCACGCTGACATATGCGGGTTTTGGTGACGGGCGCGGGCGGATTTCTAGGCGGCGCGATTGCGCGCATGTTGCTGGCGCGGGGCGATCAAGTTGTGGCCGTGCAGCGCGGCGCAGCGCCTGAGTTAGTCAGCCTGGGTGCCGAATTATTCCAGGGTGATTTGGCCGACCCAGCAACTGCCGTACGCGCGGCACAAGGCTGCGACGGCGTAATTCACGTCGCCGCAAAAGCCGGGCATTGGGGCAGTTACGCAAGCTATTTTTCCGCCAATGTGCAGGCGACTCGAAATATATTGGCAGCCTGCGCACAGCATGGCATCGCGCGGCTGGTTTATACCTCCACACCCAGCGTTGTGCATGCGGGCGGTGACTTGGCCGGTGTCAATGAATCCGCAGCCGTAGCGACGCATTTTCACGCGCACTATCCCGCCACCAAAGCCATCGCCGAACGTGAAGTGCTGCTTGCCAACAGCGCGAAGTTTTCCACATGCGCGCTGCGCCCACACCTGATCTGGGGCGCGGGCGATAATCATCTACTGCCACGCCTGATTGCACGCGCAAAAGCGGGAAAGCTGCGTTTCGTCGGCGACGGGCAAAATTTACTGGACACGATCTATATCGATAACGCCGCACGCGCACACCTAGCTGCACTTGATCGGCTCGCGCCAAATGCCGCCTGCGCAGGCAAA
>Ga0105046_10006553_pt1 | contig 18395 bp, 15 predicted proteins | sample MAT03_FD_78385 | JGI IMG/M metagenome (GOLD analysis project Ga0105046, IMG submission 78385) | Freshwater microbial communities from Lake Fryxell liftoff mats and glacier meltwater in Antarctica - MAT-03 (megahit assembly) | ecosystem: Environmental > Aquatic > Freshwater > Ice > Liftoff...
ACCACCTCATAGCCCATGCGCGGCGAGAGTAGGCCTGGCTCTTTCCACGGCCGGGTCTCGATGATCAGGGCACGATCACCGAGTTCGGCGCGCACCTTGGTGAGCGCCTCGTTGACGGTGCGGCCGGTATAAGTCCTGACGATCATTTGGGTTCACCTCAGGTTCATGGCTTCGTCAGGGAGACCGTGCCAACCACCTCAACCGGCACGGTGCCGATCTCGGAGTACGACAGCACGGCTAGGTCGGCGTGGAAACGGCTGGTGATCTGGCGCAACTGACGGCGCAGACCAGCGGTGGTCAGCAACACTGCGTCGCGGCCGAGGGCGCTGGATTCCTGCAAGCTGCGACCGATCTGATCGATCAGCGCACTGGCCTCGGCCGGACTGACCGCGATCTGCCCGGCCCCGCCTGGCGTGCCCAGGCTGCCGGACAGGCGGCTTTCGGTCGCTGGATCGAAGATGATCGCATTCAAGCGGCCCTGCGCATCGAGGTGCGGGCCGACCACGGCACGGCCCATGCGGCTGCGCGCCTGCTCGGCAAGCAGCGCCGGATCGGCGGTCGGAGCGTCGGCGACCGCTTCCAGAATCTTTTCGAGATTGTTGATCGGCACACGCTCTTCGAGCAAGTGGCCGAGTACCTTCTGCACCGCGCCCAGCTTGGCGCCGGTCTCGATCTCTTTGACCAGGGCCGGGGCGTCCTTCTTGAGCGCCGCCAGCAAGCCCTGCACATCTTCGCGGTTGAGCACCTGATGGGCGTTGGCGCGCAGCACCTGGGTCAGGTGGGTGATGAAGACGCTCGCCGGATCGGTGACCGTCCAGCCGACCGACTCGGCCTCGCCACGCCGGTTGCTGTCGATCCACACCGCATTTAGGCCGAAGGCCGGCTCCTTGGTGGTTTGGCCCTGCATCGGCGAGGTGACGCCGCCGCCGTCGATCGCCAGCATGCGATCGGGATACAGCTCGAAACGCGCCACCTCCTGGCCATGAACCAGGATGCGGTAGCAGTTGGGCGGCAGCTGGATGTTGTCCTTGATGCGGATCGGCGGGACGAGCAGTCCGCCGTCGCGCGCCAACTGACGACGCAGCGTGGTGATGCGATCGAGCAGCTGGCCACCGCGGTCCTTGTCGACCAGCGGGATGAGGCGGTAGCCGATCTCGACGCCCAAACGGTCGCTCGGCAGGATGTCTTCGGGTTTCTCCTCATGCACCGGCATCGCTATCGCTTCGGCCCTGGCCGTCGCTTCAGCTTGCTCGGTGTGCGCGTTGCGCAGGACGTAGGCCAGGGCCAGCATCGAACCGCCGATACCGACGAAGATCAGCAGCGGCATGCCTGGGACCAGACCGAATAGGCAGATCACACCGCCGGCGATCGCCAGTGGCTTCGGCTTGAGGAAGACCTCGCGGGCGAGAGCCGAGCCGGCTGTCTCGCTGCTGCGCGTCTTGGTGATGATCATGCCCGAGCCGATGGTGATCAGGATGCTCGGGATCTGGCTGACCAGACCGTCGCCGATGGCGAGCAGGGCGAAGGTCTTCAGCGCGGTGGCGGCATCCATGTTCATCATCGCCATGCCGATGACGAAGCCGGCCGAGATGTTGACGATGGTAATGATCAAACCGGCAATGGCGTCGCCTTTGACGAACTTGCTGGCACCGTCCATGGCACCGTAGAACTCGGCCTCCTGGGAGATCTTCTCGCGCCGGGCGCGGGCGTCCTTCTCGTTGATCAGGCCGGCGTTGAGGTCGGCGTCGATCGCCATCTGTTTGCCGGGCATCGCATCAAGCACGAAGCGCGCGGCGACTTCCGAGATGCGTCCGGCGCCTTTGGTCACGACCACCAGCTGGACGATCAGCAGGATGACGAAGACGACGAGGCCGACGACGAAGTTGCCGCCCACCACCACGTTGCCCATCGACTCGATCACTGCGCCACCGGTGCCGGTGAGCAAGATCAACTTGGTCGAGGCGACGTTCAAACCGAGACGGAACATCGTCGTCACCAGCAGCAGGCTGGGGAAGGCGTTGAACTCCAACGGCTCCTTGACGTAGACGCAGACCAGGAAGATGAGCAGCGACAGCGCGATGTTCAGGCCGATCAAGGTACTGAGGATGCCCGCCGGCAACGGCATCAGCAAGATGGCGATGATGCCGACCAGGCCGACGGCGAAGAGCGCTTCGGTCCGCTTGGCCACCCGTTCGAGGGTCGTTCCGAGCATGGTCGGTGCTGCGTCGGCCATCCGTCCTCCGGGCGTCCAGGCGCGCGACGGCGGTGTCGCGGCATGCGACACCCGGCGTCAGAACGCGTGGGGCCGGGGGGAAGGAGGCGTCAGGCGTGCCAAGCGTCGCCGGTGGGTCTATTCGGATCCACCAGCTCGAATAGCTCTAATGCCCTTACGCCAGTCCATCCCCGTCCCACCCGCAGCCATGGGGTGAGCGGACAGACGCAGCATACCATGGACCCATGACCACCGCATCCCGCAGCGCTCTCCAGCCTCTCTCCGACCGCCAAATCGCCGCCTACGCTCGCGACGGCTACCTCGACGGCGGCCCCCTGCTGACCGCCGACGAGGTCGAGGATCTGCGCGGCGAGCTTGATCGCGTCATCGCTGAGCGTGAACGCAGCGACCGGCCCCAGCCAGTGCAGATCGTCAACCTCAGCGGCGATCCCGCCGCCACCGTCTGGCAGGTGGTGAACATCTGGCAGGCCAGCCCAGCCTATGCCCGCCTACTACGCCATCCACGTTTGGCCGCGATGCTCGGTCAGCTCGCCGGCGGACCGGTCCACCTGTGGCACGATCAGATCCAGTACAAGCCGGCTGGTCACGGCGGGGTCAACTGGTGGCACCAGGACGGGCCGTACTGGCCGGTGTTGGCGCCGCAGGACAGCCTGCTGACTGCGTGGATCGCCCTCGACGAGGTCTCCCTCGACAATGGCTGCATGAGCATGGTGCCAGGCAGCCACCGCTGGGGCGACACGATCAATCACCTGCACGCCTGCGGCGAGCGCTCGCGCGACTTCTGGCGCTCGCTTGGCGAGGTCCACGGTGACGAGCCGGTCTACGTGGTTCCGCGGCCGGTCGCCCTCGGCGGGGTGCACTTCCATCATGCGCTGACCTGGCATGGCTCGCACGAGAACCGCAGCGCACGTCCGCGTCGCGCCATCGCCATTCATGTGCAGACGGCCAGAACGGTGTATGAGCCGAAGAGTCCGCATCCGTGCGAGCGGTTTATTACGGCGAAGCCAGGGGAGAAGGTGATCGGGGGGGCGTTTCCAGTGCTGGGGTGAACGGGAACAGTTGAAGAACGCAGCCCCGGGCAGGCTGCCCGGGGCGACGGGCGACCAAGCTGGCCGCGCTCCGCTACCTTCCGCGGGAGAGGGAGGGCGGGAAGCCCATGACGTTGCGGAAGACACGGGAAAAGTGGTACGGATCGGGGAAGCCCCAGCGCTCGGCGGCGGCGGCGACAGTGCAGCCGCCGACGTGCAGGTCGTGCCAGGCGCGCAGGACCCGCTCGCGACGGATGAAGTCGCCGGGAGTGACGCCAAGGCCCTGCTTGAACAGCGCATTGACGTGCTGCGGGGTCAGGCCAAAGGCGTGGGCGATGTGGCCACGATCCAGTGGCCGGTCGAGACGCTCACGGATCCACGCCTGCATCTCGGCGAGGCGCTTGGACGGAGCTGATGCGGCTGGCGCACCCCACGCCTCAAACAGATGCAGCCAGATGACGCGCACGAGGTCGCGGCACAGCGCCGTGCGAGCCGGTCCGTAGCCCTGCCACGCGTCGGCCAGACGCCGGAACGCCGCCAGCACGAACGGTGCCGCTACCAGTTCAGTCACGGTCTGCGGTGCAAGCAGCGGGCGATAGCCGTCGTCTGCCCACGTAGTGCCATCAGCAACCAATTCGCCGTGCCAACAGGCCAAACCGCAGCGGCCGGCGGCGTGGATTGGTTCCAACTCGTGCTGCACGGCAGGCGGGATGAACAACACCGAACCTTCCGGCGCCGTCTGCCAGTCCTCGCCAACCACGCGATAGCGGAACCGGCCAGCATGGACCAGACACAGCTCAGGGTCATGCTCCCAGCGCGGGCCCCAACGCATGCCCGGCGGCGCGTCGAACCAGTTAGCGATACGCAGGGTCGGATCGAGCTGGTCGTGACCCACCGTTCGCATGGCCCTGGTCGTATTCCCATCCAGGCCGAGCGCACCCGTGGGCATGGAGCGGCCTGGACGTGCGTATGATCACGGCATGACCGCCATCCTCGCCCCGACCGACCGCGAACGCGCCCTTGCTGTGCTGCGCTTCCAGCCCACCGACCGCCTGCCAGTGGTGCACTTCGGGTTCTGGTCTGAAACGCTGCTGCGCTGGGCCGACCAGGGCCACCTGCCGCACGATCTCGCCCGCGCCTGGGGCGATGGCAACGATGCCGACGCCGAGATCGGCCGGCGTCTCGGCTTTGATGGCAACTGGTACAGCTGCACCCACATGGATACCGGACTGCGACCCGGATTCCCACGGGAGATTCTGCGCGAGCTGCCTGATGGTTCCCGCCACGTCCGCAATGGCGATGGCGTGGTTGTGCTGGAGTCGCCCGAGGCCGGGTCGATCCCAGCCGAAATTTCCCACCTGTTGACCGATCGCGCCAGCTGGACCACTCACTACCGCGACCGCTTGGCCTGGCATCCTGACCGGGTCGACCAGGCCCGGGTGCGCCGCAGTGCCGGCGACTGGCCAGCGTTCGCCGCCGGCGGCGAAACCTTCCTGCGCGATCAGCCGCGCGATTTTCTGCTTGGCCTGCATTGCGGCAGTCTGATCGGAACGATCCGCAACATCATTGGCGTCGAGGGTCTCAGCTATCTCGCGTCCGATGATCCCGAGCTACTAGAGGAGATCATCACGGTCAACGCTGACCTCGCCTACCGCTGTGTCGAACGAGCACTGGCCGGTGGCGCGCGCTTCGACTTCGGTCACTTCTGGGAGGATATCTGCTACAAGAGCGGCCCGCTGGTCTCACCACGCCTGTTCGCCCGGGTCGTCGCTCCGCACTACGCCCGCATCACCGCCCTGCTCGCTCGCCACGGTATCGATATCGTCTCGGTCGACTGCGACGGCAAGATCGATGCGCTGCTGCCGCACTGGCTGGACGCCGGGGTGAACACCATGTTTCCGATCGAGGTCGGCACCTGGCGCGCCAGTCTGGCGCCGTGGCGAGAACGCTTCGGCCAGCGCGTCCGCGGGGTCGGCGGCATGGACAAGACGGTGTTCGCCCATGACCGCGCCGCCATCGACGCCGAAGTCGAACGGCTGCGCCCGCTAATCGCACTGGGAGGCTTCATCCCCTGTCCCGACCACCGCATCGCACCGGACGCCGAATGGGATCTGGTCAGACACTATACCGACCGGCTGCGCACGCTGGCCTGAATGGAGATCGCGCCCAGGTCCCCACAACCGCACGCTTTGGCCAACCTGCAGTTCCAGGTCACCTGAACCCGTCACAGGTCAACTGAACCAGTCACCCAGCGAACGGCCTGAACCCACGCACCATCAAGCCGCGCTGAGACCAGCGGCTGCGCCCGGCAGCCGCACGCGCCTCGGCGCTCTCGGCATCCTTGCGGATCTTGGTTGAGGTCGCCCCGACGACGACGTAGTCCTGGGCGTTGCGGTAGCGGTGGATGCACACCGGACGCGAGGCCTTGGAGCGGTTGGTCTGCGAGCCGTGGATGGTGTGAACGTGGAAGATGATCGCGTCGCCGGCCTGGCCGCAGATCGGCACGGCACGCTCCCACGGCCACTGGCCGCCATCAAGACCGAGATGGCTGAAGGTGTCGACGTGCGGGATCAGGCCGCAGCGGTGCGAACCGGGAATGACGTGCAGGGCGCCATTTTCCATATTCGTATCGACAACGTAGTTGAGCACCGCCATCGGCCCGTCGAAGCGGTGCTCGAAGTATGCCGAGTCCTGGTGCAGGTGCTTGGGATGGCCGCCGACCGGTTCTTTGTAGAGTACCTGGCCATCCATGAAGAGCTCGACATCGGGCCCGATCAATGCAGCTGCGAGGTCGCACATGGTGTCATCGAGGGCCGATCGCAGCATCGCCCCGGAGGTGCGGTAGCTGCAGCCCAGCACCATGATCTGCTTGTCGCGGCTGAAGCCCTGCGGTGCCGGCAGAAACAGCGTGCCGTCCGGTGTGGTCCAACCCTCGTGCACTTGCTCAGCCTGCGGCAGCAGGGTCAGGGCCTGGACGGCGGCGCGCTCGAGGTCGGCGCGCACCTCGGCCATGTAGCGGCTGAACAGGCCGCGGATGACCAGGGCGCCATGCTCACGGTAGATGGCGGCGGCACGCGCCAGGTCGAGGCCTTCTGCGGGTAGTTCCAGATCTACGATGCCGACCGTGGGACGGACCGGGATGTCGGTGACCGTGCGGTCGACCGCAGTGGTGGCGGGGAGTCGTGCCGAGAGATCAGATTTGGGCTGCATGCGGCCATCCTACCACGGCCATGCGAGAGCCCATGGACGCAAGCGGCGCCGCTATATCCTATTCCGTCATGACCCCCCTGGCTGGCGATGACCTGCTCCATCTGCGCGTGCTCACCGCCGACCACATCACCATCGATCAGGGGTGGAGCGCCCGCGATATACGCTCGCCGTATTGGCGCATTTACCGCAACCGTCACGACGGCGCGGAACTGCAGCTGCCTGGTGGCGGCCGCCACCGCATCACCGCCCGGCACCTCCATCTGGTGCCGGCCTGGGTCGCGTTCACCTGCCGCTGCTCTGCGCGGATCGATCACCTCTACACCCACGTCGACCTGCTCGGCGTACCTGGTGCGGTGGTGCGCGAGGTGTTCCCACGCCCGCTGGCGGTGTCCCTGGACGAGGCGCTGATCGCCTCGTGCGACCGACTCGGTGAGCGGCTCGCCGATCCCACACTGGCCCCGGCAGCGCTGTTGTGCGCGATCAAATCAGTGGCCTACGAGGCCTTCGCCCGTGTCTTTGCCAGCCTGCCGCTGGCCCAGGCCGAGCGCTGCATCGAACTGCGTCGCGGCAACCACGCGGTCGCGCCAGCCCTGCACATTATTGACTTCAGCCCGCATACGGCCCACGCCAACGCCGTGCTCGCCCATGCCTGCAGCCTTAGCGAAGATCACTTCATCCGTCGCTTCCGCTCTTTGGTCGGGCAGACCCCGGCGCAATACATCCTCGAACGGCGCATCACCGCCGCAGCCCAACGCCTGCTCGCTGGCGAGGAGACGATCGACGAGATCGCCACCGCCTGCGGCTTCCCCGACCGCTTCTATTTCACCCGTATGTTCCGCCGGCGCATCGGGCTGCCACCAGCGGCCTACCGAGCGCGCGGCCGGGTCTGACGGGATCGGACATGGCGGTAGCGGTCGCGTGCATATCGGACCCGGAGGTCTGGATATGCTTGCGGCAACGGAGCTCACCATGTCCTACGCCGACGGTCTCGCCGCCATCAACCTGCAGATGCCGCCCCGGGTGCCACGCACCGAGTACTCGGCCGAATCATATCACTGGGATCTGGTCTCGGCGGTGACTGGCCGACGCATCACCAGCGAGACCCCCGATGACCAGCGCACGCAAGCCTCGCGCGATTTCGAGCGGGCCTGGAACTACGACTTCCGCTGGTCGATCGCCGTGCATGGCGAGGCCTTCGGCGCCCTGCGTACCCGCATGGGGCATGCCTCCTACGCCAGCAACGGCTCCGACATCGACCGCGTCGTTACCAATCCGTTCACTGACCCGGCGCAAGTCCTCGCCTTCGATCCGTGGCTGGCCCTCGGGGCGATCGACAGGCCGGCCCTGGTCAAGCGTTTCAACGACAGCTACCGCGCCAACTGCGCGGCTAACCCCGACGCCGTCAACATGACCGGCATCTACGTGACCATGGTATCGGGGCTGATTGAGCTGTTCGGCTGGGACATGTTGCTGGTCGCCGCCGGCGAGGACGCTGAAGCCTTCGGCGCGATGACCAACCGCTACGCCTCGTGGATCCAACAACACTTCGACTGCCTTGCCGCCTGTGAAGCGCCGGTGGTGATGGTCCATGATGACATCGTATGGACCTCGGGCGCGTTCATCCGCCCGGCCTGGTACCGCCGCTTCATCTTCCCCAACTACGCCAAGCTGTTCGCCCCCCTGCGCGCCGCCGACAAGCGCATCGCCTACACCAGTGACGGCAATTTCACCGCCTTCATCGACGACATCGCCGCCAGCGGCGTGCATGGCTTCGTCATGGAGCCGTGCACCGACATGGCGCAGCTCGCGGCGCGCTACGGCAAGACGCACTTCTTCATCGGCAATGCCGACACCCGCATCCTGCTGTCCGGTTCGAAGGATGATATCCGCCGCGAGGTCGAACGCTGCATGGCCATCGGCAAGCCCTGCCCGGGCTGGTTCATGGCGGTGGGCAACCACATCCCGGCCAACACGCCGGTGGAGAATGCCTTGTGGTACAACCGCTGCTACGAGGAGCTGTCGCGGCGCTGAGACGATGGTCCGTTGTTCGCCAAGCACAGCGAAGGCGCCATCGTGGTTGGCCTACCTGCTGGCTGGCTGGCGGCGGCCTGGGACCACGCTGCGTTTGGCTGGATGTCCCTTGTCTGTGCTGGACTTGCGGCGATCGGCCTAGCCCACCTCGCTAGCGTCCATGCAGTAGAGCTGTTCCTGGTTGGAGACTGGAACTTCGGCGGAGCGCTTGCATGGTGCCCGCACTCGGAGAACGGCCGTATGCACATTGACGGAAAGCGGGCCTACGAGCTGCAATTGGCAGCCAGCGGCAAGGGTCTTGATCAGCTGACTGCGACCAGCCTTTCCGCTGACGAGGGTCTGTCGCGGCCTTACGCGATTCGAGTCCGGGTCCACAGCCTGATCCCAGGCGACCCCGGGTCGTTCGATCCAGGATCGTGGCTGCGCAAGACGGTCGGCGTCGGCCTGGCCCGCGATGCCGATCCAACCTGGTTCCATGGCTTGGTCGTGGCGGTCGACCACGTTGGCACCGATCAGGACCATCGTCAGATCTTCAGCCTCGAGCTCGCCCCGGCCCTCTCTCTACTGCAGCTGACTCGCAGGACGCGGGTGTTCCTGGATCAGAAGCCGCTCGACGTGGTGAAGTCTGTGCTGTCTGAAGGCTCGGTCACGATCGACCTGAAGGCGACCGGAGCCGGTGGCGTGATGCGCCACATCACCCAGTTCGAAGAAAGCGACTTTGCCTTCGTTTCACGACTACTTGAGCAGGAGGGCGCCTGCTATTGGTTCACCCACACCAAGTCGGCTCACACCATGGTGATTGGTGATGCCGCGAACCACCACCCCGGCAAGGACGCCACCATCCACGGTTCCTTCACCGGTGCGCCAAAAGCCGGGCCAGAGGGCGAAGGCGTGGTCACCGAACTGAGCCACCGCTTCGAGATCGCCAGCAAGGAAGCCTTCGTGCGCGACTACAGCGAAGGCCACCCCAAGCAGACAGCCATGGGCCAGAAGTCGGCGCCGACCCTGCCTGGCATTGGCGGCAAACACCACGAGGCCGACTACCACGTGACGATGACTGACGCCGACGCCACCGCCTACGCCAGCCGGCTAGCCGAAGCCCTGGTCGGGCGGACCAGTCGTCTAGTCGGCGTCAGTGGCGTACTCGCCTACCGTGCCGGCGCCCGTGTGGCGGTGGCCGGCAAAGAGGACTACGCCGAACATTTACTGCTGACGGAAGTGCGGCACACCTTCGCTGACGACAGCTATCGCAACACGTTCCAGGCGGTGCCGGTCGGGCGGCTGCCCTGGCGGCCCCTGCGCAGCACGCCGATCCCGCGTATCGACGGCCTGGTGCCCGCTATCGTCACGAGCGCTGCCGGCGATCAGGGCCAGGGCATCGACGGGTCCTACAAGGTCCGGCTGCTGAACTCGGACGACACCCAGGAGCGTGTCGTACGCATGGCCCAGCCAAACACTGGGCCGAGCCAGGGCATCCACTTTCCGTTGCCGGTGAATACCGAGGTCATGCTCTCCCACGCCTACGGTCATCCCGACCGACCGATCATCGCTGGAGCGATGCATAACGGTGAGGACGCCAGCCAGATCCTTGAGGCCAACAAGACCCAGGCCGTCATCCGAACCCCGTCCAACCATTCGCTGGTGTTCGAGGACAAAGGCGGCAGCGAATCGATCACCTTCACCTCCAGCGGGGATTGGACCCGCTCGGTGGCGCGCAACTCGACTACCAGCGTTGGCGGTAACGATTCCACCTCGATCACCGGCACCGCCGATGCGGCGATCACCAAGGATGCCTCGCTCGATGTCAGCGACGGCAACCTGACCGTGACCGTGGCCAAGAACCTGACCGTGGCCACGACCGGCATCACCTCGTTCCATGCCGACGAGAGCGGCACCGGACTCACCGCCACGGCACCGAAGATTACCCTGACGGCCGACAGCGAACTGAAGCTGGTGGTCGGCGGCAGTTCCATAACCATCACCGCCAGCGACATCACCCTTACTGCCGCCACCGTGCATATCCTCGGCACCACGACCGTAACCGGCCCAGCCATCACCCTCACCGCCGACAACGACGCGAAAGTGACCGGCTCAGCGCTGAAGCTCAAGGGGACCGCCACGGCCGAGCTGAAGGGGCCGGCCGTGACCGTGCACGGCGATACCACTGCCGAACTGAATTCTCCCGCGGTGACGGTCAGCGGCACTGCCACCGTGACGATCGGCGGCGGCCAGGTGGCGATCAACCAGTAGCGGCTCCGGTGGTCAGTTCAGGCGGATAGCTTCGCCGGCGACCTCGACGTCGCCACCGGCCCGCACCTCGACCCCGCCGCTGGCGCGGAGCGTGATCGACTCGGCCGCGAACTCGAGGTGCCCGGCGACCTCGACGCGCTGGTCGGATCGCGCCAGACGAATGACCGGGCCATCGCTGCCCGGTTCGATGGTCAGCAGGCTGCGGCCATCCTGGCCACGCACCTCCAGGGCCTCATCGGCGCGCAATTCTACTGCCGCTGCCGGCCGGGGCTGCGGACGGGCTGTGGACAGGCCATCGACGACTCCGGCGACCAGGGCTTCTGGCCAATTGCCTGGCCGCAGCAGCAGTACGCGGTCGTCACGGCGGACCGCCAGGTGGGCCAGACAGGGCAGCCACAAATCGAGGATGCCAGACGGGGTCGGCATGCGCACCAGCACACGGCCTGGGCGCTGGGTATTGCGATCATCCAGCACCGTGCCGATCAGCATGCCGGATCCGGCCTCTAGGCCCGGCTGCGCGACCATCAGGCTGAGCAGATCGGCCGGTGCAGCGGGGGGTTCAGTGGACATCGCCACGGGCTGCGGGGTAGCCGGGTCCATCATGGGGTCTTCCTGGTCATCGCCGCGGCCAGCTGTTCGCGCAACGGCACCGGTGCAACGAACGGCACAGCTTCCTCGCCATCGAGCTGGGCGCTAATCGGGATGTGTTTGTGAATACCTGGGATGAATGGCCGCGGCAGGTCGGCCTCGGCGGCGAACACCAGGCTGAGGCTCAAGCGGTCGGGCTGGCAGATGATGTGGTGCAGCCGCGCCGCGCGCTGCGTGCTCCTACCTTCGATGACGAAGGTCACCTCCGCCGCAATCGGCGGCAGCGCCGTCTCCACACGGGGATACTCGGGATGGAGGTTGGTGAAGACGATCGGCAGGCCGGTCTGCGGCCGCACGATGCCCAGGCCTGGCACCGCTCCCTGGTAGAAGCGCTGGTCGATGCCGCCCTCGCGGCAACGCCCGGCGAGGAACCCCGCCGGCAGCAGGCCGCGCGCGACCTCCGGCAGCTCGGCACCGTCCGGGGCGGGGAACCACGGATCGCTGTCCCGGCCGAACCACAACAGGCGCGGAAACGATACGGGGGAGGTCCAGTCGAGGCCGGCCGGCAGCGGCTGACGCCACCACTGCCTGGCATCGCCGACCACCAGCCGGTCCTCGCCCAGCGGATCCGCCGGATCCTCTAGACAGGGCGCCAACAGCCCTTCGACCGCACCCGGCTCGACGATGTAGCCGCGGCCGAACGGGTTGCGCGGATACATGCCGGGATGGTCGAAACTGGTACGCATGGCGGCCTGATAGCGTTCCTCAGCGGTCATGGTGGCCTGTCCAGGCACGGCAACCCGCCAATCGATCCCGCCATACGCCAGATCCCAGGTCAAGGGCATGGCGGTGAAGGGCTTGGGCTCGCCAAACCGGGGACGTCCCTGGCGCCAGACGAGGGCGCGCTCGCCCCACACTTGGATCTGGCGAGTCAGACGTCCGACGCTCAGGCCGGCGACCAGTTCCCGCACCGGCGAGGCGGCATGTGCGCTGCCCTGGACCACCACATCGGTGGCGGCCTTGGTCAGCCAGAAATCACTACCGCCCATCAGCGGCCGTTCGTCCTTGGCCGGGGCGCGCCAGTCATGCAGCAGGGGCTGGGCCGCGGCGCGCACGCAGCGCCCCTTCTCGATGACGTAAGTCTGCTTGAACAGGGCGACGACCTGTTCGGTCGCCCCCTTCAGCGGCATCAGGATGAGTTCGGCGTCGAGCCCAGGGCGGAGCGGCTTGCGGCTCATGGCGCCACCGGACTACCTGCCACCTGCGTCCCGGCGGCGGTGTCGCCGCGAACGAACGGGACCGAGCCGTTGCCGGAGATGACCGCTCCGCCCGGGTCCGGGTTCGGCGTAAAGCTCAGACCCGCGCCCAGGAAGGGCATGCCGATGGAGGCGGAGAAGGTGGCGTTGCCGGTCAACCCGCTGGTACCGAAGCCGACCAGGCTGGTGAGCAGCCCCTTGGCGTTGTTGGTGACGACCGTGCGCAGGAACTCATTGGCGATGCGCCGCTCCACGTTGGCGGCGATGCGCCGACCGACACCGGTGCGGTCGCTGGCGATGTAGTCGATGGCCATGGAGGCGGCGACGTTGATCACCCCCACCAAGACGTCGAGCCAGGTGATCCCGACGGTGCAGCGGTTCAGCAGGTTGATCGGCGACAATGCGGTCGGCGCCGCCATCGGGTCGCCGCAGGTCATCATGGGGATCGGCGGCAGCCCAAGCAGCTGCGCCGCCGCCACCGCCGTCCCGTTCATCTTCACTGTGCTCGCTGACATCACCGGCTTGCGGCTGCTGAACAGCCAGTAGAGCGGAGGCCAGATGTTGGGCGCCGGCGGAATGGTGATGTCGGGCACCATCATACCGCAGTCATGGCCGTCGAGCACAACCCAGGTGCCCTTGCAGGTCACTGGCTTGGCACCGTTGCTGAACTTGTTCTGGTTCATCGCAAAGCCGTAGATCCACATGAACGGCGCGACCATCTCCACCGAGGGGACCGGGGCGGGCGCTGGCTGGGGCGGCACCTGGAGGTTGTGGGCGAGGAAGCCAAACGAGAAGTCGGTGACCGTGTTGACGCTCACTTGCATGGTTCGCTCCAGCCTTCCTCAAGACGCAGCCGAGCCATCCGCGGAGCGCCGTCGGGGGGCGGCAGCGCCACCGTGGCGCGGAAGGTGATGGTGAAGCCGCCCTCCTCGGGCAGCAGCACCAGCATCTGCGGAACCGCCACGATGGTCCGCTGTTGGCCGGCGGCGGTGAGGTCCAGTTCGGGCCGCAGACGCGGCAGGGGGAAGCGCCATGCGCCGCCCGGCGTGACGCCGGTTAGCGCCAGCGCGGCTCCACCAGGTGGCGGAGCCGGCAGCACCCAGCAGGGATGGGCGCGATGGAACAGCCCCGGTCCGGCCACCGGCTGGCCTGGTTCGACCGCAAGGCGCAGGCCGTGCAGCGACGAGGTCACCGGCACCGGCGCCCAGCACGCCGGGTCCGGGGCATCCTTCCAGGTTCGCACCGGATGGTCCGGATCCTCGAGGTTGGGCAGCAGGCGCGTGGGGTCAAAGCGCGGATATCCTTTGGGACACTTGAGTGCCTTGCCCAGTGCCTCGGCATCCGCTGCGGCATCCCAACCGCGCCCGGCCGGATTACGCACGTCGCAGGCGTCGACAAAGGATTCGTGGTCGACTTCGACCGCCGCCTTGCCGCCGAAGGCACGGTCCCAGGTCAACGGCAGGCTGATGAACGGCACGGGCTCGGTGATGCGCGCACCGAACAACCCGCGCTCCCAGCGCCGGTCACCGGTGACCAGCAGGGCGCGTCGCGCCGAACCAATTTCTAACCCCACGGTCAGGGACGGTACCGGCCGGCCGGTCGGAGCGTGCGCCCGGCCAAGCAGCATCACCTCAAAGGCCGGGTCGATGCGCGGCAAGTCGTCCCGCGGCAGTGATCCGAGCGGGGTCGGCGTATCCTCGGCATTGAGCGGATATGGCTTCTGTCCATCGAGCGCAGGGGCGCCGCCGCCGATCCGCCAAGTCGCCTTGACCACCAGCATGCCGACGCGGTCGTGGTAGCCCGGCACCGGAGCGACCGTGAAGCTGGCCGGGGCCGGGGTGGCGTTGCTCAGTTCCATATGCCGCTATCTGACCTTGGATCCCAGCTGTACTGGCGCCAGAGGGAAATCCCAGTCCTTCTCGGCCGATGGCACCGCCTTCGACTACACGTTTAACTTCACCGCTACGTCGTTGTTCGAGCGCCGCTTCGGCGTCGGCGTCGAACGCCGCTTCGGCGTCGGCGTCGAACGCCGCATGGCCATCGGCAAACACTGCCTTGGCTGGTTCTTGGCGGTGGGCTCACGAGCGTCCATGTAGTAGAGCAACCGCTGGTTGGAGACTGGAACTGCGGCGAAGCGCTTGCATGGTCCCCGCACTCGGAGGACGGCCGCATGCGCATGGACGGGAAGCGGGCCTACGAGCTGCAATTGGCAGCCAGCGACAAGGGCCTTGATCAGCTGACTGCGACCAGCCTGTCCGCCGACGAGGGACTGTCGCGGCCCTACACGATTCGAGTTCGGGTCCACAGCCTGATACCGGGCGACCCAGGATCGTTCGATCCGGGTTCGTGGCTGCGCAAGAAGGTCGGCGTCAGCCTGGCCCGCGATGCCGATCCAACCTGGTTCCATGGCTTGGTCGTGGCAGTCGACCACGTCGGCACCGATCAGGACCATCGCCAGATTTTCAGTCTCGAGCTCGCCCCAGCACTCTTCCTCTTGCAGCTGACCCGCAGGACGCGCGTGTTCCTGGATATGAAGCCGCTCGACGTGGTGAAGTCTGTGCTGTCCGAAGGCTCGGTCGCGATCGACTTAAAGGCGACCGGAGCCGGTGGCGTGATGCGCCACATCACCCAGTTCGAAGAGAGCGATTTCGCCTTCGTCTCGCGGCTGCTTGAGCAGGAAGGTGCCTGCTATTGGTTCACTCACACCAAGTCGGCCCACACCATGGTCATTGGCGACGCCGCAAATCACCACCCCGGCAAAGACACCGCCATCCACGGCTCGTTCGCCGGCGCTCCTAAGGCCGGACCCGAGAGCGAAGGTGTGGTCACCGAACTGAGCCACCGCTTCGAGATCGCCAGCAAGGAGGCCTTCGTCCGTGACTATAGCGAAAGTCACCCCAAGCAGACCGCGGTGGGCCAGAAATCGGCGCCGACCCTGCCCGGTATCGGCGGTAAGCACCACGAAGCCGACTACCACGTGACGATGAAGGACGCCGACGCCACTGCATATGCCAGTCGGCTGGCCGAAGCGCTGGTCGGACGGACCAGCCGTCTGGTTGGCGTCAGCGGTATCCTTGCCTACCGCGCCGGCTCCCGCGTGGCGGTGGCCGGCAAGGAGGACTACGCCGAGCATCTGCTGCTGACCGAAGTGCAGCACACCTTCGGCGACGACAGTTACCGCAATACGTTTCAGGCCGTGCCAGTTGGGCGGCTGCCCTGGCGGCCCCTGCGCAGCACGCCGGTCCCGCGCATCGACGGCCTGGTACCAGCCATCGTCACGAGCACTGCTGGCGATCAGGGCCAGGGCATCGACGGGTCCTACAAGGTCCGGCTGCTGAACTCGGACGACGCCACGGAGCGTGTCGTGCGCATGGCGCAGCCGTACGCCGGGCCTGACAATGGCTTCCACTTTCCGCTACCGGTGGACACCGAGGTCGTGCTGGCGCACGAATATGGACATCCCGATCACCCAATCATCGCTGGGGCGATGATCAACAAGGATGATGCAAGCCCAGTAGTTGAGGCGAACAACACCCAGTGCGTGGTGAGGACGGTTGGCGGCTCATTCATTGTCTTCGAGGACAAGTCCGGGTCCGAATCGATCACCATCAGCACCAAGGGTGACAATCGGCTGGCCTTCGACGATGGTAAGAAAATCATCGCGATGAATGCCTCAACTGACCACCGAATGGATGTCGCCGGCAAGAGCGATACCGCCGTGAAGGGCAACGCGACCACCACCGTCGACGGCGACGTTACCCGGACGACCGGTGGCAACGAGACGTTTAAGACCAGCGGCAACACCGCCGTCACCATCGACGGGAACTACCAATCGAACGTCGAAGGGAATTCGACAGGATCGGTCAGTGGCACGGCGAAGCTCAGCGTGACCAAGGACACCACTGCGACGTTCAGCGCTGCGTTGACCGCCACCGTGACCAAGGACATGAAGGTAACCTGCGACGGCAAGGGCCTTTGGTCCACGACCGGCGACCTGGTCATTGAGACACAGGCGAAACTTTCGGTGTCTTCCACCAAGGAAAGCATCTGGAAGGGCAAGGGCATCCGCATCGAGTCGAAGGGCGATCTCGTCTTGAACGCCGGCGACGCCTCCATCACCATGAAGCAGTCCGGTGAGATCGTCATCAAGGGCTCGAAGATCAAGATCGAGGGCTCTGGCGACGTGGTGGTCAAGGGTTCCAAGTCGGCAATTAATTGAGCCAGTACTAATACGAGGTAACTCATGAACACTATCCCAGACATTCCGTCGATGGATTCCGAGACGATCGCCGCACCAGCTGCCGGGATCGCCCGCAGTGGCCATCTCGACGGCGTTGATGACGAGGGACGCATCCGCTTTTTGCCTGAAGGAGCAGCGGTGTCCGAGCCAGCGGCCATCGCCACGGCGATCGCTGACGCGGTGCTCCTTCGGGCAGCCCGCAACAAGGCCCGCGCCCTGGCGGTGCGCACCGCTGATCCGAATCCTGGCTGGATCGTGGTCGGACTGATCCGCGAACGACTCGCCCACGATGCTCTCAATGCCAAGGGTGCGCTGCAGGTCTGCTACGAGGGCGAATCGCTCCGTCTGGCCGCCGATCGCGATCTCAGTCTGAGCTGCGGCAAGGCTTCGCTGACCCTGCGATTCGACGGCCGCATCGAGCTGCACGGGACCAACATCCTGAGTGCCGCCCGCGGCCAACAGCGCATCAAGGGCGCCACCGTCGCGATCAACTGACGTCATGCAGCGTCCCGCCATACCCGACATCCTTGAAGAATGCCTAGAGGAGCTGGCATTCCTCGCTGCACGGCTCCGTGCGTTGCGGTTTTCACCCGAGGTTCCGGAACGCCGGCTCGCTGAGCACGAGGCTCGTGGTGCCGGATGGCGCGACTGCCTAGCGCAACACCCCGACGAGAGCGCCGGGATGGCCGAACGCTGGTTGGAAAGTCCACGCCAGCCGTGGCTACTCGCCTCGGCCATCTCGCTGTGGCTGGACCTGCGCAAGCCGGATGGCCTTGCTTTGGCGGTCAGAGTGCAGAACGAATCGCCGGATCGTCTGGCGGACTGGCGTCAGGCTCTGCGCAGTCGAACAGTTGACCCGTCGTGGCAGCAGGAAGCGGCCCGTAGCGAACGCCCGGCTGCCTACCGGCATCTGCTGCTGGACGCACTGGGCTGGCACGGCGCCATCCCCGCGCGCCTGTTCGAGCAAGCGGCTGCCGATCTGGACCCGCTAATCCGCTGGAGCATCGCCCGGCACGCCGCCCGGCATCAGGGTGGCGTCGGCCTGAGCCGCGCACTCTGTGCGGATGTTGATGCCCGGGTCGCCGCTGTAGCTCGCTACAATTTCTGTCTCGGCGATCCCAAGGCTGGACTCAGCCGGGCCGGCCAGTTGGTCGACGACCTCGACCTCCGGCTGCACGGACTGTTCGCCGACGATGCCTCAGTTGGTCGCCTCGAGGCCGCCGCGGTGACGAGACCACAGGCGGCGACAACGGCATTAGTCGACCTGGGGACCCGCAACGCCTGTGCCGCACTGCTCAGACTCGGCTCTGCCGGGCTGCCCGGTTTGTCCGACATGCTGCCGGGCCGCAAACCAAGTCTGGAAGCCTGGGACGAGGCTGCCGGTGGCGCAACGGCGGTGCTCTACGGCAAACCGTGGCCGTGGACCGGCCTGCCCGGCGATGTGCCAATGCTGCAGCTCTGGCGCAACGCCCTGCGCCCCGGGGGCGACGGGCCACGGCGCGACATCATTGATGGGGTCATCGCCGGCGAGGCCGGCATCATGGAACCCGGCGTATGAC
>Ga0105046_10006555_pt1 | contig 18393 bp, 13 predicted proteins | sample MAT03_FD_78385 | JGI IMG/M metagenome (GOLD analysis project Ga0105046, IMG submission 78385) | Freshwater microbial communities from Lake Fryxell liftoff mats and glacier meltwater in Antarctica - MAT-03 (megahit assembly) | ecosystem: Environmental > Aquatic > Freshwater > Ice > Liftoff...
CGTCAAGGCCCAGGGGAAGATCGTTCTGGCGACCGTGAAGGGCGACGTTCACGACATCGGCAAGAACATCGTCGGCGTCGTGCTGGCCTGCAACAACTACGAGGTCATCGACATGGGGGTCATGGTCTCGTGCGACAAGATCCTCGCCCGGGCCAAGGAGGAGAAGGCGGATCTCATCGGTCTGTCCGGTCTCATCACGCCCTCGCTCGACGAGATGACCCACGTCGCGCGGGAGATGCAGCGCCAGGGCTTCACCCTGCCCCTTCTCATCGGCGGGGCGACCACCAGCCGCGCCCACACCGCGGTGAAGATCGCTCCCCATTACGATCAACCGGTGGTGCACGTCCTCGACGCCAGCCGCGCCGTGCCGGTCACCACCAGTCTGCTCAGCACCGAGAACAAGGCGGCTTTCGTCGCGCAGCACCGCACCGATTACGAAAAACTGCGCAAGCTGCACGCGGCGCCCAAGCACAAGCTCGTCTCGCTCGAGGAGGCGCGAGCCAATCGGCCCGCCATCACCTGGCGGCAAGAAGACGTGGCGACCCCGTCGCGCGCCGGCGTCGTCGTGGTCGAGGACGTGTCGCTCGCAACGCTCGCCGAGTACATCGACTGGACGCCGTTCTTTCACACCTGGGAGCTCAAGGGCGTCTACCCGAAGATCTTCGATCACGAAAAGTACGGCGAGGCGGCGCGCAAGCTCTTCGCCGAAGGTCGCGAGCTGCTAGGCGTCATGATCGACAAGAAGGTCATCACCGCGCGCGGCGTCTACGGCCTCTTCCCGGCGAACGCAGTGGGCGACGACATCGCGCTCTTCGCCGATTCCAATCGCGATCAGGAGCTTGCGCGCTTCCACTTCCTGCGTCAGCAGAACGCGCGCGAAGTGGGTAAGCCCAACTTCTGCCTCGGCGACTTCGTTGCGCCGAAGGAGACGGGTTTGACCGACCACGTCGGCGCCTTCGCCGTGACCAGCGGGATCGGCTTGAAGGAATACTGCGACGCCTTCCGCAAGGACAACGACGACTACAACGCCATCATGGCCGAGGCGCTCGCCGATCGATTCGCCGAGGCTTTCGCCGAATACCTCCACGAGCGGGTGCGTCAGGAGTGGGGCTTCGGTGCGAGCGAGGGCCTCACCAAGGACCAGCTCCTCGCCGAGAAGTACCGCGGCATCCGCCCGGCGGCAGGCTACCCGGCATGCCCCGACCACACCGAAAAAGGCACGCTATGGCGCCTGCTCGACGTGGAGAAGAACACCGGCATGCAGATCACCGAGTCTTACGCGATGTGGCCCGGCTCGAGCGTCAGCGGCCTCTATTTCGCGCATCCCGAGTCGCGCTACTTCACCGTGGGCAAGATCGAAAAGGACCAGGTCGCCGACTATGCCACACGCAAGAGCATGACCGTCGCCGAGGTCGAGCGATGGCTGAGCCCCAACCTCAACTACGACCGCGCGAGCTGACGAGAGCGCGCCCCGCGGGCTCGCTCAGCGCTTGCGACGCCGTCACATTGGCGCGCGCGTGGTACAGCTCTGCGCATGGCGCGCGCTCGGCTTCGTCTCGTCGTCCTGCTCGTCGTCGGGCTCGGCGGCGTGGCGGCCGGTGGATACTTCATCCGTCGCGGTCCCGTCGTTGCCGTGTCGCGAGCTGTCGAAGGTCCCGTGGTCGAGACCGTGGTCGCAAGCGGCCGTGTGCTTGCCCCTGCGGAGATCAACCTCGGCTCGCTGGTCGCGAGCCGCGTGCGCGACGTCTACGTGAAGGAGGGCGACGTCGTCCAGGCCGGGCAGCTGCTCGTCCAGCTGGACGATGCCGAGGCCCGCGCCGCGCTCGAACAGGCAGAGGCTAGCGTCGCGCAAGCCCAGGCGGGGCGATTCGAGCTCGCGAAGCTCAGCGAGCCTGCGGCGCGCTCGAGCCTCACCCGCGCCGAAGCGGCGCTCGTGGACGCGAAGCGAAGCCTGCAGCGCGAAAAGACGCTCTTCGACAACCAGGCCGGCACGCAGGCGGCTCTCCAGGAGGCCGAAGCCGCACTGGCTGTCGCCGTCGCCCAGCACGAGGGCGCAGCGCTGCAGCTGCGCGCAGCGGGGCCGGGCGGCAGTCAGGGCCTGATGACGTCGGCGGGCGTCGCGGTCGCGAAGGCCCAGCGTGCTCGTGCCGCCGCGCAGCTGTCGCACACGCGGATCGACAGCCCGGTCGACGGGGTGATCCTCGCGCGATACCTCGAGCCAGGCGACGCCGTCGTCACCGGCAGCAAGATGCTGCTCGTCTCGCGGACCGGCGCGACTCGCCTCGTCATCGAGCCCGACGAGCGGAATTTGTCTCGGCTCGCCGTCGGTCAACGCGCCCTCGCCTCGGCCGAAGCCTTCGCCGGCCAGACGTTCCAGGCCTCGGTGCAGACCATTGCCCCCAGCGTCGACCTCCAGCGTGGGACCATCGAGGTGCAGCTCGCCGTCGCAGAACCGCCGCCCTACCTGCGGCCCCACATGACGGTATCGGTCGAGATCGACGTGGGTCGCCAGGAGCGCGTCATCACGATCCCTCGCCGCGCGGTGCGCGCACTCTCCACCGAGGCGCCCTACGCGCTGGTCGTCGCCGGTGATCGCGTCGAGCGCCGTGCGCTCCGAATCGGCATTCGCGGCGACGATCGCGTGCAGGTGATCGAGGGGCTCCGCGAGGGCGACGCGGTGATCGACGACGAGACCACCGGCGTCGCTGCGGGCGATCGGGTGCGGCCGCGATCGACCGAGGGAAGCTGAGCCGTTGCCGGTCGTCGTCTTCCTCGCCCTGAAGTTCCTGCGCGAGTACCGCGCACAGACGGCGCTCACGGTAGGCGCAGTCGCCGTGGGGGTAAGCGTGATGATCTTCCTCTCGGCCCTCATCGACGGCCTGCAGCGGAGCCTCATCGATCGGACGCTCGGCACCCAGGCGCACGTGCTCGTGAGGCCGATGGAAGAGCGCGCGCGGCCGTTGCTCGACGAACGGGTGCCGACGGCGCGTCACGTCGAGCAGCCCGCGCAACGCAGTCGCCCGATTGCGGAGTGGCAACGGGTCGATCGCTGGATCGCCGGCGACGAAGAGGTCGTGGCGACCGCCCCCACGGTCACCGGCAGCGGCTTTGCGACGCGCGGCAATGCCAACCGTCCGGTCATCGTCATCGGCGTCGACCCAAACCGATTCGAGCAGGTCATTCCGGTCGGCACGAAGATGCTGAGGGGGGCCTATCGACTCGATGGTGCCGAGACGGTCATCGGTCGCGGGCTTTCGACCAACCTCGGCGTCGATGTCGGCGATCGGGTGCGGATCGAAACGCCCGAGGGTGCTGATGCATTGCTCACGATTCGCGGCGTCTTCGAGCTCGGGAACCAGCAGGTCGACGAGCGCTGGGTGCTCGTCCCCCTCCGGACGGGGCAGATGCTGCTCGGTCTCCCGGGGGGGTCCAACGCCATTCATGTCAAGGTGCGGCGCGTCTTCGAGGCGGATCGTGTCGCCGCACGGGTGGTCGATCAGACCGGGCTCGTCGCCGACAGTTGGATGCAGCAAAATGCCCAGCTCCTCATCGGTCTCCGGTCGCAGTCGAGCTCGAGCTACACGATTCAGTTCTTCGTGTTTCTGGCAGTGGCGATCGGCATCGCCAGCGTCCTCGTCGTCTCCGTCGTCCAGCGAACGCGCGAGATCGGAATCCTGCGCGCGATGGGCACGCCGCGGCGCCGAATCGCCGCCATCTTCATCCTCCAGGGGGGTATCGTCGGCTTCATCGGCTCGCTCTTCGGCGCGGCGCTCGGCGGCCTGCTCTCGTTCGCCTTTGCGGCGCTGTCGAGGAACCCCGATGGTACGGCGACGTTTCCGATCGATTTGACACTTCGCCTCGTGCTCACCGCGACCCTGCTGGCGACGGTGACGGGCGTGCTCGCCGCGGTACTTCCGGCGCGCCAGGCGGGGCGGCTCGAACCGGCGGAGGCCATCCGACATGTCTGAGCCTGCCGACGATGAGGTCATCCTCTCGCTCCGCGGCGTGACCAAGAGCTTCGGCAAGGAGGTGGTGACCGAAGTCCTTCACGGGATCGATCTCGAGCTGCGCCGGGGCGAGCTCGCCGCGCTGATCGGGCCTTCGGGCTCCGGCAAGAGCACGCTCCTCAACCTGATTGGCCTGCTCGACCGCCCCACGACCGGCACCATCCACCTTGCAGGGCGGGACGCGACGGGGGCCGATGATGAGACGCTCTCGCTGCTCCGCGCTGAGACGCTAGGCTTCGTCTTCCAGTTCCATCACCTCATCGGGTCGCTCACTGCGCTCGAAAACCTGCTCATGCCGCTGTCGATCCGCGGTGGATGGATCGACGACGCGCAGCGCGAGCGCGCCCAGCGCGCGCTCGAGTCGGTGGGCCTCGGCAAACGAAGCGGGGCGCGTCCCAGCGAGCTGTCCGGTGGTCAACAGCAGCGGGTCGCCATCGCGCGCGCGCTCGTGCACGAGCCTGCGCTCGTCCTGGCCGACGAGCCCACCGGCAACCTCGACACCGCAACGGCCGACGACATCTTCGCAGTGCTCCGCGGCGAAAACCGTGACAAACGTCGAACGATCCTCGTGGTCACGCACGATCCTCGCCTGGCGGCCCGGTGCGATCGCATCATCACGATGATCGACGGCCGCATCGCAAGCGACGTCGCGGCACCTGCAGGTGCCGCGCCCACCGTGCATTAGCAGCCCGCAAGATCATTTCGGGCCCCTGCTTCGTGGAGCGTGAATGAGACGCCGTCGCCGCGCGACGCGCTCGCTGCCAGACGCGGCGGCCTGCCTCGGGATCTAAAGAACGCAGCTGGAGCAGCGTGCCGCGTGACGTCGCGATCACCAAAGAAGTGGCAGCCTTGTCGTCCAGCGCGCATTCGTGACCCGGCGTGGTGATGCCGCGTCCGAGGAGGCGGGCTCGATGGCATGCGACGAGGGATTGCAGTCGGTCCGCGTCCGGAGAGTCTCCGGGGAACTCGACCACCGCACCGTAGAAGACGCCGCCCTCGGAGTAGTCGACGAGAGGCTGTGCTGAGAATGGGCGGGGCCAGCGGAGGAAGGGGCCCTGCTCTCGGTCCTCGAGCGTCAGTCCCTGGCACGCCTCGTCCTCGTCGTGGATGAGGGCGCTCGCAGCCGCTCGATGCTCTTCGGCATGGCGCCTCTCGCCCTCTGCGACCTCGAGATGAACATCGGTCGGGTTCGTCGTCTGGCGGACACAGTTGCTTCCGATACTCAAGCCGATGGTGGGACACGGAATGCTCGGTCGCTGTGTGGGATCGAAGAGCGCAGCCTCCTTCTGGGCGATATCGAGGTGCTCGCGCGCAGCGCGCTCGTGATCCGCTGCGGTCAAGCTCGGGCGCGCAACACTCGGATCCGAGCATGCGGCCGCCCACATGGCCAGGACCCCGCATGCCGCGCGCCGGATACCCACGGCGTCAACCGCTCTCGGTGGGGTGCCGCGCAGATGTTGCGCAGGCAGGCGCAAAAATCTGCACATCGTCGTCATCGCTGCCTCAATCACGGTCGAGTCCGATCAGAGCTTGTCACCACTCGCCGAGTCCTTGCGCTTGCCGTCGGCATCGAACGAGAACAGCGAGATGTTCTCCTGGTTCCACGACTCGTGGGTGCGCCACTTCGGGTTCATGTCGTGGACCCAAAACACCTCGCCCGAAACGAGGGCATCGTCGGGATTCCCCGTCCGCTCGGGGAGGCGGGACATGTAGTCGATCATGGCGTCGCGGTAGTTGCGATTGCCCGAGAGGTGAATGCGATTGAAGTAGTCACTCCAGATCTGATTGTAACGCATCGATTCGGCATGCAAGAGGTCGAAGTTCGGCTCCACGTTCCAGAACGGGTCGACGTGGCGGCCGGTCTTGGTGACCGCGTCGACGACGACGATGCCGTCGTCCATGACCGGGTTCGGCGAGAACATGAACCACCCCTGGAGGAACCGCATCTTGTGCGAAAAGACGCGCGTGACCTCGGGTTGCGGCACCTTCCAGCGGCGCTTGATGCTCCACAGCTCGACCGCCGCCTGGTTGATGGCACCGATGAAGAACGCTGCGGCGAGCAGCTCACGGAACGTCGTCGTGACGAATCCGACCCGCCCAAGAGCGCGGGTCTTGTCCGGGCCGAGCGCCAGCCCGTCGGGGAGCGTCAGGCCGAAGTGACGCGAGATGTGGCCTTCGGCGAGGCGTAGGGCGGTCGCTATGAGCCAGGCGATCGGCGGGATCTTCAGCCACCAGGCGAATCCTGCTCCGGCCGGCAAGGCACGGACGATCGCCGCCACCGCGGCCGCGGCGTGGTGAAGCTGGCCGGCCACGTCACGGACGGCGAAGCGATGAGCGACGTTCGGGTCGGCCTCGAACCACACCAGCTCGAAGCGGTCGAGGCGGACGAGGATGCGGCACGCGAGGAGCGTCGCCGCCGACCTGGGATCGTAAACGACCGTCACCTCGCGCTCGGGCTTGCGCATCGTCCGGTGGGCGATCTCCCAATCGGCGCGGGTGAAGAAGATCGTCGACCAGGTGCACAGCGCCCAGGCGAACGGTCCGAGGACGAACGACGAACCGAACCCGACGTGCATCATCACCATGCACATGACCACGCCGCGCCGCGCCCAGGACTTCGCAAAGGGCGTGAAAAGGAGGAGGGGAACCGCCGACTCGAGGCCCATGGTGAGCTTCGTGAGCAGGCCGAAGACGGGCCAGGGGATATGGGTGCGCAGCGCGGCCACGAGCGGCGTCGCCATGCGGTCGTTGTACATGACGAAGTGCGTCGCAGTGCCGTTGACCCAGGCAGGCCCGGTTTTGTGGATGACGTTGAAGTAGTAGAGCGCGCCAATCTGGAAGCAGAGGATGAGCCCGACGAACGTCACGTGGGGCGCGAGGCGGAACGCCTCGAGGAGATCGGTGCGGTCGTTCAGATCGTCGGCGGTCGCCTCGCGGCGTCGCTTCAGCGATGCCAGGAGCGAATCGACGCTGAATCGGTCGCCGAGCGGCAGGAACATCGTCCACAGCACCAGCAGGTTCTGGACGACGTAACCCCCGTTCTCGATGAGGAGCACGCGCCCGTTCATCCCGGTGACCCAGAACAGCGTGAGTACCTGCCAGATCTTCGTCTTCCACCCGATGAGCAGGCCGACGTACGTGAAGAGAACCATCCCCCAGAGGGCCCACAGCTCCCAGTCGTGGGTGAAGCCGTGCACGATCGAGAAGCCGTTGGCCTGCGGCCGGCCCAGGATCACGTGCGCCGGGAGCACGCCGCGGTTTCCGAACATGTCGAGCCAATCCGCCGTTCGGCGGAACAGATCGAAGATCAGATAGAAACCGAGGAACCAGCGGTGCAGCCCGAGCGTCCGCCGATCGAACACGAAGAACGTGTCGCGGAGGGTCTCGCGCCACGTCGCGGCGCGCATCGCCGGACCGGCGGCGCTCGGCCCGGTCGGCTGCGCGGCGGGAGCGCGCGGGGAGTCGGTTTCGTCGGAATGGGTGGGGGGTGAGGCCGCTATGGAGCGCGTCATGAGTCGCTTCCACCGTATGGCCCCGCCCCGCTCGGGGCTCGTGCCGAGTTTGCACTCGATACCCCGAATCGAAGCAATATTTGCACGCAATGAAGCCGTGCCGATCGATCGCTACGCAACGTCACGTTGCATTCGAACGCGTCACGGAACCGGCGGAGGGAGGCCGCAGGCGCATGGCCTCGACGGCATGGCGGTTGCGATGGTGCCCACGAGCTCGAGACGGCGCTTCGCCGCCAAGGAGCCGAAGGTGCCGATCATGAGTGCTCGAACGCAGGAGAACTTCTTCGAGCAGCTGGGTGCCGCCTCGCGAGCAGCGCGGGAAGCACGAGGTGACGGCGAGGCACCCCCCACCAGGCCGTTCATCATGGTGGCGACCGACTTCAGCGCGACCTCTGACAAGGCCATTGACGCCGCGACGCACCTGGCAGCTCGAGTCGGAGCACGGCTGGAGGCCGTTCCCGTGCTTTCGCTCGCACCGATCGCCCACGCGGAGCTCGTCTGGGTACCGACGCCGGGCCAGATGGATCGCATGTCGACGGAGGCTCAGACGTCGCTCGACGAGGCGGTCGCCCGCGCACGCAAGCTCCAACCGGAGACGGAGATCGGTGGCAGCCTTCGCGCCGGCATGCTCCCCGATGCCTTGCTCGACGCGATCGAGGTCGAGAGTCCGGACCTCGTCGTGATGGGAACCCATGGTCGCGGCTTCTGGTCACGCCTCGTCATGGGGAGCGTCGCTCACGCTGTGAATCGCCGCTCGTCAGCGCCGGTTCTGACCGTGCATGACGAGGGGATCGCCCCCAAGGCCGAGAGCGTGCTGGCTCCGGTGGAGCTGGGCCGGATCTCGGAAGAGGCACTCGACCTCGCCGCTGGTCTGGCGAAGGCACTGCGTCTGAAGCTGCGGCTGCTCTATGTGTTTCCGGGAGCCGACGCGTTTGATGCCATAGGCGCCACCTACGACCCGCCCATCGCGAAGGCTTCTCAGGCGCAGCTGGAGAGTCTGGCCGGGCCCGAGCGCCGCGCCGACATCGAGGTGGAGAGCGTGACCCGCTTCGGCGCTGCTGCGAAGGAGATCGCCGTCGAAGCCGATGAGTCGAACGCCGCGCTCGTCGTGATGGGCACCCAGAGGCGCGGCATCGTGAGCCGCGCGATCGAAGGCAGCGTGGCCGACGACGTGCTCCGGCTTTGCCCACGACCGGTCATCCTCTGCCGCGAACGAACGCCGGGCCAGTAGTGCGAGAGCGGATCTCGGTTCACCGGGTTGCGCTCTCGGCGTAGAGTGAAAGGCCTCGGACATGGCTATCGACGATCACGGCGACGACGGGCCGAGCAGCAAGTTGCATCTTCCGAGGGACATCGTGGTGCCCGAAATCGAGGTCCTCGAGGAGGACATTCGCACGTCGCTGCGGCACTTCGTGAACCTGTGCAAGGCGCTCGAAGACACGGCCATCGTTTGCTCACCGATCTGGGAAGGGCACGCCGGCGAAGCCGCGGTCCGCGCTGCAGTCGTCCCCGAGCAGGTCGTCACGCGTCACAACGAAGGCGCCGGGATGCGGGCGCTGACCGATCCGAGCGTCGTGACGATGCTTGCCGACATCATCGCCATTCTCATCGAGGACCCGGAGGGCGCGGTGAAGGTCCTCGGGCCGACCGAGACCCTCTGGATGAGCGAGGACGCTCCCGTTCGCTCGCTCGAGATGCCGTACAAGCCCCACTACAGGGTCCTCACGCTGGTGATCGCGGACTTCACGCGCAAGATTGGCTCGGGTTTCACGGAAGACGAGTGGATCGCGTCGCTCGGGTTGCTCGAGGCGTTCCACGATCCAGTCAGCGACCCCCCGAAGGATGCGATCCTCGCGGTGACTCGCGCGAAGATCGCCGCAATGTGCTCCGAAGAAGCCGACTGGATGAGGGCGCTTCAGGCCGAGGCCTGAGGCTCACGTCGCGCTCACGTCGCCTCTTCTTTCAGCGACGCGCTGCATGAGGTGATGCGCGCCTTGCGGGCCGACACTGCAGCCGGCTCGACACACACGGGGCGCGATCCGCGCCTCGCGGGCTGCAGCATTGCGCGTATGCTTCGCGCCCGATGTGCGGCTCGTCCACCGTGGGGCCTCCTCCTTGAACGACGGCGAGCGGGCGGCTATCGCTCCGAGTATCCGTGGGCTCATCGAGGGCCTCCACATCCAGTCGAGGGTCGGCTCTGCCGAGGACGGCGCGAGCTTCGTCGCACTGAGCCCGAACCTGGGGGTCGTCGAGGTTTGGCGGCTCGCTCCGGGCACGCTCACGCTCGATGCGCAGCGGCGGCTGGTGCTGCTTCGCACCGTCGACAGCGGGTCGCTGCTTCCGATCCGCCAGGTGATCGACGGGGTCGAACCCTGCCACGTCCTCGCCGGCGGTGAAGGCTTCCAATGGAACGCGGCAGAGCTCTGGCCTTCTGGGCCGGCCGCACTCGGAGCGCAGCTGTCGCGCCTCTTCGAAGGCCTCGCGGAAGCGCACGACCTCGGCGTCGTCCACGGCAGCCTTGGGCGCGAGCACCTCGGCAAGCGTCGAGACGGTGATCTCGTCCTCGATCTCACCGGCTTGCGGGTGCGGCCGGCCTGTAGCGACAAAGCGTACGCTCCCGGTCGATTCGCGTCATTGCCCTCGCCGGCGGATGACGTGTGGGCCCTCGCGACGCTCGCCGCGGAATCCCCTTTCGCTGCGGCGCTCGACCTCGCGAGCCTCCTGGCCGAACGCCCCGAGAGCCGCCCCTCGGCGCGCGACGCGGCGGCGCATTGCGCGGCATCCGCGGCGCGCTGCGCGACACCCACCAAGGGCAGCGGGACAGCCACCACGCGCGGCGCGGGCGCCGACGTCGCGCCCGCGGCGGAACGCAGCCCCGAACCGGCGGGGGACGCAGGCCTGACCGAGGAGGACGACACGCTCCACGGGGTCCCCCGCAGGCTCGGCGCCTACCATTTGCTGGAGTCGATCGGCGCCGGCGGAATGGGGCGCGTCTTTCGTGCACGCGACGAGGGCGGCGGGCCCGACGTCGCGGTGAAGGTCCTCATGCCGCACCTCGCGGCGGACCCGGATCTCGTCGCCCGCTTCCGTCGCGAGACGCGGGTCCTGGCCCGACTGCAGAGCCCGTACGTCGCGCGCTACCTCGCCTCCAACGAGCAGGAGGGCTTCCATTACCTCGTCATGGAGCTCGTGGTCGGCGTGGGGGCGGACGCGATGCTGCGCGAGCGCTCGAAGCTCGAGGTCGACCCGGCCGTCCGCATCGCTTGCGACGTCGCGCGCGCGCTGGCCGAGGTGCATTCACTCGGGCTCGTACACCGCGACATCAAGCCGTCGAACGTGCTCGTCATCGAGGGCCCCGACGGCATGCCGACTGCGCGTCTGTGCGACTTTGGCATTGCACGTCCGGAGCGGCCCGATGATAGCGATCAGCTCACGAGGGAAGGGGCGCCGGGCACCCCGACGTTCATGGCGCCGGAACAGGTCGAAGGAGCGCAGATCGACGCGCGCACCGACGTCTACGCGCTGGGGGCGACCCTCTTTGCCTTGCTCGCCGGGCGGGCTCCGTTCGTCGGCCCGTCCCATTTCGTGATGATCGCCCACGTGACCGAGCCCCCACCGTATCTCCTGGACCTCGAGCCGACGATTCCGCGTGCCATCGCCGATGTCGTCGCGCGCTGCCTTGCGAAGGTTCCGGGCGATCGTCCCCAGGATGGCGCTGCGCTTCTCGACGAGCTGAGCCTCGCCTGGCGAGGTCCGAGCACCGGCGACCTCACCCTGCCCCACCGTATCGGTATCGAGGGCGAGCCACGCGCGTACGACTTCGTCTGGCCGCTCCGCACCTCCCCCGAGAGGCTGTGGCCTCACGTGTCGAACACCGATCGCGTCAATCGCGCGGCAGGGCTCGACGAGGTGGAATGGACCCACAACGTGGCCTCGAACGCGCACGGCGACGACGTCCACACCGAGGGTCGCTTCCGCGCGGTGGGGATGGAGCTGCGCTGGAAGGAGAACCCATTCGAATGGGTCGCACCCCATCGTCTGGGCGTCGTTCGCGAGTATTCATCGGGGCCATTTCTGTGGCTGCGCAGCATCGTGACGATGGTCAGAAGCCCCGAGGGCGGGACCAGCCTTCGCCACCGCATCGAGATCAAGCCGCGGAGCCTGTTCGGCCAGGCGGTGGCATCGGTCGAGATCGGCTTGCGACTTCGCCGAGGGCTGGGTCGGACCTACGAGCGGATCGACGCCGCGTGTGGCGGGGCGCGCGAAGCGTCGAGCTCGAGCCGGCCGGCCGATCCCTTCGAAGCTTGCGAGCCAGCGAGCGGAGCCCTGCGCGCACGCGTGGACGGCAGGGCGCTCCAGGCGCTGCGCGTCGGCGCCGACCCCCACGTCATTCAAGTGCTGTCGGAGGAGGCCTGCTCCGCACCCGCCCCGAACCTCACGCGCCTGAGGCCACGGGCCTGGGCCCGCTCACGCGGTTTTCCCGAGGGCGCCGTCGTCACCGCCTTTCTGCTCGCGGCATCCGAGAAGCTCCTCGAGATGCAATGGGATCTCCTCTGCCCGGTATGCCGCATCGCAAGCTCGCTCGAAGCCTCTCTCGCAGAGCTTCGATCACACGGGCACTGCGAGGCCTGCAATCTCGACTACGAGCTCGATCTCGCGAAGAGCGTGGAGCTGGTGTTCCGCGTCCACCCTTCATTGCGGGACGTCGAGGTCGGCACGTACTGCGTGGGCGGTCCGGCCCATTCGCCCCATGTGCTCGCGCAGCTCAGGTTGCCGGAGGGCGAGCGCTTCTCGCTCGATCTGAATCTCGAGCCCGGACGGTACCGGGTCACCGGCAGAGGCTTGCCGCAAGCCTGGCCGTTCGCCGTGGACGAGAGCGTGTCCTCGGAGACGTGGGACCTGCCCCTGCGCGCGGGTGCCGCGCCTGCCCAGCCGCGCCGCATCGCCGCGACCCGCCAGCAGCTGCTGCTCACCAACGACCTCGGCCGCGAAGTGCTCGTGCGGATCGAGCGCGAGGGCGATCGCGACGACGCCGTGACCGCTGCCGATGCGGCCTCGAATGACCGATTCCGGGAGCTTTTTCCCGATCAGGTGCTATCGCCGAGCTGCCTGGTTTCGGTGTCCCGAGTCACGATCCTCTTCGCGCAGGTGGCCGACGCCCTGGATCGCTACGAAGAGGACGAAATGCGGGTCCACGCCGAGCTCATGTCGCTCGCAGAGGCGGTGCGGCAGGTCATCGCGGTGGAGGGCGGCGCGCTGGTCCGGGTTCAGGGCAATGGGGTGATGGCGGTCTTCGCCGATCAGACGGCGGCCGTCCGTGTCGTGATGAGCCTGCGGCGTGGCATGCCGACGGCCGGGCTGGCGCTCCACGCTGGTCCCGCACAGATGACGACGATCGGCGGGCGCCTCGATTACTTCGGCCGGACGCTCCATTTGGCCGAGATGATGGGCCAGCGCGCGCGCCCGACCGAGACGCTGGTGGGCGAGTCGATTCTGCAGGACGCGCGACTGGCCGCCCTGGTGCGCGACGGGACGACCTCGCTCGGCTACGTCACGATCGGCACCACCATAGCTGAACGCTTTGCGCCGATATCCCCCGATCCCAGCCGCTCTGCGCGATACGTGATCGACGACGCGACCTGAACCGCACGCAAGCACGGTCCCTCGACCTCGAGATTCTTCATGGAAATCGTCTCTCCTCTCCTGCCGGCCACGACGCTCCGCTGGCAGCCCCGCGTGGGTCATTGGGCGGTCACGGTCATCTGCAAGGCGACCTTCCAGCTCTTGCCGAACGAATCCAAGCTCGCGCCCGATCAGGACAGCCTGGTCGACGCCGATCGCCACTGGGACGACGATCCCTTGCGCAGCGTGATCGCCGCGACGGACATGGTTCCGGTCAAGCGGCGGGTCGACGTCGTGCTCGTCGGTCACGCCTTTTCGCCAGCGGGCCAGAAGGTCCGCCTCATCACGGTCCGCGTGCGCGTCGGGAGCATCGACAAGGCCATCGGCATCATCGCCGACCGCGCTGTCGGCGCCGACGGGACGATCACGGAGGAACGCGGCTTTTCGCGAATGTCCATCGTCTACGAGCGTGCTGCGGGCGGCCCGGGCACCTCGAACCCCGTGGGACGGCATCGCGGCCACGCCGGGTCGGCCCAACTACCGAACCTCCTCGCGCTGCAGGGCAGCGCGGGAGATCCGTCGCCGTTCGGCGAGCCGGTCGGACTCGGGCCGATCGCGCCGAGCTGGCCACAGCGACGCGCCCTCCCCCGAGCCCCTCGCCCTCCCGGCTGAAGTAGAACTCGCGAACCACCTTCTCGCACGCGACGCGCTGGGCGATCTCGTTTCCGGGAGCGGCGGCGAGCTCTCGCTCCTCTTCCGTGGCGGAGTAAGGGTTCGTAGGGGCGGGCTCCGCCGCGTCCTCCGCGGGGGGCAGCGCGTCGGCCGGTGGCGCTCCGTCGGCCTCGGCGTCGGCGCGAGCCTGCGCCTCGCGCTCCTTGCGAAGGCGCTCGCACTCCGCGCAGAAGGGCTTGCCGGAGCTGGCCGCCGCGAGGAGCGCCGAAGTCTGCGCCGTCTGGCCGATGAGCACGGTGGGCTCGCCCATCGCGAGCGCGCCGCCGTGGGCGGTTGGGTCGCCGATGCGCGCCGCCTCCCGCCCATTGATGAGGACGTTCGAGCTCCCCTGACGGATGACGTCGACGGCCGGGCCGCAGACGAGAATGTCCGCGACGCGCGCCGCGCGGAGGTAGCCGATCACCGTGTCGGACGATCCGCTCGCCACGGGTCCACCACCGTGGACGGGACAGGCGTGAGCGTCGGTCAGCCGGGAGGCGGGGGGCATGCTCGACGACGGGAAAGCGGGCGCTACATGGGAGCTGGCCATGCTACGCGCGGCGCGCCCGTCGGTTCGATCGTGGCGAAAAAAATCTCCGCACCCCGCGGCGCGTGTTGCCCCAAGCGAGGCGCCCGGACCGATCAGCCCGCTCCCAGGCTCCGCAGATCGACGTAAGCGATGGATGCATCGTCCGGGCGAGCGCCCTCGCGCCCCCCGCGCGGCGTCCAGCCATGGGCGATGGCGTCGACCAGGTCCATCGACGTGACGATGCCGGCGATGTGCCCGTGCTCGTCGAGGACGATGACCCGGTGGATGTGCTCGTCGGTCATCAAGCGAGCGGCGAGCACAGCCGGGTCGGAATCACGGACGGCGTAGACCATCGGTGTCATCACATCGAGGACCGTGGCCGTGACCTCGTCCTCCCGCTCGCGGCGGGGATCGAAGAGGTCGGTCTTCGAGGCGACGCCGACGAGGCGCTTGCCTTGCAGGACCGGGGCGCCGCTCACGTGCCAGGCCGCGAGCTGCTCGGCCGCCTCGACGATCGGCATCGTCGCGGGTAACGCGTGGACGTTGCGGGTCATCACGTCGCGCACGCGCAGCACGCTCATCATCGCCACCTTCACCATGGTCCAGCCTCCAGCTTTCGGCAGGACCGTGCGCACGCGACGTGCCACGCGTTGGGCGCAGGGTTTCGGGCGAGGCTTCGAACGACGTGCTGCAGATTCTGCACGCCCTGCCGCAGCGCGTGCGCCCGGCGCCGCCACCACCCGACCGCCGGCGACGCACGGTGCAGAGCACGAGGCGAAGCGAATCCGATGGCGGCCCGCTGATCACTCGACGTGGATGTCGAGGTCGACCGTGAGTCGCTTGGGATCGAGGTTGCTGCGCACATCGACGCGCCGGTCGGTGCCCGCGTCGTGGTGCATCCGCTCGACGGTCTGCACGACCTCGACCACCTTCGCTCGTACGAACAGGGTGCCGCGAGGGAGCGTCGCAAGGTGCTTCGCGTAGCGACCGCGCGGCAAGAGATCGCTTCCCGAGACTTTCACCTCGCCGAACCGGTACGCCGGCCCCTCCTTCACCGCGAAGACCACGTCGAGGCGCGAGGCGAGGAAGTTTTCCTCGATGCGCATGGCGACCTCCGCCTGGACCAGACCATGGTCATACAGGGCGTGAGAGACCACGAGGGTGTCGCGCTCGATGAGCGGCTCGGGTGCGGGCTCGCCGGGCGTCAGCCCGAGGCGCGCCCGGAGCTCCTCGGCCGGCACCGTCGAGAGCCCCTCGAAGCGGACGCTGCCGAGGACGATCCGCGCGCCAGGCGCGATCGTGAACGAAACGGCGACGACCTGGTCGGCGGAAGGAGCGACATCCCTCCCCACTTCGGCCTTGCGATAGCCGGCATCGCGCAACTTCTGGACGAGTCTTTGTCGGGTCGTGCGCACCCAGACGGGATCGCAAAGCGCGGGCGTCGCACCGATGACCGCGCGCGCGTCGAAGCCCTCGGGTGCGCCTCGGACAGCCACGTTCCCGACGCGCGGACGCTCCTTCACCTCGAACGCAAGCACCGGCGGCGCGTCGTCGTCGTCTTCGAGCACGGCTGACACGTCGGCAAAGAGGCCCGTTGCGTGGAGCGCGCGGATGTCAGCCTCGATCTTCGCGTCGTCGACCAGGGCGCCGGCCCGCGACTGGAGAAATTTACACGCGTCACTTTGACCGGTCCCTCGCAGCACCACGGCGCTGAGCGAGGGCGCGGAGGTGATCGCCCGCGAGCATGCGAACTCGCTCCGTTCGGGCTCCTCGCTCACCACGGCGCGAGGCGCATGCGGCAGCGGCTTGCCGACCGTCGTCGTCGAGCAGGCGGTCAGCGCCACCAGCAGCACGGCATTGCAGGCCTTGCGCATCACCGACGGATCTCGACGACGGCTTGTTCGCGCAGCTCGGCGAGCAGCGCGTCGCGGCCCCGCGAAGCGCGGGCGAGCCGCTCGTCGGCGGACAGAGCGCTCCAGTCCTGGTACCGCCGCGGGGCGTCGTGCCAAATGATCTTTCCCTCGAGGATCTGCACGAGGAGGTCGGCGCGGTACCGCGCGGCGTCGAGGCCCTGCTCCTTCGCGGCCGCCAGCACCTCCGGGACCGTGAGGTGGTTCTGCGCGGCGACCGACCCGAGGGCCGTGTCGATCTCGCTTTCGCTCACCTCGAGCCCCATCCGCGCGGCGTACGTCGCGAAGAGTCTCCTGTCGATGAGGGCCTGCACGCCCTCCATGCGGAGTTGCGCGCTCGCCGTGGCGCGTTCGGCGGGCTTGCTCGCGAGTTCACGCTTGCGCCTCACCTCGTGGGGTGCAAGGAACCGCGAAAGCTCACTCTGCGTGATGCACGCCTCGTCGACCACCGCGACGACGCTGTCGACGATCTTCCGGCGCGGCGTCGCCTCCGCCTCCTTCGCCGTTGCCGCACCGAGGAGCAGCGCAACCACGGCCCACCGCGCGCGATGTCGAACCATGTCTCACTCTAAATCAAGGAACCTGATTCTCGGTCATCATCGTGCTCGCTCGTTTAGCCTAGCGGCGGCGCGAGATCGCCGCGGCGGGCGGAGCACTGAGCGATGTTCGAGGGATTGAGCGAGTACGGACGAAATGAGCTCGGCCAGGTCGGCGCCGCGCTTGGCATCGCGACCGACGTGAGCGGGAATACTTTTCCAAGCATCTACCACCCCGTCGCGACGATCCGCGGCAGCTTCGAAGGCATCGCGGTCGCCGTCCAGCGCTTCCCCCACAAGCGCGGCCACAGCGACAGCGCGGCGGCCGCGATCTGGCCGCCGCTCGATCTCGGCCTCTCGCTCTTGCTCGAGGGCAAGCTCGCGGGCGCCGTACGCGATCTCTTCGGATCGGCGGACGTCAAGACGGGCGACGAGCCGTTCGACGAGCCCCTCCGCATCCAGGCCGATGAGCCCGCGCGCGCCATCGCCCTCCTCGGGCCCGAGCTACGCCACAAACTCCACTGGTTCGCGGGCTCGTGCGAGGACTTCGAGCTCACGGACCATGGCGTCCGCTGCCATTCCTCGGGCTACGCAGGTCCGCGCAACTGGCGGCTCGACCTGCCAGCCCTCGTCGACGTCGTACGGACGCTGCGCGTCGCGGCTGCCGGCGTGCCGTGCGCGACGGCCCTCGCGCCGTGGGCCGACGCGCTCCGGTCGATCGCCGTGACGTATGGTCTCGCGCTGCACAGCTGTCCCCTGGCCGCCGAAGGAGATCTCGACAACCTGCGCTGCGGCATCTTCTTTCGTCGCCTGCCGGGGCGACGCTTCGCCGTCGAGCTCGGCGCCGTCATCGCGCCGCTCGATCCGTTCCAGGTCACGATGCTCCCGCGCCGCCCGCGGATCCGCATCGAGCCGTTCAAGCTCGCCAAGCCCCTCGCACCGGTGGAGGTGGTCAGTCCCCTCGATGGCGTGGACGATCCGCGCGTCACCCAGAGGTTCGTCGTCGAGGCCGTCCACCCGTTCCACCCCGACGTTCGCCGCGTGATCCCCCACGAAGTGAAGGCGAAGATGCTCGAGCTGCAGCAATCGTTCGACGTTGAGATCCGCCACGGCGTCCTGAGCATCCGCCGCGAAATCACCGCTGCGGACGATCCCGCGCAACTCTCCCAATGGATCGACCAGGCGGCCGACGGGGCGCGGGTCGTGGTCCTCCAGGCGGCGGCCGGTTATCGATAGTGGAATCGTTCCACAATGCGCCCGATTCGTGCGGCGGAGCCTCCACAACATCCGTCTTGAAGCGTCTTGAAGTTAGGCGGCGGGCGAGGTGGCGGCGTCGCTAAGATCAGGGAGCGTGATTCTCGACGGCAGACTATCGACTATGAAACGGAAGGCTTGAGGCCTCAGCTTTAGATCAGACTCGCCTTTCGCCGTCTTTCAGAGAGAGAGATTTCACACGCTTCCCTCGTCGAGAATCACGCTCCTTGATTTAGACTCCACCGAGGCGATGCTGCGCGAAGGCAGCGGAGCGCCGCGGAGGAGTCATGCGATTTCGAGCAAACGGCGACG
>Ga0105046_10006560_pt1 | contig 18391 bp, 13 predicted proteins | sample MAT03_FD_78385 | JGI IMG/M metagenome (GOLD analysis project Ga0105046, IMG submission 78385) | Freshwater microbial communities from Lake Fryxell liftoff mats and glacier meltwater in Antarctica - MAT-03 (megahit assembly) | ecosystem: Environmental > Aquatic > Freshwater > Ice > Liftoff...
AGGGATCCGGATGAACCAACGGAGGTTTCGAATTCAATTTCTCAGAATAAGGAGTTGATTGTATACCCGAATCCGAACCAGGGAAGTTTTACTATCCGCTTACCAAAAGGGTTTGAAAACCAGGAAATCAGCCTTACAGATATTCAGGGAAAGTTGGTAATGAAACCAAGGATGTTGGATGACAAATCATTGTCGGTCAATCACATTACACCGGGAATTTACTTTGTGTTTGTGAGCGGTTTAAAGCCGGTTAAAATCATCATTTCCAAATAATTTCTGAAAAGCTTGCAGCGTTTTGCAACGCAAATTCATCTTACCATTGAAAAGTTATTAACGCTTAAATTTTTAATACAATGAACCCTTATCACAATTTTTTTTATCCTCTTTCCAGAAATCTGGGAATGGTGGTTCTTCTTCTTATTCAAGTTACTTTTTCGGCTCAGAAGGTCAATGGCCAGGCATTGGGTGGGATTCCGGATCCGGCTTTTAATCCGAAGGACACGGGAAGATTTCAATTACTTTCCTTTAATTCTATAACTCCCAATCATGTTTTTGAAGGCCCTGGAAAAACGACCTTTTTTGTAGAATATTCAGCCAATGCATATTTGAAGATGTTTCCTTATGCCGGTTACGGTGCAACAAGCGATAGTAATGTTTTAATACCTAGCTTCCCTACCCAAACGTGCTATTTTTTTAAGAAGCCCAATGCCTTTTACAGCAGTTCTATAAACTTGGTTTATACCAATGGTAAGCCTATAATAAATTTTATTCTTAATAATTCTGGAACCAGCTTCCAATGGTCGCCTGTGCCCGCAGGTCCATTTTTTAGAAAAGATTGGAAATTGGGGCTAGAAATGTTTTCCTCCAGTATTTTCTACATTTATCCAGAAGGAGATTCGCTAGGAGAAACTCCGCGAAAAATCTGGATTTCAAAACTAAAAGAATACAATATGAATGTTCTAAAAACAGATTCGATCCATGGTTTTGATTTCCAGAAATCTAGTACGGATGGATCCAGACTTTATCTTTTTGGAAATCAAACACTACCCAATAGCTCTAAGAAATTTTCAATTAAAGTGATTGATACAAATCTAATTACTCTGCCCAATGAATTTCCATTACTACCAGCAGATTTTTCTTTCAACGATTTGCATTTTATCAAACGGCTGTCCAATGGGCAATGGCTTTTAGGTGGCTCTTACCAGCTAAATGGAGTTCAATCACAAGGTGTTATAAGATTAAATCCTAATGGTAGTATTGATACAAACTTTGCAGGTATCAGCTTTCCTTCAAATACTTCCTTCAAAATGGGAGAAGATGGATCTAATCTTATTATCGGTTATTTTAACGGAAGCGAAACAGATGCACGAATAATTGTAGGTACTTATACACAAAATGGAGCTTTCATTTCTAGTCGCACTACTGAAAGCTTTTCAGGTAAAGTGCCACTAACAGTTGCAATGTATCAATCTGAGCTAAAGCAATTTATAGTCTCAACCGAGCCTATCAATTTTGATTATTATAAAAAGACCTGGCATTTTGGATCTTCAAAAGAAGATTCCGTTTGGGAATCTCGCTTTACTTTTTGGGTGGATTTGAACGGTAAAATCATTATTCCTGAAAAGCATAACGGACTGATGTTAATGAATTCCCATGTGCCACCTAATAATGAGTATGGACTTCCTTCGGCTCGTTCTTTGTTAAATCCGTTTATAAAAAAATTGACCATTTGTGGCAACTACGGTATGTATCAAGGTAAATATTACCCAAGCCTATTTGTCATTGATTCGAAAGGAAATCTTGATACTACTTTTAAAGGTTTGCATCATTTTCCAAAGAAATTCAGGCAGGAGTATGGGGCCTATGGCTTTTTATATAGATTTATGCCTCTGCAAGACAATTCCATACTTACGTATGCTGCGGCATATCCATACTTACCATATCTATCCGATTCCGTTAGAAAATGGAATTATGATGGTACGGAAAATATTAATTTTCAAAAGTATAGAGCCTATAATAAACTTTTACCTACAAGAGATTCCTGTTTTCTTTCAATAATTGCTACAAACAATGGATTTCCTATAAAGCCAGATTTCGATACCAAAAGTGGCTCTTTAATTGAGGTAGTGAAAATAAACAAGTTTGGAGAGAAGATTGGCATACTTTCAAGTTTTATTTCGTCCTCAGATACATTTAGTTCAGTCAATTCAAGGAGGATTCATATTCCCCAAGTGGTGGATAACAAGGACAATCTTTGGATAACCAGTATAGTTCCTGGTAGAAAATTTTCGATCATCCGAATTGGGAAGAATGGAAGTGTACGCCGATATCAATCCGATTCATTAACCTATGTTTTAAGAATTATTTCTGTTTCAACTTCGAATCAAGGAGATATTTCTATGGTTGGCAATTTTGAAGTTTTTCGTGACACAGTAAATTACGTAAATGGAACTTTTAACTTTCTTCGGTTTGACTCGAACTTTGTATTGAAAGAAAAGATTCAGTTCGTTCTTCCCGATGCATTTGGAAGTCGAGATAATGGGGATTTTTACGGGTTGACAAAGTTGCCTGATGGGAAGTTCCTTTTCCATTACAATTGGGTTACAGGGATAGGAACGCCTAACGAGCAACAGTCCACATATATGTTACGATATACCCAAAATGGAAAATTTGATCCAACCTTTATGCCTATTCATATACCTGATTTTTATGGATTATTTTACAACGTTTTGGATGACCGCCTCATAATTGGCTCAACTGGTTCGAATGAGAGGCCTGGTAGCTCCCCCAAAAATGGTCTTCATAGTTTCATCCTGAATTCCCTTTCCAGTGAGTTTGGATATGCCCAGGGAAGAATTAAACGGCTCCCTTCTCCTGCTTCCGGCTGCAATCCGGTTGGAGACAGACAGGATGTGGCAAACCGCGTAGTTCAGAATGCTGGCACTAACCAAATCACTCTTTCGGACAAAAACGGCTTTTATTCGATGCCTTTGACTCCGGGCTCGCATCAGCTAAGTCAGGTGATTTTGAGGGATGCACTCGAACGGCAAATTTGCCCACCTTTGGCCTCACCAAACATCCCGGTGACCATTTCGGGTCCTGGCGATGTGGCTTTGAACAACCAGTTTCTCAACCAAACCTACAATTGTTCCCGGCTTTCGATGTCGGTATTGCAACCTCGTTTCCGTCTTTGCAGCCGAGGGCGATTTACTATTCAGTATCGCAATGATGGTATGGGTGCTGAACCCAATGCCCGCATTCGAATTACTTTACCGAAATTAGTCAAAATTGAATCTGCCAGCCGTGCATTCAGTATTCAAACCGATTCAAGTTATGTGTTTGACCTTGGAAATCTGGCCCCGGGACAAGGTGGAACCATTGCCGTTTCGGATACCATCGGTTGTGTGTCTACCCCAGACAGTTCCGCAAGAGCCTGTTTCTCCGTGCGAATGGAGCCTCTTTCTATTTGTGCCGAAGTAAATCCGGCCGTGATAAACTGGAGCGGCGCCTGGTTGGATGCCAAAGCACAGTACCAACCGGTGACTGATAAAGTTCGATATGTGATTTACAACAGAGGGGCCAATATGACGGATTCCACGTATTTGAATTTATTCCCGGTTGATTTGTCTGTACCCAAAAAGCTTAAACTTCAGGCAGGTGACAGCCTTGTGTTTTTGCTTCCCGTCCTGGATATGCGGGGGCAAAGATTGCTTTTGCAACAACCCGCCAATTGTCCGATCGGTAGCTTTGGAAATCTGGCGCATGTCGGGCGTAATACAGCTGTTTTTTATCTTTCTTTTGCCGACGGCTGGTTCAGCCAACAAACCGCCACTGCCTGTCCTGAATTTCGGTACAGTTACGACCCAAATGAAAAACTTGTAGAACCCGTTGATCCTGTAGAGCCCGGAACAGAATTGAATTACACCATCCATTTCGAAAACTATGGAAACGATACAGCCTATGCCGTAATTATAGCCGATACTTTGCCTACTGGTTTGGACATCACCACTTTCCGAATGACGGGCAGCAGCCACGATTGCGAGCCACGATTGGCGGGAACGGTTGACAATCCTGTAGTTTTCTTCAACTTTTTGCCGATCCGTTTGCCGGGAAAAAAACAGGATTCCGTCCTTTCGAAAGGACAAGTGGATTTCAAAATCCGTTTAAAACCAACGGTGGCTTTGGGTTCCATCCACCAAAATAAGGCACACATTTACTTTGATCGGAATGAGCCGATCATCACCAATACTACGATTACCAAAGTGAGGAATCCGGATGAACCGACGGAGGTAAGTGGACGGCTCCTGACTGAAAACCGGATGGTCCTATTTCCGAATCCAAGTCGAAATGCGGTTTCCATTGGTTTGCCGACTGGTTTTGAAAAGACCGAGTTGCGGATTACCGATATTCAGGGAAAGGTTTGTTTGAGAAAACGAATTTCAAGAACGTCTTCTGTAGATGTTTCCGGTTTGCAGAGTGGTGTGTATTTGATTTTGGTGGATGGCCTTAAAACAGAACGATTGATTGTAATTCACTAAAAGTCAATCCTTCATAAAAAAGATCTGATATGAAAAAGCATCTGATTTATGTGCTTGTAGCCTGGAGTGTGCTTTGGCAATTCTCCTGCAGCAAGATTAAAGAAAAAGATCCGATTCTGCCAGTTGATACAACAACAGCTGCAATGCCTTCTCTTTCCCTATCGGTGGAGGAAGACAGCTCGGTGAGTTTGGATTTGAATCCCATTCTGCCTCATAATGAACCGTATACACTCCAATTCGGAACACTTCTTCATGGGAAAATTATGGTAGAAGACGGAGGAAAACGACTTCGATACAAAAGCACTTCAACCGGTTGGAAATCTGATTCTACAGGGTACGAATTCTGCCGCAAAGGGCGTTGCCGAACGGGAGTTTTCAAGGTTATTAATCTCAATTATGTGCCCGTGGTTGTGGCAGATACTATTATCATTCCTTCGATTGGCCCGTTTTACATCGGATATTTGAGTTCCCTTGAAGAAACCTTAGTACCTGCGGGAATTACGGGCAAGCTGATTTCTTTGACACACAATTACTATACGGCAACCATCCAGGAATCCGACAGCACAAAATTTCTTTATTTTTCAGGTGGAGGTGGAACGGTTGGAACCTTCGGTTTTGATGACATTACCTACGTTGTAAAAGCCAGCAATGGTGATCTGTATAAAGGTGGTTTTGAAATCGTTATGGGAGATACCTGTGGTGAAGCCCGGGCAAGGAACGATCCATTTGATATTACCGGAAATACAAAAACCTGGCTGCCTGCTGAGTGGTTTGCGAACGACCAACCCTGCGATTTTGTAGAGGATAATTACCATATCCGCATTAGCCTGAATGCATATACAGACAACCTCATGGTGCAAACTCCAAACGGTGAAGTTACCGACACGATGGTGGCTGGTGTACAACAATTGCAATATAAAAGAACAAACCTCTCGGCTTCGGAAGACACCTTTTGGTACTATGTAAAAGCAGGGTTTAATCAACGGATTACCAGGGCAAAAGTGAAGCTGAGATTTCAGTAAGTACTTGTAAATGAAAAGAAAGTGAATTTGAAACGAAACTCTATGTAGAAAAGATACTAAGGCTTGCATGACCGTAAATCTACTTTCTGAAAAGGAAATACTGGAAGGCTGCTGTATTGGAAACCGATCCATGCAGGAGGCTCTTTTCAACCGATTTTCAAGTCGGATGATGGGCGTATGCCGCCGGTTTACGGCTTCAAAAATGGATGCCGAAGATCAGTTACACGAAAGTTTTATGATCGTTTTCAAACAGATAAACACATTTAAAGGCGGCTCGCTGGAAGGCTGGGTTCGCCGGATTATGGTAAACCAGTGCCTCAATAGTTTACGGAAACAGAAACGTGAACGCTTTTGGATTCAGGATGTAACTGAAAGCATGGAAAGCGAAATCGGATCGGGACAGGAAGCCTGGTTTGATTTTCTGGAGGCCAATCGACTCATGCAAATGATTGACCGACTGCCCATTGGCGCAAAAACGGTTTTCAATCTCTCCGCCATCGAAGGCTACAACCATACGGAGATTGCAACTATGTTGGGCATCAACGAAAGCGCTTCCCGTTCACAGCTCAGCAGGGCAAAAAACGCCTTGCAAATGGCATATCTTCAAAACAACAAAACAGGAAAGGAATGAAAGATTCAGAAAACGAAGATTCAGACTTTTTGAAAGACAAGCTCTTCAATTACGAAGAAACAGCGGGCGAAAATGCCTGGAATCGGCTCAAAAACGATTTGGACAAAAAGGATCGCAAAATGGTGATCTGGTGGTGGCTCTTCCCGGTTTTGCTGCTCATAGGCAGTGCCGGTTTCTGGTTTGGAGTGAACCCGGATAGGCAAGAATCGGTCCTTTCGCAAACTGAAAAAACAATAGATATATTGCCGAAAGAGGAGGTTAAAGATGTTGTATCAATAGAGTCACAACAAGATAAAATCAAACCAGAAATCAAACCTGCATTGAATTCTCAAGAAAATTCACTTGACCCTAGGTCTAAAAAGGACGACATCAAAAATATATCGAAAGGTGAGAGTAGCCTTCTTAATAAAGTGTACCCTTCCACAATAAAAGCTGAATCTAAGGGAACAGGAACTTCACCAGTAAATAGTAATATTCTGAGTCAAGCCAAAAAACGACATAGAAACCTGGATAATAGGATTTTGGTACAAATGAAATCCAAGCAAAACAAACCTTTAAAGGCCGCTTCTGCTTTCAAAGAAGGAGAGAATATAAAAGTTCAAAGCCGTTTTGAAATGGAAAATCAATCCGGTTTAAAGGCGACCGGAAAAGAACAATCAGAATCTCAAACGACCACAACCGAGCTTGGGATTCCCACTTATGAGCAAAAAGGAACTCCAAATCCCGTGACAGGAAAGATAGAGCAAAACCAGAACCTGGCAAGCGAATCAAACACGGAAAATCAGGCCAATCAAAACAATGTTATTTTGGGTGAAAATCCAATTCTTACCCAAGCGTCTGTGCCGGATTCCAGTTCGAAGGCAGCCACTATTCTCAAAGTGGATACATCAACTTCGCTTCAGCGCCAACCGGATTCCAGCGTAAAGAAAACCAACGAAAAACGGTTACGTTTCTCAGTCCATTTAAGTGCGATGGGACTTCGGCAACAAGCAAGTCTTCAAAGAGAATTGCCTGAATTCGATGGACAGACGATGGAACGTTTTTCTGGTATTGTGCATTCTCCCAAAATAGAAATTTCCGGCTTTGGCAATTGGAAATGTGCAAAGACAGTATTCGTAAGATTGGGAATCGGTTTGGGATATTGGTCCCAACAGATGACGGCAACACCCATTCCAGGTCTGAGATCGGAAGCGCAATTCCAGGAATCCGCATCACAGCCCGGTTATTTTGTTGTGACTCCTTTTGTAGCCAATGACTCCAAAATCAAGCGAACACAGCACTGGCTTATGTATTCTCTCACTCCTCAAATGGAGTTCAATTTTGGATACAGGAACCGGTTTGGTTTACGGGCAGGACCTCAATTTGCGTTGTTGCATTCTTTGAAGCAAACCGGAAGTGGAAAACCTTTCACTTCAAATGTAACCATCGGGGGATCCTATGGAATTCTTTACCGAAGATCGAATTGGGAAATAGAAGCCAAACTACTTCATCAGTTCCAAAAACAATATGCCCTTCCCGGTTTGGAAAACGCCGAAGCCAGCCAACTTTGGATTGGGATCGGTTGCGGATATTGGTTTTAATTGTTGATTTTAGATGGATGAGATAATTGATTCCTTAAGGTATATTTCAATCACATCTTTTATATTTTCCATGACTTCTTCTACAGTTTTTCCATACGAACGGCAAGCTTTGAAATTAGGACAAGAAACGATAAACATCCCATCTTCATCCTGTTCTGTCAGGATGGGTAAGTGTAAAGACTTTTTACGGTATTCCATTTTGCCAATTGTGTAAAACAAAAGTAAGATTCTGACTTTATTTTCTAACCCTCCGAATCAAAGCCAAAACGCATTCAAACGGCTTGTAAAACAGTCAATTCCATAAATTTTCCCGCAAATCCTGTAACCCCAGAGCCTATCCAATTTTCAAGATTTGACTTTTCCATTCTTTTGGGATCAATCCTGGCCTTTTAGTTTCCGAATTTGTCGCCGGTTTTGGTGGCCGGCCAGTTATTATTACTTTAAGTTCAATCCTGCTTTCTTTTTTCTTTTCAACGGCAACGGGAGGTAACCGACAAGGAAAGTGGCGGGATTACGGCCGATTGATGCGTTGAGGTATGTGTGATTTATATCTGTTTATGTAAATGTTGAAACAAATTTCATAAATATTGAAATGTTCTTGAATGTACGATTCGATAATATTGAATACGTTCTTGTTAGGTTCCTTTAAGTGAAAAAAGAAGTTAGTTCTTTACTTCTACCACTTCTGAAAGATAAAATCATCTGGAGAATCTGATAGGATGTTTCGTTTTTACATCTACTTATGATTCACGCAAAAGCCTGGTTGATTCCTGTTTTCCTGATGATTGCTTTTCTGGAATACTGGCTTTCTGTACGACAAGGAAAAGAGCACTTTACCCAGGCAAACACAGCCATGAATCTTACTATTGGGGCCATAGATCAGGTATTCTCTCTTTTTGGGTTCTTTCTCCTTTTCCTTGCATTGGAATTTGTTTACAACCACTTCCGGATTTTCACATTTCCTCAAACCTGGCCTCAATGGGTATTGGCCTATCTGGCGGTGGATTTCGTCTCGTATTGGTACCATCGGTATTCCCATGAAATCAATATCCTATGGGCCGGGCACATCACCCACCACTCTTCAGGCCATTTTAATTTTACCAATGGATTCCGAACGTCTCCTTTGCAAGGACTCAACCGGATTCCTTTCTGGCTCATTCTTCCCGTTCTTGGCTTTTCTCCTTATGTTTTGGTTTTCACACTAAAGATTTCTGGCTTGTTTGATTTTTTGCAGCATACTCAATCAGTTCCGAAACTGGGCTTTCTGGAGAGGATTTTCATTACGCCCTCTTTACATAGGGTGCATCACGGCAAAAATGATCTCTACATCGATAAAAACTTTGGCTCCACTTTTTCCGTCTGGGATCAGATGTTCGGAACTTATCAGGAGGAAACGGAGACGGTGGTATTTGGCCTCAAAGATTCTGAGTATGAGGACTCCAACCCATGGAAGGCTGTTTATTATCAGTACCACCAAATCTGGAAGAAGCTGATGCTTAGTCCCGATTGGAGATTGAAACTGAAGTACGTATTCAATCCACCTTCATGGAAACCGAAGGTAAACCTGTCAACACCTAAAACAGATCCAAAAACACCCTTGGCATTTAATCGATCACGCAACAACCAATATGCTTTGATTCAATTGGTTTGCAGTGCTATAAGCATCATTCTATTGCTCGCTTTCCAGAATTTTCTACCGGTCTGGGCATTTCTGTTATTTGCCTTGTCGGGTATTGCAGGAATGGTGGGAAGCACGTTGATTTTTAATCAGGTGCTCGATCCTGGTTTCCGAAATAAGGAGCAGATCAGGTTATTGGCAACCACAATCCTTTGCATTATATTGTTTTTCAGAGACACAAATCTGGTTTGGATTCCCGTTTTGATGTACCTCACCATTTCATTTTTTCTAACCCTTCGAATGCATAATGTATATTCGAAAGTGGATAAAGGTAGGTAATAATTGAAATTTAATTGCCCCTCATCTCCTCAAAAAAAGGCGTTCCATTCACTTCAACGCATTTAGCGGCATACAGATAGAGTGCCGCACTCCAGGTTTGCCAGTTTTGTCCCATTGGTTTTCCGGTTTGTGCCTTAATCCACTCGTTGCAACCGAATGCGAGGTTTGGGTCGGTCGAAAGCTGCATGGCATGCGTTAATTCAATCAGCTTTTCTTTAGCAAGCGAAAATCGTTTGGCTGCGACCAATGCCGCCACATAAAACCCACAGATAAAGCGCCAGATTCCTCCGTTGTGGTAATCTCCAGGATTGTTGTATTGCGCATAACGCACATGCCAGTCCGGGTCTTCCGGATGGGTGTATGGGAAAAAATTAGGAGGCAGATTCAGTGCCAGTTCTCCCTTCTTTTGCATCACGGCACATTCGGCTTCAATCCAGGAAACCATTTCGTCGGCACGGGTAGGAGAGGCAATACCGGAAAGAATAGCAAGGCTGTTTCCCAGCAAATCAAACCGCTCGCTGTTGTGAATTTTGTAGGACCAAAACGCATAATAGGGTTTGTGTTTTACTACCAATCCCTCATGAATGTGGTTGTTCATAAATCCCTGGGTGATAGTAAACCGCCCCATTTCGTGCTTTACTTTTTTGGCCCGATCATCATAACCCAAGAATCTGAAATAGCTGTAAACCAAGGTATTCACAAACAAACCATAGCCCAACACCCACTGCTCATCCCGCCAATCGCTGGTGGGTTGCTGGGCGACCAGATAGCGGTCAGATGGACTTTGGTATTCCATCCACAAAAGAGACTTTGCTACAGCCTCTTTCAGAAAATCAGGTTCGCCCACCATTTTCCGGAAAATGCCCACACCCATCAAAAATAAAGGCGTGGTATCGCTGGATCCACGGTCTTCTCCATCGTGCACCAGAGAGCAAATATGTCCATGTTCACTTTGGTTTTTTGCCAGTGTTTCCAGTACTTTCCGGATACTGCGGATCAACTCCTGGTTATCTGAAACCGCTATTCCCAATATTGATAACATTAAATCACGGGTGTAGGGTTCCGGATAGCCCCAGCCCGCTGTTCGGGGCAAACCATGAAATGGGCCATGGGCATTGTGCAACAAGACTTCCAGAGCCGCTTTTTTGCAGCTTCTATTTCAGGATTCATGAGGGTTGTCATATTTTATGTAACATTATTGGAGTCCAAGAACATCATTCATTATTTTCAAAAACTTCTTAGCCACAATTCGGTAGTCAAATTGAGCTACTGCTCTTTTGCGGCCAGCCATTCCCATTTTGTTGCGTAATTCTTTGTCGTGCATCAGTAACGAAAGGTATTTGGCTATATCCGGCACACTTGCCCGGTAATCCACTGTTCGGGGTTCATCAAAGAGAATTTTCTGGTTCGTATTGTATCCGGATTCTTCTCCTAACAGTACCTGATTCACAACAATTTTCTGTGCCACTCCTGCCAGATAAGCAGTTTCTCCATCCACCAAAGTATCCAGCATTCCCATGGCTTTTATACCAATAACGGGTTTGCCACAGGATCCCGCTTCTACTTGAAGCATCCAGGATCCTTCCAAACGGGACGGAGCCGCATAAATATCACAGGCACCTATCAGATAAGGAATAAAACCGCGGGAAATTGTGTTTGTTGTGTACACCATTTTTTTTTCAATTCCAAGAGCTACGGCTAGTCGGCTATCTTCTGTATTTTGAGAACTGGTGCGGGGTTGTGGCCAAACTTTGCAGACATATTTCCAAGGCGGAATATTGCCATCCAGGCTGGCTAAAGCCTGCATTACTTCCTGCGCTCCTTTCGATGCAGCATCTCCGCCAATGGTCAGAATCATCAATTCATCGGGTTTCACTCCCAGAGCATCTCGAACTGCAAGGATTTTAGGATCGTCCATTTCAACCGGAACGAATGCATCGGTATCGCATCCTACCGGCAACACATGGATCTTATCTCCATGAATTCCATCCCGCATATACATTTCCTTTACCCAATTGGACGTTACCAGAATCAAAGGCAAGGCATTAAGAATATCCTGGTAATTGGCGATGTAACCATCTGCCACCAGCCACGGAACCGCTTGAACACCATAAAATTGAGGATGCAAAATCAGCTGAGGACTGTGTCCCCAATACCCGATTCCAACCACAACATCCGGCTTGTACCAGCGGTAATACCATTCCTTTTCCTGCGAAGATTCGAAGTGTGCAGCATGGGCATCTACGCCAAGTTCAAGCAATCCCTTGTAGAGCAAATCGCCTTGCGTAGCCAGGCCTCCGGGTGACGGTGGGTAATCATAGAGGACAAGTACTTTCATTGATATTGTATAGTATTAAAAGTGGTTTTCAGGGAGAGGATTCTTTTGGTATTTGAAAAAGGCTTCGGATTTCGGACAAGCCATCGCTTCCCAACTTTCTGTGCCAAATCCATAAGTTTGAGTCAGCAGCTGGTATTTTTGGTCCCATACCTGGGTTTCCAGATTGACCAGAATATCAGCATTTTCCATGGGTCCTGGATAGAAAGCCCTGGTGCCATCCTCAAAGGCAAACGTCCAAAGTTCCGGAGATGAAATCTGTTCTGTATTCCATAAGTGAACGGCGGCTTTGCTCACTTCTTCGTGCCGGAGATGACGGGTGTATTCACCCTTCGGATGGTGTGTGAGAATGAGGTCAAACGGCTTATCAGGAACGAGAGACAGAATGGTTTTTTTTAATTCATCCAAGTTTAAAGGGGATTGTTGGGGATCGTCATTTAAATCCGCCATGGCACCTTTCACATGCAAAAGGGCAAGCACCTCATAAAATCGGCGGGATCGGTCCACATCACCTCCACGGCAAACCGAAACGACAAAACATGCCCATTCCGGATGACTTAGAATCGTTCCACCACACCACAAGATCTCATCATCGGGATGAGCAACTACAATCAGAACGGATGGGTTAGGTTTTTTAATCATTCCATTCGGGAGAAAATTCGGTGGGATTTCACTCCGGAAAATTGATTTGAATAGATTGTAAAGGGCTTACAGAATTAGGGTTAAGGCTTGGAAAGTTTTCGGATTTAAAAGGGGATACTCCGTAGAAGTAAGTCTGAATTCTTTTTAAAGACGACAGCTGTATTCTTCTCAAATTCAAATTCTAAGATGATGCTCAATTTTGAATCGTAGTTTTGAGCACTAAATAGTGGTCATGAAAAAAATACTGTTCTCAGCCACCGCAATACTGTTTGTCAACTTCGTGTTCGCTTAGAAAATCAAGGATACCCAAAAATATTCGTTGGTTTTTGGAATTCAGCTTTCCATACAACACTTTCTTTTCTATGGCTTTGGAAGTCATGCAAACTGAATGATCAGGAACTGTTGTTGTATTTTGATTAGCGTTTTCCCTTTATATTTTAAATTTTACCTTGTATCACGTTTTCAAGTGCCATTCTTATTTAGTCTTTTAAAATTCGGAATCAAACGAACCGGGATGGTGATAATGGGGAAGGGTTCAAATCTTTGCATTCAGAATTTATTCTAATTTGAAATCTTACCTTGTCCCTATGAAAATCCTTGTGGTTGAAGACGAACAGGAACTGGCAAAAAGCATTATGAGTTATTTGAAAGGACATGATTTTGTCTGTGAATATGCCTCGGATGCAGAAACAGCGATTGATAAAATTTCCATGCACGAATACGATTGCATTTTGCTCGACCTCATGCTTCCTGATGGAAATGGATTTGATATAGTAAAAGAACTAAAAAAGGCAGGCAAGACCGATGGCGTTATTATCATTTCTGCAAAAAACAGCCTGGAAAACCGCATCGAAGGCCTCACCTTGGGTGCCGATGATTATTTAAGCAAACCTTTTCATATGGCTGAATTGTTGGCCAGAATTCAGGCACTGATCCGGCGAAAAAACTTTAGTGGTAACAACTACCTTTCTTTCAACGAACTGGAGATTGACCTTGGTGCCAAATCATTAAAAATAAATCAAATACCTGTTGAACTTACCAAGACCGAGCTGGACCTATTGCTGTTTTTGATTGGCAATAAAAACAAAGTGGTTGCAAAAGGAGCCATCGCTGAACACCTTTCGGGCGACATGGCTGATATGCTGGACAACCACGATTTTGTTTATGCACATATCAAAAACTTAAAGAAAAAACTGGCCGATGCCAGTTGCAACGACTACATCAAATCAGTTTACGGATTGGGCTACAAATGGCAGGCATGAAACAGAAATTGCTCCATAAAACACTTCGATTCTACCTGTGGTATGCGGTGATTGTATTGTTGGTTTTTGCTCCTTTGTTTTATTTTGTTACTAAGCGCCTCTATTTGGAAGATGCCGATGAGGTTTTACTTTTGCACAAGAAAGAATTTTATCAGAATGAACTGCACCGGATCAGAATTTCTGAAATTCCTATTTGGAATCGTATCAGCCGGGATGTGAAAATCGAAAAGCCAACACCAGGCCTTGAAAAAGTCGAAATCAAAGATGCTTTTTATTACGATACACTTGATTCAGAAAATGAGCCATATCGGGTGTTGATTTGCCCAATAGAGATAGAACAAAAGCCGTTTACCCTGCTGGCTAGAATGAGTATGGTTGAATCGGAAGACCTCATCGAAAGTATTGCCTGGGTTTTTTTGGCTTTGCTTGTAGCTATGTTGTCGGGCTTGTATGGTATTACAAGACTACTTTCTATCCGGCTTTGGAGGCCTTTTTATGAAATTTTGAACCGGATGGAAAATTATGAGGTGGATAAGCAGGAAAACGTGCCTACATTTAATAACCAGGTTGATGAATTTGAACGACTGAACGAAGCGGTTGAAAATCTGATTCAAAAAAACACTGCAATTTTCAACAGCCAAAAGGAGTTTATTGAAAATGCCTCACACGAGTTGCAAACTCCTCTGGCCGTTTTTCAAGGGAAGCTGGAAAACCTGATTCAACAGCCAGACATGTCTGAAAAACAGGCTGGTATTCTTTCCGAAATGAATGATTCTCTGTCGAGAATCTCTCATTTAAATAAAAATCTGCTGATGCTTTCCCGACTGGAAAATCAGGCTTTTCCTGAAAAGGAAATCGTAGACATTCATGAAATGGTGAGGCGACAGACAGGCTTTTTTAAAGAACAGGCTGCAGCCAGAAACATTGCGCTGGCAGTTCAACCGGATTTATATCTGCGAGCATCAGGAAATAAATTTCTGGCAGAAACGATTGTCAGCAACCTTTTTCTAAATGCGGTAAAACACACTCCCTCCGGTGGCAAAATCTACATTCAGACAGGAGAGAACGTCATTCTTTTCAGTAATTCAGCCAGCCAGGGAGCCATTCGGGATGAAAAGTTGTTTGAGCGGTTTTCTAAAATCAACCCATCGGCAAGCGGGAGTGGACTAGGATTGGCCATTGTAAAAAAGGCAGCTGAACGAAGCGATTGGGAAGTTTCCTATCAATTTCTACAAAACCAGCACATTTTTTCTTTGAAGGTCTGAAAATTCAGAATTTCTTCCAAATCGGCGATCACCTTTGATCCGAATTAAAACATTCACTTAAAAAAAAGCCATGAAAAAGTATGCATTAATTGTGATAACCGGATTGATTTCCTTCGGTTCATTTGCTCAAAAATTAAAAGAAAAAGAGGTGCCAACCGCAGTTGTGAGCACCTTTCATAAACAATTCCCACAAGCAAAGGAATTAAAGTGGGAAAAAGAAAATGGGAACTATGAAGTGGAATTCGATTTGAATAAAACCGAAACCTCTGCACTGTTTGATGGTACTGGAAAACTTCTGGAGACGGAAACCGAAATCCAGATCAACCAGCTTCCGGATGGAATACTTTCGCATGTAAAAGCGAACTATAAAGGCCAGAAAATTAAAGAGGCGGCAAAAATCACAGACTCCAACGGAGTGGTTATGTATGAAGCTGAAATCAAAGGCAAAGATTTGATTTTCGATGCCAATGGGATTTTCATTAAAGAGCTGGATAATCATTGAGACGCTTATTGATGACCCTTCATTTCCGGATTCTATTTCCGGTCTTTTTTCTGACTCATTTACAGGTCTTGTGTCAAACGATTTCAGTCACCCTTTCCGGGCAAATCCGGGATATATCTACGAAAGCCGTTCTTCCTTTCGTAAACATTATCGTAAAAACTTCAAAGGATTCCGTCTTTGTAAATGGTACGATTTCCAATGAAACGGGGCAATTTGTGCTTTCCAATCTAAAACCGGGTTCTTACTTTTTGCATGTTTCGTTTGTTGGCTACAAGCCGATTAGGCAGGTTCTTTTTGTGGGAAGTCTCACCGATTTTTTGGATGTGGGAACCGTTGAACTGGAAGAAAGTCAGACAACGTTAAGTGAAGTCACCATCGAAGGAAAGAAGGATGACGTTAGTGCCAAAATGGATAAGAAAACCTTTTCTGTGGCCGAAAACATTAGTCAGAGCGGGGGTTCAGTTTTACAGGCCATGCAGAATCTACCCGGTGTTTCGGTGCAGGATGGTAAAGTGCAACTTCGGGGAAATGATAAAGTAACCGTACTGATCGATGGCAAACAAACCGCCATTACGGGTTTTGGAAGCCAATCGGGACTCGATAATTTACCCGCATCTGCCATTGAGAAAATTGAGATCATCAACAATCCTTCGGCCCGGTATGATGCCAATGGAAATGCTGGAATTATCAACATCATTTATAAGAAAAACAAAGAAGAAGGGTGGAGTGGAAAACTGGGACTGGCCTCCGGTTTAGGTGCGCTCTGGGTGCGGAAAGAAAATCTACCATCCATTCGTCCACAGTATCAGGCCACACCAAAAGTGAATCCTACGGTTTCTTTAAATTACCGAAAAAAGAAAATCAATGCTTTTTTTCAGGGAGATTACCTTTTTACCCAAACACTCAACAAAAACGAATTTGTAACCCGAACCTACGATGATGGCACCCTCATCCGGCAACAAACCAAAAGGAACCGGAATACGCATTTTATCACAACCAAAATCGGGCTTGACTGGGCAATCAATGAACAAAACAACCTGACAATTTCCGGAATGTTTGGTTCTGAAAAAATCATTGACCGGGGCGATGAACCTTTTTTCAATTCAGATCTTTCAGAAAGGAGAAGGCTATGGCAATTTCTGGAAGATGAACTTAAAACCACGGCAGCGGGATCTGTTGCTTTCCAGCACAAATTTACGCAGCCTGGCCACCAGCTTAATGTGAACCTGAACTATAGTTTTCACCGTGAAAATGAGAAATACTTTTTTAACAACATCCTCCCTACGTTTACCGGAAAAGATGCCTTTAAATTGCTCTCCGATGAAAATGTGACCGACTTCGGCTTAGATTACATTCGTCCATTAAAATACGGAAGGCTTGAAGGCGGGTTGAAATTCCGACGTCGCTACATTCCAACCAATATGCAGTTTATGCCGGGTTTGAATTCTGCTTTGGATTCCAATGCGGGTGGTTGGGCCACATACAACGAAACCATTCCGGCAGTGTATGGCAACTATGTGTATGAAAATGAAAAGATTGAAGCGGAGATCGGTTTGAGAGTAGAATATGTGAAGTTGCAATACGATGTAAACCCCGGGCACAACACCTATAAAAGCAATGGATACAATTACACGCAGCCTTTTCCAAACGTCCGCCTTGCGTGGAAAGTAAACGACAACAACAAAATTTCAATGTTTTTTAACCGGCGTGTAGACCGACCCAATGAAGGCGACATCCGGATTTTCCCTAAGTACGACGATGCGGAAATAATCAAAGTGGGGAATCCGGCTTTGAGGCCACAGTTTACCAATTCGTTGGAATTGGGTTACAAAACCAATCTGAAAAAAGCGTATGTGTACGCTGCCTTGTATCACAAGTTTGCCAATGCCACCATCACACGGATCGCATCCACGGTTCCGGGAAGTACGCTGATTTACACCGTTTTTCAAAACGTAAACCGCAGCTTCAACTCCGGATTGGAAATGGTTTACAACCAGGAAATATCAAAACTGTATTCATTCAACATCAATTTTCTGGCCTACCACAACCAGATAAACGGCTTCTCGGTTCAGAATCTGTATCCCGTTTTAAGGACGGTTACAGAAGCCAAACAGGAAATCTGGTCTGGCAATGCAAAACTGAACAATCAGTTTCATTTTGCAGGAAATCTGGATTTTCAGTTGACGGCCATTTTCCTTGCACCCGACATCATCCCACAAGGAAAAACCAATGCCCGTTTCACCATCGATGCCGGATTGAAAAAGAAGATACAAAAGGGTAGGGGAGAAGTTTTTATCAATGCAACCGATCTGTTAAACAGCCTGGTGATTAAAAAGGAAATCCAGGGCGATGGGTTCAAATACACCAGTACCGATTATTATGAAACCCAGGTAGTGAGGATCGGGTATAGCAGGAAGTTTTAGGGGAGTTATTGAAAAACGGCTCCAATTTGTATCAAAAAATATCCTGGAAATTCACGAGAATATTAAGCACTGAATCATAGTTTATTTGTTTTTAATTACTGTCATCCGACTACAGCTTTCAATTTTCTTTTGAATCAATTCAGAATCAGTTAAACACTATTTTTCCGTTACCCCCCTACGTGAAAAAAAAGCCATCCTTGAATTGGGGGGTACTTTTCAAAAACAACTAAATTA
>Ga0105046_10006561_pt1 | contig 18390 bp, 11 predicted proteins | sample MAT03_FD_78385 | JGI IMG/M metagenome (GOLD analysis project Ga0105046, IMG submission 78385) | Freshwater microbial communities from Lake Fryxell liftoff mats and glacier meltwater in Antarctica - MAT-03 (megahit assembly) | ecosystem: Environmental > Aquatic > Freshwater > Ice > Liftoff...
AATCAACAGAAAACCAGCCTGCCCAATCCCTGAAAATGCCAGTAAATTTTTAATATTTTTAGAGCCTAAAGCGGCAAGATTTCCAAAAAAACTGCCAATAAAAGCCAGCACAATAAGAGGAAAAGTAACATTTGGTTCTATTACTGCCACCACATGAAGTAAAGCAAAGGCTGCTGCAAGTTTAGGAGCCGATGCGAGGTAGCCAGCGAAGGGGGTTGGAGCCTGTTCAAAAACCTCCGGAACCCAAAAATGAAATGGAAAAGCGCCCAGTTTGAAAAGAAGAAATGAAACAAAAAAAACAGAACCCGCAACCGGAAAAAAGGCAGCGGAACTCAAAATATCATTGGAGGCTTCCAACGCTGTACCCTGAAATCCAAGAATCCATGTCAAACCAAAAATTCCAATGGCCGAAGCAATTGAGCCAGTTGCGAAATACTTCAGAATTGATCCGGATTCACTCTTTCCTGTTCCGAGAGGTCGGGCTAAAGCAAATGCACAGACAGAAAACGTTTCAGCTGCGAGGAAAATGAGCCATAAGCTTTTTGCCTGAACGAGGATCGATAATGAAAGCTGGCTTATCAGCAATAAAATCAGTATTTCAGTGCGTGCCTGAAAATTCCTGCCATTTTTCCACTCCAGAAAACTAAACAGAGCCACTGAAACCATGACTCCGAATACCTTTTTCAGATAACCGGTGAAAAAATCAAAGGTGATTGAATAGAACTCTCCTTCTGTCGGTGTGGTTTGTGAGAGAAAAAAAGAAGTTCCTATCGCAAATAAAGCCACCCAGAACCCGATCCCATATGAAGATCCGGGGGCAAAAAAAGATAGGATGCAAAGAAGGAGTATTCCACACAGCAAAGCCAGCTCAGATGCAAGACCTGATTGAAGCAAGATTTCCTTACAATGCAACAGGCTCATTGGATGCAGGGTTTATTCGAGGAACAAAACCTATTTTCCAATCACAGTTTTGAAATAATCCAAAGTCAACTTAAGACCTTCAGAACGATTCACTTTTGGCTCCCAGTTTAACAGCTCCCGGGCCTTTGAGATGTCGGGTTGCCTTTGCTTGGGATCATCCTTTGGCAAAGCCTTGTAAATGATCTTTGTTTTTGCCCCTGTTAAGGCAATGATTTCTTCCGCAAACTGGTTTATGGTGATTTCACTTGGATTTCCAATATTGACAGGATAGGCATAATCGCTTAACAACAACCGATAAATTCCCTCTATCAAATCAGAAACATAACAAAAAGACCTTGTCTGACTTCCATCTCCAAAAGCAGTCAGATCTTCTCCCCGAAGCGCCTGACCAATGAAAGCAGGTAATACCCGACCATCATCCAGCCTCATTCTTGGTCCGTAGGTATTAAATATCCGGATAATTCGGGTCTCCAAACCATGGAACGTATGATAAGCCATGGTTATAGCTTCCTGAAATCGTTTCGCTTCATCGTATACACCTCTCGGACCGATTGGATTTACATTTCCCCAATAGTCTTCACTTTGTGGATGGACAAGCGGATCGCCATATACTTCTGACGTAGAAGCAATTAAAAAACGGGCTTTTTTCGATTTGGCAAGGCCCAACAGATTATGGGTACCCAAAGAACCAACCTTTAAGGTTTGAATGGGCAACTTCAAATAGTCGATGGGGGAAGCCGGAGAGGCAAAATGAAGGATATAATCCAGCTCTCCCGGGATATGAACGAATTTGGAAACATCGTGATGATAGAATTCAAATTCCTTTTCCTTAAACAAATGTTCAATGTTTGATAGGCTACCTGTGATGAGGTTATCCATGGCAATGACATGAAAACCTTCTTTAAGAAACCGATCACATAAATGAGAACCGAGAAAACCGGCTCCTCCTGTTATTAATACTTTCTTCATTATCTTAATTTGCTGATGAAATTACAGGCTGTCTGCCGATCGAATAATAGTCAAAGCCCAATTCCAACATCTGGTCAGGTTCAAAAACATTGCGACCGTCAAATATTACTTTATTCTTTAAAAGACTGCTGATTTTATCAAACTCAGGTGTTCGGAATTCCGGCCACTCGGTTACAACCAATAGAGCATCTGCTCCGGTAATTGTGTCATATAAATCCGTTCCAAAGGAAATTTTATCCCCAAGAACTCTCTTCACATTCTCCTGCGCTTCCGGATCGTAGGCTTTTATGATAACACCTTCTGCGAGCAAAGAATGGATATTTTCAAGAGCCGGTGCTTCTCTGATATCGTCGGTATACGGCTTGAATGCCAATCCCCAGATGGCAATGGTTAATCCTTTTAAATTTCCTTTGAAATGTGCTTTTATAGCAGGAATCAACTTCGTTTTCTGGTTGTGATTTACTTGCATTACGGATTTCAGAATCCGGAAATCATAGTCATGATCAATCGATGTTTTGGCCAGGGCCTGCACATCTTTAGGAAAACAGCTTCCTCCATAGCCAATGCCGGCAAATAGAAATCGCTTACCAATACGGCTATCAGAACCAATCCCTCTGCGAACCTCATCCACATTAGCACCTACCCTTTCACATAGATTGGCGATTTCATTCATGAATGTTATTTTGGTTGCCAGGAAAGCATTCGCTGCATACTTGGTAAGCTCCGCAGATCGTTCATCCATAAACATAACCGGATTGCCCTGCCTAACTAATGGTCCATATAAACGTTCCAATATTTTTTTTGCTTTTTCTGATCGGGTTCCGATCACCACCCGGTCTGGCTTCATAAAATCTTCTACAGCAACACCTTCTCTTAGAAATTCGGGATTAGAAACCACATCAAATTCCACTTTGGCATTGGCCGCAATTCTTGCATGAACCAATTCAGCCGTCCCAACCGGAACCGTTGATTTATCAATGATCACCGTATATTGATGAAGCAGAGGACCAAGATCGCTTGCTACTCCCAGAATATAACTCAAGTCGGCAGAACCATCTTCTCCCGGAGGGGTGGGAAGTGCAAGAAAAATAATGGCTGCATCCTGAATACCCTCTTTCAGATTGGTAGTAAATTTCAACCTGCCTTGCGCAATATTCCGATCAAATAAGACATCCAGTCCCGGTTCGAAAATGGGGATTTTGCCATTTCTAAGACTGGCTACCTTTTGTTCGTTGTTGTCTACACAGATTACGGTATTACCAGTTTCTGCAAAACAGGTCCCGGTAACCAGACCTACATATCCGGTTCCAACTACAGCTATTTTCATTGAGTAAGATTATAATGACAGTACTAATTCGGGGCCAAAAAAACAAAGGACAAATCGGGCATCCAAAATTATATTGGAGAATGATGGATTTATGTCGGATAAGTATGTTCTTTGAAACCCCAATGAAGAGCTCAGAAAAGGCGTTTTCTAATCAATTAAAACCGATCTACCGTATATTTTGGTTTGTATTAGGCGTGATGCAAACTTCGTTTGGTCAGTCGCCAAAAGAAAAAGTGAATCTTGAAACCAGATGCCTCATGTTTAATGGATTTGCATCTATGGTGGTACCCTCAGGAGATCTTGCTCTTGATTATGGCGCCTATGGGGAAGTTGGCGGTGGTATCCAATATCAAACCAAAAAGAAGTGGATCATGGGATTAGAAGGGGCTTACATGTTTGGAAACGGGGTTAAAAATGATCCCATCCCAAATCTTCGGAATCCGGATGGCACTGTGATCGGAACCAATGGCAGTGATGCCGTTTTTAAAGTCTTTCAAAGAGCAACCTCTTTACCTGCTATACGATTTGGAAAGACATTTTCTCCTTTCAAAAATCCGGGCCATAATGCATTGGGAGGAATCACGGTTATGGCTGGAGGGAGTTGGTTCCGGCATTGGACATATATCCAGGACCTAAGCAAAAAGACTCCTCAATTTTCTGATTCCTATCGGCAAGGTTACGACAGGCTCAGTAGTGGCCCTACTGCAAGTTTATGGATTGGTTATCTCTATTTGCCGGATCATGGTAAACTAAATCTCCATGCAGAGGCCGGATATACGCAGGCATTCACAACAACTGACCGTTACGACTTTGCCTATTCCACCCCGGCAGGTGTAAAAAGGAACGATGGCTTTTTTCAAATACGTCTTCGAATCTGCTTCACGGTGAAATCCAGAAACGAGAATTCAGCTTATTATTACTAAAAGATATTTATGTCGATGCAATCTCAGTCTCATACCAACTTTAATCCATGGCACCATGTACATTTTGGCGATGAGTCGCCGGAAGTGGTAAATGCGATTATTGAAATCCCATCCGGTTCACAAGGAAAATTTGAACTTGATAAAGTGACCGGCCTGTTAAAACTGGACAGAGTTTTGTTTTCTGCTGTTCATTACCCGGCCAATTATGGTTTCATTCCCCGTACCTATTGCGAGGATAAAGACCCACTGGATATCCTTGTGATTACTTCCATTGAGCTTCCCCACCTTTGCCAGGTTGATGCCAAAGTAGTGGGCGTAATGCGGATGATTGATCAGGGAGAAGCAGATGATAAAATTATTGCGGTGGCTGCTAACGATATGTCGGTGAACCACATCGACAACATTAATGAACTTCCAATCCATACCATTAACCAGGTCCAGCGTTTTTTTGAAGATTATAAAAAACTGGAGCACAAAGATGTAGTGGTGGAGAATTTCTTACCCAAAGGAGAAGCTTTCCGCATTATCCGTGAAAGCATCCAGATGTATAAGGATAAGTTTCTCTGGTAGTCCGGGCTACTTCTTTTTTATATTATGAATTTTATAAAGGAACTTCTTTTCTACCGCTTCAATGCTGTTGATTGGTTCGGAAAACTCCTGATTTTTCCATTCTGAAGTGGCTTCCAAACGGAGAGCATTTCCATTTACCTGGATAGGTGCAGGGTATTCAAAATCTTTTCGTGAGCAGTTCCATTGGTAAGAGAGAATGGTTTTTCCTTCTGAGATTTCTGATTTGTATTCCAAAACCGGCCAGGTAGTTGAGTTAAGAAATTGCGCAAAAAATGGAACCAGATTTATCTTGAGTTGTTTACCCAATCGTTCAATCAGTTGATCCCCCGAAATGGGTTTGAAACCAGATTCTTTTGCAATGGCTTTGAGACTGGCAAACCAAAGTGTATCATTATTAACAATGTACCGAAGACTGTGAAGCATCCAGCATCCTTTATAATACATATCCGAATCTTTCCAGTCATTAAAATACAGGTCTCTTTCTCCCTGGATGTTGGATTTGTTTTTGATTTTCTTTTTATGCTCCAGCAAATAGGCAAGCGACTTTTCAAAACCCTGGAGCTTTTCCACAAACAATGCTTCTGCATAGGTTGTGAACGACTCATGTATCCACAAATCGGCGTGGTCGTTGGCTGAGATTTTATTACCCCACCATTCGTGGCCGGTTTCGTGCATTATGATGTAGTCGAACCCAAAAGCGTTATCCACAAACTTTTCGCCATACGCAATACAGGATTGGTGTTCCATCCCCCGGTACGGTGTTTGCACCAGTTTATATCCATCCCGTTGAAAAGGATAATCACCAAACAATTCACCTAAAACTTTGAGCACCTTGTGTGACTGTTTCCATTGCATTTTAGCTTTTTCCAGATCTTCCCGCAGCGCAAAAAAATCCATCTTCATAACCGATCCGGATTCAGCCAATGTGATGGTATCTGTCCATGTCTGGTAGGCACCGGCATTGAATGTGATGTTGTAGTGATTAACCGGATACGACACTTTAAAACTGAATTGAGAAGTTGAATCGGATACCGACTTTTTGCCCAGAAACTGTCCGTTTCCTACGGCAACCAGATTTTTAGGCACTTCGTATTGCAGAAAAGCGGAATCGGGTTCATCGGCAGGATGATCTTTAGATGGAAACCACAAACTGGCTCCCTGACCTTCACATGAAACCCCAACCCAGGGAAATCCTTCCTTATCGGAAGCCCAAACAAACCCTCCGTCCCAGGGTGGATTAGCGGCAATGTGCGGATGCCCATGGTAAAATACTTCAACCCAGAAAACAATTCCTGGTTTTATTTTTGAAGTAAGAGTTACCGTGACGGAACTACCTGAACGATTCCATTTTGCTGAACCCAATGAGGTTTCAATTTTATCGATGTCAAATGCGGGATCAAGATCCACTTGCATGGTCCTGCTTTCCGTTAAGCCCATGCTTGTAAGACGGTTAGATCCGGAAATAAATCGGGTAACCGGATCAATCGTTAATCGCAGATGGTAGTGATTGAGATCATAGCAGCTGCGGTTTCCATGATAGGATCCACGAAGAGAATCAAGTGCTGTGTATTTCTGAGCAGGAAGGGTTATAGAAATACAGAAGAAATAAAGTAGAAGCAGAATGCTGATTTTCATTCCAAAGGCGAGTGGGATGTTGTTAATTTGCGGCCCATTTTGAACGAAAGGAATCCTTCCAAATGGGAAATTCCTACGAAATAGACACATTTCTGATGAAAATATCGCACAGCTGGCTTCAAAAACTAATACATCTCCCTGAGAATCAAAATCAGATTTCTTCTTTGCTTACCGGTCTTGGACTTGAAGTAGAGGCAATAGAATCCGTAGAAAAGATTAAAGGAAACCTGGATGGCATCGTTTTAGGCACGGTTCTGACCTGTGAAAAACATCCGGATGCCGACAAGCTAAAAGTAACTACGGTGGATGTTGGAACAAATGAGCCTTTGCACATTGTGTGTGGTGCGCCCAATGTGGCATCCGGACAAAAAGTAGTAGTGGCTACAGTTGGGGCTACACTATACCCATCCGAAGGTGAATCATTTACGATAAAAAAATCCAAAATCCGTGGTGAACTTTCGGAAGGAATGATTTGCGCAGAAGATGAAATCGGACTGGGACATAGCCATGCCGGCATCATGGTTTTGGATACGCCTCTTGCAAATGGAACTCCGGCAGCCCGGTATTTTAATCTTGAATCTGAAATTGTATATGAAATCGGCCTGACTCCTAATCGGGTGGATGCTGCTTCGCATTTTGGTGTTGCCCGGGATCTGAAAGCCATTCTGAATCGCCCTGTCGTATTTCCGAAAACTTTGGATCTGAGCAAATTCAATCCAAAAGGACTTGTTGAAGTGGAGGTAAAGGATACAAACGGTTGTGTACGGTATGCCGGACTTTTCATTCAAAATTGTAAAGTAGAACCTTCGCCCGACTGGATGCAAAATGCATTGAAATGCATTGGTTTGAATCCAATCAATAACATAGTTGATATCACCAATTTTGTACTGCATGAACTTGGCCAACCGATGCATGCATTCGACGCAGATCAACTGGAAGGAAAACGAATTGTGGTTCGTAAAGCAAAATCCGGTGAAAAACTGGTCATGCTTGACAAATCAGAGAAAATTCTCACCGAGGAAGATCTGATTATTGCGGATTCCAATAATCCTCTGGCATTGGCTGGTGTGATGGGAGGCGAACGTTCCGGCGTTCGAAATGAAACCACTTCTATCTTTCTGGAAAGTGCATATTTCGATCCGGCTACCGTGCGAAAGTCGTCACAGAAACACAGTTTGAAATCCGACTCCAGTTTCCGGTTTGAACGGGGAACCGATCCGAATATGGTGGTTAAGGCGTTGTCAAGGGCGGCATTTCTGGTGGAAGCCTGTGGTGCGGGAAAGGTAGAATTTGCTTTTCTGGATGCCTATCCCAATCCAATTGAGAACAAAAAATTACTGATGAAATGGCGAAACATCAACCGACTGATCGGGGAAGAATTGCCCAGGGAAACGGTGTATCAGATTCTTGAAAATCTGGACATCAAAACCAAACCATTGGATGAATACGGCCATCCCGGATTTGAGGAAGAATTTGAAACGGAGATTCCAACCTACCGTGTGGATGTGCTTCGGGAATCTGATGTAATTGAAGAGATTTTACGTGTATACGGAATTGATAACATCAAAATTGACTCTGCACTTCGCACAGATTTCATTTCCAGTCGGGATGAATCCAGGCCGGAAAAACTGAATCAGCGGGCGGGTCAACTGCTTGCCGATATGGGTTTTGTGGAAATTGTAACCAATTCGCTTACCCATCCTAACCTGTTGGAAGGTCTGGCTGAATTTGAAATGGAAGCCAGTGTCCCGTTATTGAACCGATTGAGTGAAGATTTGGGTGTGATGCGGCAGACCTTGTTGTTTTCTGGTTTAGAAGCATTGGCGTACAATATAAACCGGAAGCAAAGCAATCTTAAGCTGTTTGAAATCGGGAAAACGTATACACGCCGTGAAGGCAAATACAGCGAACGATATGGTTTGGGCTTGTATGTAACCGGACTTTGGAATCCTTCTTCCTGGGAAACGGGAGACGAGAAGGTGCAGTACTTTCATTTGAAAAAGAGTATCGAAAATCTTTTTACCAGGATTGGGGTACAGGGAATTCAATGGAAAGAAGAGGCACCTTCGTATCTGAGTTACGGGCAAACCATCTATTGGAACAACCGGAAAATTGGCTTTGCCGGATTGGTAAAAGCCGACGTTGCGAAACGTAAAGAAGTGAAGCAACCCGTACTCTATGGATTGATAGACTGGGAAATAATCCGTGCAGGCAAACCGGTAAAACTGAAAGTAAAAGAGGTTTCCAAATTCCCGGAAGTGGTGCGGGATCTCTCCATTGTGATGGACCAGAAAACAGGATTCGAAACCGTGGAAAAAATCATCCGTGACACAAACCGCAAACTGATCCGTTCCATTTCTGTTTTTGATGTGTATCAGGGAGACAAAATTGAATCGGGAAAAAAAGCTTACGCTTTATCCATTGTGCTCCAGGATGAAGAACAAACTCTCACCGATTCCAAAATCGATTTTACAATGAGTACAATCATATCGAAGCTGGAAAAAGAGATTCATGCCATGATCCGGAAATAACCCGGAAACCAAGAAGCGATGAAAACATTCTGGCGACTCCTCTCCTACTCTCGTCCTTACAGTGGCTTTTTGCCGGAGTACATTGTTCAGGCTTTGCTGGCGGTGTTGTTTGGCGTCTTTAATTTTTCACTTCTCATTCCTTTGCTGAATGTCTTGTTCGGAACTGTTCAGATGCCTGAAAAACTGGTATTGCCGGAAGCGGCATTTTCAGTAAAATATGTGGTGGCCCTGTTCAATTACCAGATGCACAGCCTCATTCAGAACAAAGGACTGGAGCATGCTCTGTTTTTTATCTGCGGGATCATTTTTATTTTCATTTTTCTTTCCAATCTGTTCAAATACACCTCTCAAAGGGTGATGACCAGAATGCGTTCCAACCTGATGAGGAACCTGAGGCAGGACATTTTCAGGAAATATACGGAACTGAATTTTTCGTATCTCAACCAAACGAAAAAGGGAAATCTGATTACCATCATCAGCAACGATGTGCAAGAGATCGAATTTTCTGTCCTGATTTCGTTGGAGGCGGTTTTCAGAGAACCACTTTTAATCATCGGCTATTTTTCATTTCTATTCACTATTTCCCCACAGCTCACCATTTTCACCATTCTTTATCTGCCGGTTGCGGGTTTGCTGATCAATCTGGTGAGCCGAAGACTTAAAAGCGGAGACGGTCTGGCCCTGATGAGCAACCTCATTTCAACCACCGAAGAAACCCTGGCCGGATTGAGGGTAATCAAGATTTTTAATGCGGAAGGATTTGTGCGGGAACGCTTTAACCAAAGCAACAACGACTTCCGGAACTACATTAAAAACTGGCTGAATAAAAGGGAAATGGCATCTCCCTCATCGGAAATCCTGGGTGTACTTTCTGCCATTGGCATTATATTGTATGGTGGCCATCTGGTAATCAATAAAAGCTCGGAACTGGATGCTTCTCAATTCATTACCTACATCATCATCTTCTCTCAGATACTGGGGCCGGCAAAAGCAATGTCGAATGCATATGCCACTTTGCAACGGGGATTGGTTGCCGGAGACCGGATTTTTTCCATTATGGATTTGGAAAACGAGATCAAGGAAATGGAGAATGCAAAATCGGTTGGCTCATTTTCAACAGGCATTGAGTTTGATAAAGTGACTTTTTCCTATGGTCAGAATACCGTTTTAAATGAGGTCTCCTTTTCAGCTCCAAAAGGAAGGATGCTGGCTCTGGTGGGTCCTTCCGGCGGAGGGAAATCGACCATTGTGGATCTGATGGTACGTTTTTATGATCCGGATTCAGGGCAGATACGGATTGATGGTGAAGATATCCGGAATCTGAAAATATTTGACCTGAGAAACCTGTTTGGAATGGTAAATCAGGACACCATTCTGTTTAACGACACGATATTCAGCAACATTGCTTTTGGCAACAAAACCGCCACACGGGAAGAAGTAGAAAGGGCGGCAAAAGTGGCCAACGCCCATAATTTCATCATTGAAAGTGAAGAGGGATACCAAACCCGGATTGGCGACCGAGGCTCAAAATTATCGGGAGGACAGCGTCAAAGACTTTCGATTGCCAGGGCTATTTTGAAGGATCCCGCCATTTTAATTCTGGATGAAGCTACCTCTGCTCTGGATACAGAATCGGAAAAACTGGTTCAGGATGCCATTTCAAAACTGATGGTGGGGAGGACTTCTGTCGTAATTGCACACAGATTAAGTACCATTCAGAATGCCGATCAGATTCTGGTGCTGGATAAAGGCCAGATTGTGGAAACCGGAACCCATCAAAGTTTATTTGCCAAGGGTGGATTGTATACGAAACTGGTTGATTTACAAAGCCTGTAAATCCAGATTTTGCCACTGAGATTAATCGGACTAAAGACAGGTATAAAGGCGAAGAAGATTCATAATATCGAGATCTTCCGCTCTTTCTGCGGCTTCATTAGAGGAAGTAGAAGGTAAAAAATAAACCGAATCCGCCTGTTTTCCTGGATGCAAATACAGGATGCGATGAAATTCTTCCTTTGTGTGGATTTTAGTTGACAGGGCATACCCGAGAATTTTTTCTGTGGGATCGTCCTGTCTTGCGTACAGAAAAATGCCGGGGTTTTCATCAAAATTCCATTGATCCGGAAATGGGCTGGCATCGGAAAGGGCGGAAAAGAAAAGATCAAATGAGTAGTCTTTCCCGGATATACCCCTTATTCGGGTTGAATGGTTTTGCATGGTTTGTGTTATGAATGGCAATAAAACCTCCTTTAAGTCAAAAACGATTGTACAATGTAACCCGGATTTACCGGATGACTGTAAAGCGATTGATTTAAGACAGGAAAAGATCAGATTTCTTCCAGTACTTTCTCCCGGAGGTGAAATTCTTCGAGATCTATCAGAGATTGGTATTTCCGGATCAGGTCTTCATCGAATTCTCCATGGTGGTTCATTTTGTTAAGTAAATTCCTTTGTTCGTCGAGTAGACCCAGGTAAATCTGCTTATAGGCATTTAAAGAGCCGTAACCGGAGCTGCTCTCTGCCTTCACCTCATTGTTGAAAAAATCCAGCTCGGTTTTAAGTCTCGCCTTTAAATTTCGGATACGTTCGCTGTTCGGATGGTCGTCTCCATATTTTTCATCCAGAAATTTGAGCGAATAGTGCGCTATTTTCTTTTGTATAATTTTCTCCTGCTCCATCTCCGGAATGGCACTTGAACTTTCGCCCTGATTGACTTTACGAATAACCCATGGAAGAGTAAGTCCCTGAAAGACAAGCGTAAACAGGATCACGATGAAAGTAATGAACAGTATCAGGTTTCGATGAGGAAACGGGTTTTCACCAATCATAAGGGGTATTGAAAGAGCAGCGGCCAGAGAGACGACGCCCCGCATACCAGACCATCCATAAATAATGGGGCCATTCCATCCTGTATCAGGATTCGCTACTTTAATAAAGCGGCTCATAATTCGTGTAACCAGTGAGGCACCAAACGTGCAAGCCATTCTGATAACAATAAGCACCAGAGAAATAGCGAGTCCATACCAAATGGCTTTTCCCAATCCAACGTCTCCAATTTTACTACTCAATTCAGGAAGTTCAAGACCGATCAGGAAAAAGACAATTCCGTTTAAAACGAAAATCAGGTTAGTCCAGACATTGACTCCTTGAATCCGACTGCGGTAATCCAACATGGTTTGGCGTCTTGATGAAAGTAAGAGTCCACCTGTTACCACGGCAATCACACCCGAAAAGTGATAATATTCGGCGGTAAAATACATGCAATAGGGTGTGATTAAAGTAATCACTACTTCGATGCTTGAGGTTGTTGGCAACCAGCGGTGAACTGCATAAAAACCAAGCCCGATGACCAGACCAATAAGAGTTCCCATAACGATGACCAGTATAAAATTTGTGGCGGCCTGATCAATATGAAATTGTCCGGTTATTACAGCAGCCAGGGCAAACCGAAAAACAATGAGAGAGGAGGCATCGTTCAGCAGACTTTCACCTTCAACTATACTGATAAAAGTTTTGGGTGCTTTAACATGACGTAGAATGAAAGTGGCAGAAATGGCATCCGGCGGAGAAACTATGCCTCCAAGAAGAAAACCCAATGCCATCGTAAAACCCGGGATGATTGCATAAGATGCCAAAGCAACCACGCTGGAAGTGAGAATCACGATGGGAAATGCAAAGCTGGTAATGATCCGTCGCCATTTCCAAAACTCTTTCCAGGAGATTTGCCAGGATGCTTCGTACAACAGTGGAGGAAGGAAAATAAGGAACACCAGCTCCGGATCAATGGTGATGGAGGAAAACCTGCCTGTGAGACTGATCAACAATCCGCCAATCACCAATACGATAGGGTATGCGAGTCGTAGTTTATTTGCCAACATCACCAGAGCCAGAATAATCAGGATAAGGTAGATGTAATCGATTAAAAGAAATTTCATGGGGGAGAAGAGTGACGTAAACTTACTCAAAAGAGAATGATGAGTGATGAATGATGAGTGATGAGTATGAATGCATGTGGCGACCTGGCGCCAATTAGTGATTAGTGATGGATGGTGAGTTAAGGGTTAAAAGTTATGAGTTAAAAGTGTTTAGTACTTTGGAACATGGAGTCTTTAGTTCCACCTTTAGTGCTTTATAGCCAAGTGATTAGCGATAATTTATACCTGTGCCAACCACTAGCAAGGTTGGATTTCAACCTTTAGCGCCATGTGGGGATTCATTCGTATTTGGCCATGAAAAAAGCCCTGTCTTTCAACAGAGCTCGGGTTTCGAGAATGACCGTATCAGAACTCAGAATTGAACCGCCGGGGCTTTTTGTGCAGCTGGATCGGCTTCGAAATAACCCTTCTTCGTGAAATCGAACCATTTGGCCGTCATGTTAGTGGGGAATTTCTGAATGTAGGTATTGTAATCTTTCACAGAATCGTTGAATTTCATTCGCTCAACGGTGATCCGATTTTCAGTTCCTTCAATCTGGCTTTGCAAATCGAGGAAATTCTGGTTGGCTTTCAAAGTCGGATAACTTTCAGAAACCACCATTAAACGGGCAAGAGCAGAACTTAATCCTTGTTGCGCCTGCTGATATTGCGCCACTTTTTCAGGAGTGAGATCATCGGCTTTGATGGTCACTTTGGTTGCGTTGGCTCGGGCTTCGATCACATCGGTCAGGGTTTTCTGCTCAAAATTGGCGGCACCTTTCACAGTAGCTACCAGATTGGGAATCAGATCTGACCGACGTTGATATACGTTCTGAACCTGACTCCAGGCTCCGGCAACTGCTTCCTGTTTGGTAACAATTTCGTTGTACCCGCAGGAAGACATAGAAAGTGCAATGCCCAACACCATGATACCGGAAAACAAAGGCTTGAAAAAATTAGGGAGTTTCATTATCGTTGAAATCAATATGTTTGAAAAAAAGAATTGCCAAAACGGTGCCAAAACGATACTTTGTACAAAACTTTGGATAAAAGGCAAATAAGTAAAGAAAACCCGGTCAATTTTTCAGATGAGCGTCTGATTTTTGTCTTATTCTGTCTGGCATGGTGCCTGTGGGGATGGCTTTTAGTACAACAAGGTTTCGGGGAAGACACCGATGCCTGGCTTCTGGCACAGACGGCAGAGAAACTTTTATTGGGTCAGGGCTACGATCCGGCTCGTTCTTTTGGGAATCCGGTTTATGAATTTTTGCTGGTCATCCTCCAACCCGAACAAGTCTGGATCTGGAGCAATCTGTTTAATTTATTTCTGTCAGTCCTTTTTTTATGGCGGTTGCCTTTGGCTTTTCCGTTCCTGAAACCGCTGGAAGGATTGATTCTTCGTCTATCGCTTTTGGCCATGCCCATCTTTACGGAGGCTGCCACTTCTTCTATGGAATACATGCTTTGCTGGTGGCTCCTGTTGGAATCTTTACTTGCTTTGAAATCCGAAAGACGAAAATTACTTTATGTATTTGTTTCGCTTGCCTGTTTTACCCGACTGGAATTTTATCCCCTGCTTCTTTTCACTTTTTGGGGGAATGTGTTCGGTGAAAAAACTGCCGGAATATCGTTGAGCAAACCGTTTTTCGTGATCCTATCCGTGAGTTGGTTATTGTATTTGGGGTGGGCAATGGATAAAAATCCTTCTCCATTTACAGACCTGGAGAGTGGATTCCGATTCTATGCCGGTCGTATTGGTTATCTGATAAAACAAGCAGATGTGTTGACACCGATTTATATTTACCTTATCATTGGAGCGATTCAGATGAAAACCCATGATTCCCTATTTTACAGACTGGGGCTGGGCAATTTTCTATTTTTTATTCTTTTTCCGTTTGAATGGGCGTATATTTTACCGACAATGGTGATTGGTTTAGTGTCAAGGATTTCCAGTTTTCCTTCTCATCGTTGGTGGATGATGCCGATAGGAATTCTGGCAGCATCCCTTCTTTCCTGGAATATGAAAACGAAATTCTCCTTTCAGTTGCCATCGAATTATTCCAGGCGAAAAGAAATGACGAAACTATATCTTCTTGCTCAAAAGGCTCATCCCCGCTATCCTACTTTACTTTTATATGGAGCAACGTTTCTTCCGACAAATACACGGACCTGGGAGAAAGCGATGGGCAACCGGCTTTTTCACCGGAAGAATTCCTATTTGTATGTGGGCGAAAAACTGAATAAGACCGAATTGGATTCGCTCCTTGAATCGGGATTTCAGATCTATACTCTCACTTCTGAAAAAGGTGGCTTTTCTTCAAAGGACAAACGTTTGATCTGGCTGGTGGAGAATGAACTCGAAGAATTGCTTAAGGGGAATTAAATGGATTTTAAGCACTCTTGCAGTTTACTTTTTATAACAAATTCGATTTGGCTGTGGTTGGCGTAGTTTTCCAACTTTGTCAGGTGCATTGGCGAATTTTAAACTTGCAAGTCGTTATCCAGGATTGCTACAAATCATCCAAAACTAACACAAACAGGCTATATGGTCTTATTGTATATTTTCCAGTGGGTGTACTTCAGTGGCATAAATCACTGTCAGTTTTCGATTATCCTTTGGTAAAATTACTTATCCATTCGTTTGTTTTTGATGGGTCAATTTTTGAAAATTGACCCATTCTAATTCCTAAATCCACAATCGTATGATCAGCCAAATCATTAATTACGCACTTTCCCTGTTAACAGAAAGGAACTCAATCAGAAAACATGCTTTTTTGATTGGATGGGTGTTTAGGGCATTCTTTTCAACACATGCGCAAGGCCAGGAATTGACTGCTCTTTCAAAACAGGAACTGCAAAAGCTGAAACAAAAAACAGAGGATTTGTGGATCAAAAGATCAACTGCACTTTCAGGAAAAGCGAGCCAATTTCTCTATCCATCAATTGAATTCAAGGCAAACCAACCTATGTTTTTATCCAGGTTGAGCGATCTTGGATTTCCTGTTTTTCTCAGAAATTTCAATTCAAAATCAGCCAACACCATCCGCACCAACCGAATTCAAACCGGTGGATCGAACGGATTGAAACTCAATGGACTGGGTATAGGAATGGCAGAATGGGATGGTGGTGTTCCGAGGAGAACACACAAAGAACTTCGGAACCGGATTCAAAATATAGATCCATCCAGTTCAGTCACGGATTTTAATGACCACGCCACCCATGTGGCCGGCACAATGATAGGAACCGGGCTGAATACGCTGGCAAAAGGAATGGCTTTCAAAGGAAATCTGACTTGTTATGATTTTCAGAATGATTTGCCGGAGATGATTTCCAGAGCAGCAACAGGAGACCTTTTAATCTCAAACCATTCGTATGGACAAATCTGTGGCTGGTATGGCCCCTATTGGTTTGGCGACCCTTATGTGAATGAACTGAAAGACTATCGTTTTGGATTTTATGGAGATCAGGACCAGGCCATTGATCAAATGCTGGCGCTCAATCCCTATTATTTGCCTGTTTATGCCGCAGGAAACGACAGGAACGATGTGCAGCCAGGCGATAGCACCTGGTTTTTTGACCGGCTGATAAATCGTTGGAGAAAAACGAAAGTAAACCGCCTTCCCGACGGACCTTTCAATTGCATTCCCACTGGAAACCTCAGTAAAAACAGTCTTTGCGTTGGAGCCATTGAAGGATTTAGTGGAGAGTATGCAAACCCGGCCTCCGCTGTGATGTCTGCGTTCAGCAACTGGGGGCCAACCGACGACGGAAGAATTAAACCCGACCTTGTGGCTGCCGGGGTGAGTGTTTTATCCAGTGTTTCCTTGCACGATTCTGCCTATGGAACCAAAACCGGCACATCCATGGCTTCTCCTTCGGTAGCGGGTAGTCTGGCGCTTTTACAGCAGCACTACCGAAACCAAACAGGAGGTAAATACCTGAAGTCAGCCAGTTTAAAGGCATTGGCCATTCATACCACCGATGAGGCTGGTCCTGCACCAGGTCCTGATTATATGTATGGTTGGGGTTTGATGAATTCAGAAAGAGCGGCATCGGTGATCACCGCCCAGAAAAACACCAGCCTCATTCTTGAAGACACGTTGGGAAATGATTCTACATTTATCATGAAAATCATTGCTTCCGGAACAGGTCCAATAACAGCAACACTTTGCTGGACGGACCTTGCAGGAAATCCCGTTGCACCAAGCCTGGATCCAACAAACCGGATGTTGATCAATGATCTTGACATTAAGATATTTAGCAATGTGGGCTCTGCATTTCTACCCTATATTTTAAATCCTGCAAGTCCTGGTACACCTGCCACAACCGGTGATAACTCCCGTGACAACGTAGAGAAAATCTTTATGGCAAATCCATCGGTCGGGGTTTATTTTCTTCAAATCAAACACAAGGGAATTTTGCAGGGAGGTCAGCAGGCTTTCTCTCTGATTGTGAGTGGGATGATGGCCAATTCTCAAGCTCCAACTATTACCTCCTTCTCTCCCCAAAGTGGGCCCATCGGAACCATTGCCACTGTTCAGGGATCCAATTTCAACAATATTTCCAAGGTAACAGTGGGAGGATCACCCGTTCCTTTTTTGAATACAAGCAGCACCCAGATCCAGGTGACAGTGAATTCTCACGCATTGTCAGGCCCAATCGGAATCATTACCAACCAAGGTACCGCTATGAGTGAACAGGAGTTTTTCATTACCAATGGGCATCCTCTTTTTTGTGGACTGGAAGTGGAAGACGGTGGATTCCTTTCCGTAACCAATAGTTGGAAAGGAGACACTGCCCAGGCAGGAACCCGAACGTATTGGTCGTTTAATGCCGTTGCGAATGAGCAATATTCTTTTTTCTCCTGTTTTAGTGAAAGCAATACAGCTCTACAGATTTATAATGAGGAAGGAATTGTTTTGGAATTCAACGATAAAAACGGGCCTTTTTGCACACAATCAGAACAGGCTTCCCTACTCTGGACTTGTCCTGCAAATGGACGGTATTTTGTTTTGCTGACGGATGAATCCTGCAAACCCCTGGCATCGGAAGGAATTCTCCGTTACCGAAGCGGAACTCCAAATTATCCACCTGTGATCGAAGAGGTTACACCCTGGGGTGGTTTTCTTCAAACGAGCGTTCTGATTTCTGGAACCAATATAACAATTCCCGATTCAGTGGTTTTTAACAATGCAAAAGCGCAATTCAGCACTACAGGAAATGTGATCAATACATTGGTTCCAGCTCTTGCAAAAACGGGAAGAATAAAGGTGTATGTGAATGGCCAGCTGGCAGTTTCCCGAAAGAATTTCCAGGTTTGGCGAGGGGCACCCACGATTTGTAATGATACGGTTTCGGTCAGGGGTCGTATAACACCTTCTTCTTTTTGGCAAACCGTAAATGCACCTTCTGGAACCCGCAACATTTGGAAAATCAGTGTGAATCCAAATTCATTTTCTCCACTGGTTTTTTCGTTATGTAACAATGCGGGTGAATTATCAGAACTTCATTTTTATAATAAGTCGGGCCAGAATTTTCCGGTTCAAACTGCCTCTTGCGAATCGGGATTTCAGGGTACTTACTATTTTGAGTACAGCAAC
>Ga0105046_10006563_pt1 | contig 18390 bp, 25 predicted proteins | sample MAT03_FD_78385 | JGI IMG/M metagenome (GOLD analysis project Ga0105046, IMG submission 78385) | Freshwater microbial communities from Lake Fryxell liftoff mats and glacier meltwater in Antarctica - MAT-03 (megahit assembly) | ecosystem: Environmental > Aquatic > Freshwater > Ice > Liftoff...
TATCTTTTTAAACTTTCATCCAAACTCAATCGAGTATCAAAAAAATGAATTTTTGATTTATCCCCAAGCGTTTCCTGAATCATCCAATAGTTAGAATCTGGATGGTCCAACGGAACATAACGTTCATCAAGTACGAAAAAATCGATACTGCGAAAATCAATTGGAAAATTGCGAATTGATTGATAAATTGGCCAAGGAGTTTTTCCACCCGAAAGACCTATTGAAGCTTTCCCTGTTTGCAAAATCGCTTCAGTAATTTCTGCTGAAATAAAAGTTGCACTCGCTTGAATAAAATCTTCAGATTCACTAAATAATTGAATGTTCATAATCTTTAAAAATCATACCAATGAAATCCATCTCGAACAGGAAGGGTCAAATAACTTGTTGGGCCACTTGAAATATCTTTATAAATTTCTGGCTCTGGGGCGAGCTTCTTGCGGGTATTTCCCACTTCATCAATTACTTTCCAGGCCGCCAAAATTTCTGGAAAACTCAAGAAATTAAGTTTTCTTTCGCTGAGAATATCAAAAATAAGGCTGCTGTAGTCACCTAAACAGTCATCTCCTTCACATTGAGTAGTCTTAGAAAGTTTGACGTGGTCAAGTTCCAAAGTCAATTCTTCCGATGGCCTCAATTCAAAAATTAAGCGATTCGGCTGAACCATTGGCCCCTGAAAAGGCATTTTTTTAAACTCAATCACCACTCGCATATATGATTTTTCCATTTTCTTTCCCGTCCGCAAATAAATCGGAACATTAAACCAATTGCGACGATCAATAAAAAGTTTTACTGCACAAAAAGTATCCGTCTGCGAAATTCCAGTTCCATCTTTTTCTTGACGATAACTTTCATATTGTCCAAACACTGCATCATCCGAATTTCCAGAAAATCTCACGGCTGAAACAATATTATTTTTTTCCCGCTGTAAACTTTCCACCGTTGGATACAACGGGATTTCCATCGCAATTAAAGCCAAAATTTGCAATAAATGTGACTGGATCATATCTTTCATAATCCCAACCTGGTCAAAATATCCAACCCGCTTTCCAACATCAGCTTCTTCAAAAGCAGTAATTTGAATATTGGCAATTTCCGAACCCTGCAACATGGTATTCATCACATTATTTTCCATGCGAAGTTTCAAAATACTTTGAATGGGTTTTTTTCCTAAATAATGATCAAGAAGATAAATTTTTTCCTCATAAAAATGGCCACTTAAAACATGGAAAAGTTCGGCTGCTGAATTCGCATCTGTTCCAAACGGCTTTTCAATCACTACTCTCAAATCTTGACATTTTTCAGCGCCATCACGATCTCTTGCTACAGCCAAATTTTTAATCACCGGCTCAAAAACATTTGGGGGGATAGAGAAATATGCCACTCGAGCGAAGCGGGAACTCACGCTTCCTCCGTCCGCCTCTTCCCCAAGTTTAAAAGGCAAAAGTAATTCATCACAAAAAGTGAAAAGTGCATGAAAATCTTTTTCTTCCGTATATTGTCCCACAAAATATTCTACTTTCTCTAATAATTTTTCCGCTGCCTCCTGTGCCTCTTTATCATCATCATCTTTCTTACGCAAAATACTTAACTTAAAAATTTTCCGAAATGCATCGCGGTTCATTACCGTACGTCCAAAGCCAATAATCGAAAAATTCTCCGGTAATTTGCCCTTCAAAAAAAGTTCAAAAAAAGCGGGAAAAAGTTTAAGGCTAGCAAGATCACCGGTCGCCCCAAAAATTATGAATTGGAATGGTTTTTGTACTTTATATTGATCCATAATCTTATTATAATATAGAAATGACAAATGTCTTGATCTCAAAACTACATTTTCCTTCGCCAAAAATCCATAAAACTTTGCCAATTTCTTCATCAAAAGCCACGACCCAACTTTTCTCAAGATTTTTATTTTCTACTTTGCCCACTCAGTATGAAAACTTCCTTCACGATCAATCCTCTCATAGGTATGCGCGCCAAAAAAATCACGTAATCCCTGAATCAAGTTCGCTGGCAGAAATTCTGAAGTCATACTTTGCAAATAAGCCAAACTTGCACCAAAACACGGGAGTGGAACATTGCCTTCCAAGCCCAATGTCACCGCCTTTCGTAAATCTTCAATGGAATCCTCCAAAATTCCCTGAATTTGAGGAGCTAAAAAAAGATGGGGCAATTCTCCGTGTTCAAGAAAAATTGATGTAAGGGTTGTAAGCAGCTCCGAACGAATAATGCAGCCACCCTGCCAAATTCTACAAACCTCAGCGAGTTGAATTTTCCAGCCCTGTTCCGCCGCTGCTTTCTGAATAAGATAAAGTCCCTGCGCATAACAAAGCGTCATTCCAGCATACAAAGCTTTCTCCAAAATCGCCATTTCTAATTTCGTGATTTTCGAATGTTTGAAAGTGCTTTTTGAAAGAGGATAATCTTCCGCTCGAATATTTGCTTCACCTTCCTCAAAAATATTTTCAGGAATTGGTAATTTTCTAACTTCATTTTCTGTCATCTTACCTAAATCACCCCAATAAATTTCACTCATTTTCACCCGCAAGTTTTTTTCCGCAGAAATACTTCTTGCTGAAACTGCACCAGCAATAATTGAAAGATCAACCCCGCGTCGCAGCGCATCAATAACCGTCCAAGCACCTGTTCCTTTTTGCCCGGCTTTATCTAAAATTTTATCGATCAAAAAATCCACACCATCTTTTTTCTTCAGCACCGGGACCGCAATTTCAAACAAAAAGGACTTGAGCTTCCCATTTTGAAACTCCTCAAAAATTTCCGCAATTTTTCCCGCCTCATACCCATAAACTTTTCGCAACAAATCATAAGCTTCAGCCATCAATTGCATCACCGCATACTCAATACCATTATGAACCATTTTCACAAAATGCCCGGCCCCATCAGTGCCAATGTGGGTCACACAAGCGCCACCAGAAAAATCCCGCGCCGCAATTTTTTCCAACAAAGGTCCCAGAGCTTTCCAAGAATGTTCAGATCCGCCAGGCATCAAACTTGGCCCAAGCAAAGCGCCTTCCTCACCACCAGAAACTCCCATTCCAACAAAATGCCAACCTTCAACATCCAATTCTTTTGTGCGGCGAATCGTGTTTTTATAATCCGTATTTCCGCCGTCAATAATAATATCATCTTTCTCCAAAAACGGTTTCAAAGCAGCAATCACCGCATCAACAGCCGGCCCAGCCTGAACCATCAACAAAACCCGCCTCGGTTTTTCCAACGACATCACAAAATCCTCCAACTCCTGAAACCCAAAAAGCATCTCTGACTCAAAATTCTTCAAAAACTCCTCCGTCCGCTCCCAAGTCCGATTATACGCCGCCGTCGCAATGCCCTTCGAAGCAAAATTCCGCGCCAGATTCGCGCCCATCACACCTAATCCCACCACGCCAATTGAAGCTTTTTTATTTTGCACCATGTCCATAAATTTTAATGAAATCTCCAGCATTGTATCAGCAAAAATTTTCTCATGCTACCATTCAAAATAAAAACTTTTTTGCAGCATGGCGAAGCCCGGGCGAAGTGAAAACTTCCCCCGGGCGTACAGCTGCGGCAGCGAACGTTCCACGTGCCAAGGCACCGGTAGCTCAAGCTCCCGCGGCTTCTTCTAACTAACATCACTGAGCGGCTTCACACATAATGACAGGCGGTCGCCGAGAGGCCTTGTATTTCTCTCGGAGAAATTCCGCGGTCTCGCAGGTGAGAGCGAGGCCGTGCGCCTTCCGGTAGTAGTTCCCAAACCTGCACAGCTGTTCGCTGGCGAGGTTGATGTAGTCCTCCACGCCCTCTTTCTGCATCCACCGGAGATGCTCCTCCAGCTTCTTCCCCGTCACATCTTCGTAGGCTTGCGTCGTCTTTTGCACGGCCGCAAGGTGGTTGCCCAGGATGGGTTCTCCACCGAGCAGCCCAACCGCAAAAAAGTCGAACGCCATGATGTGAACGCCAGCCCCCTTGATGCCGGTTTTGGCGTCGAGTGAATCGATCAAATCCACAAACCGGTTGCCAAGGCTCCCTTCAAATGGCACCGCTGAGACGGTGGTGGTCTTCTTCACCAACGTGAAGTGGGCAGGGGTCAAAATCAACCCTCGCTGCATTGCGCCGTCCAGCGTAGGTGCAGACACATAGAGAGTCCCCATGATCGTGATGCCTTTCAATGATCACATGTTTTTCCAGAATGGAGCTCTATCGAGAGCCGAAGTCAGCAACTGCTAACTTCAAAAACACGAGAGGGTATAATACGGCAAAATTAGAATATGTCAATGTTTTTAATGAATACATATTACTTATAGCTACATATTTGACAAAAATAGTGAAACAGTTTAAATTGTGACCTTCTAATCTTCACACCATGTCAAAATCTCCAAATGTTCGGTCAACTCAAGAAATTAATGATGCAATCGGCAAGCCTCTTCACACCAATCCACAGGTTGTCGGAATATCTCTCATGAAAGGCTTTGAGCCAACAATAGCGGCGTTACCAGCCACTACTTTCGTTGGATTGAATGCAGAAAAATCCTCAAATTTAGCTCCATGCGCCTTTCTAATTGGTTGGAGAATCAATAATGAAAATTTAGAGTTATTGATGAATGCAGCTCAACAGGAAGAAAAACCAGAAAACTTGAAAAAATCAGGCCGTATCACCCTCTTCCATCAAACAGAAGAAGCTTCCATGGAATACAAACTGTCAGGTGAAATAACTGAAAAAGAGCTTTATGCAAACGAAAGCATGCTTTTTACCTTCCTGGTGAATATGAATGGTGTAGACGAAATTCATCTTCTCATGCTCAAAAATTGTTTGCAATCCTTGCAAATAAGTAAAAAAAGAAGAAATGATTGTCTCGCAATTTATGAAAACCCTGAAGAACAAGCCAAGAGAACTAAAATCACGAGGGTAGCTTTGGGAGTTATAGCACTCATTGCAGGCCTTGGAGTTGTCAGCTATTCCGAAACAGGCAAACGCCAGCAAGAAACCTGCACCGCTTTAGCCAAAGGCGAAGTTCCACGTCAACTGAGCGACCAACAAAAATTCTTTAGTGGCCATGACGTTGCTCATATCGCCCAAACTTTTACCGACCAAGCCCAACACTGCCAAGCCAAAGCTGGAATAACTTTAATCCCAGGATCTACCTCAGAAAACGCTCATCGGCAATGGGTAGAAAGAACTTTGCAAACTGAAGGAAAACTTCTTAAACGAAGATAAAATCATTCAACTTCCCTAGATTTGACACAACTAAGAGTAATAAGTAAATTAAACACATGAATCACCAACCAAACCTCAACGCCGATTGCGATAATGCCCCATCAACTATGGCGGTCATTTGAGCATGAATCACAAACTTTCAACTCTCAATTCCGCCCCAAAAAGGCGGTTTTTTTATAACTTTATTTCACCCCAATGTCACGAACACTCAGCAGCGAAATCTCCCAACACGAAGGCCAAATCATTATGATGGAAGGCTGGCTCTACAATCTCCGCCTTTTTCCCGAATTCTCATTCGTAATTTTAAGAGATCGCCGTGGTTTGACCCAATGCGTTTTAAACAAGGAAGAAACCGAAAAAATACGTCATTTGCAAATGGAAAGCGTATTGCGCATTCACGGCAAAGTCACCAAACTTCCCAAATCGGAAGACCGTTTTGAACTGCAAGAATGCCAAGTAGAAATTTTAAATGAAGTGATGGAGCCGCTGCCGGTAACGATCAACAAAAAAGAACTGAATCTCAATCTAGATACTTTACTCAATCACCGCCCACTCACGCTCAGAAATCCTGAGCAACAAGCAATTTTCAAACTTCACGGAATTGCCCAACAAGCTTACCGCGAATTTATGTTAAGCCAGGATTGCACCGAATTTTTTCCACCAACCTTGCTCACCGGAACTTCCGAAGGCGGGACCGAATTATTCTCCGTCGATTATTTTGGCCAAGACGCCAAACTCAGCCAAAGCGCGCAGCTCTACAAACAAATTTGCATCGGCGCTTACGAAAGAGTTTTCGCGCTCGCCAAATGTTTCCGCGCAGAAAAATACGCAACCTCCCGCCATCTTTCCGAAGCAACGCAATACGAATTCGAACTAGCTTTCGTCAATTCCCTCGACGATGTCATCAATTTTCAACAAGAAACCTTGCGCTTCATGATCACCCAAATCAAAGAAAAAGGAGCCAAAGAATTAGCGATTTTAAATGTGCAAATTTTAGATGTCCCAGCAAAAATCCCCAAAATCACCATGCAACAAGCACAGCAAATTGTTTTTGAGGAAAGCCAAGGCCAGCAAGATGATCGCGCCGAACCCGACATGTCACCAGAAGGGGAGCGCCTCATTGGCACATGGGCGAAACGCGAGCACCAATCTAACTTCGCCTTCATCACGCATTATCCTCGCCAAAAACGCGCCTTCTACTCCCTCCCAAGCTCCCAAAATCCCGAACTCACGGAAAGTTACGACTGCATCGGCGGGGGCTTCGAAATCTCTTCAGGCTCGCTCCGCATCAACACCTACGCAGAGCTCAAGCAAGCCGCAATCAACAAAGGCATCAACCCGGAAACCATCGAAGATTACCTCAATATTTTCAAATTCGGCATGCCAAAACACGGCGGCTTTGGGATGGGCGTTGAACGCTTCACGCAAGCGCTTTTAGGCACCCAAAATGTCCGCGAAGTCACCATGTTCCCGCGTGATGTAAACCGCTTGAAGCCGTGAAAAAGAATTAAAAAAGAAACGATTTCCGCATTTTATGAAGCTTCAACAATCTTTGGAAAACCCCAGGCCATTTTTCCGCCGAAGAATGAATTTTCAAAATCTCACTTTCCGGCACCCCCGCCTCCCGGGCTTTTCTTAAAAGCGCCTCACTATTTTTCACAAAACACTCCACACTCATTCGATTCGCCTTGAAAAAGTAATCTCCAACATCTCCTAAAAGTGGCACCACGCCAAGGAAAAAGTCGGCAGCTTGCAATCCAATAATTCTCGAAATATCTTTGGATCCCAATCCCGCCTTAAAAGCTTCCACCAGTAAATAGCCAGTAGAAACAACAAAACTCCAAGCATCCCCGATTGCCGGAATAAAACTAAGCAAAGCATCCACTCCAAAATCATCGGCAATAACAGAAAAAACTTTCACACGCTCTTCAGAACTCCTTGCCGCCTCCAATTGCTTCAAAATTTTTTCATGCTCAATCGAAAGACCATTTCCTCGGGGAGCATAATCTGAATCAATAACTTCCCCCTCCAAGATTTCTTCTTGTTTTCCATAGTCCATAAATTGTGTGAAATGGAATATGAAAAATAATACTCTTCTTAGTCATAAAATTCAATCTTTCAAACCCTGCATCACCTTTCCATGCGCCACCGCAATCGCGGGTTGATTTTGAATCGCCACAAAATATTTCGCTGAAAACTGGTCACCATTTTCCAGCGGCGTTAACAATTTTTTGGTGTACTGCAAAAGTTCCTTAATTTTTTCATCCGTCACAGATTCATCCTGCGCAAATTCATCAAACACCACAATCAACTCAGACAAAGTCCGCAGCCACTGAAAAGCCGGATGCTTCGTAACGATCGAAAAATAATCATTCGCCCCAGCAATCCTGCCATACAGCCCTTCATACTGCAGCTTTTCATATTCCAACAACTCTTTGTGCAAGTCCAATAATAGCTGGCTCACCTCCGACAATTTCTCAATCATATTCATAAATTATAAATCTGAAAATTGAATTTCTCAAACGGTGCTTTTTCCAGTTTCATCAAAACCACTGAGGAGGATGATTTTTGCATAGCCAAAGTTACATTGTAAATGTCCTACTCATCGCCTCAAAAATCCGCACTTTTTCTTCAAGTGATTCAGCCCCAAGTAACGCATCAGCTTGTTGCGCAAATCCCGGCGCAATCTTCCGTAAAACTTGCAGTATTTCCTTCGGCGCTGGCTTCCAAATTTGATGAAAATCAAAATAAAATTCCAAAAGTCCAGAAAAGAGATTATTGAAAACGAGCAGCGCGGTAGGAGCATCAGTCTTAGCTTTTTCAGTAACAAAATAAATCTGGTCTTCAAGATTGAACAGCGCATGTTTCACTTTATCTTCCGCCATCGCTTTTTCCCATTCTTCTCAAGTTCTTTCGCCCCATCACGAAAAGTTTCCAACTGCTTTTCCGGATCAAAAGAATTTGTGCATGTTCCCAAAACCTCACATAGTCATCTAGATTGTTTTTGTAATGGCTCGCCGTATTTTCAAGCGTCGCATACACAATTTCAAAATCTGCCCCAAATTGATGAGCAATTTCTCTCCGAGTGGAAGTTTTTGATAAAATCAGCAAATCAATATCACTATTTTCACGGTTCGTGCCTTTGGCATGCGATCCAAAAAGCGCGACGCCAATGACATCTTCAACTTTTTTGATTTCTTCTAAGAAATTTTCGAGGGCAGGTTTCATAAACAACTGAAATTAAATATCTTATTTTACTTTTTTCGCATACTTTTCAAGCCAAGCTGAAATCTCTTCAATATCCAACCCCCCAACAACAATATCCAACGTAAAATTTTCAAGTTCTTCATTCGAGGTCAACAATTCAAATCCATTGATATAAAGGATTTGCGAGGCCGAAGCTACCACAGTTCGCTTATTGCCATCCAAAAATGCATGATTAAAGATGATTGAATGAAACAAAGCCGCGGCTTTATCAAAAGCTGTTTCATAAAGTTCAACAGCATCAAAAGTTACCTTTGGCCTATGAACTGCAGATTCAACTAATCCAATATCCCTCACGCCAACAGAACCACCACTCACTTGAATGATTTGCTGATTAATATAAACAACATCAGTGGTGGTAAGATATTTTATCTATTTTTGTGACAAATTATGGAGTGCTTTCGAGTAACGTTTTGTAAATTTTTCCATCCCTTTTACCACATCCTTATTCACCTCATTTTTTGCAGTCGTAAGAGATTTAATGATGATGGCCTTATTCTTTAAATCAGTTTCAATAAAAACCTCCTCACCCTGTTGAAGATTCAAAAGCGAAAGAAGTTTTTTAGGAAGCGTAACTCCTACTGAATTGCCAATTTTGATGAGTTTGAACACCATACATTGTAATAATTAAGTTATAACAGTATTATAACAAGAATTGATGAAATGCAAGAGTATTCTATCAATGTTAGTTGTTATATTCTCCCCCACAGATAGTAATTTTTCCTCTTTTCATAAAATGAATTTTGCTAATTTCAATCAATATAGCACACCAACTGAAACAAAACTTAAATTATTTCTAAAGTACTGATAAAAGGATGAAAAAAACACCCATTACTTGATATGTGCTGCCATATGTCTATAAGTTGGCTTAAATAAGCACAATAACCCGCACATAGAATGAATAACCTAGCGTAGGTAATTTTTTTGATTTTGTGTCGACTCAACAGCGTGTACGTTCGAGCTTGAATCCAATTGGCACTTTTAGAAAAATATGTCGGTGAGTTTTTCAAAACTGCACTATTTTTAAGTTTCACCACCAACTCCAAATCTTCTTTCTCATCTTACTGGAATAGCTTTTCTAATATCCCTTTCTTGTTGGCAAAAGCTTTTTTATTTTGTATTCTTCAAAGATACTTTCAGCGCTTTATTTGCTTTCCCATAAACATACTTCATCACAATTAATATGGAGCACATAAGTAAATTCATACTTTGAGAAAAAAGGAGCGGAATAATATTAAATCGAATTGAATATGCAAACCATAAAAGCGAACTAAATGCTGCTAAAAACAAAGTTCCCCAAGCAACATCATCCAATTGTCGAGATTTCCAAGCAGTTATAACTTCTGGAATAAGTGTTGAAGCGCCCATGATACTTGCTGTAAATCCTACAATATTCCAAATATCCATTGGGTTTTTATAAATTGTTATTCTATGTATTGTAGCACTTTTTCGTTAGTCAGTCAAATAGGGGGGGGATACATTGGTGGGCTCATTCCTGGTAATTCTGAACTGATTTTGCGTACTCAAGAGCTAAAAAATAGGAATTTGCCTTCCCCAAATATCAAAAAAAAGGTATATTATAAGGATACACTTTATATTGATATAAATTTCTGAAATTCAATGAAGCAAGTTCTTCCGAAGATAAAGATTGGTTTAGCCCTTTCAGGGGGCGGTGCAAAAGCTCCAGCACATGTAGGCATACTCAAGGTTTTTGAAGCGCATGGAATAAAAATTCACCGTATTGTTGGTGTGAGTGCTGGCGCACTTATTGGCGCCGCATTTTCAATTGGCCGAACATGTGATGAAATGCTTGAAGTAATTTCAAAATACCACAACAAACATTTAAGAGATTTGCTGAAACTCAAAGGCCAACAAGAAAGCATTCTTGACGACAAAGAAATTAAAAAAGGATTTATCGATATGTTAGGAATGAAAACCTTCAATGATCTCAAAATTCCTTTCGCATGCGTGGCGGTTGACTTAGAATCCGGAAAAGAAATCATTTTAGACAAAGGTCTTCTTTGGGAATCATGTCGTGCTTCAAGCTCTATGCCTTTTATTTTTTCACCTTATTTCTTAGAATATCGTTATCTTGTGGACGGGGGACTTACCAATAATTTGCCAGTAGACGTGTTGAGAGACTACGGCGATTGTGACATTATTATTGGGGTGGATTTAGGAACGCAAGCTTCCCGACAATTTATCTCTGGAATGATTTGGCATAAACACTACGTCAAACCTAAAGGTTACAAAGAGTGGCAAAACCCGTTACATAAAATGCGCATGAACATTATTTTCATGCTCTCAATTCTTATGCGTTCAATTGATATTATGGTGGATCGCCACCAAACTATTAAGATCAAAGAAGCTCACCCCGATATTATCATTACTCCCAAACTCTCAAATATTTCCTCTATAGATTTCGACAAAGTTGATATTACTTATAAAGCTGGCATAAAAGCTGCCACTGCGTGGATCGAACCTCTCAAACACCTCATTGAAATTAAAGGCCTCCAAAAGTTGGAGAAACAAAAAAATTTAAAAATCAAACCTCCAACAAAAGTCAAAGCAAAGGCAAAATCTGTGAAATCACTTTCAATGCTCTCGTAATGCAATAAATAAATGCTTAATGTTAATGACTATGCGTTGGTTCAGTCATAACTTGTTTTCCCTCTGCAACTTGTTGCCCAACTTCAATATGATGAGATTGAGGTACTTTCATATGGAGTGCAGCATTAGATAAAATTATCCAACTTCCCAACGAAAAAAGTAGCACAAATGCACTCAACATTCCCCAATGAGGTCGCGGCAAAGAAATATTATTTTTAAAAGTATAAGCCATAACCCCAAGAAAAATCCCAATAGGAATAAGATAAGCTGAGTAAGTTGGTGTATCAACAAAATGCTGAATACCTCCGCTCACCATCCCAACTCCTAACGATAACAAAAGCGAAAAAAATAAAAATTTAACTGTTCCACCTTCTTTTAAACTCTTCTTATTATAAATGATTTCCTGAACATACGATCCAATAATAAAAAAAAGAATTCCAGTAATGAGCAAAGAGATATCCCACATATTGGCTCCTTCACCTAGGTGAACAATTCCGCCAGATATAAATCCCGCACCCAAAAACATCATCACAAAGGTCAAAAAAGGAAAGACTACCGCACCCACAAGGGAAATTTTTTGTTTCATAGATTATTTTAGCAATATTTCTAATATAAATATAAAGTGAGAAAAAGTAAATATTTTTCGCCTCACTCATTACTTATTTGAAATATAAAAAACAGCTCAAATTGTAAAACCAACAACCACTTCTTCAAAGCCGCAAAAAATAAACGCTTCTCTCCAAATCAAAAATAACGTAAAATAATCCATATATTCTTTCATCATAAAACTATGAGCAGATACATTGATGGCTTTCTTCTGCCAATTAAGAAATCAGGAATTGAGGAATACAAAAAAATGGCCATGGAAGCAGGAAATATTTGGAAAGAATATGGTGCACTTCAATATATGGAAACTATCATCGAAGATCCAACTAAAGCTGAGTGGTGCGCCACTTTCGCAGAGTACGTGAAACCCGCCGACGATGAAATAATCGTTTTCTCTTTTATTGTGTATGAATCCAAGGCTCATCGTGACGAAGTGAATAAAAAAGTTATGGCAGACCCCCGCGTGTCTCCGGAAGCTATGAAGGTTAAAACAATGCCTTTTGACATGACTAAAATGGCTTATAACGGATTTGATGTACTTGTTGATCTGTAAAGTAAATCCAATTCACGTACATCTTGCCTCAAAGCAGATGTTCCATCAACAAATCGCTCCTGCGAAATAAACTGCAGGAGCAAGACCATCCGACAAGTGAATCAAAATTACAAATTCTTCGGCACCATCTTATTTTCTATGCCGTCAGTTTCATCATTGTACATTTGATAGCACATTTCATGTGCACCACTTTCACAAAACTTCACAACATTGTTTTGATAATCCTCTTCAGTCATCCCAGGATTCGCCATAAGCCCAGCATCTTGTGCCGCCTTAATTATTCAACGAAATATCCATCCCAAAAGCCAAACCGCCGCCAATGAATTTATAGTCACCACCACCCACAACCAAAGCCTGTCCGTCAGCCAAAGCAATCACAGAATTTTTGCTCATCCTCTGGTAATCCTGAACAAACTGCTCTTCTTGTGGTGAAAAATGAGGATAAATATTGAATGGGACGAAATTCAAACCCGTTAAACCTTCTAAATAAATGCCACCCCCACCCCCACCTCCACCTGAACCGTACCCAGCTATCGAAATATCTGGACCAGCAATAATACTTCCTGCACTCAAGCCAATGTAAAGTTTTCCATGATCAATAGAATCCTGAATCACCTGTAACATTTTTGTTTTTCTCAATCGATCCAAAATATAAAAGGTATTTCCACCAGCCACATAATAACAGTCATAAAAATTCTTATCAGAAAGATCTTTTTCTTCCGAAATATTGATAAAATCATAATCAACCTTTAATTCGGCCGCTTGATCATGATAATTGGAAAGCCATTTTTTATCTTCTGGATGTTTAACTGTATATAAAACAGCTATTCTAGGTTTGTTAATTCCCTGAATAAGACCCAAAAATGCAGCTTTAACTTTTTCATTCGAAATCCCTGAAGACGTAAGTAATAGCTTCATAAAAAGGAGAAGTAACAATTAAACGTTGAAAATTACCTGTCTTTTTTTTGTGTCAAAATCTTCTAAATGTATAGCCCGGAACATATAATATTGCTAAAAACAACAAAATAATATGCATTTTGAAGTGAGAAGTAAAACAAAAAATAGCCATGATAGCCGCGCTTAATTTATCATTGTGAGTAATTCCATCAGATATTCCAATCGCGCTTGTTTGACTTGCCACCCTCCTTCGTGGTACAGTAACATAATATATGTATCAATAAGTTCTATGGGGATTTCCAAATGGGCAGCAGATAAAATTAAAACTAGGTTAGAGCGAGGAAAAAGAGTGGAAGATAAAGCAGAACCACCAAGCCCGGAAGTTGAAGAAGCACCTCCAGCGAGTATCCACGGCATGACCCAAGGCACAAGCGAAGAAGTAAAAAAAACAATCAACCTCAGCGTCGCAGAATCGACGAAAACTTTATTTACTGAAGAAAAATCCCGCCCATCATCAGATTTTTTGTCCCAGCTGAATAATCATGTGATAAATAAATACAAAAACTATGGACCAGCAGATATAAGCTTCGAAAACCAGGAATTTGCTGAAAAAAGAAAATATTCTTTTCATTCCTTTGGCACTGATTCGAGTAAAAGTTTCAAACAAGAAGTAGCGACAGCCGAGGGAGGAGAAATAAAAACGATTTTTGACATTGGCTATCACCGAGGAGACATTCCTAAAGATAGGCGTGAATCGTATTTGGAATATAAAATTTCCAATAAAAGAGGAGAAAGCATGGCTTTTGAATTCAGGTTTTATCCACACATGGAAGTGTCGGGGATAAAAATATGCGGTGGGAGGGAATTACACCGCGCAAGTATTTGGGGCATAGAAAAAGATGGCCTTCACATAGAATCTTCACAGCAGAGTGAGTGGCGATTGAAATGGGGTGAGTTTTTTAGATTCTTGGGAAATAATGAAGCTTTTGACACATTGACGGAAAAAAAAACCGGAAAATATTCCCTATACCTTATGCGCCAATATCTCTCCTACGAAGAATGTAAAAATTTTAATCCCAACAAAGTGTTGGATGAAATGGAAGAATTCTGGAATTTAGCGTATGCCAACCATTCAAGGTTCACCAAGAAAAAGTTTCCCCGAGAAATGGCTCCACTTCAACTTGGAAACTTTCCCCCTGACTATGTTATGCCTTACGCAGACTTGATAAAAGTTATCGAAGATGCCGGAGAAAGATTAACTCAAACCATCCAAAGTATCGAAGAACACGGCAAGAAAAAGCCTGGTCATCCATACAGATAGTTGGAGGAACTTACGATCCAAACCTCAGAAAAGAGCTTCAATAATACGTACGGATTGTCCATTATAAAAAATTTCATTATCAAGAACGGTGAGGACAACCGGCCCAACAACAAGGCCGGCGCTTTCCTTTGCGCACCCCACCAAGTCCCACAGTTATACGACGACTTCTAGTTTCAGCTTTCTTGGCAGATGTAACCCAACAAATCCATTCATTGCGCGCTAGCGGCGTAATATCCGCCCATACATCTTTCACAAAGGAATCAGCCTCGATTGCTTTACGAAAATCTGTTGGTAGCTTATGTATTTCGCCGGATGCGGCTTTTTCTTTATTCATAATCAAAATTATTTATCCTTTACAATCAATACCTCTTCATCCGTTCCTGAAACTCATTTTCTCCATCCATCACCTTTTAGCGGGTATAGAGCTTATCAAAATATTAATCATGTTCAATTTGATATACATAAGTTTTTGGATCAACTCCTTCCATAATTTCACTGCCACTATAGACATGGTTTTTATCTTTTGCCGTGCCATATCCAAGTACTTCAAAAGAATCAAGATCTGCTTCAGGTATTTTCATATTCTTATAGAAAACATTTTGAGCATCTTTTGAGTATTCTTGAAGAAGGAATGGTTCCCTACCCAAAGTACAATGGCAGAAAAACTGATACGGTGAAAAAGTCATTGGGTCAGCACCCTCAATTTTTTGATTCCTATAATAAACAGAGAGTGTATCTTTGCCAAACATGTAGTCCTTCCAGAATATACCCCCTGTACCATCTTCATGAACACCGGCAACTTCAATAATCTGAAAACTGTTCGGATCCGCTCTGTCAACTTTTGTTATATGAGGATAATCTGTTGGATTTATCCCTGCAGTTAAAAGAAATACATTGTTTTTGTCAGTTGCAATATAATCACTTTTAACAGTAAAAGACTCAACATCAATATCAAGATTTGTTAATTTTGTGAAATTACCATCGTTGTAATAGTCATCATATTTTCTTATATAAATACCATTTTTATCTTTGATAATTGTATCGCTCAAACCTACCAAGGAATTGAGATCAAACCCTGAAAAGCTAGTGAAGTGACCTGACATAATATCCCAAAAATAAACTTTATTTTTATCCTTGAAAGCATACTTATTAAGAATTTGAAGACTGGCAAAGTCTACATTATCAACAGCAGAAATCTCATCACCATCAAAACTCGCGTAAAAAAGATGAGTTTTATCTTTGGAAAAATTATAGTACTTCTTATGAACTTCAAAGGTATTGATATCTACACCTGCAAGCCCTTGCCCTAAACATCTTATTTCTGGAGATTGGATGTGATAACAAATATCGCCCCTGCCAAATGCATTGTGTGATATGAAGTACTTATAGTGTTCATCTTGCCCAACTACTTGATTCGATGGCAAAGGAGCCCAGTCTTCATTGTGGCGTATTTGATGAGGATTAAGAAATATTACTGTTCCCAAGCCTATAAATAAAAATACAATCAAAAAAAGCAATAACTTAAAATTCTTCATAGAAAATAGATGAGTCAATGACCATATGAGCTATGAAATCTATACCACAACTTTAAAAATAGCAAAAAAGACACTATAAAATCACTAGTTTGTCATATAAGCCATTGATGAGGCACTTTTATCAAGAATATACCCAATCTTCATGAAGCGGGGAAGGGGATCAAACCAGTTAAAATGAAAATATCAACAAAATATAAATCTATTCAAGAAATATATTAATATTATCTTGAAGTAAGTAAGACACTACAATTTGAACATGAGGTGTAATATTTTCTGACAACGAATCAATCTCACACCACCGAATTTCAGAACATTTTGTTAGCTCACAATTGGTCGCTTCCCCAAGCCATTTTTTGGCAATGAAGTAACTATGTGTCCAAGCGTCTTTTTCTAATGAAAAAAGATGTTCACTTTCTTGAATCATAAGCCCAACCTCTTCCCGAGTTTCACGAATGGCGCATTCAATAGTATTTTCATGTAGTTCAACCTTTCCTCCAGGCAAGCCATAATAATCATCAAAATACCCAGTATTTTTTCTCTTAAGAAGTAAAATCTTATTATTTTCTAAAAATACTACTTGCACTCCTTGTTTCATAGATAATTAAAACTAATCCAAATACGATAAAGATGCCTTATTTTATCAATACCATCACTCATGCGTCCATGCAAAAAACGATCATTATCAAAAATAATGAGATCTCCTTTTCTCCACTCATGACTATAAACAACTTTTTCTTGGATTTTTGCTAAAAAACGCTGAATCACTATCCTCGGAGCATACGGGGTTTAAATGGGAAAATGTAAATAATAATGAATTTTTTGAAAATCTTAAATTGACTAGTCCCGGAGAGATGATATTTTTAAGCCAGGTTCAAAAAGAATTAATCAAAATATGACCACACTACTAACACATATTCTATTAGATCTAGATGGTACGCTTGTAAATAGCGTAGATATATTTCACAAAGTCGATCGTAAGCTTTTTTCCCAAGCAGGAATTACTATTGAACAACACGAATTTGATCAGATGCAAATGAAAGATGGGTTTAAGATTCTGATAGAGATTTTAGATAAAAAATCAAAGTTAAGCATCGAAGAAAAGAATGCTTTGATGCTTAATATATTGGCTGAAAGCCATGAAACAATAAAAAATAAAATTGATTGGTATGAGGATGTCGAAAACTTCATCACAGAAAGTAAAAAAAGAGGCTATGAATTAGCGGTAATAACAAGGTCTACTCCAAAAGACTTTATAGCAATGGAGCATCGTCTCCCAATTCGAGAAATGTTTAATATAGTTGTCCATGGTGAAGACACGAAAGGGCGTCATAAACCACATCCCTATCCATTACTTTTGGCATCCGAGCGCCTGAAAGTAAAACCAGAGAATTGTTTGTATGTAGGTGATCATATAGATGATTTAATATCAGCAAAAGAAGCAGGAATGAAATCTTGTCTAATATTGAGAAGTCATGTCCCAGAAAAATTGATCCAGTATGCGAACTTTGCGGTAAAATCATTAAATGAAATTCACCCTACAATTTTAAAGAATCATCCTGAATCTTTTCAGCCCACTTTATGAACTTACAAAGCAATCTTCATAACGATAAAGATTTAAACCCACCTTTTCCCACATTTCTTTTAGCATTGGCCTTAAAAAAGCTCATTCATCAAGCCAATAAGTGAAAACCTGATTATATGATAGAAGTTATGGAAATGACAATTTAGCAACAAAATAGGTAATCTGTATAGACATAACAAAGCAAATCATATATTTTTGTTTTGTTGTTTTAAACAAATCAATGGAAAAATATAGAAGACGTGAGCTAGAAATGCCTTCTCATATAGAAAAATTTTTCTTGAAATTCAAAAATATAATAAAGAGCATAATCAAAGTATTATAAATGCGCAAGCAAGTTGGAGCATAATTTGCCAGCAATCAAAACCACCATCATATTGGATTGAGGTGGCAAAAATACTTGATAAAATTAATCGAGATTGCAGTATTGTAGAAGTTGGCACAGGGCTTGGAGATATAACAACGTTAGCAGCAGGACTAGGGTTTAAAAAAATTAAAAGTTTTGAAAGAGCCCCGGAGATTACTGATGTAGCAAGAAAAAAAATTATAGATATATTTGGATTGGATGACATAATTATAAATTCAGAATATCCACAACCATTAGAAAGCCCACCTGACATTTATTTACAAGTAAATTGTATTTATGATGATGGAGTAAGTACCAAAAATGAATTTTTATCGAGAACGAGAAACTGGATGTTATTCAATGGAATTCCTAAAGTTTCTATTATTGAAATGGTTGATTCCTCATTTACTAAAGATCATCAGGCATACCCCTCACAAGTAAGAGTTTCAGCATCAGAAATGCAAAAA